>VFQS010002000.1_pt1 | contig 17496 bp, 20 predicted proteins | sample 3512361 | NCBI WGS metagenome assembly VFQS01 (sample SAMN10412375, study PRJNA504923) | tailings metagenome | isolation source: Relicate 1 Philex TSF3 active mining | place: Philippines
TTCGACCAAAACCACATCATCTCACTATGGGGCGCCAAGGAAGATCGACCGGCACTGCCAAAAAGGAAGCTACGAAGAAGCTGCCTTGGAAGCTGCCGAGGAAGTTGTAAAAATTGAGGGGCCCGACCATGAATTTTACAATTTCCACATCATCTCACTATGGGGCGCCAAGGAAGATCGACCGGCACTTTCCAAAGAGAAGCTACGAAGAAGCTGCCTTGGAAGCTGCCGAGGAAGTTGTAAAAATGGAGCGGCCCGACCATGGTTTCGACCAAAACCACATCATCTCACTATGGGGCGCCAAGGAAGATCGACCGGTACTTTGTTAGTTTTTAGGGGTGTAATTGCATTGGACTACAGATGTATACCCCATGGGATATCCCATCATCCATTCCACAAAGTCTGGATTGGCACGAGCGGTTGGCACTCGAGGCGTGGTGTCTTGGTAGACGAGCTGGGCGGCCAGAGCGCTGAGGCCCCTTTTTGTGAGATGGAGGGGCGGCGACCAGCAGCTCGCCCTGGGAGTATGGTACAACTCTTTGATCACCGGCTCGTCCAGGCCGGGCAATTTGGCTTTGGAATTCTCGGGTGCGGATGGCGGCACGATGCGGATGGGCGTGGACCACAGGGGCGGCAACTGGACGCCAGGTGGTGGCAACCCGAAGGCCCGGGCGTGCAAGACGGCGAAAGCGTGCCTGGCACATTGGGGAACGATGGAGTTACCGAGGGCATGTAATCTTTTGGCGTTGCCCGGTTTGGTGCCGGACGTCACGCGGCAGTCGGGGGGCGGCGGCGCTGCCCACTCGGCGCCCAAGGATTCTGCGGTCACCAGGTTTTCGAGGGCGTGCGACGGCACGGGGGTCGACGTGACAGCGGCGTCGCGGCACACGCAATACCATCGCTTGCGGAGGTGCGGGGCGCCGACATCATGGGCCGAGAAGATGTCGTAGGTGCATTGGTAGCCGATGTCGGCCATGGCTTGTCGAATGATGTCCATGTATCGTCGAATGCACGGCACATTTTCCAACAAGACCACTGGCGGCCTCCACGTGGCCACCACGTCACGCACCGTGAAAAATAGCGAGGACCGGGGGCCGTGCAAGCCCGCGCGGTGACCGGCAGCGGACAGGTCTTGGCACGGGAATCCGGCGCAGATGATGTGAGGTTTGGGCAACGACATGGGAGCGACCAGAGATGCCACATCTTCCAGTACCGGCGCATTGGACAAGACCCCCCGACGCATGAGGTTGCTCAGCACGCTACGAGCATGTGGATCCTTTTCGGCGTAGACGACCGTCTGAGCCACGCTGCGAAGGGCGTACGAAAACCCGCCAATGCCCGCACACAGATCAAACATGTACAACGGAGCATCGGCATTGGCCGGGGCGCCTGCCGGGGCGCCTGCCGGGGCGCTTGCCAGGGCGCCTGCCGGGGCGTCGGTCGGGGCGTCGGTCGGGGCACCTGCCGGGGCGTCGGTCGGGGCACCTGCCGGGGCGTCGGTCATTGTGAAATGCGTGTTTGCCACCTGCGTGTTTGCCACCTGCGTGTTGGTGCCGACAATTTGTGTGGATTTCCAACGAATATAAATTTCTTGGGAATACAGCACACAGATTGCACAGATTGCCATTCCCAATGACGACCATGCCTGCTCCCGCTGACGGCCGCGCGCTGACGGTGTACCTTTCTGCCGGCCAGCAAGACGAATACATGCGGCGCAAGTACGGTTTGAACAACGAGAACGAGTACCGCAAGTTTTTGCAGACCAATGCGGCGGCAGTGGCCAACGACATGCGCTACATCCAGACCGAGCTGCCGCCCACGTTCCCCGTGCGCCGTTGAAGTATATATCCCGTTTAACGCCGTTTAAAAAAAACTGTCGGGTATACCAAACACACACGGTGATTGTTACAATGGCTGCCGCCCGGACGCGCCGAGTCGTGATCACGCCCTTGTCGACGGCGGCACATTTGCACGTCCTGGCAGCGCAGTTGGACCGCCAAACCGAGCACTTTGACGAGTGGCAGGTGTGGACCCACGAGTCGACGCACGTGCCCGAACTGATCGATGGCGTGCGCGTCGGCAGGCCCTGGATGACGGTGACGGAGGCGCCCAAAGCGTACCGCGTGGGCCCGGCGCTGAACATCAGCCAGTGCTACGACGCCACCCTGGACCCCGAGACCTCCTACGCCCGGGTGTCGGACACCGTCACCTGGTTGCACCCAGAGTTTTGCAAACGGTTGTTCGAGACCCGCGAGCAGTGGTCTGACGTGGTGCTGGTGTATGCCACCAGGTTGGCACATGCCGATGCGAGCGCGTCGTTTGCGGACGAGGTGCTGGCCACGCACGCTCCTCGCCCCTTGGACGTGGCCGCATGGACGGGCCGGGTGTTCGGCTGGTTCCGCGGCAAGACGCCTGCCGATGACGAAGAATGGCTGGGGCACGAGTACCCCTGGCGCACCGGTCGGCCCAATTTGGTGTGTGGCGGCGCCGTGTACACCGCAGCGGCACACGACGACGAGGCCGCCTGGAATGCTCCCGTGCCCGCGACACCCGTTGAACCTCAGTCAGCGCCTGTTGCCGAGCCTGCTCCCGAGCCTGTTGCCGAGCCTGTTGCCCAGCCTGTTGCCGAGCCTGTTGCCCAGCCTGTTGCCGAACCTGCTCCCGAGCCTGCACCCGAGCCTGCTCCCGAGCCTGCACCCGAGCCTGCACCCGAGCCAGTGCCAGCGCCAGCTCCGGTAAAGAAGCGGGCGACCCGCCGTAAGACCGCGACGCCGGTCACTTAGGATGTGGTTGTTGCGGCGGACGCGGCGGCTTCAGCTGTTTTTTTGGCATCGAGTTCGGCCAGGGACGACGTTCCCAGCATGAGTGCCGTGTAAGCAACGATGGATATAATACCCAACGAACCGATCAGCTTGGACCCCAACCACTGGGATTTGACCAGGGCCACGGTGCCGACCACCGATGCGAGCAGTCCCAGAACCACGACAATGACGACGACGACAGTTGTAAAGTCCATGTGTTGTTCTCAGTGTTGTTCTCAGTGTTGTTCTCAGTGTTGGTTCAGTGTTGGTTCAGTGTTGGTTCAGTGTTGTAAAGTGGGATTTTTTTTGGCGACCAGAAACAAAATGGAGGACGTGCACCATTTGCTGGACAATGCCAAAGAGGAGTCATATTTGTTTGTGGTGGACAGCCGCACGCGCGACACGTCGGTGTGGCCCAGCCCTTCTCAATACGAAATAAGCTTTGCCAGCCCATTTCGAAACGTGTTTGGCATGGACCTGTTGGATGCCACCGTGGCACGCACCGAGTACATCGTGGAATCCAACACCAACGTTTTGGAGTATGCAGCGGGGCAGCCGGCCAGTCTGGAAGAATGGAATTCGGGGGCGTGGGTGACCAGCGCGCGGCGGCGGACGGTCACGCTGGATCCGGGTGATTACAACATCGCCACCTTCATCGAGCACTTGAACACCAAGCTGCAAGCGGTGGCCACGGCCGCGGGAGAGGCCGCCATCCAGTGCGTGCCGGTCAGCAACCCGGCCGAGGTATCCAACAAAATACGGCTGACGTGCACGGCGCCATTTACTTTGCTGATGAGCGCCTCCACGCTGCGCCACACCTTGGGCTTCGGCGATCCCGTGACGACGTCGACGTCGGACAATTACGCGTGCGTGCCTGGCTGGAGCGTGAATCGCACGGCCGGCGCTTCCGACGTGTTCCTGAGCAAGCCCGGGCAGCTGGAAGGCGTGGAGCCGGTGGTTGCGGTCGTCGGTCCTCTTCCCGTGGCGGACAATGTGTCGCATGTGCCGGTGTACGGTTCCAGGGTGCTGCGCCAGCTGTTTGTGAGCACAGCCACCGGCAAGCCCTCCACCGTGGCCACGTACGTGACTGCCGCCGCCGCCGCCGGCCAGTCGCCGCCGACGCTCGACGTGCGCATCGTGCGGGCCAGCGACGATGTGGTGATTGCCACGGGCACGCTGAGCGCGACGGTGGACGATCCGGACAGCGCCTACGTGCCGGTGTCGTGCACGGTGAGCGGAACGGCCTTGTTACAAGCCGACACGCAGTACCGGGTGGAGTACAGTGCGGCCAGCCAAGGGGGCAGCGCCCAGACGTACGTGGGCGTGTATTACAACCGCCTCAACGTGCCCGTGGACGGTTCGTCCATGACCCTGGACGGCGCGCCCATCAATCCGGGACAAAACGGGTGCGTGGACGTGTTCATCAATGCCACCGGCAACTACGTGACCAGTCCTGGTCTGGTCAACTTGTCGGGCCCTCGGTTCGTCAACATTCGGTGCCCGGAGATCGAGAGTCACATGTTCCGGGACCGGGTGAACGAGCGGTGTCATGCGGGGCTGGGCATGGTGTCGTTGCGCGGCTACGGGTTCAGGGAGCAACGCTTTGATTTCGTCAGCTTTCCATCGCGGCGGTTCCACCCCCTTGGCAAGCTGAGCAAGCTGACGTTCCGCCTGGAGCGCCCAGACGGCAGCCTGTACGACTCGCACGGCGTGGACCACACGCTGCTGCTGGTGCTCAAGTATTACCGCGGCACCGGCGCCTCGCCGTTTGTGAATTCCCAGCTGAACCCGCACTACACTCCCGATTTGAGGAGTCACTTGATCGAGTCCAAATGGGCCGCGGAAGCCCGGGCGACAGATCGCATCGACACTTTTTACGGGCCATGATACCATTTGACCCCGGCTATGATTTGACCCATTTGACCCCGGCTATGATTTGACCCATTTGACCCGGGCCATGATACCATTTGACCCCGGCTATGATACCATTTGATCCAGGCCATGACTTGATAAGATGCGATAGATGCGATAGATGCGATAGATGCGATAGATATGATAGATGCGATGAAGCGGGTGTACGGTGTGCCAATCGGTTCCTAAAACAGTCCTGAAAAACAAAAAGTCTGTTGTTGAAATACAACGACATGCGTTCTGCGCCAGGCTCTCCAGCGGGTAGCGGCGCCAGCACCGGTAGCACCGGCACCGGTAGCACCGGCACCGGCACCGCACGCCGCGCTTCGGCTTCCAGCATGGACGCGCTGCACCCCTCGGTGTTGCATTCCATCGCGCGGCAAAACCCTTACGCGGCCGCTGCGATGTCTCGCATGAGCCGTGACGGCCACCAGGCGGCGCAAGCTGTGGCGCAACGGGCCGCGGCAGCTGCCCGGCAGACGACGAGGTTGTGGCGATTCAGGACGCACGAGAGCCAGCTGGTGAAGCTAGTGAAAGAAGCCGGCATCATTTTGAAGACGCCCGCCCACCTGGCGAGCCGCGTGGCCCGACGCCTGGGGTGGACGCGCAACGAGGTGATGTTTGTGGCACAGGTGTGGACCAAACGCATCGGCACCCGTTTTGCGGCCAGCGTGGACTACCCCGACTCGGCATCTGTGTTTGATTACGTGGACGGCCCCGACCTGCCTCCCAACGTGCGCACGTTCACCCGCACCACCCCGCCAGCCGCCGGCGCCACGCCGTTCGAGTACCACGGCACCCTGAGCAACGCCTGGGACGCGACATTCGATCGCTCCGGCCGCCATCGCCGCTTCCAAGGCCGCGCGCGTCCCACCCCCGACGAATACCGCGCCCTGGTAGCTGCCGCCGCCCCACGCAAGCTGCCGCCGCGGCGCTGAGACGCTTGTCGGTGTGTGTCGGTGCTTGTCGGTGCACCTCCCTGTGCCTACACGTGCTTCTTACACACTACTTTTCGGCTCGCGCCTTTTCTCAACAACATGGTTGCCAGGGGGGCCGATGCATCCCCGGTGGTGTAAGTGACTTTGGAGACGCCGGCGCGCGCGAGGGCGGCGGTGCAGGCAGGACATGGCTTGCTGCATGCGGTGGTGATGTTGTCCCGCAGCACCCGCACCACCACGAGATGCACGGCGGCTCGGCCGAGGAGCAGTTGTCGGGCTTTCCACACGGCGTCCATCTCGGCGTGGATGCTGGCCAGTCCACATGAATTTATGTTTCGATTATGGCCACGGGAGACCACCGCGCGACGATGCACGAGGACCGCGCCGAGCCGGAAGGTTTCCACGCTTTTCAAAGCTTCCGCGTGAGCCACCGCGACCGGGTGGGTGGCCGGCAACGACGTCGTGGCCGGGTGGTGGCTCATGAACGAGTGGTTGGCGACTACAACACAACGACTACAACGAGGGTATGAACTCCCATCGCAAGTCTTTACATATCTTCTTCCAGATGGCGTCTTGGGCGTAGAGCTTTTCGTTGCTTTTGAGGAGCGTAAAGTGTTTGAGCAGCGCGTCTTCCCCTAACAACTCGCAAAATTTGTACAGCGTGTACCTGCGGCGGAAACCGAGAGGGACTGTCGATCTTCCCGACCACAGTTCCCGCCCCCATGCGAATGCCATTTGAACGCACCCGTACGACAAAAAGTTCTTCCGTTCTTTGGGTCGGTTGCGTTCAAATGGTTCTTGGATTTCGACAAACATGGCTTTAAGTCTATCTTCTAGTGTCGCCGACAGTTTGGGGGCTGGCACGCCGTTGAGGATGTTGCAAATGGCGTTGGTGTGTTCGTAGTATTTGTTGAGCTTGAGTTTTTTGAGGTATTCTCTGACCTTGGTCGGCTTGATTTCTGCTCGTGTGCTGGCCCGATTTTTCTTGAATTCGGCTTTGACGGCATCGATGACTGTCTGGGGGATCTCGGTGTTTTCCTGTGTGCTCAAAAGTCGGGGGAAGCAAACATGTCGATGGATGCATAGCTGGGCATTTCGGTGGGTGCGATGGGGGAGGGCGTGGGTGGCGGTGGCGGCGGCGCGGAACCCAGCACGGGCTGGTACCCCGTCACTTGGGCCAACGAGGCAGAGCCGGGGGCAAACGTGGGCTGCGGCGGCGGTTGCATCGGACGGCGAGTGGCAGGCGTGGCGGGCGTGGCGAGCGTGGCGGGCATGGCGGCGGCAGCGGTGTGGGCTGCCATGGACGGCGACACGGCTGCCGCGGTGCACACGGGGCAGTTGCACTTTTGCTGTTGCAGCGCCATGGGCCGGCGGCTGGGTTGTCGAGCCTTGGGGTGTTGTGCTTTGACCTTGCCACCAGCAGCCCCCCATCGCTTCCCCCCGCCGTTGCCCCCCACACGGCGGTTCCCTTTTTTGCCGGCCAGCATGCCCGCCATGGCGGCAATGGCGAGCACCAAAGCGGCCGTCGCAATGAGCGTCCTGACCCTCATTTTTCGCGTGTGTGTGTGTGGTGTTTGGCAGAGAATTTTTTCGGGCATTTTTCGGGACACTTTTGAGTGGCATTTCTCGGGACACCTTTTCGCTCACCTTGGCTTGCAAGCTGTTGAGCCACTCGCAGAAATGGTTCAGCCGTTTGTACGAGTAGTAGGTGTGTTCGTAGTACTGGTTGATTTCTTGGTCGTAGGTCAGGTTGGTAGTGCTCATCTCGGAGTATGGCCGACAAAAGCCGCACGCCACACACACCATGACCGATTCTCGGGCGTTGAACACCATGCCGGCGTCACACTGCGGGCACACGTACTCTGTGGCCGTGGGGTTGGCGGTGCCTTCGTGGCCGTGTGTCGCAAAGGCGGCCACCGTGGACGAGTCCACCTGTTTTTCCACGTGCATCAAGTACCGTTGCAGCACGTTGTTCCTTTTGGACGTGTGCGTGACCTCCACAAAGTTGGCCAGCTGGCCCGCGAGGGCCGAGGGGTCTCCCACTGCCACGGGAGTGTTCACATCCGAGTATTCCCTGATGAATGGCACGGCTTCCAACAAAAACCTGGTCTCTTCCTCCCTCAATCGTCGGCGCTCCTCTTCATTGTGCGTCGATTCGTACTGCTGCTTGAACTCTGCCAGACGCTCCGCCACGCGACTTTCAAGGGTCCCCATGTTGCAAATCGTTGCTTTGTGCGTGGTCGGCCAGGCGCCCCACTTAAGCGCGCTCGTCCCGAAATCTCAAACACGCGTCGTTGTGACACCCCCGCAGTGACTCTTCTGCCATGAGCCGCTCGGCGTGGGCCGCTCGGGCGCACTTGGCGTGGCTGGCGTGCCGGTCGGTGTGGCTGAGGGTGTGGTACCGCCTGGTGTCGTGGGTGAGCAGCGCGGTGGGCTTGTCGACGGCCACTTCCACCACGACGACAATTCAACACCACGGGCCGGAAGCGTACCGCATCTACGCATTCAACGAAGGCGGGGACCCGGGGTTCCACCGCGAAATTCCCGTGCGCTACTTTTGTCCCGAGACATGGGAGCGGGACATTCAAGATCTGACGGGTTGGGATGCCATCCGGGTGGAAATTCGGTACATTTTGCGACACAAGAAGTACCGCCTGGTGCTGCGGCCCGGCGACACGTGCACATTCCCTCCCTACCCCGAGCCGGCGGCGCCCGCGCTCCGGCTGCCGCGCGGCGTGCTCTCCGCTCGCCTGCAAGGCGCCCCGGGCTCTGGCATCGACACCGACATCACCCCTCGTGTGCTCAAGTACCAGGGTCCCAAAGGAGACTTCCATGCCGGCCTGGGTCTGAAGGTTCGGTTGTTCGACATGCTGCCATTTGACGACCACGCGGACAATGCCTTGCGGTTCACGCACCTGCGACTCGTGGACACCAATGCACGCATCACGGACTTTCCTTATGGCGGCAACCCCGTCATGTCGCTGCTGAGTTGCAAAACTGTCGAAACCCAAACGACCGATGTCACCGACGAATCGGCCGATGCCACGAACGATCACGAGCTCACAGCTTCACGGCAAGCGCCGCACGTGCCTCTGCTGTCATGAACGGCGGTCAGGGTGTCAGATGCCCGACAACGAGGGACCCGAGGCCGACGGCAAATCAAACGGCTCCGAGGCCACGACATCCCCCCCTCGCCGCGTGGTGAGGTAGGTCAGCGCGCCGCCGGCCAGCAGCCCCGCCGCCAGAGTCTTGAAGAAGGAGCGATACGCTTCGTCAGCTGCATTAGTATTGGTGCCCGCCTTTGTGAGGGTGCGGTTATACAACCACACGAGCACGGCCGTGGCCAACGACAACACGAACGCAAAGACGTAGGGTTTTTGCAACACCGCCAACATGTCCCCGTGATTTGGAACACGATTCACATTTTAGTTGTGCGATTTAAACTCGTAATATCGTCTCCTCAAGAATATCGTCTCCTCAAAATTCGTCTCCTCAAAAATCGTCTTCGGCATCCGAGAACAGATCTTGCCGCGGCGGCTGGGTGGCCGGCCTAGGCTGCGCTTGGGCTGTTGGCGTTGGCATTTGCACTGGCTGGGCGAGGGGGGGCATCGGAGCGACGGGCACGGTTGGAGCGACTGGGGCAACCGCCGCACTTGTGGAGATGCGGATCGGCTCGGCGTCTGCGGCGTCTGCGGCGTCTGCGGCGTCTGCGGCGTTGGCAGGGTTGGCAGGATTGGCAGGGTTTGCGGAGATATCGGTGGGCAATCCGAAAGGTTGTTGGGGGTATGATGGGTACGGGGTCAAAGGTCGTGATTGTTGTGCTTGTTGAATTTGCGGCGGCGCTCGTTGGTCTTCGTTGTCGTCGGATTCGTCGCTGGAGTACTCGTCGCCAGTGTCGCCGCCAGTGTCGCCGCCGGTGTCGTCGCCAGCATCGCCGTCGATCTCATCGTCGGTAGCGAATTCTGCGGGGTTGACGGCGTTTCCATCGACGGTGTTGCCCAGATACGCTTTGAGGATGTCCTCGATGGGCAACATGTCTCGGATGGACGTCTCGATGGCGGCTCGCACCACTTTGACCTTGGCCGCCCGCTCGGCCTTGACCAGCGAGGGCGTCGAATAGAATTCGCGGGCGGTGTGGATGTAGACCTTGTGAACGAACAGATCGTTGGCGGGCAGTCGCAGGCGTATGTTGGGCTTTTGTTGGTGCAATTTGACGCTGGACAAGATTTTGACGTATGCCACGAAGCACGCCGCGATCAGGTCTCCCAGGAAGGGGTACCGTCCCTCGATGTCTTTGGTGTGCGTGGTGATGATGGTGGAGTTCCAGCCCGGGATTTCTCTCAAGGCTTTTTGGAAGCCCAGTGTGGCGGCATTGCGGTACTGCGTGGCCGCCGCGACGTACAGGGATTGGATGGCATTGATGACGTAGGGAGCCAACACGTCCGTCAGCTGGCCGACATACTCTTGCTTGGCGTCGATGAGCAGCGGCGTCAGCCCCGCCGCCGAGTTCATTCTTGTAGATATGTGGCGGTGATGTACCGTAGCCCCACAAAAAAACTTGCAAACCCAAACGCTGCCAGCGCAGTTGCAAACCCAAACGCTTTGTGTCGAAAAAAATCGGGGCCTAACAGAAAAACATGACCCCCCGCCGTCTGGTTCGCGTGGCCGGGGCTGCCGCCTTGGTTGCCACCCTGGCTGGCGTGGCCGTGGTGGTCGCGGTGCACTTGATTCGCAGGGCGACGATGAGGAGAGAGGGCGTGCTGGTCATGCCCGCGGGCTGGCAAAACGACGTGGACATCAACATGACGTGCGACTCCATGTGCATTCCCTGCTTGGAATGCAAAAAATGGAAGAAGCAGCCGGCGCCGCAGCAGGCTCAGCTGGCCGCCCTGACTGCCAACAACTACGGCCGGCCCAAAGATTGGGTTGGGCCGTATGGACGCGGTCCCGATGGAGGCGTGGCGGCGTTCGCGGCTCAGCAAGCCACCGCCACCCCCTCGCCCGGCAGCGGCCCCAGGTCGCAAGACTCTCAACAACCACCACCATCTCAACAGGAATCCCGGCCATCCCAACAAGCTCAGCAGCAGCCGTCTCGTCAAGGCGGCGGTGGCGGCGGCAACAACGGCTCTGTGCCGTGGCGCCAGGGCAATGCCACGTGGTACGAATCCTACCCGGATTGCTGCAACGGCGGCGGCGGCGATCGCACCGAATGCGAACAGAACAGCGGGTGCTCGTACCAGGGCAAGTTCGCGGACGGCTCCTCGCTGTCCAAGTCCGAAGTGGCACAGAGCAACATCGTGGCGTTCTTCGTGCCGCCCAATGACCGCAATCGCCGGGAATGGGACTCCAAGTACAAGGGCAGATGGCTGAGGATCAAGTCGGGCAGCCGCACTATCGACGCCGAAATCAAGGACACGTGCGACGACAAAGATTGCCCATCGACCAATTGCTGCACCACCAACGCACGCAGCAACGGCGGTCAATATTTGCTAGATTTGGAAAGCAACACGTCGAGGCGACTGTTTGGGTCCAAGAAAAACGGCACGGTCGACTTCATCTTCGTGACCGGCCCAGGCGGCAGTCCGGTGCCGTGGAGCCAGGTCGGGCTGTGAGTCGGTTGTGACTGCTTTGAAACATTTTCTGGGCATTGTACCAAGTACCACGTTATAGTACCCCGTTATAGTACCCCGTTATAGTACCCATGCGCCGACACACTTTGAGCACTTTGAGGGCACTGGGCGTGGCAGTGGTGGTCGCGGTGGTGGTTGCAGTGGTAGCGATTTTGGTGGGTGTACTGCTTCGGGCAGTGTTCCGGGCAGTCGTGCCGTTGCGGGAGAGGCTTACTAGCGTGTGTCAAGCCGCATGCCGTGCCGCCGCCACCAAATGCCCGAAGAAAACCAGCCGCACACCATGCGCCCACATGGTCGCGTGTCAAAGATGCAGCCGGATGCAAGGGCAGCGGTGGTTGTTGAAAAATGGCGGTGGTGGTGGTGTCCAAGCTCGACCGAGCGCGCGGCGGCGTCTCACCAGTCGGGCCACCCGATCATTGTCGACTGCTGCTGTGCCGTGGCGCATGGGGAACACCACCTGGTACAACTCCTACCCCGATTGTTGCAAGGACAGCAATGCCGACCGGACGGAGTGCGAGAAATTCAGCGGGTGCGAGTACCAGGGCCAGTTCGCGGATCACACGTCGTTGTCCCTGAAACAAGTCCAGGAGAGCAACATCGTGGCGTTTTATGTGCCACCCAACGATCGCAATCGTCGGGATTGGCACGCCAAATTCAGCGGGCGATGGATCCGCATCAAGTACGGCGCCACAACCATGGATGTCCAAGTGAAAGACACGTGCGACGACGAAGACTGCCCTTCGACCAAGTGTTGCACCACCAACGCCAACGCCAACGGCCACGGCTACTTGCTCGACCTGGAATTCCACACGTCCAAGCGGTTGTTTGGTGGCTCACCCAAGAACGCGGAAGTGCAGTTCATGTTTGTCACCGGGAACGGCGGCCGCCCGGTGCCATGGAGCCAAGTCGGGCTGTGAATCAATTGGGCAGTAACGGCAGAGTATGGGGATTATAAAAAATATGAGCCAGTAAGGTAACCAGTGCTCTAGTAAAAATGCGCTTCAACCTCAAAAAAGTCATCGCCAAGGCCACGTCGTCGCCCACCAACCTGGTGGCCGCCCTGGTGCTGGCCTTCATGGCGGCTGCCATCCTGGCGACAATGGCCACTTGGCTGGGCAAACGGCGCGACAAGCTGACTTCCAATTGCAAGGCAAAATGTGCCACTTGCACCAGGTGCCAGCGCAAGGGCAAGCCGTGCAAGATCAAGTGCAGGGCGTGCACCCAGTGCCGAGGCGACGGCGTAGATAACAAAAAACCCAAAAAAGGATCGTCTGGACGCAAGTTGTTGTCCCAGGACGGCGACAACAGCGGCGGCGGCGGCTGGCGGTCTGCCAATTTGACGGTGTACGGCGGCAACGAAAACCCGGTCCCAGTGGCCATGGCACCTTACAAATGGGATCCGAGCGAAGACATTGCCGCCGTGCACAGCAGGGATTTCAACGAGTTCCAAGGTAAGCGGCTGGCCATCAAGGTCGGCAAAGACAAGCAGTTCACCGTGCGGATCGTGGACATGTGTGCCGACAAGGACTGTGGCAGCAACGACCGCAATTGCTGCACTCGCAACGCCAACAAATTTGGCAGCGGCTTTTTGATTGATCTGCACAAGCGGACCGCTGGCCGTCACAATATCGGCAGCACCGTGACGCCCGCCCAGTTCAGGGTGCTTTGACTTATAACTTGAGCTGAGCTTTCAGTCGGTCCAGGGATCTGGAGGCTTCTGCCATGCTGGCTGGCAAGGATGCGATCCCCGCCGGTTGATGGTGGGCGCCGGCGGGTTGGGCGTGTTTGCGCGGCGGCGGCGGCGGCGGCGGTTTCCTCAGGCCCCGGGCCCACGACACGTAGAGGGTGTGCACGTCGGGATGCGGCGCGTCCACGGAGACGTCGAATCCTCCCCGGCGCATTTTTTCGGATAAATACCTCGACGCATGGGACACGGTGTACAACGGCCGGCCGGGCACCAAGGGGGGCACCTGGAACACCAGGTCCGTGAACTTGTTGGCCGCTCGGGCGCGCACTCGATCATACAGCTGGCGCAACATCATCTTGTACGTCTCGTGGTTGACGCTGGCCCTGGCGTGCCGCATGGCGTGAAGATCATGCACCGTCAGCGCGTTGGTCAGTGCATTATTGGTCGGCGCGCTGGTCAGCTCGCCGCGCCGGCGGCCCATTGCGCAGGCAGGTGCAGGGGCGAGCAGGCCTGCTTCTACTGTCGAGCGCCTGATTTTTATTTCCGGGCATCAGCCGCTGCGGAGGCGGTCGTATTGACGGTACCATGCCCTCCAATCCGGGTCCACCGGTTTGCCCAGCTTGGCGTTCACGCGGTTGTGGACGTCCACGGTCCACTTGAATAGCGATGCCCTGGACGCAAACACCTCGGGCGTCAGGCGCGTGTTCTCGGTTTGCAGTATGATTTCGTAGCCCCGCCTGCACCCCCCGCACGGCAGCACGTGTTGCAGCGATTTGAAAAAGGCCGCGGCGTTGGACTTGTCGTGTTGCGTGGGGTTGATGGGGTAGGTCGCGGCGATCAGGTGCACCATGAACCACATGCTGGGTCCCCATGTCTCCGGCGAGAACCCCGATGAGTTGTCGGGCACGTCGGTGGCGCGCGGGCGGCGTTGTTGCGGGGGCTCGGTGGACCTCGGCGGCGGCGTGGGGTACATCATCGGTTCGTACGGCGCAAAGGATACCATGGTGGTGACTCGAAGAAGTGGTGGTGAAGTGCCGCTTAGATACCCCACCATGTTTTTTTTGTTTGGGAATGTGCGTGAGAACCCGGCGATTTCGACCTGTTGCCTGTTGCCTGTTGCCTGTTGCTGGTTGCAAGCAACACGTCAGAATCGTGGCTTGAATTGTGGCGTGAATTGGGGCGTGAACTGTGGCATGAATTGTGTTTGGTAGTGTTTGGTATGTTTGGTATTTACAAACGTAAAAATGACACCACACAAAGGGCAGGGGCTGTAACTGCTGTAACCATGTTCATGCGGCGTCTGTGGCGGCGGCGTCGTCGCCCTTGCGCTTGGGGATGCGGCGGATGCGGGAGTTGGACGCCTTGGCCTCGTGCAGCTGGGCCTTGAGTGCCGCGTTCTCGGCAGTCAGCTTGTCGATCTTGGCGTTCAGGCTGTCCACGTGCTTTTGAACTTTGGTGGCCACCGAGTCGATGACTTTGCTGGTGGCAGGCGTGGGGGTGGTGGTCGTGGCGGCGGAGCTCATGGTGTGTGTGCTGATCTGTGTGATCTGTGTGACTGGTGTGACTTGAGCAAATTTTCAAGGAGTTCAAACGCGGGGGAGCTCAAACGCGGGACGTGCTACTGCGGCGGCGGATGACCTTTGGGGGCGGGGGCGCGTCTTTAAGCTCGGCGTCGGGCGCTGGTGCGTCGTCTGAAGCCTCGCCGTCGTTTCGGGAGTTCAAGTCTGTTGCCGCGGGGGAGGGCCGGTCGATCTTCCCGGGGAGTGGTTCGCTTGTGGACTCCTCCTCGCGTGGCTCAATTTCTTGTTGCAACTCTCGAAACTCCCGCGGCTGTTGTTGAAACTGGCGCGGTTGTTGAAAGTGGTGGTGGTGCTGCATTTGAGAATAGTCGTCGTTGTCAAAGTATTCAAACTCGCCTTCGTCGGTCTCTTCGATTTCTTCTTCAGAAGGCTGCCGTTTGAACTTAGGGACTTGGCCGCTTGGAGCCGTCAGAGTGCCGCCTGCCGGGTTGTCGACGGTCGCGGGCATGAGCGCCTTGCGCGCTTTCTGAAGCTCGCGCCACAAGTAGAAGATCACCGCACCGGCAATCGTAGCCATCGCGATGAGCGGCAGGTGGGTCTTCCACGGTGGCATTTGAACGGGGGGCGGTGGCGGCGGCATGTGTTTTTGCGGGGGGAGGTGTGTGTTCGCTTGCCACATGGCACCGATAAAACTGCCGCGGTTTGGACGAGACTGTGGGCGAGACTGTGGGGACACGTGTGGTGGGGTGCGGTGGGGTGTGGTTGGGGTTTTGTGCGACGACGTTTACGGCTCATTTGCAGTCGTTTGTTCCGCAAAAAATCTGCGCAGGACAACAGGCATGAAGCGCTCGGCGGCGACGGAGGCAGATGAGCACCGCCGGGCCCGACGGGACCGCGAAAAAGCCATATCGCGGGGGTTGCGTGCCCTGGACGCCGATGGTGCAGCGGCCATGCTGGACGACCTGTGCGATCGGTGGCGGCTGTCGGACGAGGGCCGCACGCTGACGTTCGAGGAGCAGACCATCCGCATGTTTCAGCAGTTTGGGCTCGACTACCGGGACAACATGTTGGAATCCCTGGACGTCGACAAGGGCAGCTACGGCCTGCGCGCCCTGGACGACCGCATCAACGACGCCGAGCTGGAAGCCATCGGGCTGTACCACCGCATGCACGAGCTGGACCTGCTGCCCGAGACGCGGCGGGAGCCGATCGACGAGGAGGCCCAAGAAAACGCGCGGGCGGCCATCAACCCGCTCACCCTGGCCGACGCCCCCAGCGACGCTGATGACGACGCCGACGCCGACGGCCCTGACCCCGTCAAGCAGTTGTCGCTGCGCCGCATCGTCAAAGTGCTCGAAATGATCTACTACGCCAAGCGCGTGGTGCTGAGCGCCTTCCAGGCCAAGCTGGCGGTGCACGCCCTGCACTGCGGCGAAGGCACGCTGGACCTGGCCACCGACCTCGACACCCGCCTCGGCAGCTGGGCGCTGCGGTTCAGGTACATCGACAAGACCAACGCCCTGCAGAATCTGCTGTTGTACGTCCTGGACGGCGCCATGGAGAAGCGGTACCGCAAGTCCAACGGCTGGCTGTACGAGCCCATCTACCTGGACGGCCAGTCCATGCACGCCTGGCGGGCCGTGTGCGAGATCAAGGACTTTGTGTACTCGCTGCTGCACAAGGAAACGTGCTGGGAGCAGTGGTGCAACGCCACCGCCTCGGGCATGAAGAACGTGTCGGCGGCCATCGAGTACCTGCACAACTGTCGCGACTTCCAGCTGCCGGAACTCATCAAGAAGCAGGGCGTCTACTCTTTTAGGAATGGCGTGTACCTGTGCGAAACAGACACTTTCCACGAGTTTGCCACCGCCACCACGCCGCTGTCGGACGACGTGGTGGCCTGCAAGTTCTTCGACACCCCCTTCGACCCCTGCCCCCACCTGGACGATTGGCGCCGCATCCCCACCCCGCACCTCCAAAGCATCCTGGAGTACCAGGGCTTTGACGCCGAGGTCGCACAGTGGGCCTACGTCCTGCTCGGCCGACTGCTGTACCCGCTCAACCACCTGGACTCCTGGCAAGTCATCCCCTTCTTCAAGGGGCGTGCAAGTTCTGGAAAGTCGACCATCGTGCTCAAGGTAGCCAAGGCTTTTTACGAGCCCATGGACGTGGGGGTGCTGTCCAACAACATCGAGCGCAAGTTTGGCCTGAGCGCGTTTTACGACAAGAAGATCTTCGTGGCTCCAGAGGTCAAGGGCGATCTGGCGTGCGAGCAGGCGGAGTTTCAGTCCGTGGTCAGCGGCGAGGACTTGCAGGTCAACGTGAAGCACAAGAAGGCGTTTGCGACCACGTGGCAGGTGCCCGGGGTGCTGGCGGGCAACGAGGTGCCGCAGTGGGCGGACAACAGCGGCAGCGTGCAGCGGCGTATTATACTATTCGATTTCAAGCGGGCGGTCGTCAATGGCGACATGAAGCTGGGCGAGAAGCTGGAGCGGGAGATGCCCTACATTCTGCTCAAGTGCAACCGGGCGTACTTGGAGCAGGTGCGGCAGCACGCGGCTGTCAACATCTGGACCATTTTGCCCGAGTACTTCCGCAAGACGCGCGACCAATTGGCCCAGGCCGTGAGCAGCGTGGAGGCGTTCTTGGCTAGCGAATCGGTCATCATGGGTGCCGACCTGTACTGTCCCATGGAAGACTTCCGCAACGCTCTCAAAGCGTTTGAAATGGCCAACAACTTCAAATCCAAGCAATTTTCCAACGATTTCTTCAACGGCGCCTTTGACAAGTATGGCTTGCGTGTGGAGCGTGGCAAGAAGATGTACCGCGGCCACAACAAGACGCGTGATTACCTCGTGGGCCTCGATTTCAACGATGTCGTCCAACAAGACCAGAACGAACTGGGCTGAGCTGGGCTGAGCTGGGCTGAGCTGGGCTGAGCAGGGCTGAGCTGGGCTGAGCTGGCCTAGCAGCTGGCTAACGGGGTTTGGCCGCCCACTTGTCCCGGAT
>VFQS010002002.1_pt1 | contig 17486 bp, 13 predicted proteins | sample 3512361 | NCBI WGS metagenome assembly VFQS01 (sample SAMN10412375, study PRJNA504923) | tailings metagenome | isolation source: Relicate 1 Philex TSF3 active mining | place: Philippines
TGGTGGAAGTGGTATGTCTATTACTGCCAACAAAAAAAACGAAGTATTTATGTCCTATAGCTATTACGGTGAAATCACTCAAAACGATAAAATTCTTGATAGCATATCCGAAAGAAAAAAAGCCATGGAAAAAATATCTATTGCTCATTTTGATCATAATGGTAAACTAAAAGCTGTAAAATGTTTTGGTTATGAACAAAGAGCATATGCAATAAATTCTGCTAATCTTACATTTGACAACCAAAATAATCTGATTGTTTACGGAGTCTTCAATGGTAAGATAAAACTTAGTATAACAGATTCATTAACAAATGATAGTTATTACGAAAGTAATGATAGTTATATCGCTAAATATTCGGATGAAGGGAAATTAATTTGGGTTAGAAGAATAGGAGGTCAAGATACGCAACAAATAAAAGATCTTACGATTGGTATTGACAATTCAATGTATGCAACAGGTGAATATAACGGAGAATGTTTTTTTAGTAATGGAATCTCTATAAATCAAAAAAGTAAATACGAGTGGAAAAGTGGTAAAAGTCTATTTTACACACATCTATACAATAATGGTGAATTAGATTTTATACAATTTGAAGATAGCAAAGGATATGCTTCAAATTTCATTGGAGTAGCAATTGATATTGATCAAAACGGTAAAGTACATCTTGTTGGACATTTTACTAACACTTTACAAAAATATGGGTTTAGTATTGAGACTAGCCAACATAATTCAAATGGATTTTATAGTATTTGGAAAAATCAATCCTTAGAATCACTCGAAAAAATAGGCGAAACAGATTGTTGGTTAATTCCTAGAAAACTAAACATTAACAAAGAATTCATTGCTGTTGGAGGTGAATATTGTGTAAATAATAAATCATCGCTAAACTTTAAAGGAAAGAAGGTTAAATTAAGTAATAACTACTACGGAAGAAATGTATTTATATACGGAGGGATAGTCCCTTACGAAAATCCTAAGCAAGAATCCATTGCGAAACAAGATTCTGTTAAAAATAGCAGAATTGAAAAAATTGAACCGATGCTTGCCTGTACAAAACCAAATGAAAATCCAGCAGCAGACAATTGGTTTCCCATTGTTGATTCTCTTAATCAATTAGACTCATTAAATACAATTGCTTCCTGTGGTTCAATAATCAAAGGAATGGAAGCTTCTTTGTTCCCAAATCCGACAGTAGATGAATTGAATTTAAAACTTATTGGTATCGAAGGGATAGTTCAACTAGCGATTTACTCTTCTGATGGAAGTTTGATTTTATCGCAATACATTGAAAAAGTACAAAACGAACAGACTATTTTATTCAATTTGAAACAACTAAAGTCAGGAACATATTTAATTCAGATTAATCATAAAAATTTTCAAAAAGCATTACGATTCATGAAAATTAATTAAAAAGAAATTTATGTCCAAAAATACAAGTTCGACCTACTACTTAACCAATTAAATTGATTATCAAAACATTAGATTAACAACTTATAATCATGCATATAATTAAATTAATAATTCTTTTATTTATAATAAATTCTGCAAGTTTTGCTTTCGGTCAACAGAAATACCCAAAGCAAGCTGCTGATATTATTAAGTATATTATTGACATACAAGTTACTGATGAAAATAATAAGATTAAAGTAACAGAAAATGTTCATGCTCAATTCACTACTTCGATTGATACGTTTTTTTTAGATTTAACCAATTTCAATGGAAATACTGGAATGCATGTTTCTCGTGTTTTAGAACAGGGTTACCCTGTTTCTTTTATTCACAAAAATAATCGCTTAGGAATACTTGTTGTTCCTCCTCCAAAAAACACTCCTTACTTTGATTTTCAAATAGAATACGAAGGAATTCCCTCTGATGGCTTAATCATCGGAAAAAATAAATTTAACGAACGAACTTTTTTTGGAGACAACTGGCCACAACGTGCACACCATTGGTTTGCTTGTGTGGATCACCCTTCTGACAAAGCCTATGTGAAATTTAAAATTACCGCTCCCTCCCACTATCAAGTAATTGCGAATGGAAAGCATATTGAAAGTACACCAGACATAAATAACCCAAACTTTACAAAACACATATTCGAAACAAATAAACCAATTCCTTCTAAAGTAATTGTTATTGGATTGGCAAACTTTGAAATAGATCGAAGTAAGTATAGTAAGTCATTAGAAACATCTACTTGGGTATATCCGAAAGATAAAACCAATGGAAGAAAAGATTTTGCTTTAAAAGATAGTATTTTAAAATATTACGAAAAAAATATAGGTTCTTTTCCTTTTGAAAAGTTAGCTCATGTTCAATCAACAACCATGTATGGAGGAATGGAAAATGCCAGTTGTATTTTCTATGATGAAAACGCCATCAAAGGTGATGGAAAAATTAACGAATTAATCGCACATGAAATAGTTCATCAATGGTTTGGTAATTCTGCTTCCGAAAAAGAATGGTCTGATTTATGGCTAAGTGAGGGATTTGCAACGTATCTTACCAATCTATACATTGAGGATGTGTTAGGTAAAAAGGCATTTATAGAGCAATTAAAAAAAGATAGAAAAAAAGTAATAGCCTTTGCACAAAAAACGCTTCCTCCTCTAAAAGATACTTTAACACAAAATATTCAGGATTTACTAAATCCGAATGCTTATCAAAAAGGAAGTTGGATACTTCATATGATTCGTGAACAAATTGGAATTGAGCTTTTTTGGAAAGTAATACAGAACTATTATAAAACATATCAATACAGTAATGCTTCAAGTAAAGATTTTTTTAAAATACTTGAAAAAACTACAGATAAAGATTTTAGTCAATTTTACAAAGATTGGGTTACACAGCCCGGACATCCTATTCTTTCAACAAAAATAAAAGAAGATATTATCACTGATTCAACAAGTAATCTATCTCAATTTCAATACACTATAGATATAAAACAACAGCAAAAAATAGTTTTTCGTTTTCCATTAGAAGTAGAAATTCTATTTGAAGATAATACCAAAGAATTTTTAGCGTTATATATGGATAATAGTATTATTACGCAAAATTTACTATATTCAAAAAGAATTAAGCAATTAATACTAGATCCAAATTGTAAATTACTATTTGACGAAGGCAAACCATCAAAATGAAGATATTACTACTTATAACACTTTTAGGTTTAATAACCGGCTCGGCAGTCAAGTCGGATGATCTAATAGGGTTATGGTTAGATGAGAGTCATAAACTGATTGTGGAAACATACAAAGTCGAAAACCAATACTTTGCAAAAGTACGATGGTTCGACAATGAAAATAAACGCATTGAAAAATTCTCTGAAAAAGGTTTACCTAAAAGTAAATGGATCAATTACAAAGTCATGGAGCATTTTAAGTTTGATGGTGAAATTTGGAAAGATGGTGTCATACACCAAATTAAAACAGGACATACTTATGACGCAACAATCCACATGAAAAATAAAAACTACATCGTTGTTCGAGGTTATGTTTTGATTACTATGTTAGGCGAAAATGTTTCATTTACACGGTATACTTCTGCTTTACCTAAGCAAGAATAGTTTATGACTTCAATTAACTACATACAATTTATTTTATTTTTTATTTTTTAAAATATAAAAACTCATATTTTGGCCGTTTTCACATCTAAATTAACTATTATTTTTATTTGTTAAACAAACAAAAGAACCCTTATTATCATCAATCAACCTTCTCAAATAAAATAAAAATATAAATCAATTCGAATCATTATCTTTGTAATATGAGTTCGATTAGACAAAATAAAATAGAAGGAGTAATTCAAGAAGAATTATCAGTATTCTTTCAACGAAATGCAAGAGAAATCTGTTTAGGAGCCATGGTTTCGGTGACAGTTGTTCGTGTTACCTCTGATTTGTCCTTGGCTAGAATATTTGTAAGTATTTTCGCTGGACCACCAAAGGAAGAAGTTTTGGCATCCATCAATGAACACTCGAAAAAAATTCGTGGTGAAGTTGGAAAACGTCTTAAAAACATGCGTAAAATTCCAGATTTAGTTTTTAAAATAGATGATTCTCTTGATTACGCGATGGAAATTCAAAATCTATTAAATACTAAATAATTTGTTCCTAAAGTGAACGTTCCGTTATTTATTGCACGAAGGTATTTATCAACAAAAAAGAAAAGTGTTGTTAACTGGATTACTAGGATTTCAGTGATTGGTATCGCCGTAATTACTGCTGCTCTCATTATTTTACTTGCTGCATTTAATGGAATTGAATCTATGGTTGAAAAATTATATACGGAATTTGATCCATCAATTGTAATTCGATCAACCCAAAGAAAAACTTTTTCAGATAAAACTCTTAAAATTTCTTCCATAAAAAGACTCCCTTTTGTAGAAAATACAAGCAAAGCAATCGAAGAAATTGTTGTGCTTAGAAATGAAAAAAAATGGGTGAACGCTAAAATTTTTGGAGTTGAAAAGTCATTCATGAAAATGGCTAAAATCCCAGAACATATAGTAGATGGTTATCCTACTTTTGATGAAAAAGGGATAAAAATGGGCTTGATTGGCGCAAACCTACTTGAGAAACTGGGAGGTTACATCCCATCTCATACTGGATTTGAAGATATTTTATGTTATTTTCCTAAAAGAGAAGCAAAAGTTACACCAACTTCCAATCCATTTCGAATTCATCAACTTCATCTCGCAGGTAGAATTAACTATAATATTGAAGTGAATAATGAAAATTTATTGATTCCTATAGAATTAGCATCTGAATTACTTGAATACGATGATGATATAACTGCTTTTTATATTGACATTAAAAAAGGAGAAGATCTCGAAAAAGCAAAAGAAAAATTACAAGAAATTGTAGGACCAAAGTTCTTGGTAAAAACTCATCTAGAAAAAAATGAATTAATTTACAAAACAAGCAAATCAGAAAAATTAATTGTTATCGCAATTTTAGTATTCATTTTCATTCTCGCTGCTTTCAACTTAGTTGCCTCTTTAACAATGTTATATATAGAGAAGAAAAAAAACATATTGACACTTCAAAGTCTTGGTGCAAATGAAAAATTTATTTTCAAAATATTTTATTTTGAGGGTTTACTCATTGCATTCAAGGGAGTAATGATAGGTGCCGTCATTGGTACTCTAGTTTGCTTACTACAATACTTTGGAGAGGTGTTAGTTTTGCCTAATTCGGGAAATCAAGCATTTCCGATTAAATTTAAAATAACCGATGGTTTACTCGTATTGTCTATAGTTTCCTTATTGTCGATTTTATCAAGTTACTTACCCGTAAAATATCTGGTTTATAAAAATAGAATCAATCGTTTAGACGGAACTATAATATAACTATTTACCTAATAATTTCAACTTTAGATTTGAATCTGCAGGATTTTTACCAAGCCATATTCCAAAAAGTGCTCTCTTGAAATCAACCCCTTTAATCAATCCGATTTCCTCCCCGTTCTTTTCAATAATCAATCCATTTTCAGGGTGGTATCTTAATTGTATCTTGTCACCGAGTTTAAACTCATCCTTAAACGAATTACAAAACTTTAAAATTTGATCTTTTGAAACTTTCCCGTAATTAGACTTACTAAACCCTTCATTAACTGCTTCTAAAAACACATTTTTATTCACTTTAGTCGAAATGATTCGAATACTGATAACCATAGGTTTGTCTGATTGAATAATTTCATTTTCATCCATGGTTTTCTTTTCAAGATAGAGACCACAAACATATAAATCAAAAAAATATTTTTCTCTGATCCCAAGACCATTAAGAATTAAACGATCTTTATTCTCTTTTATTTCAGTATAATACTTTACCCCACCATACGTAATAGTTTCCTTTTGTGAATGAAGAACTGTTGAGTAAAAAACTAGAACTAACGAAATTATAAATGCTGTTTTCATATTATTTATTTTCTTTAATTTAAACATTATAAATAAAATAACAAAGAAAAAAATAATAGTGAACTCTTATTTTTAATTCTTAAAAACTCTTAGTAAATTTGTTCTTCTTTTAAGAATTGATATGAGCGATTTCGTAGTTTCAGCACGTAAATATAGACCACAAACGTTTGATACCGTTGTGGGTCAACGCTCAATTACTTCCACTTTAAAAAATGCAATTAAAAATAAACATTTAGCGCAGGCATTTTTATTTTGTGGTTCCAGAGGGGTTGGAAAAACAACAAGCGCTCGTATTTTAGCAAAAACAATAAATTGTTTCAATAGATCAGAACAAATTGAGGCATGCGATCAATGTGAATCTTGTTTATCATTTAACTCTGGTGCATCTTTGAATGTCTATGAATTAGATGCTGCTTCTAATAACTCGGTGGATGACATTCGAGAATTAGTCAATCAAGTTAGAATTGCACCTCAAATTGGAACTCACAAAGTATATATTATTGACGAGGTTCACATGTTATCAAATTCTGCATTTAATGCCTTTTTGAAAACGTTAGAAGAACCGCCTGCTCATGCAATTTTTATTCTTGCTACAACAGAAAAACATAAAATTATCCCAACGATATTATCTCGTTGTCAGATTTTTGATTTTCAACGAATCAAAGTAAAGGACATCGCAGATCATTTATCTTATATAGCAGTAAAAGAAGGGATTAGTGCTGACTCAGAAGCATTACATGTGATTGCTCAAAAAGCAGAAGGTGCGCTTCGTGATGCTTTGTCAATATTTGATCAAATCGTAAGTTTTGCTGGAAATAATTTAACCTATCAGTCTGTACTTGAAAATCTAAACATACTTGATTACGATTATTTTTTCAGAATAGTTGACAGCTCTTTTAAAGAAGATATTCCAGCTTGTCTTTTGATGTATAATGATATTATGGAAAAAGGGTTTGATGGTCATAATTTTATCATTGGTCTTTCAGAACATTTCCGTAATCTACTAGTTTGTAAAGATGTACGAACTGCAAAGTTATTAGAAGTAGGTGAAAGTGTTGAAAACAGATACATTGAGCAAGCTAAATTGCTTGATGCAACTTACATCATGCGTGCGCTTGGTGTTTTAAGTAAAGCTGATGTGGATTACAAGGCATCAAAAAATAATCGCCTTCTTGTTGAAATTACTATCATGCAATTATGCTCAATTAAAAACGAGCTCGAAAAAAAAAAAGCTTAACTGATTTTGTTGAATTGATTCCATTTACTGGTCAACCTTCTAAAAATCCAGTACAATCAAAAACTGAACAATCAAGTACTAAAACCGTTAAAGCTCCATCATTAGGCGATATTTCTTTTAAAAAAGAAGTAAAAACACTATCATCTCCAACGGGTACCCTTACTTCAGGTTTGATTTCAGTCAAAGAAATCATGGAGAAAAAAGAATCTAAAGAATCGATTGAAAATTTTGAGAACAAACCCAAAACTCCTTTTACTTTAGATGATTTGATGATTTATTGGCGAAAATTTGCTTTTAAAATGAAAGAAGATGGAAACGACACCATTTATCTTGCCATGAAAAAGAGAGATCCTAAATTAGCAAATGATTTCGTTATAATTCATGAAGTGGATAACCAAGTGCAAATTGACTATATCCAAACTCACATAACAGATTTACTTGATTTTCTTAGAGAAAACCTAAAAAACTGGGGAGTATCTGTTAAATTTTCTATTACAGAGACCGAAGAGGAAAATATTAAATTCCAAACAGGAAAAGACAAGTTTGCTGTTTTAGCACGAAAAAATCCAAATTTGTATACACTTCAAAAATTATTCAATTTAGATATTGAATATTAATTTTTTGGAGGTTAAAAAACCTTTAATCCCATCGTACATTTTATCTAATTGTTCATCAGTAGTACAATAAGGTGGATTTAAAAAGATGATATTCCCTAACGGTCTGATTAATAACCCCTGATCTAAAAAGTATTGATAAGCTTCATCACGTATCGAAGAGAAATAATCCGCATTCGATTGCTGAATTTCCACTGCAATTATAGTTCCTAATTGTCTTATTTCAAGAGATTTCACACCTTCTAGACTCAATTTGAATTGTGTATGTTTTGCTGAAATTCGATGTATATTTTGTTTAAAATCAGATTTTTGAGTTAAATCTATACTTGCACATGCAACTGCACATGCTAAAGGATTACCAGTAAATGAATGTCCGTGTAATAATGCTTTCGTTTTCTCTTCTGCTAAAAAAGCATTGTAAATATTTTCAGTAGCAACCGTTAATCCTAAAGGCAACACCCCACCTGTTAACCCTTTTGAAAGACAAACAATATCAGGAGTTTCTGTAATATGGTTCATTGCAAATAATTCTCCTGTTCTCCCCCAACCTGTCATCACTTCATCATAAATTACGAGGACTCCAAAAGACTTTGCTAAAGCAGTAATTTTTTGAAGAAAATCAGCTGAATACATACACATACCTGCAGAACCTTGCACAAGAGGCTCTAAAATGATTGCAGCAAATTCATTTGATTCAAATAGGTTTTTAGCCTTGTTTAATAATTCTATTTCTCTTTCTTTGGTCGGAAAAGATAAATAATCTACAGAAAAAAATAAATGTTCGAAAGGCTCGTTAAAATAACCACGTTGAGAAATACTCATAGCACCGAAAGTATCTCCGTGGTATGCTCCTTCCAATGCTAAAATTCTCTTTTTAGGTTGATTTTGATTGAACCAATATTGAAACGCCATTTTTAAAGCTACCTCTACTGCTGTAGAACCATCATCAGAAAAAAAGACTTTACTAAAATTATTCGGTAAAATAGCTATCACTTTTTCTGATAATTCAACCGCTTTTGGGTGTGTTACCCCAGCAAAAATCACATGATCTATGGCATCAAATTGATTGATTAAAGCATCTTTTAATTCTTTTTTACCGTGTCCGTGAATATTCACCCACCAAGAAGAATTACAATCTAAATATTCTTTACCATCTTCAGCATACAATACAGTCCCTTCCGCTTTAACTATAGCCAAAGGAACTGGAGCAGTTTGCATTTGAGTAAACGGATGCCAAACGTGTTTTTTATCTAAAGAAAGAATTGTTGACATAAGCTATGAAAATTTATTCTTCCTCTGTACTATCAAACAAACTCGGTTGATTTTCATCATCCTCCTCATTGGAAGATTGCACATCCCATTCCATAGTGATTGCTTCTTCATCTCCACCATCAGAAGTAACTGTAGCGGCCTCTTCTGGCCACGGTTCCCCCCCATCTATTTCATGCGTAAGAACGATTTCTTTTACTTTCAATTTAGTTACTTGATTTCCTTGTGCTTTTAAACCTTTCACATCGATCAAATCAGCTATATTTATCACATTATCAGGTAAGTTTTTCGTTTCTTTTAATAGTTTGTTATAAACAATGCGTACTTCTGGTCTGTATGATGTTGAAACCACATCCAAATAAGAACCTTCAGATTCAGAAATGAAAGAAACTTTTTTATCTGAAGTTACTTCACAGAAAAAGCGTTTTACAAAATGTAATTCTTTTTCAGCATCATAATAAATCGCAGAAATCGGACGAGCAGGAACCCATTTTTCAATGTGAATCATATCTTCATCAAAGTGATTCGCTAAATCAAAACTCGTTAAACGATATTCACCTGATTTATAAAGGGTAAGTATTCTATCTGAACCTTTGAAAGAACCAAGAAATTTACCTCTACCGTCGTCGTTTAATCGACCAACCACCGTATCGTACCAAATTTTACGAGCAGCTAAAGTAGAACCACCCACTTCTTTTTGTACAATTTTCTGAACGATTTCTTTGGTTACACGATTTCCTGCAGAAGAACGTGACTTGATTAATAAATCTCCAAAATCAATATCGAAACGTAAACGTTTTAAGTGTGGACGTGGACGTAACATTACTGTTACTATTTCTTTCTCACCATTCGGATGAACAGAGAAATACAATAATTTACTTCCTTTCGTTCCTCTTGATAAATCGTATTCAGTATCACGCGTGATTGAGTTGACATAAAAACGTTTCATCATTGTTGGTCCACCTAAACCATCTTGATACATCATATGGTAAATAGTACGCGTGTCACCTCTTTTCCAAACGTTTGCGTAGATAATTCCTTTACCAACGAATTTTTTGTCTGCCACTTTGGTAACAAGCATTTTACCAGTACTGAAAAAGATAATAATATCGTCAATTTCAGAACAATCGTTAACTGCTTCTGTTTTCTTCAATCCCCAACCAATAAATCCTTCTTCAGGATCAACATAAAGTTTACGGTTAGCTATAATTACTTTAGATGCAGCAATATTATCAAAAATTTTAATCTCTGTTTTACGCTCTTTTCCTTCTCCAAAACGTTTTTTCAAATCTTTGTAATAGTCGATAGCATACTCAATTAGATTTGCCAATCGATCTTTTACATATTCCATCTCTTCTTCCAACTTAACAATCGCATCATCCGCTTTATCACTATCAAACCGTGTGATACGAATCATTTGAATTTGAGTTAGTTTAAACAAGTCATCTGTTGTGATTTCACGAACAAATTTTTCTTTAAATGGCTCAAAACGTTTAAATAAATAGCCATATAAACTTTCTCTATCAGAATATAATTTAAAGTCAATGTACATTTCTTCTTGAATGAAAATTTTCTCTAACGTTGAGAAATGCCATTGTTGCATCAATTCTTGTAAACGAATTTCTAATTCCCATTTTAAAAGTTGAACCGTATTATCCGTATTCACCTTTAAAATTTCACTTACTCCAATAAATCTAGGTTTGTCACCATCAATTATCGATGCATTTGGAGAGATAGAAACTTCACAATCTGTAAATGCATACAATGCATCCAATGTTTTATCTGGAGAAACCCCGGGATGTAAATGAATTAAAATCTCTGCATTAGCAGAAGTATTGTCTTCAATCTTACGAACTTTGATTTTTCCTTTATCGTTTGCTTTGATAATGCTTTCAATCAACGACCCTGTATTCGTTCCAAAAGGAATTTCAGTCACCATTAAGGTTTTGTTGTCAACCTTTTTGATTTTTGCACGCACACGTACTTTTCCACCACGTAAACCATCGTTGTAATTACTGAAATCTGCCATCCCTCCAGTTAAGAAATCAGGGAAGATTTCTACCTTTTTACCACGTAAATGATTTATAGATTGATCGATTAATTCAATAAAGTTATGCGGTAAAATTTTACACGCCATCCCTACAGCAATCCCTTCCGTTCCTTGAGCTAATAAAAGCGGGAATTTTACAGGGAAATTTTCAGGTTCTTTATTACGGCCATCGTAAGACGATAACCAATTGGTTGTTTTAGGGTTAAATACAACGTGATTGGCAAATTTGGATAAACGTGCTTCGATATAACGAGGAGCAGCAGCACCATCACCTGTTAAGGTATTTCCCCAGTTACCTTGACAGTCAATCAATAATTCTTTTTGACCAACTTGAACCAAAGCATCACCAATAGATGCATCTCCATGTGGGTGATACTTCATTGTATTTCCGATGATGTTCGCTACTTTGTTATAACGACCATCATCCATTTCCTTCATTGAGTGAAGAATACGACGTTGCACTGGTTTTAAACCATCATATAAAGATGGTACAGCACGTTCTAAAATTACATAAGAAGCATAATCTAGAAACCAATTTTCATACAACCCATTTAAAGGGATGATTTTATCGTCTAAATCTGCTTTTTCAAATGGATTATGTTGAGCTTCATGCTCCTCATTTCCATCATGCATATCTTCAATTTCGTCTTCTGCCATAACTTAATTATGATGCTTTTTCAATATCGGAGGAAGATTCTTTGTCTTTCGCAATTTCTTCTTCTAAATCTTTTTCTACACGTAAATTATCAATGATAAAATCTTGTCTTTCAGGAGTATTTTTCCCCATAAAGTAAGATAAAATCTCATCAATTGAAGCTTCTTTTGAAAGGATCACTGGTTCCAAACGAATATCTTCACCAATAAAATGTTTAAACTCGTCGGGAGAAATTTCACCTAATCCTTTAAATCGGGTAATTTCAGGATTTTTCCCTAATTCAGCGATAGCATTTCTACGTTCTTCCTCTGAATAACAATAGATTGTTTTCTTTTTATTTCGAACCCTAAATAAGGGTGTTTGAAGTACATATACATGATTTCGTTTTACTAAATCAGGGAAGAATTGTAAAAAGAAAGTTAATAGTAGTAATCGAATATGCATTCCATCGACATCGGCATCTGTTGCGATTACGATACGATTGTAACGCAAGTTATCCATATCCTCCTCAATATCCAATGCTGCTTGAACTAGGTTAAACTCTTCGTTTTCATATACTACTTTCTTTGTTAACCCATAACAATTCAATGGTTTACCACGTAATGAAAAAACAGCTTGAGTATTAACATCTCTTGATTTAGTAATAGAACCACTTGCTGAATCACCCTCCGTAATAAACAAGGTTGTTTCTTCTCTGCGTTCGTCTTTTAAATCCGTATAATGTACACGACAATCTCTTAACTTTTTATTGTGTAGATTCGCTTTTTTCGCACGTTCTCTTGCGAGCTTACGAATACCAGATAGTTCTTTTCGTTCTCTTTCCGATTGTTTGATTTTTTTCTCAAGTGTATCGGCTACGTCTGGATTTCTATGAAGGTAATTATCTAACTTTTCTTTTAAGAAATCATTTATAAATGAACGCATGGATTGTCCTCCTGGTTCAGTTTCTTGCGATCCTAATTTGGTTTTCGTTTGCGATTCAAATACCGGCTCAATCACTTTCACCGCAATTGCAGCTACAATCGATTGACGAATATCGGCAGCATCGTAATTTTTGTTGTAGAAGTCACGAATTACTTTTGCTACAGCTTCTCTGAATGCACTTTGGTGAGTACCACCTTGAGTTGTATGCTGACCATTCACAAAAGAGTAATAATCTTCTCCATAGGTCTTACCATGCGTGAAAGCTACCTCAATATCCTCCCCTTCTAAATGAATGATTGGATAAAGTGGATCACCATCCATGTTGTTGTCTAGTAAGTCCTTTAAACCATCTTTAGACTGATATTTCTCCCCGTTATAATAGATAGCCAACCCACGGTTTAGATAACAATAATTCCAAAACATCTTAATCAAATAAGGCATTTTGAAAGCGTATTTTTTGAAGATTGTATCGTCTGGATAAAACTCTACATACGTTCCATTTTGTTCAGTAGTTTCTGTTAATGGTTCTTCAGATACCAACTCACCCCGTTCAAAAGTTGCTCCTTTTTTTTGTCCATCTCTTACGGAATACACCATAAAATAAGAGCTCAGAGCATTCACTGCTTTGGTTCCGACCCCGTTTAGACCTACTGATTTTTTAAATGCTTTTGAATCATATTTACCCCCAGTGTTCATTTTTGAGACCACCTCAACTACTTTACCAAGCGGAATACCACGTCCATAATCACGGACAGAAACTTTACCGTCTTTAATTTTAATATCGACACGTTTCCCATTCCCCATTACGAATTCATCGATACAGTTATCTACAACCTCTTTGACAAGGATATAAATACCATCATCCGCTGCAGCTCCATCTCCAAGCTTACCGATGTACATTCCAGGACGTAAACGAATGTGTTCTTTCCAATCGAGAGACCGAATATTATCTTCGGTGTATTGATTTTCTGCCATATTTATGCATTATATCTCAACTTACAAAAATAAAGGCAAAGCAAAGAATTCATACTGCTATATACAATACTTTTAAACGTTAACATGTTTAAAATGTAAGCTTTTTTATATCATTTATATGGTTAGATTCAGATTATTGATAAATTTGAACTTTTGTAAGTTATATATTTTCCTTTTGGGAATAAAAAAAGCTAAACTATTTATGAAAACCATTTTTTCTATTATAATCCTGTCCTTTTTAATTTTTTCATGTAATAAGATTGATACGAATCAAGATACAATTGATGATAAAATCATTACAGAATATTTAACAGCTAAAAATATTAATGCAAATAAAACAAGTACTGGTTTATACTATATTTTAGATTCAATTGGAATTGGTAAAAAAGTAAATACAACAAATACTATATATGTAAAATATACGGGAAAACTTACAAATGAAACCATCTTTGATCAAAATTTAAATGGCACGTATTTATCATTAAAAACGGCGATTAACGGATTTCGTGAGGGAGTTAGTTATTTTAATGTAGGAGGAAAAGGTCGGTTGTTTATTCCTTCTAAATTGGCATATGGTAAAAATTCTGTTGGTAAAGTTCCAGCAAACTCTGTTTTAATTTTTGATATTGAAATTATTGAAATTCAATAGACTTCTTCATTTCTTTTTTTAATAAAACGTTTTTGCTCGCTAGTAAGTTCCAACGATTTATTTTTAGAAACGTTAATGTACTTCAGGGTAGGAATCTGAATCAAGTTATCAGGTAATCTTCTCAATTTATTTCCTTGTAAATCTAATCTCATTAATGAAACTAAATCAATCATTGACTCAGGTAAAGAACTAATTTCATTTTCACTTATGTTCAATTCTTGCAAATTTGACAATCTACTTATTGATTCGGGTAAATTGATCAACCTATTATATTCCAAATTTAATCTTTCTAAATTATGCAATCGTAATATTGACTCAGGAAATAGAGATAATTCTAAAAATGCAATTTCCAAATCTTTTAATTCACTCAACTCACCAATCGTTTCATCGATTCTTAATAAGGGATTAAAGCTCAAATTGAGGTAATCTAATGATTTTAAACGACTAATCTGAGTAGTCAATTCTTTTACACCATTTTCTTGTATATCTAACCTTACCAAGGTTTTTATCAAACCCAATTCATCAGGAAAAACAGCAATTTTATTCCTAGCTAGATTTAGTGTTTTTAAGCTAGACAAATAACTAAGTTCTTTAGGGTATACAGTAAACTTATTAATATTTAACACAATACCTTCAAGTTTACTCAAACCATTTAGAGATGTTGGAAGTGAATTTAATCGATTATTACCTAATTCTAACCAAAACAAATTAGTTAATAAACCAAAATTATCTGGCAATTTAACAATCTTATTAATTGATAAATCAAGTTCTCTTAAACTTGACATGTAACAGATTGAATTCGGAAGATATACTAAATTATTATGACTAAGATTTAAAGTTTTTAACTTGGTTAGGTTACCAATAGATTCGGGTAATCTATTAATGTTATTATAATTAGCATGAATAAATGTAAGATTTGTTAATTTACCTATTGCTTCGGGTAGATTTGAAATCTTATTTTGTGCTATGTTAAGTTCTTCTAAATTTATCAATCGACTTATATCGTCTGGTAATTTTTTGATTCTTGAATAACTTAAATCTAACTTGTAAACTTCTTGAGGGTGTTTTAATGCATCTTTGAGTGAGGTGTATATTTTATTTCTCTGCGCTTGTAAACAGAAATTTTGCAAACAAATCAATATGAAAATGAATTTTTTCATAAAATGAATTTACAATAAATTTACGTATTTAAACATATAAAAACAAAGTTAATTTATTCCATATCCTTTAATTAACCCTTTTTCAGTTTTAGGAACAAAAAACAATAATAATAAACCTATACAGAAAAAAACTGCAACAGAAACTACAGAATATCTTAATGAATGTGTGAAATGTTCAACAATTCCAAAGAAAAATGTACCAAGTACAATACCGATCTTCTCAGTGGCATCATAAAATGAGAAATAACTTGCATGACTTCGTGTTTCTGGTAAAAATTTAGAATAAGTAGAACGAGCAATGGCTTGTATACCACCCATTACCAAGCCTACAAAAGATGCTAAAATGTAAAATTCAATAGGCTTAGTAATGTAAAACGCTCCATAACAAATACCAATCCAGATAACCACAGTTGTAATTAAGGTTTTGACATTCCCAATTTTAGCCGACAATCTCGACATTAAAAAAGCACCAACTGCACCTAAAATTTGAATTAATAAAATGGCAATAATCAATCCTGAAGAATCATTTTCATTTGGCCATTCAATTTCTTTTTTTGCAAAAATAGTAGCCATTAACATGACTGTCTGAACACCCGTATTAAAAAAGAAAAAAGCAAAAAGATATCTTTTCAACCTTTGTGTTTGTTTAAATTCTTTAAAAACAAAACCCAGCTCTCGAAATCCTCTCCAAATCCCTGCTTTTGGCTTACGACCATACACATTATTCGGTAATACCCGATAAGTAAACTGGCTAAACCCAATCCACCAAACACCAACAAAAACAAAACACCAATGAACCGGAAATTTTAAAACCTGGATCCAAACTAAACATAAAATCAATAATAACATGGATCCAATATAACCCATACTAAATCCTTTTGCTGAAATTTTATCATGATCTTCGGGTTCTGCTATTTCTGGTAAAAATGAATTGTAAAAAACCAAACTATTCCAAAAACCAATACTAGCTAAAAATAAAGACAGCATCCCTATCTCAATGTGTGCTGGATTAAACCAATAAAGTGTTATACAAGATATTGCGCCGAAATAACAAAAAAACTTTAAAAATTTCTTTTTACTTCCAGTGTAATCTGCAACGCCTGAAAGCATTGGTGATAAAAAAGAAACGACTAAAAATGAAGCTGACAAGACAAAAGACATTAACACAGAATTCGATAATTGCACTCCAAAGAAATCTACCAAAACTTCTACATTGTCAGGTAATTTCATCTCCTTAGCAATCGAAATATCTTTTTTAAAGTATTGAGCTTTAAAATAATTCGTAGTAACTGTATCGTAAAAAATTGGAAAAATCGCAGATGAAATAACTAGATTATAGACTGAATTAGCCCAATCATAAAACACCCAACCCTTTATTATTTTTTTATCGCCCTTTTGTATTGCTGATGAAGACATACCTAATGTTTTGATACGTAATCTTCTAAATAAGTAAATCCTGGCATCAATTCTCCATCTAAATTAGTTTCACTTCCTCTTTCAATTACTCGGTCTGGATCTCCATTAAAAAAATGAGGTAAAACAAACTGAATAAAATCATTACCAAAATCTTCAGAGGCATCTTTCGGAAGTTCACATGGTAAATTATCCACTGCCATAACTGCTATCGCTTCTTTATCCATAAAATCGACCTCAGATTGCGTTAATGGATTATAACCGTATATCGGATCTTTGATGGTGCTTGGCCTTAATGTAGTAGCAATTGGTCCTGCAATATCACAAGAAATATCTGCCACAACACTTAAACGAACATTTTCTTTTAATAAATCATCATTTTCTAGAATATTTGGAGACTTGTTAGACCAAAAATGACATGCAATATACATATCTGACTGATTTGCAAATGATGGAAAAATAGATTTATATTGTTCAGGATTGTTATAAAAATCTTTTTTATCAAATTCTTGTCCATCCTTTCGAGCAAAGTAATCCCCTACCTCCAAGTGTGTAAAGACAGCTTGGTTAAATTCATTTCCAAACTCTTCAGGTGCAACTTCCATTATAGGCAACAAATGAAGAAT
>VFQS010002003.1_pt1 | contig 17486 bp, 16 predicted proteins | sample 3512361 | NCBI WGS metagenome assembly VFQS01 (sample SAMN10412375, study PRJNA504923) | tailings metagenome | isolation source: Relicate 1 Philex TSF3 active mining | place: Philippines
GGCGGGGGCCTGCGCCAGGTGGCGCAGCCGGAACTCGACCGGGTCGGCGCCGGCACGCAGGTTGACGAGTGCCTGGTCGAAGCGACGCTTCCCGATGTAGCACCAGGGGCACACCACATCGGACCAGATCTCGACGGACAACTTGGTGACCATGGGCTCACCCTAGTTGTGAACTCCGGGGGCTTCGCCGTCGCACAGTGACTCCGATGGACGTAACGTCTCGGGTGATGGTCGACGATTCGTCCCGAGCCGCCGATGTTCAGGCCACGTTCTGCTCCACGCTCGTCGACGAGTGGGCGAGACTCGGAGTGTCCCACGCGATGATCGCACCCGGTTCGCGGTCGACACCGATGTCCTTGGCCATCGCGTCCGACCCGAGATGGACGATCTCGATGTTTCACGACGAGAGGTCGGCGTCCTTCGCAGCCCTCGGCTACGGCGTTTCATCGGAACGTCCAGCCGTGCTGCTCTGCACCAGTGGAACAGCAGCCGCGCACTTTCACGCTGCGATCGTCGAGGCCGATCTCTCCGGCGTACCACTCATCGCGATCACGGCCGACCGTCCTCCTGAATCGCAGGACGTCGGAGCGCCGCAGACGATACGTCAGAACGGTCTGTTCGCTTCCGCGGTGAGATGGGATCACGATCCTGGTGTTCCTGTCGCCTCGGCATCGTCGTCGTGGAGGTCGCTCGCTCGTCGTTGCGTCGGCGCGTCACTCGGTGAGCCCGCCGGTCCCGTGCATCTCAACCTTCCCTTCCGTGAGCCGCTGGTCGGTGAACCGGCGGAGTTGCCGGCGGCCGAAGCGACTCATGTGGAGGCGAACGGTCGACGCCGACTCGATGGTGAAAGTCGGCGTGAGGTGATTCGTCGCCTGGATGTTCGTCGCCCACTTCTCGTCGTCGGACGAGGGGCGACGAGGCAATTGGTGGACGTGGCCATCTCTCGTGGCTGGCCGGTCGTGGCGGAGAGTCGTCAGCGAAGTTCCGCCGAGGTGATCACGCATGTCGATTCCCTCGTGCGCTGCCCCGAGTTCGCCGATTCGCACGTTCCCGATCTCGTCGTTCGAGTCGGCGAAGCGCCGGCGTCGAAGGTCTTCGGGCAGTGGCTCGTACGTCATGCGGTCGAGCAGATCCATGTGTCGACCGACGGCCGGATTTTCGATCCCGATCATCGAATTTCGATGAGAGTCAGAACCGGTGCCGACGACCTGGCGACGTTGATCGGAGAGTTGTCGACGGGCGTCGACGGGAAGTGGAACGAGGAGTGGTCGCACGCCGAGCGATCGGCGCGAGTGGCGGTTTCCTCCGAACTCGTCACACTTGGTATCGATCACGGAGTGTCGGCGATCGCCGCCTTCGTCGAGGCTCTTCCCGACGATGCCGCTCTGGTGGTGTCCTCGTCCATGCCGATTCGCGACGTCGAATGGTTCGCCGGGCCACTGGGGAATCGATTCGTGGTCGCCAATCGCGGGGCGAACGGCATCGACGGTGTGATCGCCACAGCGATCGGTGTCGGACTCCACCGTGGCGGACCCGTCGGTGTCGTCATCGGCGACGTCGCCATGCTTCACGATTCGTCGTCACTGGCGGGTCTGGCCCGTCGGGGAGTGGACCTGCGCATCCTCGTCGTCGACAACGATGGAGGTGGGATCTTCCATCACCTTCCTCAGGTCGAGACCGTCGATGCGAACACGTTCGAGATGCTCTACGGCACCCCGCACGGCACCGACTTCGTCGCCTTGGCCACCGCTCACGGGTTGCCGGCCGCCATCGCTCGTGACATCGACGAGTTGGTGAGCGGTGCGTCTCGACCGGGCCCGTCGCTCAGCGTCGTGCGAACCGACCGGCCGGGGGACGTCGCGGCGCACCGTCGTCTTCACGCCGCTGTCGCCGCGTCCTTGCGCAACCTTTAGGGGCGAACGATTGCCGAGAGCATCGCCTGGAACTTGGCCTGGGTTTCCGCGAGTTCCGCATCCGGATCGGAATCGGCGACGATCCCGCCTCCTGCGACCAGTCGGGCCCGGCGGCCGTCGTCGGAGATCTCCGCACAGCGAATCGTGACGGCCCAGGTTCCGTTTCCGGCTGCATCGATCCAGCCGACCGCACCGCCGTAGCGACCACGGGTGAATCCCTCGACGTCGCCGATGAGGCGGAGGGCCTCGCGACGTGGATGTCCGCCGAGTGCAGGGGTGGGGCAGAGGCGCCGAGCCAGAGTGAGGGAGTCGGGCCGTGGATCGCTGAGCCGTCCCTCGATGAGCGTGCCGAGATGTTGGACGTTGGCCACCGGGATGACCGAAGGTTCGGGCTCCCAGTCGAGATAACTGCAGTCCGGTAACAGTGCGTCGTGGACGACGTCGATGACGACTCGATGTTCGATCTGATCCTTGGTGCTCGCCACCAGGGCCCGTGCCAGTTCGGCATCGGTCGCCGGATCTCCGGTGCGTGGCGTCGTCCCGGCCAGTGGGTGTGATCGGACGACGTCTCCGGCCACCGAGACGAGAAGTTCGGGTGAGGCTCCGATCAGACCGTCGATGGAGTATCGATAACTCGCGCCGAAAGAGGCTCGCAATCGAAGGAGAACGGCGTGAACGTCGATGGGAAGGTCGGACTCGACGAAGACTTCGCGGGCGATGACCGCTTTGGTCAACTCTCCTCGACGTACGGCGTCGCGGGCGGCGAGGACGGCCTCGCGATACGCCTCGACGGATGTTCCCGGCGTCACGGAGAATCGTCCGGCTCGGGGGGTCGGTCGAATGGCGGCGAGTTCGCGATCGATCTCCTGGTCGGGGATCTCGTCACCGATCGTGGTGATCCAGGTGTTGCCGGCTTCGTCCTTGCGGAGCACGATTCGGGGCACGATGAGCACGCTCGGGTCACTGGCCAGGAAGGGCAGGACTCCGATGGCCACGGGTCCGGAGATTCCGTCGGATTCGTCGTCGTGCTCGATCGCTCGAAGGTCCTCGAGTGCGTCCTCGGACGTCACCCGCCTCGCTACGCCACGACCGGCGATCCCGATGCCGTGACGGACGAAGAGGTACCCGTCGCCCCGGGCGACATCGTTGAGGTCGATCTCCCTAGAGAAACGCCGGGTGACGGCGCGCATCAGCGATCGCGAGTGGCGACCAGCAACTGAGTGATGCCGCCTGAGAAGGTCCGGTGTTTCGCGTCACTGAATCCGGCCCGGCGCAGCGTGTCGAGCAGGACTGGTGCGTCGGGAAGGTAGGCCACGCTCTTGGGGAGATAGCGGTACGCCGCCGAGTCCGACAAGAGGCCGCCGATGCGGGGCACGATGCGACCGAAGTAGATCGAATGCCCGGCCCGCACGAGGCGATTGCGGGGAACGCCGACGTCGAGCAACGCGATGCGCCCCCCGGGTCGAACGACGCGCGCCAACTCGCCGAAGAAGGTGGGCAGGTCGAGAAGGTTTCGCAACGCGAATCCGCACGTCGCCCCGTCGACCGACGCATCGGCGAGAGGGAGGCGCAGAACATCGGCCTGCGTGCGGGGAGCCGAGGAGCGATCGGCTGCCAACATGCCGAAACTGAGATCGAACGACAGTGGGTGAAGGTCGGCTCGACGGAGATCGAGACAGAGATCCCCCGTCCCGCTGGCGAGATCGATGACGCGGCTCGCGGCGGGAAGTCCGAGTTCGGCCACCGCCCGTCGTCTCCAGCGGACGTCCAGTCGGAACGTCATGATCCGATTGACGAGGTCGTACCGGGGTGCGATGGCATCGAACATGCCTCGCACGGCAGTCACCTTGGCGGCGCCGGTCGGCAGTTCCTCGGTGTCCCACGCGGGTCGTTCACTCGTCACGTCGTCAGGCTAAGCGGTGTCGAGGTCCGGCGATTCTTCGGACTCGCCGACAGGGGTCACGCCCGGCGAGAATGGTCGAAACGAGTCGGTGCCCGACGGGCCCGTCCCTGGGGGGTTGATCATGATCGATTTCACTTTGTCGCCCGAGCACGAAGCCATTCGGCGTCGGGTCCGCGATTTCGTGGACGGATCGATCCGACCGGCCATCGAGCCGTTCGGTCATCGGGAAGACATGGATTCCGAGGCTCGCCGCAACTACATCGCCGAATTGATCCGCTTGCGGAAGCTCGCGGTCTCCGAGGGACTCTGGTTGCCGCACATGCCCAAGGAGTGGGGTGGCATGGGACTCGGGCACGTCGCCCTGGCCATGGTGCAGGCCGAGGCCGCTCGCACTCGTGTGGGTCCCTGGGTGCTGAATTGTCAGGCCCCGGACGAAGGAAACATGCACACCCTCGTTCACTGGGGAACCGAGGAGCAGAAGCAGAAGTACCTGAAGCCACTGTGTGACGGCGTCAGTTCCTCGTGCTTCGCCATGACCGAGCCCGAGGTCGCCGGATCCGATCCCACCCTGATCAAGACCCATGCGATCAAGGACGGTGACGAGTGGATCATCAACGGTCACAAGTGGTTCATCTCGGGCGCCGATCGAGCGAAATTCGCCATTCTCATCGCGCGGACGGAGATGGACGTTCCGGAAGGGTCACGCGGAGCCAATACTGCCTTCATCATCGACCTGCCGACCGAAGGCTGGAACAACGTCCGCGAGGTCGAGACGATGCACGGTCCCGGAGGACACAGTGAGATCGTCATCGAAGATCTGCGCGTTCACGATTCGCAGATCCTGGGTGGTCGGGGCAACGGACATCGACTCGGGCAGTACCGACTTGGACCGGCCCGACTCGCTCATTGCATGCGGTGGATCGCGCAAGCCGAGACCGCGCTCGACATGATGGTCGACCGCTCGCTCAAGCGGTACTCGCACGGGTCGTATCTCGCCGAGAAGCAGGGTGTGCAATGGATGATCGCCGACTCGTCGATGGAGCTCTACCAGTGCAAGCTCATGGTTCTGCACGCCGCCTACAAGATCGATCGCGGTGACGACTTCCGGACGGAGGTCTCGATGGCGAAGCACTTCGTGGCCAACAGCCTCAATCGCATCATCGACCGGGCGATTCAGGTGCACGGGGCCCTCGGATACTCGACCGACACCCCGTTGGCCAACATGTTGCAACACGCTCGTTGGGCTCGCTTCGCCGACGGAGCCGACGAGATTCACCAGATGCGGATCGCCGAGAACACCATCAAGTCCTACACCGACGTCGGAAGCACTCGGCTCGCGACCGGTGACCTTCCGATCTGATCAGTCGTTCGAGGCCATGTGTTTGGCCCAGCGATAGTCGGCCTTGCCCGACGGAGAACGAACGATTTTGTCGACGAACACGAAGTGCTTGGGGAGCTTGTAACGGGCGATGTGCTTGGCTGCTTCGAGGTTCAATTCGGCTGGAGTCGCCGTGGAACCTTCACGCAGGTGAACGACGGCCACGACCTCGTTACCCCAACGTTCGCTCGGCCGTCCGGTCACGACGCAGTCGAAGACATCCGGATGAGGCTTGAGCGCCAGTTCGACCTCTTCGGCGAAGATCTTCTCGCCACCTGAGTTGATCGTCACCGAGTCTCGACCGCGCAATTCCACGGTTCCATCGGCTCGAAGGACCGCGCGATCTCCGGGGACGACGTAACGGACACCGTCGATGACCGGGTAGGTGCGAGCCGTCTTGTCGGGATCTCCGAGATAGCCGAGCGCGAGCCGGCCACTCTTGGCGAGCCAGCCGACTTCCGAATCTCCCGGTTCGACGACGCGAGTGAAGTGCTCATCGAGGACGTGATTGTTCGGCGCGAGTGGAAAAGTTCCGGTCGACGCCGAACCACCGGCCGAGATGTGCTGCAACTGTCCGCCCGCTTCGGATGATCCGAGCCCGTCGATCACGACCAATGACGGGTGATGGCGCAAGAACTCCTCTTTCAGATGCGACGACAAGGCCGCTCCACCCGAAATCATGACGACGAGGCTGGACAGGTCGTATCGAGTCCTCTCGAGTTCGTCGAGGAGGGGGCGCGCGAATGCGTCGCCGACGATCAACATGAAATCGATTCGCTCCCGTTCGACGATCGACCAGATGTCGACTGGATCGAGGCGTTCGGGGATCGACGGAACGAACACGGTTCCACCCGCGTTCCACGTACCAAAGCTGATCCAGTGTCCGGCTCCGTGCATGAAGGGCGGCGGGATCAACGCTCGCCGGCCTGTGGTCGCGGCAAGGAAATCGTCCATGGTGGCGGCTTCGCGTGAACCGGCGAAGCACTCCGTGAGTGCGTCACCCTGGCGCCACATCACCCCTTTGGGCATGCCGGTCGTTCCGCCGGTGTAGAGGATGTAGAGATCGTCGGGCGACCCTGGTGGAAGCGGATCGTCCGAGGAATCCGCGAGTGCGTCCTCGTACCAGACCGCACCTTCGAGCAAGGACTGACCGGACTCGTCCGGCACCTGAAGAAAGACGCGTAGCAAAGGGAGTTGATCTCGTACCGAATCGAGGACCTCGGCGAAGCAGGAGTGGTACACGATCGCTGTCGCTCGTGAGTCGTGAAGGAGATACACGAGTTCCTCGGCGACGTAGCGATAGTTGACGTTGAACGGGACGACACGGGCCTTGAACGCACCGAGCATCGACTCGAGGTATTCGTTTCCGTTGTGCAGGTAGATCGCCAGGTGGTCCTGGCCGCTTTCGTGCCCGAGCAACGATGCCCGCTCGGTATGGCAACCGAGTTCCCGATCCCGCAGGTAATTGCCCAGGCGGCGAGTGCGGGATGTCACCTGTGCCCAAGTGAAACGCCGGTCGCGGAAGACCAGGCATTCCTGATCGGGTCGCGTCGCCGCGATGGCCTCATGGACGTCTCCAACGGTGAATTCGATCACGACCGGACGTTAGGAGTCCGCCGGTCCCGAAACGGAATCGAAGGTGGAATACCAGGATCCGGCGATCTCGTTAGGGTGACTGCATGGCTCCTGCTCATGCTCCGGTGACCGGCCGTTCGGAGAACGGAATTCTGTTCGGAGTGTTCGCTCCCCAGGGTTGGAAGATGGAACTGTCGTCGATCGAAGGAGATCGGGCGAAATGGGAGCGAACGGTCGCGGTGGCGGTGGCTGCCGAGGAACTGGGCTACGACTCGGTCTGGCTGTACGACCACTTTCACAACGTGCCGCGTCCTGCCCACGAGACGGTGTTCGAATGCTGGACGGTGCTCGCCGCTCTCAGTCAGGTCACACAGCGCGTTCGATTGGGCCAGATGGTCGGCTGCAACAGCTATCGAAATCCTGCACTTCTCGCGAAGATCACCTCCACCCTCGACGTCGTGTCGAACGGTCGACTCGAATGGGGAATCGGCGCCGGCTGGTACGAGAACGAATATCGGGCCTACGGCTACGACTTCCCGAAACCCAAGGATCGAATCGGCATGCTGCGGGAGACCGTCGAGATCGTTCGTTCGATGTGGGCCGAACGTGAAACGACCTACAAAGGGAAGTACTACGAGGTCGTGCGCGCGAATTGCGACCCGAAACCGCTCCAGTCGCCGCGGCCGCCGATTCTGATCGGAGGCGGAGGAGAGCAGCTGACCCTTCGCGTGGTCGCCGAACTCGCCGACTGCTCGAACTTCGGTGGCGAACTGTCCGAGTGGACTCGTAAACGCGACACCCTCTGGAGCCACTGCGAGGCAGTCGGGCGGGATCCTCGTGAGATCAGGCTCACGTGGTCGCCGGAAATCTTCATTCGGCGCACCGACGCCGAGATCGCGTCGGCCGGCTCCCGAAGTCTGTGGGGTGAGGACATCGAAACGTGGCGGGCGGGAAACCTGGTCGGTACTCCCGAGGAGGTCGCCGACAAGGTCGGCCGTTACATCGCGGCTGGATGTCGAGGTTTCGTCCCGTGGTGCGCCGATTACCCCGACACCGAGTCGATGGAACTGTTCGCGACCGAGGTCATGCCTCGATTCCGTTGAGGTCCCGAGCCGACCTCGGGTGGAGCCACGTTCTTCAGAAGAAACTGCGGAAGATGATCTCGGCCACGCACGACGGCTTGGCAGCACCCTCGCATTCGAAGGTGAATTCCATCGTCATCTGAACGCCACCGGCCACGTCCTCGACGTCGAGGAGTTTGACGCCGAGACGGAGGCGTGAGCCCACCGGAACAGGAGACGGAAAACGAACCTTGTTCGCGCCGTAGTTCACGCCCATCGAAAAACCTTCGACGCGAACGACGGTCGGGTAGAGCATCGGTCCGAGGGACAAGGTGAGGTACCCGTGAGCGATCGGCCCTCCGAACGGCCCCGACTTGGCTCGCTCGACATCGACGTGGATCCACTGATGATCTCCGGTCGCGTCGGCGAATTGATTGACGCGTTCCTGTGAGATGTCGAGGTAGTCGCTGTAACCGAGATGTTGGCCGACGGCTGCCTTGAGCTCGTCGACACCGGAGAGAACTCGAGGTGTCATGGGAGGCACTGTAGTCGCCGGAATCAGCGGTACCAGAGTCTCTGATGCTCTCGACTGTGGGGATGAAGGAGCAGTGCACACAAGGCGACCTCGAAGAGGAACGAGATCGTGTTGCCCCCGGTCACTTTGTCCCCGAGGCTCGCATACGAGACCCCGCTCAGAACCCAGAAGCGCAGAACGAACGGACTGAAAGCGGCGATCAGTGCGAGGTGATACCCGAGGCGACGGTCGTTGGCCATGAAGAATCCGGAGAGAACATGCGATGCGACGATGGCGAGACCGACCGCCAGACCGAGGGTTCCCTTCGACGTCCTCGCGTATCCGATCCAGTCAGATCGATCGAGCAAGCCGATGAAGGCGAAGAATCCGTTCAGATAGAGCAACCAGGTCGCGATCTGCAGCGTCTGCGGTTGCATTCGATCGAACCAGCGTCGGGGGTCGAGGCGTAAGCGGGACATGTACCACCCTCGCGCACGGGGCGCCGCCGAAAGCGGACCGACGGGAGGCGTCCGAACTCGCGGGACTCGTGGCAGGCTGTCCGGGCGTGTCCTTCGTTCGCTCTCCTCGCCTGGCCGGCCCCGTTCCGGCCCGTCATGTCCTGATCGGCCTCTGAACGTGTTCGTCTCCGGTTTCGTGACCTTGGTGGGGCGCCCCAATGTCGGGAAGTCGACCTTGCTGAACGCGATGTGCGGACGCAAAGTGTCGATCGTGTCCGACAAACCTCAGACGACCCGTCGGCAGGTGCGAGGAGTGCTGACACGGCCGGAGGGTCAGATCGTGTTCGTCGACACTCCTGGGCTCCACAAGCCGGTGACGGCCCTCGGTGAGCGGGTCAACGCGGCGGCGATCGAGAGCCTCCCCGACGTCGACGTGGTGTGTCTGGTGATCGATGCGACTCAGCCGTACGGGAGCGGCGATCAGTGGGTCGCGTCCCGTCTCGATCTTTCGCGGACCGTCGTGATCGTGAACAAGGTCGATGCTTCGACGCCGGACGGAGTGATCGCCCAACTGGTCAAATCGGCCGAACTGGATGCCGAGAGCTACTTCCCGGTGTCGGCACGAACCGGTGAAGGGATTCCGGCTCTCGTCGATCACCTGCTGTCGAAACTTCCCGAAGGTCCTCTCTATTACCCCGACGACGTGATCAGTGATCTGTCGGACCCGGAATGGATCGCCGAGCTCGTTCGCGAACAGCTCCTCGCCGACATGAGGGACGAGCTCCCGTATTCGATCGCGACCCGCGTGACCGACTACGACCCGCCGAACGTACGGTGCGAGATCATCGTGGAGCGGGAGAGTCAGAAGGGAATGGTCATCGGCAAAGGTGGAGCAGTGCTCAAACGAGTGGGGCGAAAGGTTCGCCAGCAGCTTCCGGCTGGTACGCAACTCGAACTGCGTGTGAAAGTCGACAAGGATTGGCAACGTCGGCCCGACCGAGTGGAGCGCTTGGGTTATTGACGTCGACCGCTGCGATGACGGTCAGCACGAGAATCCAGCAGGAAGCAGATTGTCGTAGTCGTCGCAGGCGACGAGTTCGCCGGGAGTGGTGAGGTCGCCGCCTCCGCGGGGAACGTTGATGGGCCGTGATTCGCTGGTGAACGCGACCTGGCCGATCCCGGCCCGTCGCGTGAGGGTCAGGACGATCTGAGCAACGGCCAATCGCTGCTCGGAGCCGGTGACGACCACGAAGAAGTTCGGATCGAGATCGACGGTCGCGACACCCCGTTCGACGAGGACGTCGAGCGCCAACGTGATCGGTAAGGCACTGCGCAGGCCCGCTGCTTCGTCGATCTCCGGAACGCCTTCGGTCAGTGCGGCGATGACCTGCGGTGCCGATGCCGGACTGAGAAGCAGTCGGGGGACGGGCACGACGCGACTCCCCGACACGAAGAAGACGTCGACCGTTTCCACCGGGAGGCTGGTCGTCGTCGTGCTCGGTGGAGCGACGACGAGAGTCGTGCTCGTCGTGCTGGTCGTCGTCGGAGGCACGGTGGTGGCCGTGAACTGAGCCGGTACGTCGTTCGGGTCGACGGGACGGCTGGACGACGATGTGGGGACTCCGCAGGCGATCATCGTCACTGTCGAGATGGCGATGAACACCCGACGTAAGAAGTCGCGGTCGACGGTCATCGCAAACCCTCGGGAATTTCCACCACGAATCGGGCACCGCCGCTCGGCACGTCCTCGACCCACACCTGTCCTCCGTGTGCTCGAGCGTGCTCGGCAACCAGAGCGAGACCGAGTCCGGTCCCACCGATCCGGGTCCGCCCGGCCGAACCGCGGGCGAATCGTTCGAAGATCCGAGCCCGTTCGCTCGGTGCGACACCGGGCCCGGCATCCTCGACCGCCAAGCGAACACGGTGATTCGCCGATCCTTCGACCGTCACCCGGGTGACGCCTCCACCGTGTAGACGGGCATTCTCGAGAAGGTTGGCGACGATTCTTTCGAAGCGACGTTTGTCGACACTCACAAGGGTGTTGGTCCCCGGTTCGACGTCGATGACGACGTCGGCCATGTCGTATCGCGTCGCCACTCGGCGAACGAAGTCGGCCAGATCGGTCTCCTCCCGGTGGACGTCGGCGACACCGACGTCCATGCGTGACAACTCGAGCAGATCGAGCACCATCTGATCGAAGCGCCGAACCTGCGATACGACGACGTCGAGAGCCTGTTGGGTTCGATCGTTCAGATCGGCGCGTCGAGCATCGAGAACCTCGACCGCAGCGGCCAGGGCGGTCACGGGGCTTCGGAGTTCGTGCGAAACGTCGGAAGCGAACCGTGCCTCTCGTTCGATCCGACTCTGAACGGCATCGGCCATGTCGTTGAAACTGGTGACGAGAAGGGACAGATCGGGGTCGGCTTCCGAGTCGAGCCGTGTGTCGAGCCCGCCGCCGGCGATGTCGCCGGCCGCTTCGGTGACGCGCTGGAGCGGTCGCATGAGTCGACGGCTGACCGCCCAGCCCGCGAGTCCGGCCACACCGCCGATGGTGAGGGTGCTCACCACGAGAGCTGATCCGATGATGGTCAGCGCTCGTTGATCGTCATCGATCGGGAACGCCTCGAAATAGTGGGCATCGGCCGCCGGAATGCTGACACCCATTCCGATGTACGACTCGTCTCCGAGGGTGAACCGTTGCACCGACGTGATGCCCGCGAGGGTGTCGTCGATCAGATCACGAGGAAACGCGTTCTGGGTGAAGCGCAGATCTTGCGAATAGAAGAGCCCTTCTCGATCCAGATGGATCACGGCGAATCCACCTTGCTCGGTGCGCACGCTGTTCACGAGCTCGAAGGCCTCGGATCGGCGGCTCCCCAATTGAGATCTGACGAACTCCGCGTTCGTGAAGGCCTGACGCTCGACGGTGTCGTTGCGACGATCGAGGAGGTAGCTGCGGGCCACCAGATAGCTGACCACCGACAGGGTGAGCGACGTGAGAAGACCGACCAACACGAAGAGGAGAGTCACCCGAGTTCGCAGACGCACTGGTCGGAGGTGGAGACTCGTCGACATCGCCTCCATCCTGCCCGACCCGGGTACGTCCGTGGGGGCCGAGCCGCCGGACATGACACCGCCCGACTCGGGAAGTCCGGCGAGTCGGGCGGCGGATCGAGATCCGTTCCGCCGGCCGGTGGGGATCAGGGGGAGGACGACCCCCACCGGACCAGCGTGAACGGGATCAGTGTCTCGGTCCACTGTGAAAGGACCGTGCGGGAAATGTGCGTTTTGTGTAACAAATCCGAGCCGAGGTCGACATGGGGCAGAATGTCGCTGATGAACCGGATCCTCTTCATCGAGGACGACGACCAGATTCGGCTGGCCCTTCGTCTGGCCCTCGAGGACGAGGGATACCACGTGAGCGAAGCAGCTGACGGGCGTAGTGGTTTGGCCGCTTTCCATGCCGACGAACCTGATGTCGTCCTTCTCGATCTACGGCTACCCGACATGTCGGGATTCGAGGTCTGCCGCGCACTTCGCGCCATGTCGATCGTCCCGATCGTGATGGTCACCGCTCAGACGGACACCAACGACATGGTCGCGGGCCTCGAAGCCGGTGCTGACGACTACGTCACCAAGCCCGTCGTTCCGAAAGAGCTCGCAGCTCGTATTCGTGCTCACCTGCGGCGCCTCCAACTGCAAGGCGACGTGACCCTGACGGGACAATCCGAAACGTTCGGAGACGTGGAGTTGCGCCGTGAGCAGGGAATCGTTCTCAAAGCCGGTCGTGAAGTGTCGCTGACCAAGACCGAATTCAACCTGCTCTCGGAGTTCGCCGATCATCCGAACATGGTTCTGTCGCGCGACCAACTCCTGGAACGCGTGTGGGGGTACGACTATCTCGGTGACAGCCGCCTCGTCGATGCTCACGTCCGACGACTGCGCGTGAAGATCGAGGATCATCCGGACGACCCACACCTCATCACGACGGTCCGCGGAATCGGGTACCGCTTGGTGCGTTGACGAAAGTGGGTCACGCCGACCGGTCAGTCGTCGGCGATCCGTCGCAGGAACGACTCCACTTCTTCGCGGTCGATCGTTCTTTTCATGGGAGGCATGGCGGCGAGGATGTGCCGGCGATAACCGGCGGTGGCCAATCGAGGATCGAACACGGTGACGACCCCGCGGTCGCTGGTCGAGCGAATCAACCGTCCGGCCGCCTGGGCGAGTGAGGTCGCAGCGCGCGGAAGATCGATGACGCTGAACGCTCGGTCGCCGAGTCGGTCTCGCCGAGCCGACAGAAGTGGATCGTCGGGACGGGGGAACGGAATGCGGTCGATGGTCACGAGCGACAAGGTCCGGCCGGGCACGTCGATGCCCTGGAAGAAGCCGGCCGTGGCGAACAAACAAGATTCTTCGTGGGCGGCGAACGCTTCGACCAGGCGATTCTTCTGCGACAGATCTCGTTGCGACACGACTGGCACGTCGAGAATCGGTCGAAGAGCGTCGACGGCAGCGTCGAGCGCTCGGTAACTGGTGAAGAGAGCGAGCGTTCGTCCCCCGGCGGCTCGAATCAAGCGGAAGAGTTCGTCGTGCATCGCACCCGTGAATCGATCGGAATTCGGATTCGGAAAGTGCGACGGACAATAGAGAAGCGCATTGTTCGGATAGTCGAATGGGCTGCCGACGTCGAGGACATCGAACGTGTCGGCCGGTAGACCGATGCGTCCTGGCAGGTTCGCGGGAATCGTGGCGCTCGTGAGGATCGCGGTGTGATCGGCCCAAGCCGAGACCGCCAGAACCGGTCCGACGTCGAGGGGTGCGATGTCGAGATGGAGATTTCCGTCGTTTCCGGAAACGAAGGGGACGAAGGATTCGTCGATGCGCAACGCTCCGTCGAGATCGTCCGTGAAACGAGTGGCCACCTGTTGAGCACGCAATTTCCGCTGATTCGCATCTTCGTCGTCGGTCTTCACGGCGCGAAGTGCCTCGAGCACGTCACCGAGTACTCGACGCGCGTCGAGGAGCAGGTCGACCAGATCTTCGGGGAGCGGTACGGGCAATCGCCGGTCCGCGCATGTCGTCAGACGTCGTTCCAGTTCGTCGCCGAGTCGACTCGTCGTCGTCAGGAGGGCGTCGTCGTCGAGGATGCGAGCGAGCACTCCGACCAGTCGTTGGAAACGTCCGGTCGAGAACGATCGTGCGACCGAGTCGCTGATGATGTCCTCGAGGCCGTGCGCCTCGTCGACGACGACGACGTCGTGCTCACCGAGCAACAGTCCTTCGGCGGCCACGTTGAGCCCGTACAGGTGAGTGTTGACGACCACCACATCGGACTCGGCGGCCCGAAGGCGAGCGATCTCGGCGAAACACGACCCACCCGCTGGGCAGCGCCGGGCTCCGGGGCATTCGTCGGCGCCGACGGTGACGGCTGATTCGGTCGCCCGGCTGATGGAGAACGGAAGAGAGGCGAGATCCCCGGTCGGATGCGAAGTCGACCATTCGGCGACCTTGCGAACCTCGTCCCGAAGGGTCGGGGTCGACTCGACGAGTTTCAACTGAGCGTCCGGGGCGTGGCGAACGATCTCGTCGACTCTCTGACGGCAGACGTAGTTCTGTCGTCCCTTGAGGACCGCCCACGTGAAATCTCGGCCGAGCGTGTCAGCGACGGTGTCGGAGACGAGTGGCAGATCCTTCTCGGCCAATTGATCCTGGAGCGCCTTCGTCGCCGTCGTGATCACCACGCGTCGACCACTCATCACCAGAGGAACCAGATACCCGAGAGTCTTTCCGGTTCCGGTTCCGGCCTGAACGACGAGATGTCGTCGATTCTCGACGGCGTCCCGAACCGCTTCGGCCATGGCCCGCTGTCCGGGGCGATCCTCGGCGGCCGGGAGATGGCCGGTCGCCGCATCGAGCAGATCGCGGACGGAGAGTTCGTGACGGGCCACGAGACGACGGTACCGCTAGCGGGCGAGAGCGATCGCAGCGTCGAGATCCTCGGCCGAGAAGTCGGGCCAGGTGTGCGGCGTGTAGTAGGTCGGCGCTCCTTGGGATTGCCAGAGAAGGAAGTTCGAGACGCGGTGCTCTCCCGAGGTGCGCACCATGACGTCGACCGGAGGCATGTCGGGGAGGTACATGCCGGCGGACATCGAATCGGGAGTGATCGGTCGCGCCGAGCGCAAGGCTCGACGGGCAGCCTCGACGATCTCGACCCGACTTCCGTAATCGAAAGCAACGGTCAACGTCATCGTCGAATTGTGACGAGTGTCGGAAATCGCCTTCTCGATGGCTCGCTGAACGAAAATGGGCGTTCGTGCGGAGGGATCGTCGAAGGGGCGACCGATCCACTGCACGCGCACTCCGAGTTCGTTGAGTTCGGTGACTCGACCGAACAGTCTTCGGTGCAGCCCGAGGATGTGGCGCACCTCGCTCCGAGGTCGGATCCAGTTCTCGGTCGAGAAGCCGAAGACCGTGAGCCAGTCGACTCCTCTGGCGACCGAGGCGCGGACGATGGCGGCGAGGTTCTCCTCGCCAGCCGTGTGGCCGGCCGTACGCGGAAGGTTGCGCCGCTGAGCCCAGCGTCCGTTTCCGTCCATGATGCAGGCCACGTGCACAAGCGAGAGGGTAGTGGGCAAGCCGTCGAGTGGTCGGCAGTTCGCGCTCGCCGAATGCGGACGACATCCCGTGATGGCGGGCCACGGGCGGTCGGGTCGGACACAATGACGACATGCCCGGATCCTCCATGTTGTCGACTCCAGTCGCTCGGCGAATGTTGGCTCGACTTCGACGCCGTGACGTCGAGGCCTCCCGCCGGGCCGTGCATCTCGTGGTGTGCGGGGGAACGACCGAAGAATGGATGGCCCGATCCGACGTCGAATGGCAGGAATTCGCGATTGCGATCGGTGAGGCCGCTGCTTCCCAAGGGCTGGGATCCGTGACGTTCTTTCCGGTTGCGTCATCGAGTGTCGCCGCGGTGCATCCCGGCGCACGACACTGGGTCGTTCGAGGAGTGTCGCTTTCGGCGACCTGCGAGCCGGACGGCCGACGTCGAATCGCCGAGGTGGTGGATGGGTGGCCGGCGGGCCAAGCGCTGACGGAGGAGACTCTGGGACGAGCTCTGACCGGTGATTCCGGGGACCCCGATGTGGTCGCGGTGATCGACTCTCCGGGTCGATTGCCCGCTGCTCTGGTGTGGGAACTGGCCTACGCGGAAATCGTGGACGTCCGAGGGCCGTGGTCCGAATTCGGCGCCGATGACGTTTCTGCCGTGATGAGAGAGTTTCGAACCCGTCATCGCCGGTTCGGCGGACTCGGAGATGCCGATACGGATGGTTGAGCGGACATGACCTCTCGTCTGTACCGCGACACGGCGATCGTTCTTCGGACGTATCGACTCGGGGAGTCCGATCGCATCGTCGTGATGCTCACCGAGAACCACGGCAAGGTGAGGGCGGTTGCCAAGGGTATCCGCAAGACCAAATCGCGATTCGGGGGTCGCCTCGAACCGCTTTCGTACGTCAACGTTCAGTTGCACCGCGGTTCGTCGCTCGACGTCGTGAGTCAAGTCGAGACGGTCGACGCATCGACGGCCGTGTACGGCGACCTCGATGCCATGACGGAAGCGAGTGCGATTCTCGAAGCCGTCGATCGCCTCGTTCCCGACCAGGAGCCAGTGCCGCAGATGTTCCGAATGTTGCTCGGAGTTCGTCGAACTCTGATCGATCGACCGTCACCCCTCGTCGTTCCCGCATTCTTGTGGAAACTTCTGGCCGTGGAGGGAGTGAGACCCGAACTCGACCGCTGCGTGGGATGCGGGGCGGCCGAGTCGGACCAGGCCGTGTTCTCGGCTTTCGACACCGTCCGCGGTGGTGTGCAATGTCGCTCGTGCCGAACGGGTGGAACGATCAGCGCCGAGGCCTTGTCGATGCTGCGGGACCTCCTCGGCGGCCGGCTCGGAGCGGTCCTGGATGCTGCGCACGACCCGGATGGACAGCGCCTCGGCGACCCGGTCGTGAACGAAGTCGCCGAGCTCGCCACGAGAGCCTTCGAAGCTCACGTCGAGCGTCGACTTCGCTCGCTCGGCATCTTCGAGCGCCACGACGGTCCGTGAGTGAATCCGTCGAACGGGCTTCGATCCCGTAGCCTGATCGACCATGCCCGCTACCGACCTGGACCAGATCGTCAACCTCTGCAAGAGGCGGGGGTTCGTGTACCCGTCGGCCGAGATCTACGGCGGTTTCCGATCGAGCTACGACTACGGCCCGTTGGGCTCGCTGATGCTCCGAAACGTTCGCGAGGCCTGGGTTCGCGACATGGTGCAGAAGCGAGACGACGTCGTTCTGATCGACGCGGCGATCCTCGGACCGCCGCAGGTGTTCGAAGCGAGTGGGCACTTGGCGAACTTCAGCGATCCGCTCGTCGACTGCCGGCAATGCAAGCAACGATTCCGTGAAGATCACCTCGAGAGCCGAGAAGTGTGTCCGAGTTGCGGAGCGCGTGATTCGTTGACCGAGGCGCGCGCTTTCAATTTGATGTTCAAGACCTACGCCGGGCCGGTGGAGGGCTCGGGAGCCGAGGTCTATCTTCGTCCGGAGACGGCTCAGGGCATGTTCGTCAACTTCGGCAACGTCCTGCAGACGAGCCGAAAGAAGCCCCCGTTCGGGATCGCTCAGGTCGGTAAG
>VFQS010002004.1_pt1 | contig 17476 bp, 13 predicted proteins | sample 3512361 | NCBI WGS metagenome assembly VFQS01 (sample SAMN10412375, study PRJNA504923) | tailings metagenome | isolation source: Relicate 1 Philex TSF3 active mining | place: Philippines
TGGCCATGTTCATGAATACGGCCATCGACCAGAACCTGGAGAAGTTCAAGGTAGACAACGGGCGCGAGCCTACGGCCGACGAGGCGCAGAAGATCCGCGCCTGGACACTTGCGAATGTGCGCGGCACGGTGCAGGCCGACATCCTGAAGGAGGACCAAGGCCAGAACACCTGCATCTTCAGTACCGAGTTCTCGCTGAAAGTGATGGGCGACATCGCCGAGTATTTCGTGCACCATGACGTGCGCAACTTCTACTCGGTGTCCATCAGCGGCTACCACATCGCCGAAGCCGGCGCGAACCCGATCTCGCAACTTGCCTTCACGCTGTCCAACGGCTTCACCTTCGTGGAGGCGTATCTGGCGCGGGGCATGCACATCGATGATTTCGCGCCCAACCTGAGCTTCTTCTTCAGCAACGGGATGGATCCGGAATACACGGTGCTGGGCCGGGTGGCGCGCCGCATCTGGGCCACGGCCATGCGCGACCGCTATGGCGCCAACGAGCGTTCACAGAAGCTCAAGTACCACATCCAGACCAGTGGCCGCTCCCTGCATGCGCAGGAGATTGCGTTCAACGACATCCGCACCACATTGCAGGCGCTGATCGCCATCTACGACAACTGCAACTCGCTGCACACGAACGCCTACGACGAGGCCATCACCACGCCCACGGAAGAGAGCGTGCGCCGTGCGATGGCCATTCAGCTCATCATCAACCGCGAATGGGGTCTGGCCAAGAACGAGAACCCCAACCAGGGCGCCTTCATCATCGACGAGCTCACCGAACTCGTGGAAGAAGCGGTATTGGCCGAGTTCGAGAAGATCGCCGAGCGCGGGGGTGTGCTGGGTGCCATGGAAACCGGCTATCAGCGCAGCAAGATCCAGGAAGAGAGCATGCACTACGAGATGCTCAAGCACACCGGCGAGCTGCCCATCATCGGCGTGAACACCTTCCGCAACCCCCATGGCGACCCCGTGCCCGAGTCGATCGAGCTGGCCCGCTCGACCACCGAGGAGAAGGAATCGCAGCTCAAGCGCCTGAACGACTTCCATACGCGGCACGCCGCTGAATCGACCGTCATGCTCAAGCGCTTGAAGCAGGCCGTGATGGACAACGCCAATGTGTTCGAGGTGCTGATGGACGCGGTGCGGGTGTGCTCGCTGGGGCAGATCACCGCGGCGCTGTTCGAGGTGGGCGGGCAGTACCGCCGCAGCATGTGATGGTCGGGGGCCCGCGGATCAGCCGACCCGGGTCATCCGTTCAGCCTGGCCCGGGTCTACATCCCTGCCGGTATGCCGAAGGCCAGACCGGCTGGCCTCTAGGCGAGCCGCTGAGCGTGCACCGAGCGGCGCGCAGCAGGGGGCGGCTGCAGCAGGGCGTTGAAGCGGCGCGGCCAGAGCTCCTCCGGGCTGCTGGGCCCCGGTGCACCATCGTGGAGCCGCCGCTCCAGGCCCTGAGGGAAGAGGCGACGGCTCAGGCTGCGCAACCAGCCCGTGCGGACGCGGTGCTCGGACGGCAGGATGGGCAATCCCTTGAGGTGGCATTCCACCCCGAAGTGCCGCTGCAGCAGTTTGAGACGGTCGCGCGGGCACTCGAGCAGCAGCGGCGCGATCCGCGCCAGTACGAACGCGGTGTCTTCCCGGGCACCTCGCTGTTGGGCCTGGTCCGGCCGGCGCAGCGAACGCAACTCCATCAGGTGGTGTGATCCTTCATGAGGGTCCCAGGGGCCGAGCTGGGCCATGCGGCGCAACACCTCGATCTCGGTGGGCGACAGGCCGGTGACGGCGGCGAGTTCCTCCGGCGTGGGATCACGGAATTCCGCCTGTGCACGCAAGCGCATCACAACATGCTCGCGGGCCAGCTTGACCAAAGTCCAGCGGCGCCGCTGCAGACGGCTGAGATGGGTCATTTGGCGCACCTCGTCGATCATGTCGGCGCGCACCCGTTCGCGGGTATGGGCCAGGAAAGCCTGCTCGAGTACGGCCGGGTTCTCAGCATGGTCCCCGTCGAAATGCACCGTGCACTGCGCCAGAGCAATCAGACCCACCTGCAACAACTCGGCTGTTTCCACCGGTGCACGCAGATGCAACACCAGATCACAGATCTGGTGCCGGATCCACGAATCGTGGTGAACGGTCAGCATCAACGGCTGGGTGGACGAAGGCATCTGAAAAATTCTAGGAATGCTCCTGAAGGCTGGTCATCCCTCATCTGGGGTGCCGCCAGGTCAATGATCCGCCAACGGCGCTCAAACCGGGCCCACCCCCCCTGAAGTGCGGTGGGCCTTGACCCCAGGCGACGGCTGTCAGGATGGTGTTTCTGACAGGATTGACAATCGACTCGCCGCCTTGGGCGGGCCCACAGCCCCTATCCACTACCACCCACGAGGAGAACCCATGAGCCAACCCACCGTGTATGTCGTCGCCGCCGCGCGCACCGCCATCGGCACCTTCGGCGGCAGCCTGAAGGACGTGCCCCTGGCCGACCTGGCCACCACCGCCGTGAAGGAAGCCCTGGCCCGCAGCGGGGCCCCGTTGGACGCCGTGGGCCACCTCGCCATGGGCACCGTGGTGCCCACCGAACCCCGCGATGCTTACCTGAGCCGCGTGGCGGCCATGAACGCCGGCCTGCCCAAGGAAACGCCGGCCTTCAACGTGAACCGCTTGTGCGGTTCGGGTCTGCAGGCCATCGTGTCGGCGGCGCAGGCCATCCTGCTGGGCGACTGCGACATCGCCGTGGGCGCCGGGGCCGAGAACATGAGCCGTGGTGCCTACCTCATGCCAGGTGCACGCTGGGGCACTCGCATGGGCGACGCGCAGATCCTGGACTTCATGACCGGCGCCCTGCACGACCCCTTCCACAAGATCCACATGGGCATCACGGCTGAGAACGTGGCCGCCCAGTTCGGCATCAGCCGCCAGCAGATGGATGAACTGGCCGCCGAGAGCCACCGCCGCGCGGCCGCGGCGATCGCTTCAGGCTATTTCAAGGACCAGATCGTGCCCGTGGTCACCCAGAGCCGCAAGGGCGAGGTGCGCTTCGAAGTGGACGAGCACGTGAAGGCCTCCACCACAGTCGAGACCCTGGCTGGCATGCGCCCGGCGTTCAAGAAGGACGGTGCAGTGACAGCCGGCAACGCCTCGGGCATCAACGACGGCGCCGGTGCCGTGGTGCTGGCCAGCGAAGCGGCAGTGAAGGCGCACGGGCTGAAGCCCATGGCGCGCCTGGTGGCCTATTCGCATGCTGGGGTGGAGCCCACGATCATGGGCATCGGCCCAGTACCTGCCACGCGCCGCGTGCTGGAACGCGCCGGTTGGACCACGGGCGACCTGGATGTGATCGAGAGCAACGAAGCCTTCGCCGCACAGGCCTGTGCGGTGGTGAAGGAGCTGGGACTGGACCCGGCCAAGACCAACCCGAACGGTTCGGGCATTTCGCTGGGTCACCCGATCGGCGCCACCGGCGCCATCATCACCACCAAGGCGATCTATGAATTGCACCGCATCGGGGGCAAGCGTGCCCTGGTGACGATGTGCATCGGTGGTGGCCAGGGGATTGCGGCCTTGTTCGAAAGGGTCTAACCTCATTCAACAGGCGCTGCGGTCGGGGTGCCTGCGTCTTCCCACGCACCGAAAGGCCCCCGATGACCCTGCACGCGCCACTTCCCCCCGCCGCAGCCGCCCGCCGCCCCCGCAGCCTCGAATCGCGGGGGCTGCATTTCATCGAACACCACCAGCCGCTGATTTGGGCGGCCATTGGCCTGGCCAGCGTGTTGGCCGTGGTCCTGCGCCCCTGAAGGCCAGAACCACCCGCCCGAGTGGGCTGTTCACCCTGATGGGAGCGGGGACGCACCGAGGGCCCCGACACCGGGTGCGCTGAGGTCAACGGCCGCACCGGGGGCCGTGGGTGCAAAATGGGACATGGACGCCCAACTGCCCTTTTCCGCTCCCCGTTCCTTCGCAGACCCCGACGCGGCTCTGGCCCATGCGCGGGCCATTTACGACGCCGCGGTTGACCATCTGCGCGACCAGTTGCGGCGCTTCGTGGCGGGCGAAACCCCTTCGGCCCGCGTGCGCGCCTGCTACCCACGCCTTCGGGTGCGCACCGACAGTGTGGCCCGAGCCGACTCACGCCTGGCCTTCGGCTTCGTGGCGGGGCCGGGGCTGTATGAAACCACCCTCACCCGCCCGGACCTCTTCGCCACCTACTACCGCACGCAGTTCGAGCTCCTGCTGAAGAACCACGGCGCTCACCTGGTGGGGGGTCTTGAAGTGGGTGTGAGCAAGACACCGATCCCGGTTCACTTCGCCCTGGGCGAGAACGAACACCTGGAAGGCTCGCTCAGCCCTGAGCGGCGTCTGCTGCTGCGCGACCTGTTCGACCTGCCCGATCTGAACGCGATGGATGACAGCATCGCCAACGGATCCCACGATCCGGCGCCCGGCGAGCCGGAGCCGCTGTCCCTGTTCACCGCACCGCGCGTGGACTACTCCTTGCACCGCCTGCGGCACTACACCGGCACAGCGCCCGACCACTTCCAGAACTACGTCCTGTTCACCAACTACCAGTTCTACATCGATGAATTCGTGCGACTCGGCCGCGCGATGATGAACGACCCCTCATCGGAGTACGAGGCCTTCATCGAACCGGGCAATGTGGTGACCCGCCGGGTCGGCACCCCGCCGCTGGCGGGCGACGAGCGCGGCTGCGCACCGCCGCGGCTGCCGCAGATGCCGGCCTACCACTTGGTGCGCCCGGGCCATTCGGGCATCACCATGGTCAACATCGGGGTGGGGCCGGCCAACGCGAAGAACATCTCGGACCATATCGCCGTGCTCCGGCCGCATGTGTGGCTGATGCTGGGGCATTGCGCAGGCCTGCGCAACACCCAGCAGCTGGGTGACTATGTGCTGGCGCACGGCTATGTCCGCGAGGACCACGTGCTGGACGAGGAACTGCCGCTGTGGGTGCCCATTCCCGCCCTTGCCGAGGTGCAGGTGGCGCTCGAAACCGCGGTGGCCGAAGTGACGCAACTGAGCGGCTACGAGCTCAAGAAGGTCTTGCGCACCGGCACGGTGGCCTCCACTGACAACCGCAACTGGGAGCTCCTGCCCTTCCGAGGGCCGCACAGCACACCGGCCCGACGTTTCAGCCAGAGCCGCGCCGTGGCGCTGGACATGGAGAGCGCCACGATTGCGGCCAACGGCTTCCGCTTCCGGGTTCCGTATGGGACGCTGCTGTGCGTGAGCGACAAACCCCTACACGGCGAAATCAAGCTGCCCGGCATGGCCAACACGTTCTACCGCGAACGCGTGGACCAGCACCTGCGTATCGGCATTCGCGCCATCGAACTGCTGCGCCGCGCCGGCATGGGGCAGCTGCATTCGCGCAAGCTGCGCTCGTTTGCAGAGGTGGCGTTCCAATAAGCGGCGTCAGGCCGCGTGCGGCTTGACCCGTGAGGCGGCCCGCTGGGCCTTCTCGCGAGCGGCGTCGGTGTCGTTCGCTCGCGCCAACGCCACCCCCATCCGCCGCTTGACGAAGCTCTCGGGCTTGCCGAACAAGCGCAGATCGGTGCCCTCGATGGCCAAGGCTGCGTCCACGCCGTCAAATGAGATGCCCGTCGCGTCCACACCACCGTAGATCACGGCGCTGGCGCCCGGGTTGCGCAGCGTGGTGTCCACCGGCAGGCCAAGAATGGCTCGCGCGTGCAGCTCGAATTCGCTTTGCCACTGGGTGCACAGCGTCACCAAGCCTGTATCGTGCGGGCGGGGACTGACTTCACTGAACCACACCTCGTCACCTTTGATGAAGAGCTCGACGCCGTAGAGGCCGCAGCCATCGGGCTGGCCCTGCAGGCCGCGGCCGAGGTCGTCAGTGACGGCCTTGGCAATCGCTTGCGCGCGTTGCAGCGCCAAAGGCGTCATCCGCTGGGGCTGCCAGCTTTCCACATAGTCGCCGCTGACCTGCTTGTGGCCGATGGGCTCGCAAAAGTGGGTGTGGACGACGCCGTCGCTGCCGCGGGCACGCACCGTCAACAAGGTGATCTCATAGTCGAAGTCGATGAACCCCTCGACGATGACACGGCCCTTGGCCACGCGGCCACCCGCCATGGCGTAGTCCCAGGCGGTCTTCACATCCGCCGGCGTGTCGATCTTGCTTTGGCCCTTGCCGGAGGAACTCATCACCGGCTTGACGATGCAGGGGTAGCCGATCGGCGCCTGGCCATCCGCCCCGTCGATGGCGGCCTGCAGTTCGTCCAGTGAATCACAGAAGCGGTAGGGGCTGGTGGCCAGGCCCAGGGTTTCAGCCGCCAAGCGGCGGATGCCTTCGCGGTCCATGGTCAGGCGCGCCGCCCGCGCGGTGGGTACCACCCGCACCACACCTTCGGCTTCCAGAGCCTGCAGTTCGGTGGTGGCGATGGCCTCGATCTCGGGTACCACCATCAGCGGCCGCTCCTGCTCAATCAGGGTGCGCAGTTGCTGGGCATCGCTCATGGTGATGGTGCGCGCGTGGTGCGCCACCTGGTGCCCGGGTGCGTGGTCGTAGCGGTCCACGGCGATGGTTTCCACCCCCAGGCGCTGCAGGGCAATCAGCACCTCTTTGCCGAGTTCGCCGGCGCCCAGCAGCATCACGCGGGTGGCGGAAGGGGACAAGGGGGTACCGAGGGTGGTCATGGGCTTCTCCGGGTTGAGCCCGGCATCCTAATGGAGCGGGCCTCTACAGCGTTCTGAACAGGGCCCACAGGGTAGTCACCGGCCCGCGCGGGCTGTGCAGATGGGCACGACCCTCAAGTGCAACAACATCCCCGCCGATAAGAAGATGCGCCCAGAAGAAGCCCACCATGAACGCCATCGCCAACGCCCATCCGCACCTGGAACACCCCTTGGCGGATCTGGCTGCCTGGACCCACCACTTCAGCCGGCAACCGATCCCCGTGCTGGCCACCAGTGCGGCCGCGGTGCGGGCACTGGCCGAACGCGATGCCGCCGGGGATGATGGGGTGGACGCCCAGCTCATCGTCAAGGCGGTGGGACAGGACCCCCTGATGGCGCTTCGCATCCTGGCTCATGTGGCCCAGCAGCGCAGCAGGCGCCGCGAGGTGCAGGTCGAGACGATCACCGAGGCTCTGGTGCTGATGGGCATCTCCCCCTTCTTCCGGGCCTTTGCCGACCTGCCGGTGCTCGAAGACCGGCTGCAGGACCACCCTGACGCGCTGCAGGGCGCCCAGGACGTGCTGCGCCGCGGTTGCCGCGCCGGGCAGTTCGCCCTGGGTTTTTCGGTGCACCGCATGGACGGGGATGCCTCCCAGGTACACCAGGCCGCCCAGTTGCACGATTTCGCGGAACTGCTGCTGTGGGTGCACGCACCGGGCCTGGCCCTGAACATCCGGCGTCTTCAACAGGCCCACCCCGGCCTGCGATCGGCCGAGGCGCAACGGCGCGTTCTGGGTATTGAGCTCCAGGACCTCCAACAGGCGCTGATGCACGAGTGGCGCCTGCCGGAGCTGCTGATTCGCCTGAGCGATGCACGCCATGCCAGCCATCCCTCGGTCCGTAGCGTGCTGCTGGCCATCCGGGTGGCCCGGCACTCCGCCCACAGCTGGGACAACCCCGCCCTGCCAGACGACATCCTGGAACTGGCCGAACTGCTGCAGCTCAGCCCCGGCCACGCGCGCCACCTGCTGATCGAGCTGGATAGCTGAGCGGACCCACAAGCCCCCTCAGGGTCTGGGGGTATGGCCCACCCTGCACGACGCGTCGCCAGCTGGGTGGATACCGCCCTGGGGGAACCCCCGTGGCACGGACGGGCTACCCGAGCCACCATCCCGCGGGCCGGACATCGGCGCCTCCGGGCGCCATCCGCGCCCACCGCTTTCGGAGTCCCCGTGAACGTCATCGATTTCGCCCCCGCGGCTGCCGCCGCGACGTCTTCCTCATCGCCCGACGCTGCCGGCGCGCGCCCCTGGCTGTCGAATTACCCGCCTGGGGTAGACGCCACGGTGGATGTCCCGGGTCACCTGACCCTGGTGGACATCCTGGAAGACTCGATGCGGCGATACGCGAACCGCACCGCCTCGCGCTGCCTGGAGCGCACGATGAGCTTCGCCCAGATGGACCAGCTGTCCCAGGCCTTAGCGGCCTGGCTGCAATCCACCGGGCTGAAGCAAGGCGACCGCGTGGCCCTCATGATGCCCAACGTGCCGCAGTACATGGTGGCCATCGCCGGCATCCTGCGCGCCGGCTATGCAGTGGTGAACGTGAATCCGCTCTACACCGCGCGCGAACTGGAACACCAGCTCAAGGACTCGGGCGCCAAGGCGATCATCGTTTTGGAGAACTTTGCCTCTACGCTCGAAGAAGCCATCGACAAGACCGATGTGCAGCATGTGGTGGTCACTGGCCTGGGTGACTTGATCGGCTGGTGGAAGGGCCGATTCGTGAACTTTGCAGTGCGCCACCTGCGCAAGATGGTGCCCGAATACCGCCTGCCGCTGGACGGGGGCCGCACCGTCACCCGCTGGCGTCAGATGATCGAGCAGGGCCGCAGCCGTACGCTGCAGCGGCCCACCATTTCGCCCGACGACGTGGCCTTCCTGCAATACACCGGTGGCACCACCGGTGTGTCCAAGGGCGCCACCTTGCTGCACCGCAACGTAGTGGCCAATGTGCTGCAGACCGAGGCTTGGTTCAAGCCCAAGTTGGATGAGATCGGTGACAAGCAGCTGCTCATCGTCTGTGCACTGCCGCTGTATCACATCTTCGCGCTGACCATCTGCTATCTGATGGGTGCGCGGATGGGTTCGCAGAACCTGCTGATCCCCAACCCGCGCGACATCCCGGGCTTCATCAACACACTGCGCAGCGTCAAGGTCAATATGTTCCCGGCGGTGAACACCCTGTTCAACGCGCTGGCCAATGAACCTGAATTCGCCAAGCTGGACTGGTCGGGTCTGAAGGTGAGTAACGGCGGCGGCATGGCGGTGCAGCAGGCCACGGCCGAGAAGTGGATGCGCATCACCGGCTGTCCGGTGGTGGAGGGCTACGGCTTGAGCGAGACCTCGCCCGTGGCCACGTCCAACCGACTGGACCTGAAGGAATTCAGCGGCACGATCGGCCTGCCCATTCCCAGCACGGAAATCGCCATCCGTGACGATGACGGCCGCGATGTGCCCATCGGTCAGCCCGGCGAGATCTGCATCAAGGGTCCGCAGGTGATGGCCGGCTACTGGAACCGGCCGGATGAGACCGCGAAGGTCATGACCCCTGACGGCTTTTTCAAGAGCGGCGATGTGGGCGTCATGGACGAGCGCGGCTATGTGCGCATCGTGGACCGCAAGAAGGACATGATCCTGGTGTCGGGCTTCAACGTCTACCCGACCGAGATCGAACAGGTGGTGAGCCTGCACCCGAGCGTTCTGGAGTGTGCGGCTATCGGCATTCCGGACCAGCGCTCAGGCGAGGCGGTCAAGCTGTTCGTGGTGAAGAAGGATGGCGCCACGATTTCGGAAGACGATATCGCGGCCTACTGCCGCGACAACTTCACCGCGTACAAGCGGCCCAAGATCATCGAATTCCGAGACGAATTGCCCAAGAGCAACGTGGGCAAGATTCTGCGACGAGAACTGCGTAGCGATCACTGAAGTTGGCCGGTCGGGTGGGGCCTGCAGGCCCCGGCCAAGGACGTCACAATGCCAGGATGTCCGCCGACTTCTTGCCAGCCCTGGATGCCCTGCACCTGACGGTGCTGCAGAGGGACTGGCTGTCCTCCAATCAGATCGTCTTCCGGGATCCGCAGGGCCCAGGTGCAGCGGTCGTCGACACCGGCTATGCGACTCATGCGCCGCAAACGGTGGCCCTGCTCGAGCAGACCCTGGGTGGCCGGCCGCTGACCCACATCCTGAACACCCACCTGCACTCGGATCACTGCGGGGGCAACAGTACGCTGCAGGCCCGTTGGCCGGGTGTTCGAACCGCCGTACCCGCAGCGGCTTTTGACAAGGCACGCGACTGGGACGAGGAACGCCTGACCTACCGCCTGACTGGGCAGACCTGCGACCCTTTCCGGGTTGATGAGGCGCTGATGCCCGGCGGCACGGTGACCCTGGGAGGTCACGCCTGGCAGGTGCATGCGGCGCCGGGGCATGATCCCGATGCCGTGGTGCTGTTCGAGCCCGTGCGGCGGGTCCTGATTTCCGGCGATGCGCTGTGGCGCAACAAGGTGGCGGTGATCTTCCCGGAGCTGGACGGCGAGGATGGCTTCAGGCCCGCCCTGGCTGCCCTGGACCTGATCGAATCGCTGTCGCCGGCCCTGGTGATTCCCGGCCACGGCGAACCGTTTGCGGAGGTGGCCGATGCCCTGGCTATCAGCCGCCGCCGTCTGCGCAAACTGCAGGCTGAACCGGCGGCGCACGTTAGGCACGCGCTGCGGGTGCTGATGGTGTTCCACCTGCTCGAACACCGTAGCAGGCCTGTCCAGGTCTTGTGTGACTGGATGGCTTCGAGCCCCATGGCGCAGCGTCCTGCCGTGCGCCAACTCACCCAGGCCGAACCCTTGCCGCTGTCCCGCGAAATTCTCAAGAGTCTCCTGGATGACGGTGTCGTCCGAGAAGAAGACGGCCACGTGGCCCTGGTGTGATGCACCCACTCGCCGCCATGCCCGTCGAGACCACCGCCCTGCGGGCCATGAGCACCTGGCTGGAGGCTGGCCTTCTGGAGCGCGAGGCGGCAGCCCGTCTGGTCCTGCTTGGCGCGGTAGCCGGCGAGCACGTGCTGCTGCTGGGACCACCCGGTACGGCCAAGAGCGAGCTCGCACGGCGCTTGCAGCACGTCCTAGAGCCTCCGGCCGGCAACCGGCAATCAGCCTGCTTTGAGCGCCTGCTCACCCGCTTCTCGACGCCGGAAGAACTCTTTGGCCCGCTATCGCTCAAGGCCCTGGAAGAGGACCGGTACGAGCGCCTCGTGGCGGGCTACCTGCCCACCGCGCAAGTGGCCTTCCTGGACGAGGTCTTCAAGGCCAATTCGGCCATCCTGAACGCACTGCTGACGCTGCTCAACGAACGGGTGTTCGACAATGGCACCGTGCGGATGCCCGTACCGCTGGTGACCGTGGTGGGCGCCAGCAACGAGACCCCAGCCGACGAGGCGCTTCAGGCCTTCCATGACCGTTTCCTCATCCGCGTGCCGGTGGAACCCGTCAGCGATGAGGCCTTCGACGAGCTGATCGACCCGGCTCCGGTATCCGACTCAATGCTCGCGTATCGACTCTCGGAAGCCCAACGCCAGGCGATCGCGCAGAGGGCTCAAGAGGTGAGCCTGACCGACGCCACGCGACAGGCCTTGCACGCGCTGCGCCAGGCTCTGCGCCCGAGCGAAACCGATGTGGCTCGGGCGCAGGGCCTGGCGCCCAATCCGCCCGCATCGACCCCCGGGGATCGAGGGGCCGCGCTGGGCGCGCCGCCCGTGTCCGACCGTCGATGGCGTCAGCTTGGACGGCTGTTGCGGATCGCTGCAGCCGCTGAAGGCCGCCCGCAGGTGGAGCCCGCAGATCTCTGGCTGGCGGCCTATGTGGTGGGCGGCCAGGCTCAAGACGTGCGCGCCATACTGACCTGGTGGCGCGATGCAGTGCTGGCCATCGGCCCGGCCGATGCGCCCGGTTGGCGGCGCACCACCGAAGCGTTCGAGAAACAACTGGAGATCGAAACCCGCGCCCAGGCCGAAGAAGGCGCCGACGGCGCCGGCAAGATGGCCCTGGCGCGCAGCATCGGCGGGGCCGAGGGCAGCGGCACCTCCGGCGATCTGCTGCGCCTGTACTCTGGGCGAGCCGAAGAGCAACTGCGAAAACGCTGGAGCCCCCTGCACATCCGGGCCCGGGTGGCGCAGGTGCAGTCGGTGGCGAACGCGGTGCGGTCCGAGCAGCTGGAGGTGCAGCATCGGCTGCAGCAGCTCGAGGCGACCCTGGTCGACCGGCTGTGGCTGCCCATGTCCCTGACGCAGGAAGCCTTGACCCCGCTGCAAGAGCGGGCCGCGCTGCTGGAAGAGCTGCAGCAGCGACTGCTGGCCGTGGAGGCCGGATTTGCCGCCCTCCCAGTGGATGCCGCGCTGGCGGATGTGCCGGTGCCGATGTCGGTGTCGGCGTGATGCGAAATCAAGCCGTCCGCCCGCGGCCGGCACTGGACCCCACGGACCTGCTGGAAGCCTTGGCGCGCGAGCTCTGGCTGCCCGGGCTGGTGTGCAGCAGCGGCGCCCTGCAAACCCGACTGCAGCAGTTGCGCCAGTGGTGGGACCATCTGCTGGACGGTCAGCTGCCGCCACCCGAGGCCGACTTCGGCGATTCGCCGGTAATCACCGTACTGCGCCAGGCGGTGGCTGCCCTGCAGCTCACCGCCATCACCCGCGGCAGCCCGGAGATGACGCTGCAGCTGCTGCGGACTGCCCTGTGGCACGCGGACCGCCTGATCGACCGCCACGAGAGCGAACCGCGGGAAACTGCGATCGGCCGGATGGCCGAGGCCTTTCAGGCCGAGTGGACGATCGAGCGCGCAGACTGGGAGGAGGCCCAGGCCCTGCTGCAGGGGCTCGGGGATGGCGAGCACCTGCGCTGGGATGCACTCAAGGGTCACCTGCGCACTCGGGAGTGGCAGGAAGCCAAGCGACTGGCGGCCCTTATGGCCCAACGGCCTGAACTCGGCGCCTTGCTGCGCCGTATTGGCCGTGCGGAGCGCCCCGTGGAGGGTAGCCCCCCACCGACACCCGCACAGAATGAGGATCCTGGCCGACGCGAGCCGGTGGGTCTGCGGCCCGTTCAGACTGTCTTGCCCGGCGCGCCCGGCGAACTGCGCGGCATCCGGTTGGGCGACCGGCTAGAGCAGCTGCTGGGCAGCGAACTGCAGCAGCTGCGGCACCCGGTGCTGCGCAAGCTCTGGCGGGCCCGAAAGGCTGAGGCGCGTTTGCTCACCTACGACAGTCAGGCGCTGCTGGTCGATTGGCGCGCAGACCCCTCAGCTCCACCGCGGCAACGCCCAAGCCCACCCACGGCGCAAGCACTGGTGCGTGGGCCCATGATCATCTGCCTGGACACCTCAGGCTCCATGCAGGGGGCGCCTGAATCCATCGCCAAGGCCGTGGTGCTGGAGGCCGTCAAGGTGGCCCACCGGGAACGCCGCGGCTGCACGCTCATCAGTTTTGGCGGCCCTGAAGAGGTGCTGGAACGGGCCCTGGACTTCAGTCCGGAAGGGCTGAATCGCCTGATGCAGTTGATCGGCCAGGCCTTCGACGGTGGCACGGATGTGCAGACGCCCATTGAACACGCCCTGCGCCGAGTGCAGGCGCAACAGTGGGCCAGCGCCGACATCCTGATCGTCAGCGACGGTGAGTTCGGTTGCACGCGCGCCACCTTGGAGCAACTGGACATGGCGCGTGCCCGCCTGGGCCTGCGCGTGCACGGTCTGCTGATCGGTGACCGCGAAACCATGGGCCTGCTGGAAGTCGCCGATGAGATCCATTGGGTACGAGACTGGCGGCGCGATGCCCCGCCGGGCACCTTCCATGGATCCGGTGGCGTCGGCTTCTCGCCGGTCCACACCAAGAGCCTGACGGCCCTGTTCTTTCCGAATGCCTTGAGCGAACGCGCCGCCCGACATGGACGAGGCCCGGCACCGGGGTCGGCACCCGCGGGTTGACCGGGTGGCAAGGTATCCGGCTCGCCTGCCACTCGTCCGCGCCATCTGCGCTTCGTCGCATCCCGACTGACTGCGCCGCCTCATCGCCCTAGAGTGCGACTGCATTGCATGATGGAGCCCGGATGAACATGAGTACCAAGACCTGGACCTCGCGACTGGAGCCGCTCGTACGCGGCTTCCACACTTACGCCACCTGGCTGGTGGGCATCAGCTGGAAGCGATTCTTCGTGCTGTCCGTGCTGCTGCTCATCCTGGCCAACATCCTGCAGTCCATGCCGCCCTTCAGCTGGACCATGCGGGAGGTGATCGAGGAGCGCGATGCTCCGCGCCCGCCCGAGCCCCCCCGTCCGCCGGAAGCGCCTCGCGGCGAGCGTGAGCCGATCATCCGAATCGAGAAGTCCGTCGGCACTGGCAGCGAAAGCCGAAAGGGCGTGGACATCACCATCGACGAACGCGGCGTCCGCGTGCTCACCCGGCCCGCAACCCCAGCGGCTTCTGCGGCCTCCGCAGCGTCGCCCCCCGCGAAACCCGCTGAGCCGGCCGCCAGCGCCGCAGCCCCGCGGGAGATTCGCGTGGAGGTGCAACGGGATGGCGACGGCCGCGACCAGGCCTCGATCCGCGTGACGCTTCCTGAAGGCGTGAGCACGGCTGAGGTACGCGAGGTCATCGAGGAGGCGAAGCAGGCCGTCAAGGAAGCCTTGAAGGAGCCGGTCATCGAGACCGTGGAAGGTCCGCGCAGCAGCGGACCCACGGTCCGCGTCAGCCGGGTCCACATGGAAGACTTCCTGACCGACCTGGCCCTCCTGTGGATCCTGGCCTCCGTCATCATCAAGCTGACTTATAAGGGACAGCTGCTGGCCCGTGCCGAAGCCGCGCAGGCCAACGAATTTGCCGAGGCCGAATCCCTCAAACGCCAGCTGGCCGAGGCGCGCATGGCCACCATGCAGGCGCAGGTGGAACCGCACTTCCTCTTCAACACCCTCGCCTCGATCGAGCACCTGATCGAAACCGACCCGCCGCGGGCCGGCCGCATGCAGCGGGCGCTGATCGAGCTGCTGCGTGCCACCATGCCCACCCTGCGCGACGGCGGCGCGACCACCCTGCGCACCCTGGGCCAGGAGCAGGCGGTGATCGAGCCTTACCTGGCCATCCTCAAGATGCGCATGGATGATCGCCTCGAAACCGAATTGGACATCCCCGAGGGCCTGCGCTCAGCCGAGTGCCCACCCATGGTGCTGCAGATGCTGGTCGAGAACGCGATCAAGCACGGCCTGGAACCCAAGCCCGAAGGGGGGATGCTGCGGGTGCAGGCAGCCGTGATGGACGGCGCCCTGCAGCTGACCGTGGCCGACAGCGGCGTGGGCCTCGCACCCGATTGGGAGGCCGGCCAGGGCACTGGGCTGAAGAACATCCGCGAGCGCCTGAACCTGCGCTACGGCACCGCCGCCCACCTGCGCGTGGAGGCCGGTGAGGGTGGCGGCACCCGCGTGGTGGTGCGTCTGCCCTACCGAGTGGTACAAGAAAGACAAGGAGAACCCACATGAGAACCTTCTGGCGCGTGAGCCTGACCCTGCTGCTGATCATCGTGGCCTTGGGCACACTGGCCGTGGCCGGCATCCTGAGCTGGATCGGCGACCAGGACACCGTCCGCATCATCGTCGATGGCGAACCCTGGACCCTTCGGATGCCCAGTGGCTGGGGCCTGGTGGGCATCCTGGCGGCCGTGGCGGTGGGCCTGCTGGTGCTACTGACCGTGGTGCCGGTGCTGGTGGTGCTGGCCCTGGTCCTGGGATTGATCGGCACCGTCATCGGCGGCGTCTTGGCCCTGGCCCCGGTGCTGATCGTCGCCGGGTTGATCTGGTGGCTGGTGCAGCGCTCGCGGCGGTCAGTATGAGCATGCCCGGCTTCAACGGTCGCGCCATCCTGGCCGATGACGAGCGGCTGATGCGGGAGCAGCTGCGGCTGCGACTGTCGGAGGTGTGGCCCGAACTGGAGCTGGTGGCCGAGGCCCGCAACGGGCTAGAGGCCGTGACCCTGGTGGACCAGCACCGCCCCGATGTGGTGTTCCTGGACATCCGCATGCCCGGCTTGAATGGCGTGGAAGCGGCCCGCGATATCCTGCAGCTGGATTACGGCGATGAAGGCTGCGCGCCCGAGATCGTGTTCATCACCGCCTATGACCAGTACGCGGTGCAGGCCTTCGAGCAGGGTGCGGTGGACTATGTCCTCAAACCGGCCCAGGCCGAGCGTCTGCAGCGCACACGGCAACGCGTGCTCGGGCGGCTCTCACAACGACTGCCGGGGCCGACCACCGGCGGGTCCCCCACGCCGGCACCGCCGGACGATGCACCGCCCGCGGCCCTGCAACAGCTGCTGCATACCCTGTCCGCCCAGATCAGCGGGCGAGCGCCAGCCCGACTGGACATCATCCAAGCGGGGGTCGGCAGCAGCATTCACATGATCCCTGTAGCGGAGGTGCTCTTCTTCATCAGCGACGAAAAGTACACCCGTGTGCAGACGGCGACCACCGAAGCCTTGATCCGAAAGCCCATCAAGGAGCTGCTGGCCGAACTCGATCCGCAGCGCTTTTGGCAGATCCATCGCAGCACCATCGTGAATGTGCAGGCGGTGCAGTCAGTGGTGCGAGACGAGCGTGGTCGTCAGATCGTGACGGTCAAGGGGCATCCCCAGAAGCTCGAGGTCAGCCGCAGCTTCACCGGCGTGTTCAAGGGAATGTGAGGACCACCGTCAGCCGGCCGCCGCATCCTTTGAGTCTGCAGGTCAGTAGACCCTAGCGAACCGTCGACTTGGCAGCCGCCACAGCCGAGGCCGCCGCCTTAGCCGCCAGTTCCTCCCGCATGCGCCGCAGCTTTTCGCGCGGGTCTTCCCGGTGCGGGTTGTCGTGCAGCTTCATTTCGCCGATGAACCGGCTGGGGATGGCCGCCACCAGTTCGCGGGCGCGCTTGCGCCGGCGCAGGGTGCTCACCGCCAGGGTCTGGCGGGCCCGGGTGATGCCCACATACATCAGGCGCCGCTCTTCCTCCAGACGCTGAGGCGTCATCTCCTCGTCCTCGCTCTTGAAGGGCAGCAGCCCCTCATTCACGCCGGCCAGCACCACATGAGGCCACTCCAGTCCCTTGGCCGCATGCAAGGTGGACAGCGTCACTACGTCCTGTTCATCGCCGCGTTCGGCCAGGCTGATGATCACGCTGATGGTCTGGGCCACTTCCAGCACCGTGCGCTTCGGCGTCTCGGTGGTCATGCCGCCCAGGTTATCGATCTCGCCGCCACAACGCTTGCCGATCCAGTCGACGAAGTCCAGGACATTGGCCCAACGAGCGGCCGCCAGCTTCTCGTTGTCCTCGCCATCGAAGAGGTGCTGCTCGTAGCCGATCTCGCGCAGCCAATCCATCAACAAGGCCTTGGCATCCTCGGCCCCCGAGGTTTGCCCGGCCTTGTGGGCCAGATCATTCACATAGCGGCCAAACTCATGCAGTGAGCCCACCGCCTTAGCCGGCAGCACCGCCCCCAGGCTGGGGGCGAACAGCGATTCGAACAGGCTGGTCTTCCACTTCGAACCGAACTCACCGAGCTTGCCCAGGGTCTGGTGGCCGATGCCACGCTTGGGCGTGGTGATGGCACGCAGGAAGGCCGGGTCGTCATCCTGGTTCACGAGCAAGCGCAGCCAGGCACACAGATCCTTGATCTCGGCCTTGTCGAAAAAGCTTTGCCCGCCCGAGACCTTGTAGGGGATCTGCGCCCGGCGCAGCGCCTGCTCGAAGGGCTTGGCCATGTGGT
>VFQS010002005.1_pt1 | contig 17474 bp, 10 predicted proteins | sample 3512361 | NCBI WGS metagenome assembly VFQS01 (sample SAMN10412375, study PRJNA504923) | tailings metagenome | isolation source: Relicate 1 Philex TSF3 active mining | place: Philippines
ATTGGATATAACAAATTGGAAAACAACATGATAAACATCAAACTCGCATCCAACATTCTATAGTATTGCGCATACACCCCTACTTGCTTATGTCCGTGAATGTGCAAGCGTTCCAACATCAACGCATCCATTCGAGAATACAACATCATCAATAAAACCAATAACGCAAAAGGAAGACTTTTTTTCAAGATAGCGTAACTCAATAATTTTCCAATGTGAAATCGGGGTACACCTACTTTCCATAAAACCAAAACAAAGGCTACCAAAACCGATAATCCGAAGGAAAATAATTGGGCATAGATGAACCATTCAATCTTAAATTGATGGTTGAAATAAGGTGCATATAGTAAAAATGAAACCACTAAAATCAGTACAATTCTATCTAAAATGGAAAGAAAAATATCCCATTTAAAAAGTAATAAGCCTGCGAAATAACTCCGCAAAAACTGCATCATACTGATAAAAAACTGATTGATTATCAATAACAAAACAAACCAATAGTGTTGCGCTTTTACTCCAAAAACAAAGGCAATAAAGAGTGTAAAAACGGAATAAATGAGAAATAGGACAACTTTCAACGAAAGCATATTCCCAATGTAGCGTTTCACCAATAAAGGATATTGTGCCACATATCGGGTATTGTAATTGGTAATTCCGACATCCAACAAAATATTAAACAACAAGGTGAAATTCAACAATGTGAAATACATTCCGTAGGTTTCAGTCCCTACCCTATTTTGTACCTCTGCATCAATACCAAAAATGGCATACGGTTTAATCAATAAGTTAAAAAAGATGAGCCAAATTAAGTTGGAAAAGAATTTCTTTTGCATAGCAACTTATTTAGGGTACAAAAGTGAAATTATGTTGTTTGTGTATTGTAGCATCGAAAAGTGTCAGTGCATTATTTTCTAACACATATACCTGATATCCTAAACTTCGAATAAACTCAAAACATTTTACTCTATTTTCATTGTCCCACAATTCGACATAAATCACCGGTCTGTCACGTTGAATGATTTCTTTTCCTCCTTTCAATACGAAAAACTCAAAATTTTCTACATCCATTTTGATGGCTGCTATTTTTTGATTTTTAAAAAGGGCATCCAAAGTTTCGATCTCCACTTCGTATTCTTCTCCCTCGTTCCAAAGTTCAATTGTCTCGTGTTTGATGTGCGCCAATCCTTGCATTTTGGTTTTCCCTTGTACGGGTAAAATCATTTTTGCTTTTCCAGTAGTCTCGCCCAAGGCTTTTTGAATTAAAGTAACGTTGTCTAATTGAAATTTACGACATATGTTAGAAAGCACTTCAAAATTAACACTTTCAGGTTCAAAGGAAATAATTTCACGTTTTGGGTATTTCTTTGATAAATGGCACGTCATTATACCAATGTTAGCGCCAATATCTAAAATAACACCATCAGAATCTGATATTTGATTTAAAAAATGAAAAAAATCACGTTCATTTTTATCCCAATGTAATGTTCTGATTTTAAAAATAGAAAAGAAATACAAATACCTTTTGTAACCAAAAAAAGATTGTAAAAAGTATTTAACTGTATTTTTCAAATCGACGATACTATATTTATGTATTAAGACAAAAATAACACTTCTATTTAACCCTTTTTCATCCACGATAATATTTTATCTTTGCACAAATTTTTATCTATAGATATTATGAGTTTACTTGAACTTTCTGAACAAGAAATACAGCGAAGAGAAAAATTAACCAAATTACGTGAATTAGGAATTGAACCTTATCCAGCGGCGCTCTACCCTGTTTCAACAACTTCAAAGGCAATTCAGGACAATTTCGTAGATGGTCAAGAGGTTTGCATTGCAGGTCGTTTGATGAGCCAACGTATTATGGGAAAAGCATCTTTTGCTGAATTATTAGATAGCGAAGGAAGAATTCAAGTATATTTCAACCGTGACGAAATTTGTCCGGAAGAGGATAAAACTTTGTACAACGAGGTTTTCAAAAAGTTAATCGACCTAGGTGATTTCATTGGTGTGAAAGGATATGTTTTCAAAACACAAGTGGGTGAAATTTCCATTCATGTACAAGAATTTACGTTACTTTCAAAATCGTTGAAACCGCTTCCATTACCAAAAACAGATGCTGATGGAAATGTACACGATGCTTTTACTGACCCTGAATTACGATACAGACAACGTTATGTAGATTTAGTAGTAAATCCACACGTGAAAGAAACATTTATTAAAAGAACAAAGGCGATGGCTTCTATGCGTAACTTCTTCAATGAAAAAGGTTACTTAGAAGTTGAAACACCAATATTACAACCTATTCCAGGTGGTGCTTCTGCAAGACCTTTTATTTCGCACCACAATGCCTTAGACATTCCTTTATACCTACGTATCGCTAACGAACTATATTTGAAGCGTTTAATAGTGGGAGGTTTTGATGGTGTCTATGAGTTTGCCAAAGATTTCCGTAACGAAGGAATGGACAGAACCCATAATCCTGAATTTACTGTAATGGAAATTTACGTAGCCTACAAAGACTACAACTGGATGATGGATTTCACGGAGCAAATGATTGAAAAAGTCGCACTAGATGTATGTGGAGATACGGAGATAACGGTAGGTGAAAATAAAATTTCATTAAAGGCACCTTTCAAACGTATTTCAATGCGTGATTCCATTTTAGAGTTTACAGGATTTGATATCTATGGTAAATCAGAAGAGGAACTTCGTGATGCAGCAAAAGGAATGGGCATCGAAGTGAATGAAACGATGGGGAAAGGAAAGTTAATCGACGAGATTTTCGGTGAGAAATGTGAAGGGAACTACATTCAACCTACTTTTATAACCGATTATCCAATTGAAATGTCTCCTTTATGTAAGAAACACCGTGATAACCCGGAATTGACAGAGCGTTTTGAGTTGATGATTAACGGAAAAGAGGTTGCAAATGCGTATTCAGAGTTAAATGACCCTATCGACCAACGTGAGCGTTTTGAAGAGCAATTGCGTTTGTCTGAAAAAGGTGATGATGAGGCAATGTTTATCGACCAAGATTTCTTACGTGCATTAGAATATGGTATGCCACCAACATCAGGAATGGGTATCGGTATCGACCGTTTGGTAATGTTATTGACCAACAATGCGTCTATTCAAGAGGTATTATTCTTCCCGCAAATGCGTCCTGAAAAATTCCAAACGGGTCCAGATTTAAAAGCGTTTCAATCTTTGGGCGTTTCTGGTTCGTGGGCAGAACATATCTACAAAGCAGGATATACCACTGTTGAAGAATTATTAGAAGCAAAACCTACGGCTGTTCACCAAAAATTAAATGGTTACAGAAAGAAAAATAAATTAGAAATACCTGCGCTATTATTAGAAGAAGTAGAAGCGTGGTATGCGAAATAAAAAATTTTATAAATAACCCAATGTAGAGGCGCAATGCGTTACGCCTCTACATTGGGTTATTATCAAATAAACACAAACCCTTTAAAATTTAACGGTGTAATGATTTCCGTTTTTGCCCTTGGATAGGCATTTGTAAAGGCAAGGGTAACTTTATGATTTTTCTCGGAATTCCATTTCATTTCGTAGGCATTTAATTCTCCGTATTGTTCTTCAATATAATCCACCTCACGTTGTTGTTTGTTTCTCCAGAAATAACTTTTCGCGGTTATCTCCTTCCACGCTTTCATTTTCATACGCTCCGAAACCAAGAAGTTTTCCCAAAGTGCTCCAATGTCGTTTCGTAATTCCAAGGGTCTAAAATCATCGATGATTGCGTTGCGAATTCCATTGTCCCAAAAGTAAATTTTGTTCATCTTGGTCACCTCTTTACGCTCATTTGTACTATATGATTTCAAGCGAAAAACAACAAACGATTTTTCTAATAAATCAATGTAATTTTCAACTGTTTCTGATTTTACTTTGAGCGCGTTAGCTAACTCATTTATCGAAACTTCCGAACTAACTTGATAGGCCAATAATTTGAGTAATTTATCTAATAATTCTGGCTTGCGAATGTCTTTCCAAATCAATACATCTTTGTATAAATATTGTCCTGCTAAATTTTTTAGAAGCGTTTCTGCATCTAACGGATTAATCACGACATCAGGATAAGAACCAAAGCGCATATGAAATGGAATTTGTTGTTCTAACTCAAACGCTGATTTAGTTGGATAAATTTCTGCTTGGGCAAATGGATATAAATGAAATAAAATGTGCCTTCCTGTTAAAGGTTCAAAAACCTTATCTGAAATTTCCAAAGCAGATGAACCAGTAGCCACAAACTGCACCTCTGGGAAATTATCGATCATCATCTTTAATAAAATCCCTGGATTGAGAATGCGTTGTACCTCATCAATCACCACAATCTGATACCCTCCTACTAAATCTTTAATTCCTGAAAAAGTTATATTATCTAACCGTGTTCGAACTGCAGGATCGTCTCCATTTAGCCATAACATTTTCTGTCCTTCAAATAAATCCTTTAACAAAGTTGTTTTACCAACTTGTCGTGCACCAGTTAATACAAGTACTTTTCGCTTGTTTAACCAATACGTCAATTTATCTTTTAAAAGGCGATTTACGGAACTCATTAGTTTAATCTTTACTCAAAAGTAGTATATTTTCCAGTATAATGGAAAAAAAAATAGTATATTTTCCATTATAGTAGAAAAAAAACTATGTAATTTTTCCATTAGTGAATGAATTGACAAATAAAAAACCAATGTAAAGGCGTAATGCATAGCGCCTCTACATTGGTTTTTTCATTCTAACAAACAACCCTCACCATATCTTTTACCTTACGACCATTGATTTTTGCTTCTTCCAGCGTAGGTGCAACAATAGTAATGTGTCCCATTTTACGGAAAGATTTAGTTTCTTCTTTCCCATAGATATGTGGTTTTACACCAGGAATGGCAATGGCTTCTGACAAACCTTCATAAACAGCACTGCCTGTAAATCCTTTTTCTCCCAAAAGGTTAATCATCACCCCTGGTTGCACGATACGTGTATCACCCAAAGGAAGATTTAACACACTGCGCATATGTTGTTCGAATTGTGAAGTAACATTACATTCAATAGTATGGTGACCACTATTGTGCGGGCGTGGTGCAATTTCATTTACTAACAATTCACCCGATTTAGTTAAGAATAATTCCACGGCAAGTATCCCAACCATTCCTAATTTATCGATAACATCGATTGCTAGTTTCTCTGCTTTTTCTTCGATTTCAGTAGAAACATCCGCAGGAGAAAATAAAAATTCTACCAAGTTTGCTTCTGGACTGAATTCACATTCGACAGTTGGATATACTTTTGTTTGTCCATTTTCATTGCGAGCAACGATAACGGACAATTCTTTTTCAAAATCAACAAATTTCTCTAATACAGAAGGTACATCAAAAGCCGATTCTAAATCAGCGGTAGAACGAAGCGGTGTAACTCCTTTTCCATCATATCCACCCGTACGCATTTTTTGCATAAAAGGGAATTCAGGAATGTAAGCATCAATTTCCGATTTATTATTCACAAAATAGAAGTCAGGTGTTGGAATTCCATTATCTAAATAGAATTGTTTTTGTAGACCTTTGTCTCTAATAATACGTAAAACACGTGGTTGAGGAAATACTTTCACTCCTTCACTTTCTAGTTTTTCCAACGCATCCACAGAAACGTTTTCAATTTCAACAGTCAGTACATCTTTGTCCTTTCCGAAATTATATACTGTATCGAAATCATTGAGCGAACCTACTGTAAAAGAATGAGCAACATCACGACACGGAGCATTTACATCCGGATCCAAACAGTGAACGTGAACATCATAATTGATGGTTTCTTGAATTAACATTCTGCCCAATTGACCTCCGCCTAACACTCCAAGACGAAAATTTTTTCCGTATTTTTTTTGTTCTGACATTCTAACTTATCTGTTTCTGTGAAAATTGAGCTCAAAGATACTGAAAGCAATTAAAAAAATAGTGTTTAAAACTTCTGACTAACACAAAGAATTCAGCGAAGTGATTTTCGATATTTGTTGTTTGGTGAAAACTAAAGTAATTAATGCTAAATCCAATCGTATGAGATTAACCTATGTATTATTTTTTATGCTCACAATAGCCATTGCTTCTTGTGTTCCCCTAAAAAAATACCACGACGTAGCCGAAAAAGCACGTTTGTGTGAAGAAGAATTAAATGCGTTGAAAGACAAGGCAATCAACAATGAGAATAAAGCGAACGAATTAGAATCACAACTAGGATTGATAACGAAAGAAGCTACCCAATTACGTCAAGACACTACAAACCTCGGAGAAAAATACCGCATATTAAAGACACAATACCAAAAAATGGTGGATCAAAACTTAATGTACGAGAAAAAACTAGAACACGATCGCCAAACCGTTGCAAAAAGTGCAGGATCTATGCAAGCTGATATGGACGCAAAAAGCATAGAACTACAACGTAAACAAGACGAGTTAAAAGATTTAGAAGAAGAATTATTTCAAAAACAAAAATTGTTAGAAGACCGTGAAAAACGAGTTCAAGAACTGGAAGAAATGCTTCAACGTAAAGACGAAGCGGTAAAATTATTGAAGAAGAAAATCGCTGATGCTTTATTAGGATACAAAAACAAGGGATTAAGTGTAGAAGAGCGAAACGGAAAAATCTATGTGAGTTTGGATGCAAAACTACTTTTCAAAACAGGAAGTACGCAAGTTGAAGCAGAAGGTAAAAAAGCATTAGTAGATCTTGCTCGAGTTCTTGAAAAAGAAAAAGACATGGAAATCATCGTTGAGGGACATACCGATACGGACAAACTAACAAGCAATAATCACCCAAAAAACAATTGGGAACTATCTGTATTAAGAGCAACCTCTGTGGTTGAAATTTTAACTGGAAATTCTACAATGAACCCAGGGATATTGATGGCAGCAGGAAGATCTGAATTTCACCCAGTAGATCCAAATGACAAAGCAAAAAATAGAAGAATAGATATTATCATTTCGCCAAATCTTAACGCTTTGTTCGAGTTGATAAGTAAATAATAATTGCAAAAAAAGGCTTCGAAAATCGAAGCCTTTTTTTAGTTATTGTTAATACTTACTAGTATGCTCTTACGTTTTTTCCTTGTACATAATTGATAAACGCTGTGTTTACCACTTTATTTCCACCAGGAGTTGGATAATCACCAGTGAAATACCAATCTCCTAAATTTTTAGGACATGCAGCGTGTAAATTGTCTACTGTTTGGTAGATGATATCCACCTCTGCATTGATAGTTGGAGGAGTTAATAATTCAGCAATCTTTTTCGAAATCTGAAGATCAGTGAACGGAGCATAAATTTCTTTTACGTAATTTTTGATTTGCTCTTTAGGTAAAGTTGATTGTTCTAAACATTTTTTATAAACCTCATCAATCACAGAAGATTGATTCGTTTCTTTTAAAAGAGTAATCGCTGCTTCAAAGGCAATAAAATCACCCATAATAGCCATATCTATTCCATAACAATCTGGGAAACGAATTTGAGGAGCAGAAGAAACAATTACAATCTTTTTAGGGCCTAGACGATCTAAAATACGAAGGATACTTTGTTTCAAGGTTGTTCCACGAACGATACTATCATCGATAACAACTAAATTGTCTTTCCCTCTAACAACTGAACCGTACGTAATATCATATACATTCGATACCATTTCATCACGTTGGTCATCTTGGGTAATGAACGTTCTGGCTTTTGCATCTTTGATCACGATTTTCTCAATGCGCGCACGTTGAAAGACAATTTTCTTTAATTCTTCCTCTGATAAATTTCCAGAATTTTCAGACAATGCTTTGTATTTTCTTTCATTCAAATGATCTTCCAATCCTTTAATCATTCCATAAAATGAAGTTTCAGCAGTATTCGGAATAAATGAAAACACCGAATTATCTAAATCATAATCAATTGATTTCAATACTTGAGGAACAACTAAATCTCCCAATTTTTTACGCTCTTCGTAAATTTCTACATCATTTCCACGAGAAAAATAAATGCGCTCAAACGAACAACTTTTATTAACTAGTGGTTTATTGATTTCAACTTCAGAAACTTTTCCGTCTTTTTTGATGATTAAAGCGTGTCCTGGAGTTAATTCTTGTATGTTTTCTTCTTGTAAGTTAAATGCTGTTTGAATTACCGGTCTTTCAGATGCTACTACACATACCTCATCGTTTTCAAACCAATAAGCAGGTCGAATTCCAGAAGGATCACGTAAAACAAACGCATCACCGTGACCAAATAATCCTGCCATTGCATATCCTCCATCCCAATTCACAGAAGCACGTTTTAAAATACGTTCAATGTTTAAGTTTTTAGCAATAGAATCGTAGATAGCCTTTTTTTCGTATCCCTTAGAATTGAGTTCATTATAAATCTCATCATTTTCTTCATCTAAGAAATGACCGATTTTTTCCATTACAGTAACCGTATCCGATTTTTCTTTTGGATGTTGACCGATAGAAACCAATACGTCAAACAATTCATCTACGTTTGTCATATTGAAATTACCTGCAACAACTAAATTTCGTGTAATCCAGTTGTTTTGTCTTAAAAACGGGTGACAACTTTCAATACTATTTCTTCCAAAAGTACCATAACGTAAATGTCCCAAGAACAACTCGCCCGTAAATCCTGCATTTTCTTTCAGATAGTTAACATCTTTCAATCTATCCGGATTTTCCTCTGCAATTGCTTTGAAACGCGCATTGATATGATCAAAAATATCCTGTGTAGGTTTGCTGTCAATCGAACGGTGTCTTGAAATGTAGCGTTGCCCTGGAGCCATATCAAATTTAATATTAGCCACTCCAGCTCCATCTTGACCACGGTTGCTTTGTTTCTCCATCATTAAATGAAGTTTATTCAACCCGTAAAAAGCTGAACCATACTTTTCAAGATAAAATTCTAAGGGTTTTTTCAATCGCAAAAGTGCAATACCACATTCGTGTTTGATAGCATCACTCATAATTATACTGAGATATTTATTGAGGTGCAAAGGTAAAGTTTTAATCGATTATTAGAACTTCTTTAATAAATAAAAAAGAGGTGAAAATCAGTTAAAGAATGCATGAACAATCTGTTGAAAATTTTGTTGTTAATCTACTGTATAAAGAATAACTTTGTCAGTTAAACACTTTCACTATGAGTAAGTATCAAGCCGGTCCCTATCTTTCACAAATTCAATTCCCTGAAGACTTACGTAAAAAGTTTAAAACAAATGACTTACCGCAAGTTTCAGACGAATTACGACAATATATAGTTGATGTTATTTCTGAAATTGGAAATAGTCATTTTGGAGCGAGTCTTGGTGTTGTAGAACTTACGGTAGCTTTGCACTATGTATTTAATACTCCTTATGACCAATTAGTGTGGGACGTAGGTCATCAGGCATATGGACATAAAATATTAACTGGACGAAGAGACGTTTTTCATACAAATCGATTAAAGGGTGGTATTTCTGGTTTCCCTAAAAGAAGTGAAAGTGAATACGATACATTTGGCGTTGGCCACTCCTCTACTTCTATCTCTGCTGCGTTGGGAATGGCGGTTGCAAGCAAATACAAACAAGAAAAAGATAGACACCATATTGCCGTGATTGGTGATGGTGCTATGACTGCAGGTTTGGCTTTTGAAGGGATGAATCATGCAGGCTATGAAAAAGACGCTAATTTGTTAGTTGTCTTGAATGATAATTGTATGTCTATCGATCCAAATGTTGGAGCATTAAAAGAATATTTAACGGACATCACTACTTCTCACACTTACAACAAAGTAAAAGATGAAGTATGGAAAATGCTAGGTAAAATCTCCAAATTTGGTCCTGATGCACAAACTGTTGTTTCAAAAATATCACACTCTTTAAAAAGCACCTTACTAAAACAGAGTAATTTATTCGAATCATTAAACTTTAGATATTTCGGTCCAGTTGACGGACATGATGTAGAAGGACTAGCAAAAATATTAGAGGATTTAAAAAATATCCCTGGACCTAAAATCTTACACTGTGTAACTGTCAAAGGAAAAGGATACAAATATTCGGAAGAAGGTGATCCTACAAAATGGCATGCACCTGGTATATTCAATAAAGAAACGGGTGAAATCATCAAAATCGTTCCTAAATCACCTGAACCACCAAAATATCAGGATGTATTTGGTCATACAATAGTTGAACTTGCAGAAGAAAATGACAAAATAATGGGGGTAACTCCTGCAATGCCATCTGGAAGTTCAATGAATATCATGATGAAAGCAATGCCACATCGTGCATTTGATGTAGGAATTGCCGAACAACATGCGGTGACGTTTTCTGCAGGATTAGCAACACAAGGACTAGTTCCTTTTTGTAATATCTATTCCTCTTTTATGCAACGTGCCTACGATCAGGTATTACATGATGTGGCTTTACAAAACTTAAATGTGGTATTTTGTCTAGACCGAGGAGGTTTTGTAGGAGCTGATGGAGCAACCCATCATGGAGTATATGACTTGGCTTACATGCGAATGATTCCGAATATGGTAGTTTCTTCACCAATGAATGAGGCTGAACTTCGCGATTTAATGTATACTGCACAGCAAGAAAATATGGGACCATTTACCATTCGTTATCCTCGTGGTAATGGGGTTATGACTGAATGGAAAACTTCAATGAAAGCAATCAAAGTAGGTTCGGGCAGAAAACTAACAGATGGTACAGATGTTGCTTTTTTAACTTTAGGACCCATTGGTAATTTTACACAAGAAGCTGTCAAAACATTAAAAGAAAAAGGTATATCCGCTGCACATTACGACATGCGCTTTGTTAAGCCATTAGACGAAGTTTTATTACACGAAGTGTTTACTAAATTTGATAAAGTAATTACTGTTGAAGACGGTTGTTTAATGGGGGGAATGGGAAGTGCTATTTTAGAATTTATGGTAGACAACGGGTATTCATCGAAAGTTGTTCGTTTAGGCGTGCCTGATAAATACATACATCACGGAACACAAAAAGAATTATATGCTGAAGCAGGATTTGACACCGCTTCAATGATTCATGAAGCAGAAAAATTAGTAGGGATCTCTACTCAAGTAATTTCAGAAAAAACAGGTTCATAAAAAATGGGGAATCTTAAATTCCCCATTCTAACTAACCTAACCTATTTTACCAAAATAGTGTAACCTAAATTCTATAACACATCAGGTTTAAAAAAGTTCAAAAAAGATTAAACTTTTTTTATTTTGATTGATCTATTTTTCTAACCATCGTCAAAATCGTAGCAATTGCTACAGTTTCACCCGTCTCATCATATACATCAACAAGGAATTTTACTATTCCTTTAGCGATATCATCTTCACTTCTTTTCTCTTGATCAATTTTTTCTTTTACGGTAAAACGAACACCAATTGTAGCACCAGGATAAACAGGTTTAGTAAAACGAGCCTCTTCAATTCCATAATTCAATAATACAGGACCTTTTTTTGGATCAACGAATAATCCTGCCGCTTTTGAAAGTACAAAATAACCATGTGCTACTCGACGCTCAAAAATGGTTCCTTCTAATGAAGTTGCATCCATATGCGCGTAAAAGTTATCCCCAGAAACATTGGCAAAATTGACAATATCCGCATCTGAAACAGTATGTTTATGAGTGAAAACCGTCTCGCCTATCACTAATTCTTCGAAATGTTTTCTGAACACATGTGGATTTGCTTCAGGCATTGCTGCACCTACTTGGAATTGTTGAGTAATTGCAGTAATTGTAGTAGGGTGACCTTGTATCGCTGTTCTTTGTAAATAATGTAATACCCCTCTTTTTCCACCCATTTCTTCACCACCACCAGCGCGTCCTGGACCACCGTGTGTCAATAAAGGCATTGGAGAACCATGTCCAGTACTTTCTTTTGCACACTCACTATTCAGTACCAAAATACGACCATGCATACTTGCAGCGCCTATCACATATTCTGTTGCCTCTTGATTATCTGGAGTAACAATAGAAGAAACCAACGAACCTTTCCCCATACGAGCTAGTTCAATCGCATCATCTATATTTTTATAAGGCATAATGGTAGAAACAGGACCAAAAGCCTCTATTTCATGTACATCTGTTTTATGGAAAGGATCGTTATTCACAAATAAAATAGGGGAGAAAAATGCTCCACCTACACAGTTATCTCCAATCACATCTACCGATTGAGGATTACCATAAACGATTTCTTGTGTTTGCGCTAATTTCAATACATTTTCACGAACACGATCTACTTGTGTTTGTGTAGCAAGTGCACCCATTCTAACACCTTCCATACTCGGGTCTCCAATTTTAGTCGATGCCAAACGAGCAGTAATTTGCTTTTGAACATCCTCTAACAAATTATCTGGAACCAGAATACGCCGCACAGCCGTACATTTTTGTCCCGCTTTGATAGTAATTTCCTTAACTGTTTCTTTGATAAACAAATCAAATTCTGGTGTTCCAGGAACAGCGTGTTTACCAAGCACAGTAGCATTTAATGAATCTGCCTCCAAATTAAACGGAATACTTTTTTGACTGAATTGAGGTAAGGCTTTTAACACTTTACCAGTATGAGCACTTCCTGTGAAAGTTACGGTATCTTCTAAATCTACATGATCTAAAATACCACGACCAAGTCCAGAAACCAACTGTAAACTTCCTTCAGGTAAGATACCAGAAGCAATAATATCTTTTACAACCGCTTCCGTAACAAACGAAGTGTATTCAGATGGTTTAACCACTGCAGGTACACCAGCCATTAAATTCACTGCAATTTTTTCTAACATTCCCCAAATTGGGAAGTTGAAAGCATTAATATGCAATGCAACCCCTTGTTTAGGTACCATGATGTGATGACCAATAAACGTTCCTCCTTTAGATAAAGGGGCAGCTACTCCATCTACATAATAAGGTAAATCAGGAAATTGACGACGAAGTGAAGCATTTGCAAATAAGTTACCAATACCTCCTTCAATATCAATCCACGAATCGACTTTGGTAGCACCAGTTAAATGACTGATTGCATAATAACTGTCTTTTCTTTCCATTAGATAAAGAGCCAATGCTTTTAACATACGCCCTCTTTCTTGGAAAGTCATTTTACGTAATTTCTGACCACCAATGGATCTACCGTATTGTAAAATCTCGTTGAAATCTAAACCAGTACTTGAAACGTCTCCAATTTTTTCTCCTGTAAGCGCATTGTATACATTCATTTCGGAACCTTCTCCCGAAACCCATTGTCCTAAAACATAATTTTTTACTTGAAACATTTCCGAAATAAATTTTAAAGTATTCAAATATAGAAATAAACTAATTTACTCTTTTACAAAATTAACACCCCTTATAATTTTATTATCTTTGCCACTCACGAAATCATTCATTTATGACCAAGGAAAAATTTACCGTAACAGCCGCTTTACCCTATGCTAACGGCCCCCTTCATTTAGGACACGTTGCAGGAGTTTATTTACCAGCAGATATTTTTGTGCGCTTTCTTCGTATGAACAACCACGATGTAGCGTTTATTTGCGGAAGCGACGAACACGGTGCAGCGATTACATTAAGGGCTAAAAAAGAAGGGATTACTCCTCAAGAGATAGTAGACAAGTACAATAAAATTATCGGTAAATCCTTTCAAGATTTCGGTATTTCCTTTGATATCTTTCACCGTACTTCGGCTGAAATTCACCACAAAACAGCACAAGACTTTTTCCTTCAATTGGAAAAAAATGGAAAGTTTATCGAAGAAACAACAGAACAATATTTTGACGAAGAATTTCAACAATTCCTTGCAGATAGATACATCGTTGGAGAATGTCCAAATTGTCACAATGAAAATGCCTATGGCGACCAATGTGAAAAATGTGGTTCTTCGCTAAACCCAACGGACCTCATCAATCCAGTTTCGACCTTAAGTGGCAAAAAACCTATTTTAAAATCAACTTCACACTGGTTCTTACCGATGGACAGACATGAAGATTGGTTGAAAGAGTGGATTTTGGAAGGTAAATTAGACGGAGTACAGCAACATGACCCTAAAACGTGGAGAAATCAAGTAACAGGTCAATGTATGTCTTGGATTAACAATGGATTGAAACCACGTGCAATGACCCGCGATTTGGATTGGGGGGTAAAAGTTCCGTTACCAAATGCGGATGGAAAAGTATTGTATGTATGGTTAGATGCACCAATTGGATACATTTCTGCGACCAAACAATGGGCATTAGACAATAATAAAAACTGGGAAGATTACTGGAAAGGTGACCGCAAATTGGTTCACTTTATTGGAAAAGATAATATAGTGTTTCACGCTATTATTTTTCCTATTTTACTGAAAGACCACGGAGATTTAATTTTGCCAGACAACGTACCAGCTTACGAATTTTTAAACCTAGAAGGAGATAAATTTTCAACATCACGTAACTGGGCGGTTTGGTTACACGAATATTTACAAAAATACCCTACGAAAGTAGATGAATTAAAATATACCCTTACTGCGATTGCGCCAGAAAGCAAAGACAGTGAATTTACGTGGAAAGAATACCAAGCAAGGGTTAACAACGAATTAGCCGATATTCTTGGAAATTTCGTCAATAGAGCCTTGGTGTTGACTCAAAAATACTATGAAGGAAAAGTTCCTGCATTAGGTAACGTAACACCTGAAGACCAACAAGTATTAGATGCTTTACAAGAATTTCCAACGAAAATCGCTTCGTTGATTTATGCTTATAAATTGCGTGAAGCACAATCTGAAGTGATGAATTTAGCTCGTTTGGGAAATAAATACTTGGCGGATAACGAACCTTGGAAATTAGTGAAAACGGATGCTTTACGTGTAGAAACAATTATGCATATTGCAATCCAAATCACTGCCAAATTAAGTTTATTGTTAGAGCCTTTCTTACCAACTACTGCTGGTAAACTAAGAGGATTCTTAAACTTGGGCTTAATAAATTGGGAGGCTATTTCAAAACAAACCATCCTTGATGAGGGACATATTACAAATACTACAGAAATTTTATTTCAAAAAATTGAGGATTCGTTTGTAGAACAAGAAGTAGAAGCATTACAAGCAACCAAAGAAGTTCCTGCAACGAATTTCCCTCCTCAAAAACCAAATGTTTCCTTTGATGATTTCACCAAAATGGATATTCGTTTGGGAAAAATCATTGAAGCAGAAAAAGTACCAAAAGCAGACAAACTACTAAAATTAACGGTCGATACAGGGATTGATACCCGTACGATTATTTCTGGAATTGCATCCTACTACAATCCAGAGGAAGTGGTTGGGAAAACGGTTTCTGTGTTATTAAACCTTGAACCACGTAAAATTCGTGGAGTTGAATCTCAAGGGATGATTTTAATGGCAGAAAACGAAAACGGAGAATTGAGTTTTGTTTCTCCTGAAAAAGAATTTGGTGCTGGTGGAGAAATCCGTTAGGATGCGCATTGCAATAAATACACGCTTTTTATTACCCCATAAAATGGAAGGTTTTGGGTGGTATACCTATGAGATGGTCAAACGTCTTGTATTAAACCACCCCGAACATACCTTTCTGTTTTTCTTCGATCGAAACTACGACGAACGTTTTCTCTTTGCAGAAAATATTGAAGCCATTGTATTAAATCCACCCGCAAGACATCCGATTTTATTTATTTGGTGGTTTGAAATAGCAGTGAAACGTGCTTTAAAAAAACACAAAGCCGATTTGTTTTTCTCTCCTGATGGCTATTTAAGTTTAGGGAGTTCAGTGAAACAAATCCCAGTGATGCACGATTTGAATTTCGAGCATTATCCTGATGATATTCCTTGGAGTGCTAGAATGTATTATAAATACTTCTTCCCGAAGTTTGCTAAAAAAGCACACAAAATTGTAACCGTTTCAGACTATTCGAAACAAGATATTTGTAAAACCTACAACATTTCACAAGAGAAAGTCCACGCAATATGGAATGGTGCATCGGTAAAATTCGCACCCATTTCAGCGGAAGAAAAATTCACTATTCAACAAGAATTAACTGGGGGTGAACCCTATTTTTTATTTGTTGGATCTTTACACCCACGTAAAAATGTAAAACGCTTATTAGAAGCCTATCAAACATACAGAAAACAACACACTGATTTTGATTTAGTTGTTGTTGGCGAACCAATGTGGAAACAAAACGCTTCCTATTTAGAATACGCTGATAATTCCATACATTTTACCGGACATTTATCATTAGAACGTCTAACCAAGGTAATGGGAGCCGCTTCGATCTTTGTATTTGTTCCTTATTTCGAAGGTTTTGGTATTCCATTAGTAGAAGCAATGCGTTGTGGAACGCCAATCATCGCTGGAAACAAAACCTCTTTACCAGAAATTTTAGGAGATGCTGGTATCCTCGTTGACCCGTTTTCAGTAGAAGAAATTACCCAAGCGATGATTACGCTTTCAACCGATGTTTCGCTTCAACAATCTTTATCTGCAAAAGGACTTGAACGCAGTCAGCAATTCTCTTGGGATAAAAGTGCTGAAAAGTTGTGGGAGGTATTGATTACAACACTTCGATAAACTCAGTGTAAAAAAGATTACAGATTAGAAAATTGACGATTAATGTTGAGCTAACCGACTGTCATTCTGTGCTTATCGAAGAAAAAAGGAGGTATCTTAAGTCGACAGGATATAAATCATTCATTTAACTCTAAATTCATTAGTGCATAAAGTGGTATATTGGTAACCCAAGATTCTTTTTTATAGTTTGACAAAGACGTACGATAACAATGAATTTGAGGATTTTTTAACGCAAATGTCTTGAGAGATTTTGCTTGTAAATTTTCTGTCGCTTTTACTTCTAATGGAATAATTTTACCTTTGTTTTCAAACAAAAAATCTACCTCCGCTGAACCACTATCATTTGCCCAATAACATACATTTAGTTTTTCTTCACTTAATAGTTGTTGTAATACATATTGTTCTGTCAATGAACCTTTAAACTCTTGAAATAAATTATCACCTAATAAAATTGTTTGTGCTTGTAAATTAGACATTGCACCTAACAATCCCACATCGAGAATATATAATTTAAATGCTTGTAAGTCTACATAACTTGAAATAGGTAAAGCAGCTTTTTTATTTCTAAATACTTTTTTAACTAATCCATAATCTTCCAACCAAGATAGTGCTAATTCATAGTCTTTAGCCCTAGCACCTTCTTTGATGATTCCGTAAATAAACTTTTTATTTTCTTTTGTTAATTGACTAACAATTGTATTCCAAATCATCCTAATTTTTGGAATAATTTCTGTTGGAGCGTGTTTTGAAAAATCTTGCTCGTAGGCCATTAAGATATTTTCTTGAATCATTCGAACACCTTCAAAATGTTCTTTTTGTATGTAATAATTCACTGCTTCGGGCATTCCTCCAACATAATAATATTCCTTTAGTAATTGAATATATTTCTGTTTAAATTG
>VFQS010002006.1_pt1 | contig 17462 bp, 16 predicted proteins | sample 3512361 | NCBI WGS metagenome assembly VFQS01 (sample SAMN10412375, study PRJNA504923) | tailings metagenome | isolation source: Relicate 1 Philex TSF3 active mining | place: Philippines
CCACCAACACGCTCGAATCCCGCACCCGCGCGCGCTTCGAGCGCGACACCGGCCTAGGCATCTGAGGCGATGGCGCCGCCGTCCCTCAGCCAGTACCTCGATTGCTGCGCCACCGCTCCGCTGGCGCCTGAGGTGGCTGAACGGATGGCGCTGGTGCAGGCGGAAGCCTGGGGCAACCCCTCCAGCCTGCATGGGTTTGGTTTGGCAGCGGCTGAGCAGCTGGAGCGCTCACGCCAAGCCATGGCTGCGCTAGTTGGCTGCCACCAGGAGCGGTTGGTGTTCACCTCCGGCGGCAGCGAATCCATCCATCTGGCCCTGCTCGGCAGCGCCCCGGCCCTGGAGGTGACCAGCCCCAGCGGCGACGCCCCACGGCTTTTGATCTCGGCGGTGGAACATCCAGCCAGCCGAGCGGCGGCGGCGGCTCTGCAGCGGCGGGGCTGGCAGGTGCAGGAGGTTCCGGTGGATCGCCTGGGGGCCATCGACGTTGAGGCGCTCGAGCGTCTGCTGGCGCCGCCTTCGCGGCTCGTGTCGTTGATCTGGGGGCAGAGCGAAGTGGGCACAATTCAGCCGGTGGAGCGGATCGCGGCGCTGTGCCGTCGCGCTGGGGTTTTGCTGCATCTCGATGCCGTGCAGGTGCTGGGTCATCAACGGCTGCGGATCTCCGAGTTGCCGGTGGATCTGTTGAGCTTCGCGGCGCACAAGATTCAGGGACCTCGTGGTGTTGGCGCCCTCGTGGTGAAGCCAGGAGTGCAGTTGCAGCCCTGTATTGGTGGCGGCGGGCAAGAAGGAGGTCTGCGCTCCGGCACGGAAGCGGTAGCCCTGGTGGCCGGATTTGAAGTGGCGTTGCAGCTCGCCACTGATCGCTTGGTGGCCCACTGCGGCGGTGATCCTGTGGCGCCATTGCGGGATGCCTTGGCTGCAGAGCTGCTGGAGTTGCCCGGTGTGCAGCTCACGGGGCCGGATCCGCGCCAGGCCGGCCACCCCGAGCGGTTGCCCCACCACCTCAGCCTGCTGGTGCGTGCAGGCAGCGGTGATTGGCTGAACGGTCGCCAGTTGGTGCGGGCCCTTTGGCGTGAAGGCTTCGCCTGCAGCAGTGGCTCGGCCTGTAGCAGCAGCGGCTCAGCCGCCAGTGCCGTTTTGTTGGCCATGGGCTACGAGCCGGCCGCTGCGGCTGCGGGCCTGCGGATCAGCCTTGGCCCCTGGCATGGCTCTGAGCTGCTCGAGCAGTTCCCGCAGGCACTCGAACGGGCCCGAGCAGCGCTTTAGGGTCGGCCGATCTGATCCACAGCCATGCTCCCCGCCGACCTGCGCCAAGCCGAACTGGAGGCCCTGGCCAGCGTGCAGGCGGCTTTGGCGAGCCAGAGCAAGGGTCTGTGGACCGTGGAGTTCCGCTTTGAGGGGTTGCGAATCCTGCCGGTGGCGCTGCGCCTGTTGGCCGCCCTCACCCCCCAGAATCCTGAGGCGCGGCTGCTGTTTCCCGATGCGGGAGCAACGGCGTTGGCCAAACGCGATGCGCCCGATCAGGCGGCTCAGTTGCTGGGGCTGGGCGATCTGCTGCGCCTCCAGCAGGCTGATGGCGGCAGTGACGGTCTGGTGTTGCTGGCGGCGCCCACTCCTGCTGACTACGAGGAAGTGGAATCCCTCTGCGCGCAGCATCGCGGTTCCCTGGTGATGCTCAATGGGCGCCTTGAAGACGCTGCCATCGGCATCGGCACGGTGGCCCGGGAGCGGCGCAAGGGATTCCTGGCTGAATGGCAAAGCGCCTATGGGCTGATCCCCACGGCTGAGGGAGCCCTATGCCGCGCCTACCCGGGTGAGTGGCAGTTCTATCGCCGTGATCCCGATGGCTACCGCAGCGTTTGCAGCTTCGAGCAACGCCCGGATCGGGAGGCGCAGTTGGAAGCGCTGGAAGAGGCTGCCCGCTGACCTTGTGCAGCCCGAACACGCTCCTTACAGTTCGGTGTCTGCTGTTGCTCCATGGCTGAAAACTCCCGTCGTTTCTCCTTGGTGGATGCGGGCGCAGCAGCGGCTGTTCTGTTGGCTGCGGCGGGGGTGATCTGGAGCCCCAAGCTCAGCGGCGCCGTCGCACGGGCCACCGGCGGGTTGGTGCCGGTGACTGTGATGGTGGATGTACGGGGTGTGCCGGTGGCTGATCCCGCCGCCCTGATCAGCGCTGCGCGCGAGGGAGGCAAGGTAGCGATCGTGATCCGCAACCAGCCCCACGGCAGCGTGCCTCTGGAACAGGTGATTCCCCTCCAACGGCGTTTGGCGGCCGTATTGCCGGATGGAAAGGTGGTGAGTGCGCCCGATCCCAACCAGGATCAGTTCCCCAGCCTGGATGCCCGCTTTGTGCTCCGCGGTGAAGGTCGTAAGGGGGCCGATGGGGTGGTCTTCGGCAATCAAAACCTCAAGATCGGGGCGCCGATTGAGCTGGAAGGCACCGATTTCCGCGTGACGGGATCGGTGACTGGCCTCAAGTTGGGCTCCTGAGATGACGGCACGCCTGCTGTTCGCAGCGCTGTTGCCTCTCAGCATCAGCCTCCCCCTCCAGGCGCTGGAGGTGCCGAGCGATGTGCCTACGGTGGCAGCCAGCAGCTTCCCTGCAGCGCCACCGCCGGTGGGGCTACCGCAACTTCAGCAGCAGGTGAGCTGCCCGGCTCTGCAACAGCGCATCCGCTCGGTGGTTGGCGCTGAGGCGGTGGTGTGGAGCGTGAGCGTGGCCGATGCCAATGGCCGCCTACTGGCCGATGTGAATGGCACCAAAGCCCGCATCCCCGCGTCGAATCAGAAGCTGATCAGCACGGCGATTGCGTTGGATCGCCTGGGCCCCGACTACCGCCTCACCACCCGCTTGTGGCGTCAGCCCGACGGCACCTTGCAGATCACCGGTGAAGGCGATCCCGATTTGGATCTGGCGCAACTGCAGCGCTTTGCCAAGCTCGCCCTGGGCTCAGGCGGCAGCAGCGGTCAGGCCAGTGGGCCTGTGGCGATCCAGCTGGTGGAGGAACCGCAGCAGCGTTGGTGGCCCCAGGGCTGGCACTGGGCCGATCGAGCCGAAGCCTATGGCGCGCCGATTACCCGCTTGGCGCTCACCAGCAACGCCCTGGATATGGCGGTGAGCAACCCCCCCAGCCGCATGCAGAAGCTGCTGGGGCAGGAGATCAAACGCCAGGGCGGCAGTGCCGCGATCCGGCTGGTTCCCGTCACCACCGCCAACACCGATACGGCCACGCTCTTGCATGAGGAGCGTTCGGTGAGCATGCACGGCCTGCTCAGCCTGGCCAACACCGACAGCCACAACTTCACCTCCGAGGTGCTACTGCGCCAGGGCACAGGCAGTTGGGATCTCAATCAGGCCCGCCAACGGGCCATGCAGTGGCTCTCCGCTCAGGGTCTGCCGATGGCGGGAGTGTCGGTGGTTGATGGCAGCGGCCTGGATCGCGGCAACAAGGTCACCAGCCGCCTCCTGACGGCCCTGATGTTGCGAATGGCCCAGCACCCCTACGCCACCAACTACTGGGCCTCGATGGCCATTGCCGGCCAGCGCGGCACCCTCCGCAATCTCTGGCGTGGCACTGAACTCGATGGGCGCTTCCGCGGCAAAACCGGCACGATCAGCGGAGTGCGCTCGATCAGCGGTGTGCTCGAGACCCCGGATGGGGTGCGCTACGTGAGCATGGTGTCGAATGGCGCCGGGTCGCCCAACAGCACCATGGGCGAGATCCTGCGCCAGAGCCGTGTGGCAGGCCTGTGTCCTGTGCAGGCCCCATCGGCTCAGGCGCTCTAGCGCTGACCAGCAGCGCGCTTGAGGCGATCAGCCGCCCGGCGGGCGCGGCTGATCGGTACGGCTTGCTCCTCAGCTGAACGGGCCTGCTGCACCAGGGTGGTGGGGTCGACGGCCTGCAGGCGCACCAGCTCACGCCGGCCAGCCACCACCACCTGCCCCATCTCCTTGAGCCGGCCCTCGAGTTCGGTGAGCACCTGTTCGGCGTAGCGGTTGGCGCCCTCCTGGATCGTGGCGGCCTCCTGGCGGCTGCGGCTGATCAGCGCTTCGCACTGCTGCTGCGTCTGTTGGCGGAACTGCAGGGCATCGCTCTGCACCCGTTCCGCCTCGGCCTGGCTGCTCTGCTGCACCCGCATCGCTTCCTGGCGAATCTTTTCCAGTTCCACCAGGCTTTGTTGCCGCGCCTGTTCGTGTTGTTCAGCCAGCTGGCGCTTCAATTCGAGTGCTTCTTGATCGAGCTGCTGACGGCGCTGCAGTGCTTCCTGCTCCAGCTGTTGACGCCGCTGGCTGAACTGTTGCTCCATCTGGGCCATGCGGGCCTGATGGTCTTGCTCGGCTTTGGCCAGTTGCTGGCGGGCCTGGGTGAGCAGCTGTTCACCCTGTTGCCGCCCCTGCTCGCGCAGCTCGGCTCCTTGACGCTCCGCTTCCTGGCGAATCGCCTGGCTGTTGATCAGTTGCTCGCGCTGTTGGCGCGCCTGGCTGAGGATTTCTTCAGCTTGTTGTCGGGCCTGGTTGATGAACTCATCTTTTTTGGCCACCAGTTCTTCGGCCTGGGCCAACTGCGGCGGCAGGGCTTCGCGCACCGCATCCATCAGTTCGATGGCGTCCTGCTCGTTCACCAGGCGGCCGCCACTGAAGGGCACCCGGGTGCCATCAAGAACGATTTCCTCCAGTTGATCGAGCTGGTCGAGCACGGACGTGAGCTGCGCCTCAGCCATGGGAAACGATCAAGGGAATGACTGATTAAAAAGCCTGGCCAGGTCTTCTGCCACTCCTGTGGGCACCATGTGACCCACGCTGCCCCCAAAGCGGGCCACCTCTTTCACCACAGAGCTGCTGAGAAAGCTGTGGGTGGTGGCTGTAGCGAGAAACAAGGTTTCCAGCTGGGGGGCCAGGCTCTTGTTGGTGTGGGCGATCTGCAGCTCGTATTCGAAGTCGCTCAGGGCCCGCAAACCCCGCAGGATCACACCGGCGCCGCAGCGCTGGGCAAAGTCCACCGTGAGGCCATCGAAGGCGGCCACCTGCACGTTGCTGAGGTGGCCGGTGGCCTGGCGGATCTGCTCGAGCCGTTGCTCCACGCTGAAGCAGGGGTTTTTGCTCGGGTTGCGCAGCACCGCCACCGTGAGGCCCTGAAACAGGTTGGCCCCCCGCTCGATCACATCCAGGTGACCGAGGGTGAGCGGGTCGAAACTGCCGGGATAGAGCGCCTGCATGGTCCCGATCTTATGGAGCGAGCTCTGAGTGGGCGGGCATCCGGCCAGCCCTCTGCCCAGAGGCGTTTCTAGAGTTCAAGAAGGTTTGCGTTCCCCCGCTGCTTCGCCCATGGCCCTCAACGCTGAAGCCAAGAAGACCCTGCTGCGCAAGATCCCCCACGGTGTGTTCATCTGTGGCGTGGCCGAGGGCGAGGAGGTGAATGGTTTCACCGCCAGCTGGGTGACCCAGGGTTCCTTTGAACCGCCTCTGGTGGTGATGGCGGTGCGCTCCGACAGCACCAGCAACGGCATGATTCAACGCACGGGGCGTTTTTCCCTGAACCTGCTCGCTGCCGATCAAAAAGACCTGGCAGCCGTGTTCTTCAAGCCCCAAAGGGGTGTGGGTGGCCGCTTCGATGCCGCGCCCTATCAACTCGGCGAACTGGGCCTACCGGTGCTCAACGATGCCCTCGGTGCCGTGGAATGCGAGCTGGTGGGTCAGGTGGCCCATGGCGACCACACCGTGTTTGTGGGTGAGGTGAAGAGCGCGGTGTTGCATCGCGACGGAGCAGCCCTGGAGTTGAGCAGCACCGGCTGGCAGTACGGCGGCTGAGCCTCGGCCGTTGAGCACCATCCAGCCCCTCCTTCAGGACCGGGACCGGCTGCGGGCACGCCTGAAGGAGGTGCCCGCGGAGCCCGGTTGTTATCTGATGCGCGATGGCGAGGACCGCATCCTCTACATCGGCAAGGCCAAGGTGCTGCGCAACCGTGTGCGCAGCTACTTCCAGAGCGGCAGCGGCCATGGTCACTCGCCCCGCATCGCCCTGATGGTGCGGCAGGTGTGCGAGATCGAATTCATCGTCACCGACAGCGAAGCCGAAGCGCTGGCGCTGGAATCCAACCTGATCAAGAACCACCAGCCGCACTTCAATGTGCTGCTGAAGGACGACAAGAAATACCCCTATCTCTGCATCACTTGGAGTGAGGCCTACCCGCGCATCTTCATTACGCGCAAACGCCGGTTTCGCTCACCGCTCGATCGCTTCTATGGGCCCTATGTGGATGTGGGCCTGTTGCGTCGGACTCTGGGGCTGGTGAAACGGGTGTTTCCGCTCCGCCAGCGGCCTCAGCCGCTGCACAAAGACCGCACCTGCCTCAACTACGACATCGGCCGCTGCCCTGGCGTGTGCCAGGAAAAGATCAGCTCAGACGACTACCACCGCACCCTGCGGCAGGTGGCGATGGTGTTCCAGGGCCGCAATGAAGAGCTGCTGCAGCTGCTGCAGGAGCAGATGGAGCGCTACGCCGAGCGCCTGGATTTTGAAAGCGCCGCCAAGGTGCGCGATCAGCTGCAGGGCATCGACACGCTTACGGCTGATCAGAAAATGAGCATCGGCGATAGCTCCGTGAGCCGCGATGTGTTGGCTCTGGCTGCCGACGAGCGGGTGGCGGCGGTGCAACTGTTCCAGATGCGCGCCGGCAAGCTGGTGGGCCGGCTCGGCTTCACCGCTGATGCGATCGGGATGCCCGCTGCGGAAGAAGGTGCCGGCGGTGAGCTACCGCCCTCGCCTCAACGGGCTGCAGCCCTCGGCCGCGTGTTGCAGACGGTGGTTGAGGAGCACTACAGCCAGGTGGAGCCGGTTGAGATCCCGCCGGAGCTGCTGTTGCAGGTGCCCCTGCCTCAGCAGGAGTTGATCGAGGAGTGGCTCTCGGAGCTGCGCGGCCGCAAGGTGAAGCTGGCGGTGCCGCAGCGCTCGCAGAAAGCCGATCTGATTGAGTTGGTGCAGCGCAATGCCAGCTACGAGCTGGAGCGGGCTCGCCGCGCCAGTGAGCAGAACCTGCTAGCCACGGAGGATCTGGCTCAGCTGCTCGAGCTGCCCAGTCCACCGCGCCGGATTGAGGGCTACGACATCAGCCACATCCAGGGCAGTGATGCGGTGGCCTCCCAGGTGGTGTTCATCGATGGCCTGCCGGCCAAGCAGCACTACCGCAAATACAAGATCCAGAGCAGCAGCGTTCGAGCCGGCCACTCGGACGACTTCATGAGCATGGCTGAAGTCATTCGCCGCCGCTTCCGCCGCTGGGCCCAGGCCAAGGCGGAGGGTGCCGATCTGCGCGAACTGCGGCGCTCCGCCGGCAGCGCTCTGCACACCGGTGGGCTGAACGACTGGCCCGATGTGGTGATGATCGATGGCGGCAAGGGCCAGCTCTCCGCCGTGATGGAGGCCCTGCGTGAGCTCAACCTCGATGAAGAGTTGGTGGTGTGCTCGCTTGCCAAGCAGCGCGAGGAGGTGTTCATCCCCGGGGCGAAGGAGCCGCTGGAGAGCGAACCGGAGCAACTGGGGGTGCAACTGCTGCGACGTCTGAGGGATGAAGCGCACCGCTTTGCGGTGAGCTTCCACCGCCAACAACGGGGCGAGCGGATGAAGCGCTCACGCCTCTCCGATATTCCTGGGATGGGGCCGAAGCGGATCAAGGAGCTGCTGGCTCATTTCCGCTCGATCGATGCGATCCAGCTCGCCAGCGTGGAAACCCTCGCGGCCGCACCTTGTATGGGGCCGGGCATGGCCAAGGTGGTGTGGGAGTACTTCCACCCACAGGAGCTGGAGGCGCCGCCGGAGCTGGAGAATGAACCGACGCTGGAGCTGGCCGGTTGAAGAGAACGCCTGCCCTGGCTTGTGCCCTGGCGCTACTGATCGCCCTGTGGGCCTGGGCGCTGCCGGTGGCTGCGGCGCCGGGTTTGTGCGTGGGGCCGATCTGCGGCGATGAGATCACCCGCAGCGCCAAGCATCACTTTCAACTGCGCATGCGGGTGAGCGATCAGCTCGGCCATCGCGAGCGGCTCACCGTGGATTGCCGCAACGGCTCCCTCAGCCCCGCCGCAGGTCTGGTGGAGCGCGGGTATGCAGCAGCTGTGGCCCGCAAGGCCTGCCGGCTGGCCGGGGAGGCCCCGGCATGACGGTTGGCATCTGGGTGCTCGGGGATCAGCTGAATGCGGCCCAGAGCGCCCTGACCGGTGTGGATCCCTCGACGGCCCGAGTGCTGCTGGTGGAGAGCACCTCGCTGTTGCAGCGCCGCGCTTACCACCGCCAGAAGCTGGTGCTGGTGTGGAGCGCCATGCGCCACTTCGCCGAGGAGCTGCGCGCCGCCGGCTGGACGGTGGACCACGTGGAAAGCGGGAGTTTCGGCGCAGCGGTGCGCGATTGGATCGCCACTGACGGGATCAGCGAACTGCGCGTAATGGAGCCGGCCGATCGCGGGTTCCGCCAGGCGATCGATGCGCTGCAGCTGCCGGTGCCGCTGCGGTGGATCCCCAGCAATGCCTTCCTGTGGAGCCGCGAAGAGTTCGCTGCCTGGGCCCAGGGCTACAAGCAGCTGCGCCTGGAGCTCTTCTACCGGGAGGGCCGCCGCCGCTTCGGTGTGCTGATGGAGGGCGAGGGCAGGGCGGCCCAGCCACTAGGCGGCCAGTGGAACTTCGATGCCGAAAACCGCAAGCCGCCACCAAAGGGCCTGCAGGGTCCGAAGCCGCTCTGGTTTGAACCGGATGCGATCACGCAGGTGGTGATCGCCAAGTTGCAGCGGATCGATCAGGAGCGGGCCGAGGCGGGGTTGCCACCTCTACCCGGTGATCTGGTGCCCTTCCGCTGGGCTGTGACCCGCGAGCAGGCGTTGGCTGTGCTGGAGCACTTCATCGCCACCCGCCTGGATGGCTTCGGCCCCTATCAAGACGCGATGGTGAGCGGTGAGCCCACCCTGTGGCATGCGCTGCTCTCGCCCTACTTGAACCTGGGGCTGCTGCATCCGCTGGAGGTGATCCTCCGCCTGGAGCAGGCGGGCCTCGAGCAGCAGGTGCCGCTGGCCGGCCTGGAAGGCGTGATCCGCCAGATCCTCGGTTGGCGCGAATACACCCATGGCCTCTACCACTGGTTCGGAGCCGAGTACCCGGCTCTCAACCACTTCGCGGCGGAGCAGCCGTTGCCGCTGAGCTTCGAGCAGCTTGGCGGCAGCGGCCTCAACTGCCTCGACAGCGTGTTCGCCGAGCTGCGCAGCAATGGCTACGCCCACCACATCCAGCGCCTGATGGTGCTGGCCAATTACGGCCTGATCGCCGGACTGAATCCCCAGGCCTTCACCGCCTGGTTCCACCGCATGTTCATCGACGGCCACGACTGGGTGATGCAGACCAACGTGATCGGCATGGGCCTCTTTGCCGACGGTGGACGCCTGGCCAGCAAGCCCTATGCCGCCAGCGGCAAATACATCAAGCGGATGAGCACCTACTGCAAGGGCTGCCGCTACGACGTGAAACAGCGCACCGGCCCGAAGGCCTGCCCGTTCAACAGCCTCTACTGGGATTTCCTCGATCGCCACGCCGAAAGCCTGCGCCGCAACCCGCGCATGGGGCTGGTGATGAAGCAGCTGGACAAGCTGCCTGAGGAGGAACTGGAGCAGATCCGCGACGCGGCCCAGCAGCATCGCCGTCAAATGGTTGCAACGGTTGCTTGACAGGCGCAGCCACGCAGCGGATCCTTGGCATCCACCAGATCTGGGTTCATGAGCCAGGGCACCACCACCACTAGTGCTCAAGCGGTTGAGGTGCATGCCCTCGACGTGGAGCTGCCGGTGGATCTGGCCCGGGCTGTCGAGGGCTACGTGGCGCAGCGCCCTGGGCTCGATCCGGCCCGTCTGTTGCAGACCGCCTTGGCTCAGTTCCTGGTGCAGCAGGGCGGTGCCCGCCCTGAGGTGCGCGAGCTTTACCTTGATGGCCTGTTCGGCACCGGTCTGTGATCGCCCCCCTGGCAGCCCTTCCGCCTGAGGCTTATCTCTGGTTCAAAACCCTCCACATCGTGGGCGTGGTGGTGTGGTTTGCCGGGTTGTTCTATCTGGTGCGGCTGTTCATCTATCACCGCGAAGCCGAGGAGCTGGAGCCGGCGCTGCGCGCCCCGTTTCAGGCCCAGTACGCGCTGATGGAAAAGCGTCTGGCCAACATCATCACCACCCCCGGCATGGTGGTGGCCGTGAGCATGGCCATCGGCTTGCTGGTAAGCAACCCCGCCTGGCTGCACCAGGGATGGATGCACGCGAAGCTGGCCTTTGTGGCGGCTTTGCTGGCCTACCACGCGTTTTGTTATCGCCTGATGGGCCAGCTGCAGAACGGCAGCTGCGGTTGGAGCCCCAAGCAACTGCGCGCGCTCAATGAACTGCCCACCTTGCTGCTGGTGATCGTGGTGATGCTGGTGGTGTTCAAGAACCAGTTCCCCACGGGGGCTGCCACCTGGTTCATCGTGGCGTTGGTGGTGTTCATGGCCGCTTCGATTCAGTTCTATGCGCGCTGGCGGCGCCTGCGGGCTGAACGTGAAGCGGCCGCCTCCTCCTGAGCCCATGGCCAGCCATCCACTGCGTGCCGTTCTGGAGCAGGTGGAGGCCAGCAGCTGCCCCGGCCGGCTCAACTTTCACTGCCACACCATCCACAGCGATGGCAGCCTCAGGCCGGAGCAGTTGGGCCAGCAGGCCTTGACCTTGGGGCTTGAACACCTGGCGGTGACCGATCACCACAGCACCGTTGCTTACGCCCCCCTGCAGCAATGGTTCGCTAGCCAGGCCGACCAGGGCTCGGCGGTGCCCACCCTTTGGAGCGGCGTGGAGATCAGTTGCCTGCTAGAGGGCTGCCTGGTGCATGTGCTCGCCCTCGGCTTTGAACCCGGCCATGAGGCTCTCGAGCCCTTCCGCCAGGGCCAGGCCCCGATCGGCGACGAGCTCCAGGCCGGCACGGTGGTGGAGCGCATTCACGCGGCCGGCGGCCTGGCCTTGCTGGCCCACCCCGGCCGCTACCGGCTCAGCTTTCAGCGCTTGATCCCCGCCGCCGCCGCGCTCGGCTTCGATGGCGGTGAGGCCTATTACGACTACGCCATGCAGCCCCGCTGGCAACCCACGCCGGTGGTGTGTGATGCGATTGCACGACTCTTGGAGGATCACGCACTTCTGCGAAGTTGCGGTACCGATACCCATGGCCTCGAGCTCTGTGGCCGCTAGGGTTCCCGAAGCATTCATCCCCTGCCGATGGGCCTGTTTGATCGTCTGCTCGGTGGCAACAAGTCGGTGAGCGTCACCGGCGCAGCGAAGCCCGCCAAGAAGCAAGAGGAAGCCTTCTTCCTGGATGCCGATGCCTCCAGCAGCATGGGCAACGTGGAGTTCATGCGTCGCTCGAACACCATCCGCCACACCTTCCCCGGTACTGCCAGCAGCCCCGGAGATAAAGAGCTGGTGGAGGAAGTGGCCTCGATGGAAATGCGCCGCGAGAAAGCCACTCCCGGCCTCGGTGGTGTGGAAGAGAATCAGGAAGAGATCAATCTCACCGGCGGCATTCCTAAGCCGGTGAAGAAGACCTTCGCCGAACAGATGAGCAAGGCCGAGCTCGACCAGCGCATGAAGGGTTCTGCCGTGGGTGTGAACACCCCTGGCCAGGCCAACGCCAAGCTGCAGACCCCCACAGAAGCTCAGCCCCAGATCACAAGCCAACAGCCCAGCAAGCCCGGCGACATCGGCGCCTTCAAGGGCTGGGTGAAAGACCTCTGATCGTTGAGGGGTTAGCCCTCCACAAGTTGCTCCGCTTCAAGCACCAGCTGGCGCAACTGCTCCAGCTGGTTTTTTTGTGCGCCGCTCCAGAGGCCGCGGTTGTGGGCCTCCAGCAGCCGCTCGGCCATGTCGCGCAGGGCCCAGGGGTTGGCCTGCTTGAGGAAGGCGAGCACCTGTTCATCCCCCAGCCACTGCTCGGTGATGGCGCCGTAGCTCCAGTCGGGCACGCGGCCGGTGCTGGCGTCGTAGGCGAACAGGTAGTCGAGGCTGGCGGCCATCTCGAAGCCGCCCTTGTAGCCGTGCTGTTGCATCCCCTCGATCCAGCGGGGATTGAGCACGCGCGAGCGCAATACCTTGTCGAACTCACGCTCTAGCCGGTGCACGCGGGGCCGTTGCTGGCGGGAGTGATCGCCAAACCACAGCTGTGGTGCCCGGCCGGACACAGCCTCCACGGCCGCAGCAAGGCCCCCCTGGAACTGGTAGTAGTCGTCGGAATCGAAGATGTCGTGTTCGCGGTTGTCCTGGTTGTGCAACACCACCTGCACCCCGCGCAGCCGCGCTTCCAACCCTTCCCGATCGGCTTGCACCTCCAGCCGGCCGCCTGAGCCATCGCTGCCGCCGAGGCCCTCGTAGCGCCAACTGCTCCAGTTCAGATAGGCCGCCGCCAGGTCGGCCCGTTCCTCCCATTCGCCGCTGTCGATCAAGCCCTGCAGGCCCGCTCCGTAGGCACCCGGCGCCGAGCCGTACACCCGCCAGGCATGGCCATCGCGCCGCGCCGCTGCCGCGAGGGGATTGTCGGCATCAGATTCTTCCGCCGCCGCCACCATGGCCGTGGCGCGGTTCACCCAGGCCACCAGTTGCGGGAAGGCATCGCGGAACAATCCGGAAATGCGCAGGGTCACATCCACCCGCGGCCGGCCCAGCTCTCGCAGAGAGATCAGTTCCAGGTCGACCAGCCGCCGGCTGGGGCCATCCCAGATCGGCCGCACGCCCAGCAGCGCCAGGGCTTGGGCGATGTCTTCGCCGCCATTGCGCATGGTGCTGGTGCCCCACACCGAGAGGGCCAGCTGTTGCAGCGGTTCGCCTTCTTCCATCCAGTGCTGCTCCAGCAGCAGTTCGGCGCTCCGCCGGCCCAGATCCCACGCCGCCTCCGTGGGTAGGGCCCGCAAATCCACGCTGTAGAAATTGCGGCCGGTGGGCAGCAGATCCGGCCGGCCGCGCGTTGGCGCACCCGACGGCCCAGCGGCGATCCGTCCACCGGCCACTGCGGTGAGAAATGCCTGGCGTTCCGCTGTGCCGCACTGCAGCAGGTTGGGCACCAAGCCGGAGGCGAGCCGTTGCAGCACCGCCCTGGTGTGCTCGCCAGCAGCTGGTAGGGCCTCCGGATTGTCGAGCAGGGCCTGGCAATGCCGCTCAGCGGTGCCCTCGATCCAGGCCACCGCATCTCCCACCAGCCGGGGCTGCTCAACGCCCAGCTCCAGCAAGCGCTGTTGATCCGCGGCACTTAGTGCTTGCTCCTCGGGATCACTCCAGGGATCCAGCTCAAGCCCGAGATCGCGCGCCAGGGCCTGCGTGAGGCCGAGCCCTTGCTGCTGCGGTGGCCTGGCCAGACACGTAAGCAGTTCAGCCAGGGCTGAACCCTCCGGCAGGCTGCCGAAGCGGTGCAAGCCGGTGCGCACCTGGGCTTCCTTCAGTTCGCACAGATAGCCATCGGCGGCATCGAGGGGATCACCATTGGCGTTGCCGCTGAGCAGATCCGGCAGCTCCAACGCCGCCAGGCGCTCCAACACGCTCTGGCGCAGTTGATCACTGCGGGCACTGCCGAGTTGAACGGCTTCCCAGTATTCGTCGATCAGGGCCTCAAGATCGCGCAAATCACCGTGCAGTCCGGCGCGGCCTAGCGGTGGCGTGAGGTGATCGAGGATTACGGCCTGGGCGCGGCGTTTGGCCTGCGAGCCCTCACCGGGGTCGTTGACGATGAAGGGATAGATGTGGGGCATGGGCCCCAGAGCCCATTCGGGATAACAGCTGCTGGAGAGCCCCAAGCCTTTGCCCGGCAGCCATTCAAGATTGCCGTGCTTGCCCACATGGCAGATCAGCTGCACACCAGCCTCCTGGCGCAGCCAGAGGTATTGGGCCAGGTAGTGGTGCGGTGGCGGTAAATCCGGACAGTGGTAGCTGAGACTTGGGTCGCGGTCGTAACCGCGCTCCGGCTGGATCAGCAGCGTCACGTTCCCGAAGCGCAGCGCTTGGATCGGGAAACCCCGCGCTTCCAGCAGCGGATCCTGCTGCGGGCTGCCCCAGTGCTGCTCCAGCCTCTGGCGCCCCTTCAGCGGCAACTGCGCGTACCAGGCTTCGTAGCTGGCCAGCGGCAGATGAGCGAGGGCAGGGCGGTGCAGGCTCTCGGGGTCGTTGCTGCGGCCGGCGAGCAGCCGTTGAATCAGGGCATCGCCATCGGCCGGCAGCTCCTGCGAGCCGAGCGCGTAGCCGGCCTCAGCCAGCCAATGCAGCATGGCGGCCGCGCTCGCTGGTGTATCTAGCCCCACGCCATTGGCTAAGCGAGCGTTGCGCGTGGGGTAATTGGCCAGCACCAGCGCCAGGCGGCGTTCGGCCGCGGGAGTGCTGCGCAGCTCGCACCACCGCCTCAGCAGCTCAGCCACCCAGGCGAGCCTCTCCGGTTGGGGCTGGTAGCGCTGCAGCGCCGTGGAGAGGCGCGGATCCGCCACGTCCACCTCTTTGAAGGCGCCCACCCGCGTGGTGATGCGGCCATCGAGTTCCGGCAGGGCGATCTGGAGTGTGAGATCCAAGGGCGCCAAGCCCACGGAGCTCTCCCGCCAGCTGGCTTCGCTCTGGGTGCTGCAGAGCAGCTGCAGCACGGGCACCGCCAGTTGATCCCAGAGGGGAGCACCCAGGCCCGCCTCGCTCATCTGCACGGAGGCGAAGGAGGTGGTGCAGAGCACCGCCTGCACCTGCTCCCGTTGCAACAGATCGGCCACGCCCTGCTGCACCGCCGGATCCCGCAAGCTGCTCAGCCACAGGGCCCGGGGCGCCAATCCAGCAGCCCGCAGGGCCTGCACCAAGCTCTCCGCCAACGCAAGATCAGCCGCCTGGAGCAAAGCCCGGTACAGCACCACCCCCACGCGGGGGCCGGGCTCGGCGCGCCAGTCGTGGGGCTGAGGATCCGCCAGGGCCAGCAGTTCAGGTGTCGGCGGCTCGGTGCCATCCAGTAACGCCCGCAGGCTGGTACACACAGCCCGCCAGTTAGCGGGCCCCCCTTCACGCAGACAACTGCTGCAGGCCAGGGCCAACGGAGTTGCCACCGTGCCCAGCTCCGCCAGGTTGTCGTCTTCCTCAGCAGTGCCGGCCAAAACCATGAGATGGCGTCTTTGCTTCGCCTGCGCCCACTGCCGCAGCTGCTCCAGGCCATAGCTCCAGTGGCCGCGCCCCCCGAGCAAACGCACCACCACCAGTTCGGTGTGCTGGAGGCTGGTGCGGATGTAGTGATCGAGCACCGCAGGGTGCTGCAGCGCCGCCACGTTCAGGGCCCGGATGCTGCGGTTGGGGCCCAGCAGCTCGAGGTTTCGATCGAGCTCAGCCGCCAGGGCGGTGAGATCGGTGTCGGCGCTGGTGAGCAGCACCGCCGTTGCGGCTGGTTGTTCGATGAACAGCACCCCATCGGCAGGGCTGCTGCTGCCCGGAACGGCGGCGAGGCGATGCATCCCACCATCTTGTCGGCAGCTGGCAACTCACAGGCCGGACCCCGCCGATGAGAAGATCACTACCAGCCGTGGCCGCCACGCCCCACCGACCCCATGCATCAGTTTCTGCCCTACGCCTGGTTCGGTGGCAAGTGCGTTCCCTTTGCTGAAGCCACGCTGTCGGTGGCAACCCACGCCTTGCACTACGGCACCGGTGCGTTTGGCGGTATGCGGGCGCTGCCCAACCCGGCTGATGCCAACGAGATCCTGCTTTTCCGGGCCGATCGCCATGCTCGCCGGCTGAGTCAGAGCGCCCGGCTGCTGCTCACCGAGCTGAGCGAAGACACGATCCACAGCGCCATCCATCAATTCCTGCAGGCGAACAAGCCCACCTGCCCGGTGTATCTGCGGCCTTTCGTTTACACCAGCGATCTAGGTATTGCGCCGCGGCTGCACAACATCGAGACCGATTTCCTGATCTACGGCCTCGAGCTGGGTGACTACCTCTCACCGGAGGGCGTGAGCTGCCGCATCAGCTCCTGGACCCGCCAGGAAGATCGCTCCCTGCCCCTGCGCGGCAAGATCAGCGGCGCTTACATCACCAGCTCCCTGGCCAAAACCGAAGCCGTGAAGAGCGGCTTCGATGAAGCGCTGCTGCTCAACAGCCGCGGCAAGGTGAGCGAGGCCAGCGGCATGAACCTATTCATCGTGCGCGATGGCGTGCTGATCACCCCTGGCGTGGATCAGGACATCCTCGAGGGCATCACCCGCGCCAGCGTGCTCGAACTCGCTAAGACGATGGGCATTCCCACCCTGGAGCGCCCGGTGGACAAGAGCGAGTTGTTCATCGCCGATGAGGTGTTCCTCAGCGGCACGGCCGCGAAGGTCACACCGGTGCGCCGCGTGGAGAACACTGATCTCAGCGCCGATCGCCCCGTGATGGACGCCATCCGCGATCGCCTCACCGCCATCACGGAAGGCCGCGATCCGGCCTTCGACCACTGGGTGACCCGCGTGCGTCTGAACGGTTGATGCTGGCTACCCAACGGATCGGTTTCCTCGAGCGCCTGCACAGCCCGGAGCATCCGGTGCTGGTGTTTGACGGCGCGACGGGCACCTCGCTGCAACAGATGGATCTCACCGCCGAAGACTTCGGCGGAGCCGCCCTGGAGGGCTGCAACGAGAACCTGGTGTTTACACGCCCTGACGCCGTTCAGGCGGTGCACCGGCAGTTTCTCGAGGTGGGCTGCGATGTGATCGAGACCGACACCTTCGGGGCGGCCTCCACCGTGCTCGCGGAATACGACCTGCAGGATCAGGCCTTCGCGATCAACAAGCGCGCTGCCGAGCTGGCCCGCGAGATGGCGGATGCTTACAGCACGCCTGAGAAGCCTCGTTTCGTGGCGGGCTCCATGGGCCCCACCACCAAGCTCCCCACGCTGGGGCACATCGGCTTCGATGAGTTGCGCGATGCCTTCGCCGAGCAGGCCGAGGGCCTGATCGTCGGCGATGTGGATCTGTTCATCGTCGAAACCTGCCAGGACGTGCTGCAGATCAAGGCAGCCCTGCAGGGGATCGAGCAGGCCTTCGCCAAAACCGGTCAGCGCCGGCCCTTGATGGTGAGCGTGACGATGGAAACCACTGGCACGATGCTGGTGGGCTCCGACATCGCCGCGGTGGTGGCGATCCTGGAACCGTTCCCGATTGATGTGCTCGGGCTCAACTGCGCCACGGGTCCGGAGCAGATGAAGGAGCACGTGCGCTATCTGAGCGAGCACAGCCCCTTTGTGGTGAGCTGCATCCCCAACGCCGGTCTTCCAGAAAACATCGGTGGCGTGGCCCACTACCGGCTCACGCCGGTGGAGATGAAAATGCAGCTGATGCACTTCGTCGAGGACCTCGGCGTACAGGTGATCGGTGGCTGCTGCGGCACCACACCCGCCCACATCGGCGCCCTGGCGGAACTGGCGGCGGAGCTCAAACCCGCCACGC
>VFQS010002008.1_pt1 | contig 17459 bp, 13 predicted proteins | sample 3512361 | NCBI WGS metagenome assembly VFQS01 (sample SAMN10412375, study PRJNA504923) | tailings metagenome | isolation source: Relicate 1 Philex TSF3 active mining | place: Philippines
CCAATACTCTTCCTGTCATCAAAAACAATATGAGCATTAGCTTCTTCTTCAAACCTCAGTTATCTTCCAAACCCACCGAAACAAACTATATCCTCCTTCAGAAAGGATATATGAATAATGATAAAGCCCCTCTTATTTATCTCAATCAGAAACCCTCGACATCAACTGTCGGTGGTGTCACTGAAAACATTCGCCTCAACGTCGCGTTCAATGTCGGCGCTGGCGATAAAATCGCAACCATCGAAATCCCCAAAAATATTGAAAATAAAATGTATCATGTTTGTGTCGTAGCGACAAACGGAATCGATCCTAACCAATGGAAACTTGTTCGCACATCCTATGATTCGTCCTCGCCCAATTATTTGATTAATGTATATACTGGCGAATATGTAAATGATTCTGCTGTTATCAACACAATCGTTAATGATACGAATAACCCGATTGATATCATTCTTGATAGCGCATTCAACGAAAAATTATTCGTTCCCTACAAATACAATATTCGCACAGAGCCCGAAGTATTTGTTTATCTTAATGGAACACTCGCCAAAACAATGAGCGCATCCATCACCAGCGCAACGATTCCTGATAGGAGATTACGTTTCTCTGCTGGAAACATTTCCCTTGGAAATTATGAAATCGAACCATCGCTCGTAAAATTATCACCCTTCGTTGGCGAAATCAAATCGTTCAAGGTATTTAATTATCTTTTATCTCCCGACGCTATCTTTAACGAAGCCTATATCCAGGGAGAATATGATCTACTTCTCGATAAATACGTTAGTGGATTGGACAAACTCAATCTTAGCATAACCAGTTCTCTAACAAGCACAAATATCAATCTACCAAGCTACTATACGATCCCTCTTAATAAGGAATATGTCGTGGATGCAAACAAGCTCCCCTATTCCGTTGATAATAGCTTCTTCACTCATTTCTGGCTCTGGATCGATGCCATCGACGAATCTGCAGTGACAAGCGATTCTCGCAAAATGATTATTCAGAAGGGCAATTTCAATCCCTCTGCCGACGATTCTGTAAATGCTGATAAATTCGTTTGGGCATTCTATATCGAACGCGATACTACAACAAAGAAGACCTATCTTAAACTCAAAGTCAATACAACATCTGTATCAACCCCTGTCTTAAACACGACATCCATTGAAGTCCCTATTCTTAACACCCCTCTTCAGTTATCCCCGAATAACAACACTCCAAACATCGATGAAAATGTTATCAAATTCCTTCCTAATCTTAAAACCGATTTGTCGAAAGGATGGATGTTCTGTTCTTTGTATCATAACGTTGAAACAAACAAAGTCGTTGTTGATGTTCGCGATGCTTCCTTGAATTCAATGTCTAAAATGGAGATTATCGCAAACATTCCTGCCGGTCAATCCCTTTCGAATATTAATATGTATGATATCAAGTTTGGCGATGATAAGAATAGCTATAATTCGAAAGTGTTCGGAATCCATTATCTGAATTACTATAATTCGACCGATCTTGGATCATTATCACTTTATGATGTTGCTCATCCCGAAGAACCCTTAAATATGTTTGTTAATGAGAACGTCCGTAATCGTATGTGTACAAACACGATCATTCCCGCGACTCAACCATTCTTATGCCGCAACCTAAAGGATTATCTCTTGATGGAGCGTCTTCAGTCATCGATGGAAACCAAGATCTCTACAATCGTTGAAAAACTTCAGGTTCGCGCCATCAATTATGTGAAAAATAAGGATTATACCTATCAATCCTCTTCGAATCAAAACGTATTAATACCTCAAAAAGATCTTCGCATTTTCTCATCTGTTTGTTATGGATCGTTATCAGATGCTCTTTCGCAAAACATTATTACTCAATCGTCAAATACCGGACTTCGTTGTCTTCCCGATGCTCCTTCCTCATGCCCTGTAAAGAACATTAACGATTTCCCCATTCAATCACATAAGGATTTCTACAAATACGTCGAAGCAAGCAAGATCCAATCCTGCCCATCATCTGGTGCTGCTTCTGGATCAACCGTTTCTCAAGGAGCTGCTTCCACGATATCTGCTCTGAATGCTTTACCCTCATCGCCCATTGCCCAAACATTAGCTGGCACATCAACTAGCGTTACTGGCACTACTGGAGTTTTAGGTTCTTCTGTTACTGGAACAGGATCTGTTACAAACAGCGGTATTTCTACTTCGACAACAGGATCTACTGTGGTAACAACATCTACTGGCAAAGTTTATAACACCGCAGATTACATTAAAAAGAAGGATGTTATCAAACAGTGTCCTTCATGCGATTTAGGAGCTCTTGATAATCCTAATGATCCCGATGATGATTGGATTCGCAAGGATAAGATACCTTGTTACAATTGTTATATTCGTTAATATAACTTAATCATTCATTGTTCATTAAACGAAATCAAATAATAGCATCATACTCAATGTATATGATTCTATTATAATCATTATAAATCATGTTTGATCAAACTTTGAAGTAAACTTTGAAGTAATGATTAGTATAATATGATCGTTATATTAATCAAATTTAACCCATTTCCCTTTTATATCCCATTAAAGTGCTTAATAGTTTTGATCACACTTTTTCTAAAAGTGCTTAATAGTAATTGCGGTAACCCTCCTTGGCGGGGGCAGCAGGGGTGGCGGGCATCTCCTTAGCCTCCTGGGCGGCAGTGACGGCAGCAGCAGCAGCATCAGCAGCCTTCTTAGCCTCCTCGGGGGTGGCGCCAGAAGCCTTGGCGGAGTCGTGGGCGACCTGAGCAGCCTGCTCGGCGGTGAAGCCCTCAAGGAAAGGGGAACCACCGAAACCAACAAGCTTGGCACCAGTGCCGAAACCAGCGCCGAGACGGGAAGACTTGCCGACAGAGGGAGCGAACATATCGAGGACGAAGAAGGTAAGAGCAGCAGAAACACCAATCATAGCGACCTCAGAAAGAGCGGTCTTCCTATTGGGAATGTAATAGGCGGCAAGAGCAACAGCAGCACCCTCAAGGAGGTATTTGACAATCATTTCAACCCAAGAGTTCATTTATATAGATTATAAAGAAAATAAAATCGCGAAAAATGAAAAGAATGCGATACACAAAGTGTGTTTATTCAATAATTACCGGAACTTTCTCAATATTTTTTACAACAACGATTCTTATACATTTTTGAGATCGTCCATTTTCTACATCAATTCCTTTAGGAGACGGTGAGTATTCATAAGATATCGAATCTCCTCTGTATTCTTTTTTAAACCCAAGGAACTTCCATAATTCCAAACGAACCTTATGAAACATTGTCATTTATACTTACAATGAATCATACGAGTGTTTTTATATTATTTATTTTCTATTAATCCATAGGTTAATCAGAATCCTCAAACAAAAATTGCGACGACATCATCTCAGCCGCATTATTTTTAGCGATATCATTGTTCTCATACATCTTAGATGTATTCGTTTTTTCGATCGATGTTGTTACCTTATCCAACTTTGATTTTGTTTCCCTCTTCTTGAGGTTTTTCACAGGCTTATAATCCTTTTTCTCAGGCTTATTTTCCTTTTCCTTCGCAGCAGATGTTTCCATCTTGATTTCCATTTCCGCAATCAAATCCTTGAGTGAATCATCGACAACCATCGTTTCCTTGGGCGTTTCATCATCAGAAACCCCTTTGAGATCCAAGAAAAACGATGATATCTTCGCCTGCTTTTTGATAACATTAAGCTTCGTGGGAAGGGTTTTGGATGGAGTGTGGCTCTGGGACTGTGAATCGTTTACCTGGCTCTGGGATTTCCTTGTAGCAGTAGGAATCGTTGCTCCGCGTTCCTTATAATCCATAAACTCCAAGAAAAACTTAAAAATCGCAGGATAATGATTCACCATCCACATAGGATCGCGAGGAACATGCTCGATCGATGATCCATCGACATACCAGAAATAAATCCCTGAATAATCGGGATGACTATCAACCCACTGATCCCATTCCTCAAGCGTATCATATAGCTTGGGAGGATACACGAAATATTCGGTCATTGTTTCGCGATCAAGTTTCTCAAGCAATATTCCACGCTCAGCCTTGGCGTCATAAAACATATTTCTAAACTCATAACTATTACGATACTCCAAAATCTTACACTGAATGAAATCGCATTTTTCCAATTTACAAACCTCCAACTGAAGCTGTACCTGATCGTAATAATACTCTGGAATATAACTATCCTTGATCTCACGTTTCGATGGACACTTAATCTCTACCATGACACCGTCCAACGTAATACCGTCAGGTGATGCTCCGATAAATTTATAGGTATCGTGTTGAATGAGACCAAACTCCAATAACTGAGTATTCGTACGCTTTTCATACACCCTCGCAATAATATTCTCGTATTTATTACCGTGACGTGTCGCTGCATTTCCTGCGAACGGCTCCTTATTTACCTTGCGTTTCATCAGTTGATTCCTGCTCGTATATGTATTATGTCCAAGAATCGATCCAACATCGCTTGCTGTAATCATATTCTCGCGAATCGCATACCATTCAGGAGATTTCTGCTTCGGCTGAGGCTTGAGAAGAAGCGTCTGAACCTGTGGATGAATACGATTGATATCCTCCATCGCTTCAATGATCTCGCGATTCTCTTCGCAAAAACAAGCATTTAGGATGTTTTGTTTGCGTTCCACTTGATCGTCCGCTTGGGGAGGAATCGGATACTTATGAACCAATGCGAACGATTGAGGATAATCTTTGAATACCGGCTCAGATACAGGAATCACTGACATTTGATCGTCGTTAATTACTTCGTTTGTCGAATTAACAATGATATCGCTAGTAACAGCGCTCATAGTATCGTCGAGAGTGTCCATATTATTTTGGTTAGACGCAATATTATTTACGAAAGATTCTGGTTGATCCATCAATTTTGAGAAGGCAATCCGTATTTTACAAAAGATACTCTTATATATGATTAATATAGTAAAATATAGAAAAAATTGATTTATATTGATTATAGATAATATAAGCAAAGAATGAGTAACGATAACCTCTTCTTTTACAGCAAATCTAAGGATGTGGCTCCCGGAAAAGGAGCAAACGAGCAAGTCGCGGTTCCGTCATCATACTCAAATCTCTCTGGCGTTAAACATTGGAGGCAAGTTCTTTCAAATTTTCATTATTCACCCTTTCAATACGATGGATATACCTGGAACACAATCGAACACGTTTTTCAGGCAAAGAAGATCGCTCTGGCAAATCCAGAGAAAGCATTCTGGTTTACCGTCGAAAGTGGTCACGAAATCGGAAAGGGTGATGGTATTATTGCCAGAAAAAACAGAAAACTGGTTGTTCTTTCAAAGGAACATCTTGAAGCCTGGGGAAAAATGAAGGATCGCATTATGTATGAAGCAGCTCTTGAAAAATACAGGCAAAACAAGAGTGCTGCTGAAGTTCTGAAGGCAACAAATAAGGCAGAATTGTGGCATATTGTTATGAGGGGAAAGCCTGAAAGATTTGTTCATCTCGAAGCGATTCGCGATCTTGTTTAAACTTCAGGAACCATGGAGTATAATTGTTTAGTAATCAATGAAACGAAAGCATTAATTGCTTTGTTATATCGAATGGATAAGGATCTGTATTAATTTGTTGTATAAAAATATAGAATGTTCGTATTCTTGCTTAAATACGTCCTTATCGCCTTGGCGATGTATGTTTTCATTGAGTATGGACCCCTCAGCACCAAAATGTCCTATCCCGAGAACATGTATTTCATTCTCTCCGTTCTTCTCGTTTCCTTTGTCCTCGACAATATGTATTTCTATCAGAATCTTAATCTCAACGAGGCTTTTGCCGATTTCCAGTACGAAAGGAATATGCCCGATTCCGTCTATTCCGATGATATCGTTTATCTAAAGGCTGTCGATCCCCAAGCCAAGAAGACCTATTATATGAATCGTAGCATTTCCAGTAATATCGTTGTTATGAAGGATGTCCCCGCAACTGAGAGCATTCGCAGCAATCTCTCTAAACTCCGTCTCCACAAGGAATCCTCTGGAAATGATAACGTTTCTACCATTAATTACCTTGAGCCCGTTGTTCTTCGTCACAATGCCATTACCGACAGCGTTGGTAACAATATGTATAAGAATACCACCTACGCTATGGGAATCGGTTCTAAGGACAAACTCCTTTCTCACGAGAGCGTCAATCTCGCAACTCGCTTAATGGTCGCTGAGGATGTCGAGAATGCCACCAACAATGGTCCTCTCAAATACGACAGACCCTTCTATATTCGTGTGTATTCCCCGAACCCATCCGATCCTGCCAATTATTTAAGGGCTACCCCAGTTGATCAAGCCAGCGGTGTTACATTAGGTCCCAATGAGCTTATGGTCAGCGCTTCTGCTACAAAGGAAACTGCAACTCCTTTTGTTTTAAGCCTCCGTGAGCCCGTTACCCCTGGCAGCAACCACTTATCTATCCGTTTGAATGAGTATGTGTTTTAATGGATAACTATAATCACTAATTCCAACAATTTATTTCGTTTATTATGATGTCTATCCATAATGAAAGAAACTTAATTATTTAGCGAGTCATAATAATCGGACGAGCATTTTCAGGAGGTGTGATTAATAGATAATCCGTCTTACCCATATCCTGTATATCAAATCGCTTATCGTTAATGTAATCAAACCATAACGTATCATAACTATCATCTTCGGTGAATTCGACTGGTTCATCACGATCATTTATAAATTGTATATCATCATTTACGATCTGTATACGGTTCTTACATACAGGCAATTTTGTACCAGACCCGGTTTTATCGATCCTTTGTGATATGATATACTCGCCGTTTTGATTGGTCTTCAATGCGTGTGCCGGTATGATATCACCTGAATGAGTAATCGCACCGATTACCTTCGCATTTTCCGCAGGATTCTGATAAGGATTCACGATCTCTACATCCTTGATATCATAGATGATTCCTGCGATATTCGCATTGTATTTACCGCCCCGTTTTGCCGGTTCTGCTGTCGTGGTTGTCTCGCGGAATTCCTTGGGGATTTTCGGCATTTCTTGGTAATCTGATGGCACGCTTTCCCTTATCTTTTCCACGCGCTGTATCGTAATATTTTGCGGTCTAATCTCTGTCTTCACCACTGAATAATCGCGCAACTCCTTCTCTTTGTTCGCGAGCGATTCGCGACCTGATATATCGTATATAATGTTCGATTTCCCATTTACCGATGCTTTATTGCCCATATCATAATAACAAACCAGATTGTCGCGAACATAGTCCACGCCTTTTATCTGTTCCAAACCATAACGATGAGCATTTGACAAATAATTCTTTTGGATTTCGTCCAAGGATAATGAACGATCATATATCCTCATTATGCCGAAATTACACTCATCGGTATACATTGGATTTGAGAAGTTGTATTCGGATTGATCCAATGTAATCGGATTCTGGAACAATATTAATCCGCCCTCAATAACAGGATCCAACTTCTTCATCTTAAACGAATTCGTTATGAATATGCCATTCCTATAAATCGATCCCATATCATTCCCTATCGTATCTACCTTTCCACGAACAAATACGAATTGTGCCCACTCGCCCTCTGTATATTCACACTTGCTCTCATTGATATCGCCATCAACATATACGTGTTTATCATTGTATCGAATGGAGAAATAAGGGACTTCTTCCTCAACACCAGCTTCATTTTCACGAACACGCTGTGTGCCATCTAATACAGAAAAAATATACGAATTGCCAAAATTCTTTAATTTGAGCCAGAATTCAATCGTATAATTGTCATCGGTAACCTTCAAACATCGAGGATCGCCCATTACGAATTCGTTCTTATTCATATTTGCAATGTCTATATAACCACCAATGCTTTCATCGTTATACCAATGCTTATTATTGGGGAACATAATCGCATTGTATTGTAATTTCTTTGAACTAAATCCTTCGATTTGTTTCAATTTATCGTTTTTCGATTTAAATGTCTCTTTCACGGGAATATAAAACATCGCATTTCGGTCCTCGTTGGGTTTAAAAATGTGTTTGATATATTCCTTATTGTGAAGATACAACGAGAATAAGAAAGCCGTTCCCATTAATACTGCGTGGATTATCCAAGAAGATGTCGATGATATTCCAGGAATTGACATTAATACTTTTCCAGCGATCACAAATAGGATCTTAATCGCAATAATTGAGAATCTCTGAGACATTACGAGACTCTTCAACATTAACAAAAAATGTTGAACCATACATTATTAAGAGATATAATATATAGATCAAGCGATTGTTATACATAGTTAAACACCTAATCTTGCTTTTCTTACCGCATCAGTTGGAGGAACAGCTCGGAATCGTATTCTTTCAAAATCGCTTACCGGAACAAGATATGGAACAATCGCTGTCAATGCCCCCAAACCAATCCATACATAGATCATCATTTATAATATAACAGCATTAAATTCTTAAACATATGACGGTAAATTCCTAAATATAAACAAATAATAACGAATATAATCGAATACTGATATTAAGAAAGAGATTACTAAAGATGAATATATCGATACTTGGCATTAATATTTTCTCGTCGGAGAAAAGTCCCAAAAAATCCACGTCGCCTGTAAAAACATTCAACGAAAATAAACCAAATGAATTCTTCCCACCTCTCAAAATAAAAACAAATGTCATTGAAAATATCCCTGTAAAAACTGAAATTCCTATCCCAATATCGATTGAGAATGGATCGATCGATCCATCTATCGGTTCTATGATTGGTGTTTCAGCGAAAGATATAAAAGGGTTTTGCGATGATTATTCGATCATAAAGAATGATTCAATCGACAAAGCGACTATTAAACGTATTAAGATATTGTCAAACGATTACGCTTATTCTTCAAATGCGAAGGTTAAATTTGATGAATACGCCACAATCGTTCTGTATACGATTGATAGAATTCCGATGTATCAAGAAACAGCACACGAAACATCGATTCATATCATTACAAATGATACGAACACACTTAATATACACATAAACATCGATTCTGTTGACGGATCTGAATATATGAATCCTAAGAACGAACCAGAACATTCATACGATTACACTCTTGAAGATTATCCTCAAATTATGACAACGATACGTAACACATCAGCGAATGCTATCCTGGAACATTTCAGCAAATCAGACAGCGCTCGTAGAACATTATTCTATCCGATCCATTTTGAACGGATGTTTTATATGTCCAATTTTCATAGTATCGACGAATACCTATATCATTCCAACGATAAGAATCTTATTAAAATATTGAAAAAAATTAAGAAATTACAAAAAACAATCATATTCAACAAATATTGCGATTATTTTATGAGAAGAGATTTTCAAAATATTCAATTGTTACTTGATTATTATGAATCAGATAGTTAATATTAGGATTCTCTACACTTTGAAAAAGTGTGATCAAAAACAGGGTTTAGAATAAATTCCAAATGAAACATTCAAAGAATATCAGGTTTTCTAAACTATGGGATTCTCTAAATCGATTTAATGGCAGTTTGGTTTACATTTCTTCTTATCTCCGCCCATTTTGTCACATTTTTTCTTGGGCATATCTTTACAACGTTTCATATCATCCTTTTTCTTGTCATCATCGTTCTTATCAGAATCTTTCCCTCCGCGCATTTCGCGAGATTTCTTTGTACATTTCAATTGTTCGATTAATTGAGATGCCTTTTCATATACATCGTCGTATTTCCATTGTCCCGCACGAACCTTCGCACTCACAACACCTTTACAAGATACCTTACATTTCTTCTCAGAGCATATTGGGAATTTCAGCGTTTCTGGCATCAAGAAACACCGTTCACCACACTTTTGTAGAAGAGCACGGCGTTGATTAATCGATTTGGGTCTTTGATGGCGCCATCCTCGGGTTGGGGATGCCAATTGACGTTTCGTCAGTTTCATATCCATTGGTTTATTTCTTTTTGATTCCATCGTTGATCGTTATATAATTATTAAATAAATTATTTATTATGAGAATAATAATATTTATGCTAAACCCTGTTTGATCACACTTTTAAATGCATTGTTGTTAAAATGAATTATATTATATTATTATAATGGATCGTGTTCGCGAATTCTTAAAACGCAAGGAAAGCAAAATCATTTTAAGTATCATTTGGGGTCTTGGATTAGCAACCATGTTTCGTCAATCCTGTAAAAATCGCAACTGTATCATCGTAAAATGCCCTAAATATGATGAAATCGTTAAACATCAATTCAAATACGATGGCGATGATTCTTGCTACAAATACAGATCTGTAATGGTTAAATGCGACAAAAAGCAATATCCTGAAGATGATAAGCCAATTATTTACACCGAAAAACCTGTCGTTTATACAACAGAAGGTTTCGTTGATGTCCCTGGACAAACATCGCTTTCTGTTCCTAACACAAATCAATATGGGGATCTAAGAAGGGTGTTTGGTGATACTGTTAAAAACGAAGAAGCATTAAATCCTTTTGAAAAACAAATCTATAATACGAATCCAGGATTAAATTCGCAAGAACACATCGAAAATCGCGTTGCTTAATATAACAAATAAAACAATATAAAAGAATCGAATGATATATAGTTATAGATAATTATCTAACTATTTATTTAATAATGTCGAATCTTAACAGCCAAGTTTTCCTCGAAGATGTCAGTGATGAATCGGTTCAATCCACAGCGAACGGTATTGATACGATTAATAAGAGATATGTTATCTACCCAATTCAACATAAACCCCTGTGGAATCTCTATGAAAAAGCACTGGCGTCGTTTTGGACTGCGAAAGAAATCGATCTTACCAAGGATACGAACGATTGGAAAACCCTTGATAAAAACGAGCAATACTTTATCAAGCATATCATCGCCTTTTTTGCGGCATCCGATGGTATTGTAAATGATAATCTCGCTCTTCGTTTCATCAATGAAGTCCAGGAACAAGAAGCCAAGTTCTTCTATGGATTCCAAATCGCAATGGAGAACATTCATTCGGAAACATATAGCATTCTAATCGATACATACATCCGCGATCCAGATGAGAAATCCTATCTATTCAATGCGGTTAACAATATTCCCTGTATTAACAAGAAGGCTCATTGGGCGATTAAATGGATCGAATCCGAGGATACATCGCTTCTTATGAGACTCGTTGCCTTTGCTTGCGTCGAGGGCATTTTCTTCTCCGGTGCGTTCTGTTCCATTTTCTGGCTCAAGAAACGTGGATTGATGCCCGGTCTTACGTTCTCAAATGAACTCATCAGTCGCGACGAAGCTCTTCATTGCGAATTCGCTATTACGCTTTACAATTATCTTGGCGGCGGAATCCCTGAATCAACGATTCATAAAATCGTGAAGGAAGCTGTTGAAATCGAGGAAGAGTTTATTATCGATAGTCTTCCTTGTAATCTCCTCGGAATGAATTCTGATCTAATGAGACAATACATTCAATATGTCGCAGATCGTTTGTGCCTTCAGCTTGGATATTCCAAGATCTATAACGTCAAACAACCCTTTGAGTTTATGGAACTGATCTCCATCGAAGGAAAGACCAATTTCTTTGAGAAACGTAATTCGGAATACAATGTAGATACATTTGATCGTAAGATTGGTTTCGATGAGGATTTTTAAACAATTAACGAATAATTAATGTAAATATTATGAATCGTTCATCATAATATTTATATCTATTAATGATACACTTTTGAAAGGGGGCTATGTCGTGGTGTTTCCACACCGACATAGCCTGTAACCCCCCGGCTCCCCTTTTGTCCGCACTTTTTTCAAAAAGTGTTCAAAAGCGTAAAGTGTATTATAGATACTTTAGAGTACACAATCCGTTCTTTATGATCAAGAAATTGTAATTGTTCGCAAAACATTTGAAGCGATAATTCGTGGCTCCATTATAGTATTCAGTTGTTCGCCCTACGAGATATACCTCATCTATTTCCGAGAAATTCAGTACACCACTTGGCTGATACATTCGATTGTTCAATGAAAACGAGATCACATTAATTCCAAGACGAGGAACACGAGGGTATCTATCATAAGGAACGCGAATATTAAAGAACTCCCAGGGCATCGTATTAAAAAGATCATTGCCATTTACGATTAATCGAGCTTCTCCTAAGATAGACTGTTTTCCAACCGGAGTATTGATAACATATGAGAAATAGTCACGAATATCATCAGCATCCGCTGACAATGGATGAAAAACGAAAAACAATTCTCGCACTGGGAAACGGAAGGGTAAATGGAATCGTATGTTCATATTGCTTGAATCGATATCTCCAGTCGTCTGGGTCTGCATAATCAGATATTCATGAGGCTGTGTAAAGAAATATCCACGTTCTGTTTTATCGAGGTAAATGACATCCATCCACAACGTCAAATTAAATTCGTCCTTGTTGATTGTAAATGTTGTGCTCGGCTCGTCTTTAATAATCAATGTACTCAATTCCTTGAATTTTATGATAATTCTGACATCCGTATGCTGTAAGGAACACATTGGTAATTCATATCCATCTTTTGCGAACCAGAAATTCAACGGTATGTGAATGTTAAATTTGTTTTTAGTATTCGTAAACGATGTCAAATACGCGGAATTACCGATCATATAATTATAATAGTTCAGCTTGTTATCGTTTTCAGTGTAAATCTCGCTATAAATCTCTTTGTAATCTGGATAAATCCTTTGAACCTCCTGATCTCCCATTCGTATCTCATAGTAATCGATCAATGCGTGTCCAGGCTGATTACACCATCGTATAGAGTTATCATCGTTCGCAGCAATCGATGGGAGAGTAACATTTAACCATACATTTTTTAACAGATCGAATGTGCGAGGAATCGTGAAAAAATACTCTTTGGTTTGAGCAACGATATCCTTATCGAGCATCTCGATTGTTTCCAACGCGAAATTTGTATAATGTTTATACACGGACTTGAAGAATGATATTTGAGGATTCCCTGTGAAATCAGCCGATAATCCCGACTGTTCAGGAGATTGAGTAATCATTTGAACCAAACCCAAAGGCATTCCTCTCTATAAAAAGGAATACATTTGTTTTATACGATTTTAACCTTAAACGAATCAACCTAATTTCACAAAATAAAACATGTGAGAACTACTGGGATTGAACCAGTGACCCTCTGATCTGGAGTCAGATGCTCTTCCGCTGAGCTAAGCTCTCATTCCATTATTTTCTTTAATTGTTATTCTATTACACTTTTGAAAAAAGTGTGATCAAAAACAGAGTTTAGCATAAATTTCAAAGGAAACATTCAACGAATGTCGGGTTTTGCTAAACTATGTATTCTATTAAATTATCGGATGTGATCATATGGTATCTATCGACAAGAATCATTTACAAACGATTGTATTGATCCTCTTTTTAGTCTTTATTGCTGGATTCTTCGCATCATACATAGGCTCTTTCTTAAGACAATCTACCGAGCCATTTACGCAAATCAAAATGGGAGATATATACATCAATCCCGAAACACAACCTGTCCAAGAAAACTGTTATATTCTTCGCAAATCCCTCGATGAATTAATGAACGATCCGAAATACGTTAAGCGATGTATATGTGATTATATTGAATCCAGAAACAACGAGGTTATGAATGTCAATGATCCAGAATACATTAAACGTAAAGATCTCTATAAAAAATTGTGCGAAACTCCACGGGGATTGTCCGATAAATGCTTTATGCGCACAACCAAACAAGACTTTTCACAGAATTGTCTTGTCGCCCCACCGCCATCAAAAAAACAAATGGTCGCTCCAAAACCTCCAGTTCCCCTACCAGAATCCTGTTATTGCGAAACAAACGATGGATATTCCTATCTTCAATCACCAGAATCGACCCTTGTTATGGATCAAGATATGGAAAAACCAAACGATCTTGGTAACTTGATAGATCCTTTTGTATTCTTATGGAACCAAATGCGCCATTAATAAGTGGCTCACGCAGGATATTCTCAAAAATCTTCTGAGCGAATTATATGAGTAATGCTTCTGAACAAAATAAAGGAAGTAAGAACCCTTATCTAATCGATCAGGATCACACTACGAATGAGGGTGTAAATTTTATAAATACATCATACAATGTTTTCGTAGATAGGGTTTATGACAAAGACATGAAAACACAATATGATAGTTCGTTTTTAATTCGTTTGTTTCGTTCTGCCCTTGACAAAGATCTCTTTCAGAACATGGCAACCTATTTACAATTAAATGAATTCGCAAATATTCGATCCGACGATTCATTTCTTAACTTTCTGATGAGAAACGGCAGTCTATATGTTATTTTATTCATCGTTCTCATTATAATAACATATTCAACAAACATTTCTAAACTTATTATGGTTCCTCTTCTATTACTATGTGTTCTCTTTATTAATATTCAATTAAATTCTGGTTCCTTAATTTTCACGGTTGTCTGCGGCATTGTTTTATATGCTTATGCGTCGATTAATAATGAACCAGACATGTCTCTTCTTAAACTCCCCTTCCCATCGCTTAAAAACATTGGCGATTTCTTATTATCCGATACTAAACTCTATATGGCTATCATTCTGGCAACACTTTTCTGGAAAAATTTCAAATCCAATTACCAAGATCTCAGCTTTATATATTTCCTTTTATTTGTTCAAACACTATTGTTCGTTTTCTTACGTATATCCTCATTTGCCCTACTTAGAACATCCGCATTTAATCCGTCTGTTGATCTTGCAAAACCAGATTCTGAAGAAGTTGTCAATGTTGAACAGCTTATCCTGACAATGTATTACGTAGCCCCCGCTATATTTATGGTTTTGGGTGTTTCTGCTTCTATTTTCGGTATGTTTATTTGGAATCCTGGATATAAGTATTCAGAATCTGGAAAAAACGAAGGGTCTACTGCCCCAGCGGAAGATAATTTTGTTCGTTTCTTCCATTCCATCGGATTCTTTGCTATTTTCCTTTATTACTTCAAATCACACGTTCTTTTGATGAACAAATTATATAATCCCCTCATCAACGTAAAAAGACAACTGGGCAAAGATGGATTATACAACTTCCTATCGAAAATAAACGAATACATGAATATCTTCATTAAAGACATCACATTCAAAAATATTGTTCAGATTTTCCGGTTCAGTCTCGTTTTCTTCATCATATCTAGTTCATTTGGAACGTCTAGTCCAATTTATTTTACAGGAACAACGATGTTTGCTATTGTATTTACAATTTTCTTGTTTAAAAATCAGCTATTATCCTCGAGCAATACTGAAAAAACATTTAGTTCAAACAATGTTATAATCCTAACAATTCTTGTTCTTTTCATAGCAGCAATGTCAATTATATTTGAAGAGACCAAAAATTTACAAAATGAAGGTAAGGATAATATATCCGTCGACTCCAAAAAAAATCAAAACGGAGTTGATATGGCAATTATGATAATATATGTCATTCACTCGATTATCGTGAATCGTTATAAATACTATAAGTCTCAAGAAAACTACATCAATAAACTGGTTTGGACATATAATACAATGAATAAAATTCCAGAATCGTCTCCGTTATACGATGACGCAAATTATAAAAAGAAGATGATTGTAGATCGTATTCAGACAGTTTTTGATGATAAATTGGATATGATTCAAAATTCTTTAATAAAACACAAAGAAGCAATCGTATTAAAAAATGCTATCGAAGAAAAGATTACATTCGTTAAGGGTGTTTCTATTCTTTTGCGAGACATTGAAAACGATATCGAAAAGAATAAGAATCTTTTAACAATGACAAAACAAAGAATGCTTGTAAAGGATTCTTATACAGAAGAAGAAACGAGAGCAATCAAGACTGAAATTCAAAATATTCAAGCAAAACTCATTGAAAACGATGACGATTTAACAAAAACAAGAAACAAACTTAAAAATTATGAAACTCTTGAAACATATATATACAAATACAATCTCCAGCTATCAAACATCAATGAACACTCCGATATAATCAAGGACGCTTATTCTGAATTAATCAAATTATACAGGGAACTAAACCTTAACGGAATAACTAATAAGGAAGAAATCAATAATATCAAGAATAAAATATCCGATTTTAATAACAAATTCAGACGAACAATCTTTTCCGGACCTCCTGGAAACAATAACACGAAAGATAAAGAATTAAATCCAGAATATTACTTTTTAAGCGATTCGTTATATTCATTTGATACGAATGATACATTTGTGAAAAGTGATTATTATAATTATGGTTTTATTCTTTACATGTTTTTGCTTAATATAACAAACGTCACTTATAATTCATATGTAAATATAATTATTAATAAAATGAAAAAAGTCATGACGAAAAATAACGGAATTATTAAACTGGAACCATCATTTATTGTCACACGTATAATGTCTGTTTCAACGATTTTATTAAATATGACAAATGAGATTGTAAATGTATGTATCAAATCTCCTGAAATTTATGATGACATATCAGACGCTATAATAGAAAAGAAAAAGATTGAAAGCAATGCTGTTAAAAACATAATTAAATATGGATTCAAGGGCATTATTTCTTCGATAAACATAAGTTCCACTATAATTTATAATATTAACATTACAAACATAATGAATGTTATCCGTGAATCAAAATCATATAGCACGGAAAGCGAAATTACGCCATTTAGAAACCAATTAATCGAATCATATTATCTTTTTAGCAACTATTACATATTTGAATCATTAACAAATACATTGAACTTTATGTTTATTACAGATATCATCCGCGAATCGTCTGTTAAAATAAATACAAACAACTTTTCTACGTTCTCCACTACAAATTATGTTGGATTATGGTTCTTTATTTTATTGTTATCGGCATTTGATATTCTTAAAAAGGTTGCCACTGGACATAATCTAATATCGTTGTTTAAAGCACATGAATTGGCTGACGTCCAAAAAAATCCAGTAGAATTATTTACAACAACCATTGTTGTTCAAAATATATTCATGTCGCATTATAGTAAATATGTAAACCCATCCACTGCAGTCGATAAATACAATCTTTTGGATAAATTAATGACATTCTATAGCGATGAAAACGAATCAATTAATTCTCTTCGCAACTACTTGTTATATCTATTGACCAATTTAACAAACACCCCCATGAAATACAATGGATATGTATCCTTCATCAATAATATGATTAATACAATTTCGGTAGTAACGATTCTATATATGAACACTCTTAAAAAACCTTTCGACGAAAAAACAAAAATAGGAACACCTATTTTTACTTAAAAATAATTTAAAATGATAAAAGTACGCCCACTGGGGGGCTCGAACCCCCGACCACCAGGTTAAAAGCCTGGCGCTCTAC
>VFQS010002009.1_pt1 | contig 17459 bp, 22 predicted proteins | sample 3512361 | NCBI WGS metagenome assembly VFQS01 (sample SAMN10412375, study PRJNA504923) | tailings metagenome | isolation source: Relicate 1 Philex TSF3 active mining | place: Philippines
CCCCAAAACCCCAAAACCCCGTACAAAAGAAAAAAGGGAGAGAGTGAATAATATTTCTTTAACATAAATGGAAGAAGGTTTGATATTATATATCAAACATATACAGAGATAGAGAAACACATGGTATGCGTTCAACCTCTGAGGTTCTTGACGTATCGGAAGACCTCAATTGCTTTCCAGATCGAGTAGAAGCACTTAATCTTGGCAGAAGCGATGACACACACCATCTGGAATGCAGCGAGGGCAAAGGTAAACAAGATTAAGTCCAAGATATAGATCAAAATGATATTGAAGAACCATCCCATAACATAGCTTTGCGGGTAAAAGATGTTGAATACTAAGACCACAACTGTCATTACAAAGAACATTGAAAGACAGATAAAGTAGCCGACGGCGTATCTCCAGCCCATGTGAGCATCAACCATCTAGAATGCTTTGTTTATCTTCTTGGTGCGTACTCCTGCGACCATCTACCTTAAGTGCAGAGGCATTCTGAAAATTAGAGCCACAGGTATCGTGATGATCCAGACTCCAACGACAAGAACTACTGCCAAAATTACAACTTAAAACAATGCTGAGTCAGTAATGTATTCTTGCAATCCGAATCCGAATATTATAGTAAGCAAGGTAATATAGAGTGAACTATAGAAGTACATCAAGACGAGTCGAACGTGTCTCGGAGCGATTTTGCTAGTTTTTGCAATAAGGCCAATCCACAAGTTATTCTTGAGTTCCTCATTAAAGAAGCTCATTTTAGCATTTGGATTCTTGGTGTTGTGCTTCATGGTGATATCGTAGGCTCTTTTCGCTCTTGCACACAGCCCACCAGGCATTCCAAACACCTTCTTACGAGCACGCTTTCTATACTTCTTTTAGTCCTCCTTGGACAATTTTTCGTATATCATAATTTGTGGAGGTTTGAGTACCTTCTTAAATCCGGTTTTCTCAGACTGCTTCAGTCTTTTTGTCTCCTTTTAAATGAATTTAGTATTTTCAATAACGAAGTCCTTCACAACTAGTTCCTTGACAACCGCCATGACATTTTAGACACTGTCATCGTTCAGCTCAGCGAGGTCATCTCTATTTTATTGCTTGGTCATTTTAAAGCGCTTCAGATCATCTTGTCCTGAGTAATAGATCAAACTTGAGAAGTACATGGCCCAGAAGAGAATCAAAACAGCGAAGCCAGGCTTAACTACAAAACTGATAAAGGATGGCCTATTATGCTGCCAAAGTTTGTAAAGATTAGCAAAGTAAGCATCCAAAGGCCACTTGATAATATCTTTAAGTGTGATATTCCTTTTCACCTCAGACTCTGCAGCGACTGTGGTATTTTCAAGGAGAGGTGCATCAATGGTAAGCTTAGGTGTTGCAAAAAGGATTGTAAAGGCACTTAAGTGAGTGCAGTTGCATCTAATGTGATCTTTGTCCACACCTTAAAGTTAACACCCTGAATTCGACCATGAGTTATTTACTTTGTCCCAATAGACGCATGAAAGGTTGCTCTTTTTGATCATCTCATTCTTTTTGAGGACTTCACTATACTTAAAATTGCTTAGCGTGTTGTATGAGGTCATAAATTCTGTCAAATTTTGGTTATTGCTAACAGGGAACGAAAACTCAATAGGAACTGTCAAATTACTAACAGCTACTTCATTTATGATGCTGCCTCCGTCCACAGTCCTATTGTAATTGAAAAGGTTGACTTCAAGGACATTAGAAGCTACATTATTCGTATTGTTCAACTAGAATGGATTTATAGCATATTCTATAGCTTCAGCGATGTATTAATCTGAAAGGCTCACGCTTGAGTTGATAAAATTAGATGGAGAAATCTTTACATATGTCTATTGCTATTTTTTAACATTAGTGGTTGCTGGCATAGAGAGAATACTATCCTTATTCTGAAGTACCTATCTATAAGAAACCATTCGTGTTTGCACAGCGATCTCAGTTTGAAGAAAACTAAGACGCTTGAGAGTGCTGTTCCTCACAATTTGGACAAGAGATACGGTCTTATTGAGATCCTCAAACATCTTTGCCTTTTTGGCACTGAAATCTGTCATGTTCTTCCACTTGCCAGTTTAGTTGAGCATGAAGTTATTCTGGTACTGGAATTCAAGCATGTTTGAAATGATGTTCATATTTTATTCCACATCGCTATTTTCACCAACATTAAACTTTGTGGTCTTCATCTTATTAATCTAAAAGGCAACAATGTCGAAGATAGCATCATGAATATCTTCAGTCATTAGATCTATGCTCGAGGTCACCTCCTTTAAAAATTGGTAGTCATAAGTTCGACGACCACTCAAAGACATCGGATTATATAGCTTGCACAAACTCAAAGTTTGGTTCCTTAATATGTCCAGCTCTGTCTAGTTCTTGAATGTGCAATTGACTCCTGTAAATCCAGGATTGCACTTGCAGAAGTATTTCTTTGTAAATGAATCAAAGTTGCATTGTCCCTGATAGCTACAGACCGCAATAGTGCATTGACTAGCAGATATCTTTGAGTTGAAAGCTTTTTTATCGACATTTGTTAGCTTTCCTAAGTCCTTTGCTATGCCCATTATTTAATTCGAAGTTTTTACTGCATCCTTTTCATCTGTAATTTTAGATACATTCAATTTTGCAAGTTCAACCTATGAATTGCTACTGGTCTTCTTAAGGAGAACAAATGATGTATCAGCTGTGGCTGTAAATCCCTTCATACTTGTGGCAGAGCATCTTATTTATCCAGCAACCGTAGTGAAAATAGGATCAAAAATGAGAGAAATACCGGGTAATTTGTTATTATCTGTCTTGATGGGGATGAAGGTTTCTCCATTATTGTAAGAGTAAGAAAAGCTATACGCATCTATGCCATCCACATCTTACCAGCCTGAGGTACTTATTTTAAAGCTTGTTACCGTAGCTATTCCTTGTTAAGGAGAGATAAAGCATTTGCCATTCTTTGGTGGAATCCCAATATAAATCACATTGTACATTGAGCCCAGCATGCCATAGTAGTAAGTGTTCAGACCTTTGACAAAGAATGTGATATTGTAGTAGTTATTTGGCTCAAGGATATTATTGTCCAGGTGTACACGAGTAATGTCAGTTCCAAAATACTTCTTCGCCGCATCCTAAGCAAGATCAACATTACTATTAAGTTTTTATATGCTCCATCCATATTCGTAAGTTTCTCTTGCTTCTTGATTAAGCACCTCAAACGTTGCATATAAGTCAATAAATTCACCATAACTAAAGATTTTGCCATCCTCTGGATACATGCTTGTTACAATAGGATTGGCTGCGCAGGACTAGGTCCCATAATTACCATAAAGTCCTCTTGGGCAAGAGTCTACACAAGCAAGACCTCTATACTGTTTGAAATATTTGGGTTTGCATCTTGGGCACTATGTAGGTGTGTTCAGGCATGTGATACAATATACATGGCAGGGCTTACATTATTGATCAAGATCCTCATAGTATCCTATAGGACAACCCTCCACAACTATGCATTTCTACTCTGCTTCAATAAGTTTATATTGAGGGTTACATTCTGTGCAAGATCTGTTAGTTGGTCCATTACAATTTTTGCAGGAATCATCGCATTTGTAGCACTCAGCCAAATTAGACGTGTCATTAAATCGCCCATAAAATCCTTCCGGACAAATTTTCAGATAGATTTCTCTCAATTCTACGATACCAGGCAATGTAAGTGGTGAAGGTGGGATAAAAAGATCATTACTGACACTTTCCTTGAACGCAGTTTAAGTCTTTCTGTCTTCATCAAGACGCCAATAAGCGTACATATCTGCTGGTGCTGTTGTAAATGAAATATCTTTAAAGTTCATAATTTAGAACTATGTCCTTGCAACCTTCCACCACCTGAATTCCTTTACATAACCGGTGAATTTGCTTTCAGAAGATCTAAGCTCAGTGCTACCTCCAAATGTGATTTCTCTAAATCCTATTATGTCTGCGCTTATAATTCCTACCGAAGCAAGACCAGGACTTAACCTTTCACCATTTAGGTAACAGAAGAGAGTCCCAGTCTCTTCATTAATTGTGAATGCGTAGTGGTACCATTAATCTGCCTTGAGGTTGAAAGAATCGCAATAATTTACTTGCTCAGAGTTTGAGTTCGTTTATAAATTCAGTTGAACTTGTGCCAGATTTGCTTTTTTTCTCAACTTATAAGGAGATGTTCCCAATATAACCTAAGTTGATAGACTCAATGGATTGTCAACTTTGAACCATATCTCAACAGTTATTTATCTTGGGTTAACCGATGCGATTGAGGAACTGATGGGAACGGAAATTTGATATTCACCATTCAGTCTGAGCAACATTTCACCCTCACAGTTGTTTGGCACTTGTCTAAAACCTGTCTTGCACTTCTAGCAATCTGTTGCTATTGTGCATTGGTTGCAGTAGTACGGGCATGGTTTGCATGATTTCGTCGAATTATCGGGATACAAAGGAGCATTACATTTATCTTCACATGTTGTCTAAGTAAGGAATTACCCACTTACACATTCACTGCACATGGAATTCATAGCACCGCTGCATACTTGACAGGCTGGATCACACGGAAAGCATGTACCAATTTCAGTAATGTAGCTCTTTGGTGGACATTTATTAAGGCAGGAACGGCCTGAGATCACACTTCCTTTATTGCAAACGATGCAATCATCGAATGCAGTAACGCAAATCATGCATGCGGGATTGCAAGGATCACAAGACCGATTATTATGGTTTTAATAGTACTGTAAGTATGGGCATCTGTCGACACAAGTGTTACCAAACAGATACTTATAAGTTGTGACACCTCCAACTGTGACATCCTAGCAAGAAGTGCAAGTGTAGTTATTATTAACACATGTTTTGCAGCCAGGTTAACATAACATGCATACGCGAGACTGTAAATCATTATAGTATCCGGTTGGGCAAGTCGTTACACATTGGCTTGTCAAAGTATTCAAAAAATATCCTGCCATGCAATAGTTACACACAGTCGTAGAAACGCAAGAGGCACAACCAGTTGAGCATTGAGTGCATCCATTACCGTTGTATGTAAAACCTTCTGGACAATTCCTGGGGGGATAACATTTCTTGTTTGCGAGACTATAATTAGGAATACAAGTGGTACATGTGAGGTAATCACTGCACACCTTACAAAATTCACTGCACTTTCTGCATATAGGAAGGTTCGGATCTTTGACTCCTGTTGTACAGGGACTAGTTTTTGCAATACAAGTGTTCGAAGTCTCTTCATATATATAATTATCGATGCACCAAGTACATTTAGTAGGCGTGGTAATACATTAACTGCAAGGTGATGTACACGGTTCACACGTTTCAGAAATAGTATTGTAGTATTTTCCAGGAGGACAATCTGTCCTGTCGAAATATGCAATAAAGATCCTAAACTGGATACTTTATGCAACAGCACTTGGCTAACGACTGGGCCATCCTCTAACCTTAACATTATATGGAGATAGATCAACCTTGGTCTTATCTGTCGTCACAAGACTTAGAGACGGATTTGTTCCCTGAGGAACAACTTAATTCTTTACGAACGCTGGATCAAGAGCAGTGTTAAGATCAGTGGTCATAGAATAAGTAAAGTTGCAGATCCAATCATCGGTCATCCTGAAGAAAGGAATTGATACTGTCTAGCCAGTCTAATTAACCCAAAGAGTCATGTCTTCAATGAAAGGCACGGAAAATGTAAAGTAAGCACACGGGTCTCGGATAATTTGTATTGTAAATATAGTGGAAGACTGCTTGTAGCCGCCGACACCTAACGAAGCCCACACTCGAATACGGTAGGTGCCGACTTTTGCTTCGTCCTCAGTAAAGATTTTCAAAGTATTGTTTGTGTTTTGTACCGAGGGATGAGTGAAAATGGATGTGTCAAGAGTATTATTGCTTGCAGGATCGCTTAATAAGTATTCTCTCAAAGTGTAGGATATGGGACCGCATTTCCCAATAGTTTCAGACCAAACAAACGTAAGGTCAATTGAATCTCTCCCTGTGTAATACACCCAATTAGGCATTATCTATGGAGTAATGGTAGTGGGCTCACAGTCGTTGGTGATATTGATCGAGAAAACATGAAATCCAACGTAATCACCTTGTAGATAGGAGTTGATTCGTAGATCTGTCCAAAGTTTAGCGTAAGGAATATGCGATGTTGAGATCTGTATTCGTTAAATACCACTTGACTGATTCACGACAGAGTATATGTTTGGATCAATCGGTCCTCCAGTAGTCTCATTAACCATCTCAAAAATTTGATAGACTGAACCACAAGATGGAGTGGCGTTAGTTACAACCCAATTGAGGTCTACAAATTTCGGTGACCACTCTGACAAATCATATACAGGAATCGAATAAGTCGGAATCGTTACAGGATTATTTAGGCATGGAGAAGCAACTTGACAAGTGAATTATACACTTGCTGATTTATTATTACCAAGAGTCGCCATAAGCGTCATAGGATAAGTTCCTACATGAGATGTTGTCTTTACATCAAACACAAAGCTATTGTTATCTCCTTTGAGAGAAATAAAAGAAGGAAGTGGAGAGTTAGTTTTCGAAAGATAGGTCATGTTGTAGATTACAGTGTCTGGACAAAAGCGACTTATTGTGATCGGATCAAACTAGAACGATTAAGTCTAAGGTCCATTAATATCAGGATTGTATCCAAACATCTAGTTCGCAATCACTGGTACAGTTACTGTGGGTGCTCCGCCAGTCGTCACTATCGGACACCAAGTATTATTCATCAAAGGTTCTGCAAGATTCAAGTTAAATAGTCCACTCATTGTTTCCAGAGATCTGATCTGCCTGTTTGCTGTTGCAAAACCGGTTTAGGTGGTCAGAGTGGTCTACTTCCAATTCATCTAAGCTGGAGGTACCAGGTCAAGGGTGATAGATGAACTAGTTGGAATTGTGAAAGATTAAGTTGTAGGATTGCAATGGAATGACCACTCTAGAGGGTCGAATATGTTAATCCATCCCATATACTTTGGCTAATTAACCGCAGTATTGCCTTTAAAGATGTTATTTGAAGTTCCAAAATAGTAGAATCTTGACATGTGAATGAATTTTCCACCACCATATTGGTTTAAGCCAGCATGACTAGATATTAGCAGCTGATCAAGTTTTTTCGTTGATGTCGTCACTCTTCCAAGTATAAGCTTATGATTAGCAGGATTTGCATCAAACCGGTAATTATACAAGAAGTACAAGATACCAAGGGTTCTTGAGAAAGTTCCCAGGCAATTATAAGTGTTATAAATGGCCAACAAATTTGGAGTCCTAAAAAAGATCAGATTAATTAGATACTTACAGAACTGTTTGAGTAGGTAATGAGGTACCAATAAAGACAAATTCTCCGAAATGAATTCGGTAATTATCTTGGGACATAATACACGCTGAAATAATATGTTAGGAGAGCAAATCATTTTCATAGATATTGAATCTTTTTACCACAGCAATTGAGGCGTCAGTATTGTAATTAGTTCCAGGACTATAAACTAGATTCCTCTGGATAGCACCATTAGAAAATGATGCTTTAGCAAATATAGATCTTCTAGAGCCGCTACCGTCAGTTACTAAGGCGCTGTAATAAAATTGAGTTGTATCTCCTCTTATTCTTTAAAGAGCAAATACCTAACTGATCATATTGTTGCTGGTGCCACCACCAATAAGGTAAAATTGAGTATTGAATGTTCCTGCAGTTGTCTAAGTCACTGGAAATCTGTTCAATACAGCCAGTCTTTTTGTTGAGGTTCCATCAATTGCAAAGTCAAGACCAACGGTTATCATATTTGAAGAATCATAAATCATTCCAGTAGGTGATATCTTTGCTCGAGCATTAGTCTATCCCTCTCTGTAAGCTCCATATAAGGATCCATCCTTGTTCAGCACAACAATCATATAAGAAATAACGTAGTTGGATTTATCAAGAGCCAGGGCAACCTTTTCACCATCCCACCTGAATGTGATATCTGAAACATATTCGTATTGGGCAGCATTAACTGTATCAGTTGTCTGAAGATACTTTGCCCACTAATAGTAATTTCCTTTAGCAATGTAGGCAGCGATAGGTGCAGTATTTGCGAGGACTTTACCTTCAAGTAGATTTGTGTCTTGAGTGTGCCCTCCAACAACAATATGCCCATTGTCATCGACATCCATCACTCTAATGAAAGAATTTTATGCAGACCCACCAAAAACACGAGGAAAAGTTGTACGGAAGCAGGGTACGATAGGAAGGGTAGCTGTTCCACCACCAAGAGAAGTCACCGAGCCAACCACATGAGAAGCTGTTACTCTTGCTTATACTACATCTCCGACAGTGAGCAAGTACTTTTATTTCAAATTGCTCACCATAAGAGTGCATCTTGTTGCCAAATCAGCGTCAGGAATCAGGGGCATTTGGAAGTCAGTCACTTCATTATTATTTTCATAGCATTCGCTGTCAACTACAGGGACCCAACTTCCACTCTTATCCATGATATCAACAGCATATGTGACAGCGAGACCACCATTGTCTGTTGGAGGTTCCCAATCCACCACAATTATGTCATCTTCTTCTGTATAAGAGTTGTAATTGAGTGATGTTGTTGGCGCATCCAAACCAGTTGGAGGTATGGCAGCCCACATTCCAAAAGTGGCAGAAAAGGGACCAGAACCAAAATCATTAAAAGCTTGCACTTTGAAATAGTAGAGAGAGCCCATCTTGAAGTAGGCCGTATTTGTCTCTTGGTAGGAAGTCGCATTGTTTGTTGTAACAACAAGTTGTACCCAAGTAGTCTGTCCTGACGCTTTGTCATACTGAATCTTATAGTCAACATTCTAGCCTCCAGTTTGAGAGTTCAAACTTAGACCGACCCAGGTCAAGTGCATGGTGTTTTTGCCTGTATTTATTCCTCTTGAAAGAGCTGTCGGTGCAGCTTGAGGCAACATTTTTGCTGTTACTCCAACCGTATTTGGGAGAGATTCACCAGACCATCCAATTATGTTTAATGCTTCAACAGTTACCTCGATCAAAGTATCAATGTTGAGATTGAATGGTGAGCTTGTAAATTTAGTCATTGGCATTGTACATTTTAATGCTGCAATTATAGCTGGGGAAGCACCTGAGCATCCGGAATCCTAAATAAATGTCCCATTGCTTGCCCTAAATCTAATTGCATATCTGGTGACAGCTTGGGAGTGGTCATTAGGCGTCACTGCCCACTGAATAGTGACTGTCGAGTTGGACAGACTTGTTACCGGAGGTGCAAGCTTGTCCGGGATAGTAGACGCATACATAGAACTCTCGGGTGAGAAAGTACCTACGCCATGAATGTTAATTCCTCGATATTTCATTTTATATAGTGTACCTGGAATGATTGCTCTCGCATCTACACCAGGGTCATACGTGGGTGTCTTGGTATGTGTGTATCCAAGTTTAAATGGACGTTCATCAGTAAAGAGTAGCTCATAATCTTCAAAGGTGTTTGGATCGTACCACCAAACCTCATAGGTTTATATTTATATTCCACCCCAGGAATTCACTGTGGGAAGCTATGCCCACGTGATTTTTATCTATAAATCTGTGGTAACTAAAGGATAATTTGTGACAGTAGTTGATGGTGATAGAGGCTAAGTTTGAACCATGGCTTTGTTGGTAGCGTCAGTTGATTACAATATCATTGCTGCACCCTATCCCATTATGTTTTCTGCCCATATTCTAATTGTAATCTTATCATTCAAACCATATAGATATGTGGTACTCCTCAGAGTCGTCATTTTTACCATGCATGTCTAAGTGGAATTGATTATTGGATCATCACCAGGGCAATCTTATGTTTAGAAATATTTCGAAGGATCATTTTTGTTTTATCCTTTTTTCAAAATCGCTATATAGTATCTGTTGATCTAGAGACCACGATTGAAGGGTTCCTACCATTTGATGAGAAAATTTGTTGTGCTATTTTCAGTAGAAATCCATGTGGGTGCATCCGGACCTCTTCCACAAACAATTTCATATATTTGACTCCATGCTCCCCATCCGTACTTATTTTTGGCTCTGACTCTTAGATTGTATCTTGTTCCGCTAATGATTCCAGTTGACGTTTAAAATGAAGTTGCTGTGTTATTCGAAGTGAAACCTTACAAAGAGATCCAAGTGTCACTGTCAGCATCAGGCGCCGTTGTGTTTCCATTATTTCTCTAAATCTCATAAGACGTAATGGAACTTTTTATTCCGCCCGCAGCTAATGTCAAACTCGTTATTCCTGCCCAGGAAGTATGCAAAATGTTATAGTCCGTGTTTGAACCTCTTACAGGGGTGCCTGGGGCATCAGGTTCTACCTCAATTACCACTGTAAACAAGCTGTTAGCAACATAAGAAGCACTGTCGTTGTAACCCTTAAGATTTCTCGCATTGATTTAGACAACAATTTTATCATTCTTTTCTAAAAGGAAAGGCGCTTCTCTAAGTTTTTGCATATGCACATAGCAATATTTCCCAGCGACGATGCTTGGTAAAGAACCGTCACATGTATCATTCAAAGTTGCCCAAGAATCATCTTTGGCTCTAAATTCGACCATATATGCTTCAACAACAGCTCCATTATCTTGAGGATATGTCCATGTAACCTTGACCATTGTGTCGCTAGTCTGGAGGGTAACAACTGGTGTTTCCATTCTGTCAGGAGGAGAAGAAGGAATTACAGAAAGGACAGGTGAGTCAAAATTATCACCAGCATCATTTTAAGGTCTCACCTTAAATTTGTAAGTAGTTCCATTTTTTATTTATGAATCCCAGGTATAAGTTGTTACAAAAGTATTCAAGGGAGTGGTAAATGATTCATAGAAAGAGCCTCCTTTTCCCTCATCCCAGTATATTCTATAGTACTTGATGATGTCACGTCCAGTATCCAATATGTCAGTCATATCAATCCAATTAATCTTAATTAAGTTGGCATTTGTGGCTGGATCTTCTGTTGGTGCTAGCATCCTTTCTAATCTGTTAGGGACATCGTCTGTCAGCACAAGACTCTCATCCGAGTAGATACCCAATCCCACTCCGTTTTATGCGGCTATTCTTACGCGATACCAGGTATTAATTTCGAAAGTTGAAACTGATGTGGAACTACCTGTAAACGGGTATGTCGTGTGCACAGTCCACGTGGTGCCAGTATCAGTTTGCTTTATCCATTCAACCTTGTAGTGGATAACAGGATCTCTGCCAGTGTCAGCATCACTTGTTGTGAGCTAAATCCAGTTGATCCCGATAGTAAAAGGATTTGGATCGTCGAAAGTTACCGTATTCATTTTTCGAGGGAAAGTTTTTGTCAACACCAGCAACTCTGTGGTGACACCATATTCGACACCATTCAAAGCAGATACACGATACTTCACAAAGTGGTCAGACTAATCAATATTTGCAGGGAAAGGTGAGTCAACATCATGCTGGAATTCAAGAACTAACGGATTTGAAGACTTAGTCAGTTCTGTCCAGAGAGTCGTACTTGGCAAATTATCATGATACTCTAGCTTGTAGTAAATGACGGTGTCGCGGCCTGTATCTGATTCCAGTAATAGCGCATCCCACTTGATCTTTATCTGCTTGGGCAAAGTTGAAACTAAGGCGAGGTTTTTAACTTCTGAAGGGACGTTATCTGTTGATAACGATAATTCATCAGAATAAGCTCCGAATCCGACTGGATTAGATGCAGCAACTCTGTATTTGAAGGCGGTATTTCTAGTGAATGGTGTTGTACTTTCATGAATGTAATTTGTAATGATTGATCCAGTGGGATTTAGAACCTCGTAACCTGATCCCTTGTCCACTTCAAGTGTGTAATAAGTGATCAATTCGAAGCCTTGAAGATCGAACTGAGTTGAATTAATAAGAGCAACCCAAGAGATTGAGATTGCCTTCGGATCAATATAATCCACAGATGGTTTATTCATAAAGGTCGGTCTTGTTGGAGTTTTTAAAGTAAGCGTATCTGAATATGTGCTATATCCTACTCCATTCGTACTTCTGACTCTGTATTCAAAATTCTTTCCTTCTGAGAAAAATGTATCTGTTGTGTGGCTTTTCGAATCATATAATGATGTAACCTCACTCGTAATATCGACCCAAGTTCCATCAGAGGCTGTGAAGCCTGTTGTGCACGAACCTAATGTTGAATAAGAAGTTGCATAACAAGCCCTGTTGAAGAACTCTATTCTGTAGAATAAAATTGGGTCTCTTCCAATTTCAGTTAAAGTAGTGAGCTATGTCCAGTACAAGTCGATTTAGTTGTGCCTGATCATACTTACTTGAGGTGCTGCCATCTTAACTGGGACATCATCGCATTGAACAGGGGTCTCGCTGGATATCGCACCATATCCCACTCCGTTTTTTGCAGTTAATCGATATCTAATATATCCACCAGCTGGGAGTAAATTATCTGGTGTGTGAGTGTAGGTGAATGGCACAGATCCAGAATAACTGTTCAAAACGCTCCATGTGACTGTTCCTGAACCTGCTGCAGTGACCTGTTCTGTAGTACCTGAATCCCATTCAAGTAGGTAGAAAACAATCGAATCTCCACCATTGTCACTAATACTAATATCGCTCCATGTTATGACAACTTTCTAAGGATAAACATCAACTGGGTCAATAACAGGTGCATTGCAGGCTTAAGGAACTTTATCTGCATAGATTGTGGTATCACTATATACCAAGCTATAGCCGACGCCATTCTTGGCATATAGTCTATATTAGTAGGCTGCACCACTTGTCAAAATGGCAGGTGGTAGGTGAGTATAGGTTAGAGGGACACTCATACCATCAGTATAAGAGTTAACATCCTCCCAAGTATTTGACCCTTGATCCCATTAAAGGAGATAAAAGATAACAGGATCACCTCCATTTTGATCTGTAGTAATATCAGTCCAAGTAACAACGACTCTTTGTGGATGTATGTCAGCAATATCAATTTATGGAGCATTGCAAGCCTGAGGAACCTTATCAGCTTAAATTGATGTTTCAGTAGATGGTAAACTGTAATCAACACCATTCTTAGAATAGAGTCTATATTTATAGGTTTCACCACTCGTCAGAATAAAGCCAATATTATGTTCATAAGAAGTGGGCAGTGAATTACCAGCATCGTAAGAATATATATCAGTCCATGCGCCATTGCCCTAGTCCCACTAAAGCTTATAGAAAATAATTGGATCTCGCCCGTTATTGGCATCAGCTGTTTCGGTCCAAGTAACAATTACTTTTTTAGGATGTATATCTGCAACCGCGATAACTGGTTGATTCACCTGAGGAATCTAATCAGCTATTATTGAAGTTTCAGTTGATGGTAAACCAAAGTCTACTCCATTCTTAGCTTTTATTCTATATTTGTAGGTTCCTCCGCTAGTCAGTATAGCATCTGGAATGTGTGTATAAGATGTGGGCACTGACATACCTACTTCGTAAGTATTCAAATCAGTCCATTAATCTGTGCCCTTGTCCCACTAGAGTTGATAGAAAATAATTGGATCACCTCCATTATCAGAAACAGAAATTTCGGTCCATGTCACAATCACTTTTTGAGGATAAATATCTTCGACTGCGATAATTGGTGCATTCGCCGCCTATGGAACTAAATCTGCTGTGATTGAAGTTGCATCTGATGGCAAACCGAGGCCAACACCATTCTAAGCTTTCAATCTGTATTAGTAGGTGCCGCCACTTGTCAGAATAAAACTTGGAATATGCGTATAGGATGTTGGAACTGCCATACCAACTGTATAAGAATTCAAATCTGTCCATGTACCAGTGCCCTAGTCCCACTATAACTGATAGTAAATGATTTCATCACCTCCATTATCAGAAACAGGAGTTTCGGTCCATGTCACTATGACTTTTTGAGGATGTATGTCTGCGACTGCAATACTTGGTGGATTTGCCTTAGGAACCTTATCTGCAGTAATTGAAGTTTCAGTTGATGGAGAGCCGTAACCAGCACCGTTCTTTGCTAATACTCTATATTTGTAGGTCGCTCCACTTGTCAGTATTTCACTTGGAATATGTTCACACGATGTTGGGACTGACTAACCAGTTTAGTAAGCATTCACATCAATCCAAGCATTCTTTCCTTGGTCCCACTAAACAAGATAGAAAATTATTGAATCACCACCATTATCAGCCTCATCTGTTTAAGTAATAGTCACTATCACTTTTTAAGGATGAATGTTTGCGATATCGATAACTGGTGCATTCGATTTAGGTACTTTATCAGCTGTAATTGAGGTTTCAGTTGATGGCAAACTAAAGCCGACTCCATTCTTAGCTTTTAGCCTGTACTTGTATGTACCTTCACTTGCAAGCACAAAAGTTGGAATGTGCTCATAAGATGTTGGTACTGTCATACCAACTTAGTAAGTATTCAAATCGGTCCATGAATTTGTGCCCTAGTCCCATTAAAGTTGATAGTAAATGATTGTATCGCCACCATTATCTGAAACAGCTGTTTCAGTCCAGGTCACTCTCACTTTTTAAGGGTGTATGTCTGCGACTGCAATATCTGGTGAATTTGCTTTAATTGGAACTTAATCAGCAGGAATGCCTACTGAACCACAAGCACCAATTCCAACACCATTTTAAGCGCAAACTTTGTAGTTCTGAGTTACTCCTGAGTTAAATACAATACCTGCTTCAAGTGTGTGAGTGAAACTAGTTAAAATCGTTGTGGAAGTAGGATAGTCGGTCAGAGTGATCCAATTGTTGGCTGCAACCCCTAATTGTTGATCCCAATAGACATGATAGAATATCACATTGTCTCTTCCAGTATCAGTGTCCAGGGTAATGGTTGACCATTGAAAAGCAATTGAGCCTGGGTCAACCGAAACCATTGTTGGATTATTCATATTTAGGGGAACTGAATCAGCAAGAACAGTTAAAGTTGCTGAATAGGTCGAGCCCAATCCATAAGCATTCTATGGTAAGATTCTGTACTATTGATTCGAATTAGATGGAAAGATTGTTGTTCGGGTATGAGTAAATGTCAAAACTAGTCCATCGCTCTCTGATGTTATTTCTTACCAGGCTGGAGTGGTTATTTGTGAGTTATACCATTCAAGCCTGTAGTATGTAATTGAAGTTCTTCCAGTAAGGGTGGAATCAGTCAATGCAGCCCAGTCGATCACAATACTCATTGGACTGACAGCTCCATTTGTTGGTGTATTCATTCCTCCAGAAGGTGTCGTTGGGCTCAAGCATGTGGCAACAGCGGAATATGCACCATAGTCAATACCATTCTTAGCTCTGACTCTGTATGAATAAACTGTATTTTAAAGAAATTTGGTAGCTCCATTGTCGTGAGTATAGGTAAGATAAAGGTTTGAAAAGTCGGTATTCAATTGGGTGTAGGTGGATGAGGAGACCGAGTATTCAACCCCATAAAATGTGACGGGATCTCCACCATTATAGCTTGGATCAAGAGCTGGCCAGTTCAGGGTAATGGTATATGGTGTGATATTTGAGCACGTTACTGTCGTCATGCTGGTAGGAACATTGATAGTTGTGATAGTCACTGCATCTGATGGCGTGCCACATCCTACTAAATTGCTGGCACAGACCTGATATCTAGTGATCACACCTCGTGGAGTAGTTTCGGCAGTATAGGATTCTGTGTTTGAACTGGCAGTTGAACTCACCGTAGCAAATGAAACAAAATTTGTGCAGGTTGAGGAACCAGTGCAGCGTAGGATGGTATAGCTTAGGACTGGATCATTGCCCATATCTGTTATTGATGTCAGCTAAGTAAATTAAACTACAATCGACGTAATCGAGATCGTCGTGACTGTTGGAGCTGCCATCTTTATTGGCACAGTTGGAGTGTACACAGTTAAGATAGTTGATTAAACACCTACTCCAGCTTAATTGCCGAGGGCTACTCTAAAATAATAGTTAGTAGCTCCGTTGTAAGGATATGAAGATCTATTGAGTGTGTAAGAATTACTTTTGTATCCTGAACTTGTTAGAGTATCTGTGACAGTTGCAAAAGTCGATGAAGTACTCCACTAGAGTTGATAGTATAGGAAAGGATTCTTGCCAAGGTCAGTTGCACTTGATTAGGGTCCTATATCAGTCCATGAGACAGTGATAGATGTCATGCTCTTTGATACGAAACTCAAAGTTGGAGCCACGATTGCCGTACTTGGCATCACAACTGTGACAGGCTAAGAATAAGCACCAAGACCCATGGAGTTTCTCGCTCGAACTCTGAAGTAGTAAGTGCTACCAAAAGCCCAGTTAACTGTTCCAGAACGTGCTAACTACTCATAATAGAGATTTGATGTCTCAGTCATTGGCGTGTAAGGCGAAGTTGTTACAGTGGGAGAGGGACAGGTTGATGAGAGACAATACGAGAGCTCATAGGCTGTGATAGTACTGTAACCTCTCTCTGCATCTGTGTTCAATGCTGTCCAATCGATTCTGAAGTAATTCTCATAAACAGTGGTTAGAGTTGGAGTACTTAGTGCTGCTGGGGTACTCCGGATCGTGAATGGATAAATGGCTGAATAGCTAGTACCACATATATTGGTTGCAGCGACTCTAAAGTTGTACGCAGTGTTCCAATTAAAATTAGTAGTGTCCGGAAGAGAAAATGTCAAAGAAAAAGAAGCGAGAGTATGAGCCATCGAGGTTCCAATGTTACTGTATGAACAGGAAGATTAAAGGCATTTTTATAATTGGAATGTAACTGGATCATTTCCAATACCATTGGGTGAATCTGAGCTGGACCAGGAGGTGCTTAATCCGCTCCAGACCACAACAATTGATGTCAAAGTTTGAGTTATAGATAAACCCGTTACACCGTCCGGAATAGACTTCATAATGTTGGCAACTGAACCGGTAAAATAAGCAGATTCTGTCCAGTAGCTTAATTGCTTAAACCTGAGGCGAAAATATATAGTGTTACCGAAGTAGTAGCCAAGATTTTTAAGAGAAGTCAATGATTGAACACTAGATGAGACAGCATTATTCACAAGAATACTGGTATACTAGCCATTTATTGCAGATTAAATGTCGAAGTCAACATAGGCTGGGCTAAAATGAGTATAGGTCCAACTGAATGTATAAGATTCGCAATTTGCTGAACGACTTGTTGATTAGAAAAAGGTTCCTTAATTTAAGATTGGAGTAGGGGATACTGGCAAAAATCTGCCACTATGACTTTCAATGTCATGATCAACAATATCTGAAGAGTCAAGTGCAGTAATTGGATTCCAAGCTATCTATACTTTTGGCAACTCTTACTATAACTTTTGTTTTTTGCTTTTTTAAAGTTTTTCATATTCAGCAAAAGATTCATTTATCTTTCTTCTAATTTCCTCTTAATTCCTCGGATTTCCCTAGTCGTCGTAGTCTTCTGACCCTTCATGTTGCTAGGCCGATGCAAGAGGAAGTG
>VFQS010002010.1_pt1 | contig 17433 bp, 15 predicted proteins | sample 3512361 | NCBI WGS metagenome assembly VFQS01 (sample SAMN10412375, study PRJNA504923) | tailings metagenome | isolation source: Relicate 1 Philex TSF3 active mining | place: Philippines
AGAAGAAAATTATGAACTAGATACATTAGTAACTAGAATAACAGTCACAAATGAAGTTTTATACAAAGAACTTGAACAAGTAATTAAAAGTACTAAAGTCATTGTTGGATGCCATGACGTATTTATTCACTTCAGAAAAGTTTCAGAAGAAAGAATTAAAAAAGAAGTCATTATGCTTTGTTATTTTAGTCAGCGTGTTGAATTTGAAACTGAATTTATTGTATCTTTTAGTGCTTTGAAACGATATATTGTTCTAAACTATGGTCTTAATATTTTTAAAAGTTTAGTTATTAACGATGATCCAGAAAAATCACTAGAAAAACTTAAAACAATAATTGTCAAAAATAAAACAGAAGTAGTGCAAAAAGATAAACTTGGTAAAGTACATGAAAAATTATGTCAGCTAACTCCAGCAGATATTGAAGTTTATAACGAAGAAACTGGTCCATTAAGAATTCCCACAGAAGAAGATTATCTAGATTTTCTCAAAAATTTACAACACCGTCCATTCAAATACAATACAATTCCAGTTGATTCTTCCATGAATCAAATCATGCATACACTTTAATTTCCTTACAGTAGATAAGGAAACTAGTATTTTCTAATAGTTTCTACTTTATTAGCCCTAAATTTTTGTATCTTAAAGTCGTTATCAAATTTTTCTTCACATGTATTAGCATTTTTTGGTCTATCTTCAATATTAACAACTATTGATATATTATTTTCATCTCCCCAAAATTCATGCATGGATCCTATTGGAATATAAATCATGTCACCAGGGATTGCACTAAATTCTTTTCCATCTATTATTGCAAAACGAGATCCTTCTATAATAAACATTCTATTATTTACGCAATCATAATGTTTTGGATAATGCCAACCTGGAGAGCATATTCTAATAACAAATTCAGAATCTTTTGTAAATGATATATTATTTTCTTTAGCCCAATCTTCTACAAATAAACTTATTTTGTCGATAGACGACTTTGCTTTCCATTTATATTTAAAACACCAATTACCTTGCAATGATTTGAAATCCTTTGCTAATATTGATATTTTTTCAGACGGTAATAAAGAATCAATATTATTATGACTAAATTTTTCAACCCTTATTCGTTCATGTGAAAAATGATCAAAAAATTCAAACGGTTCGATCATGTTCTTTCTAGATTTAGTCTTATTAACATGACGAATCAAAATTCTGACTAAAAAAGCAAATAGAAAGAAAAAAACACCGAAATATCTCATTATTTAATAAGTATCTTTATAAATTATTTATTTAAAGGTTAAAAAAAATTCATCCTTATTTTAAAAATGACATCGGTATTATTTTTAGGGTCACAAGATTTTTTTGTAAGTGAAAATAGTAATGGTAGAAAAGTATTATGTAATAATTTAAAAGGTATCAGCTTAGTCATGTTTCATGCAGATGTTACTCAGTGTGAATATTGTGAAGAAGCTCTCCCTGAATTTAAAAAAATGCCTTATAAAATTCCAGGTATTAAATTTGCTACAGTTAATATAAATAAAAATAGAGACATTGTATACATGGCATCACAAACTGTACTTCCTATTAAAGTTGTTCCATTAATTATCTTATATGTTAATGGAAGACCAAGTTTGAAATATGATGGTGAAAAAACAGCAACAGATATTACAGCTTTTTTAGATGAAATTTTAAATAGATTCGCACAACAAAAAGAATTCAAAGATAATAAAAATTTACGCTTAGAATCAGAAATTCCACCTTATACAGTAGGTGTTCCATTTAATTTAGTATGCGATAACGAAAAAGGAATTTGTTACTTAACATATGATGCTGCTTATCATAAAAAATAATTACTTTACATATAGTAAAGTAAATTACAACTTTGCAATGCTTCTAGATAGATGTGTTACATCTATTATAAAGTATTTAGACTCATTAATACTTGTAAACCATTTATTACCATTCAAGTTATTAATTATATTACCTGATTTATATTCATTTATTCTATAGCGAACCCAATATTTTTGTGTGTTTATATCAGTAAAATGTAAATAACATAATGTCAACTCTACGTTTGTGTCTTCTGGAGAATCTCGTAAGAAACTTTTCGAACACTCACATGAGTCCCATGTAGCATTATCAATGACTAATGCTTTTATCCAATAAGAAGAAATAATATTGTCTTTTATCCTAAACGACTTTGTCATTGTTTGATTTCCATATGTGGCTATTATTATTTTAGAATCTTTGTTTATTGTTTCTTTTAATTGTATTCTACAAGATGAAAATGGAGTTGAAACAATAATATCATTTGTTTTATAAACCAACGATAAATAATATATACCTAATAATATAAAAATGAAATTATAATACATTTTTTATTTTTGTTAAAAATTAGTAATAAAATCAATTTATATGTTTAGTCAATTTAAAACGTCATGCAATCTAATTGATACTACTCCACTAAATTACATTTACGACTATTCGAAACTAGTTAACGTTATTAAAAATCCACACTTATGTATGAAAATTCCAGGTTCAAATTGGTGCGTTTCGAATTATCTTAAAAACTTAGATTCAGACAAGCATTTGGTGCATTTGTTTCATGCAGTAAATTGTTATGAGTACGACGATATATATTTGCATTTCGATTACTATTATAAGAACTACTATGTGGAATCAGAACATGATATTGACGAAATATATGAAGAAATTTTAATTTTATGCGATTGGATTTTTTCTTATTGTAAGAGTAAAGAAAACCTTGAATATATATTTAAAGATTTTGATCAAACAGACGAATTAACTGAATTAATTGATAATATGAATCAATTATACATTAAGAATTAATTTACCTTATAAATATAAGGTAAAAATTATGTAATATTACAAGATAAATACTTAATTTTATTCAAATTTGATTTTATTAGCTTTTTTGTTAATTTTTGAGTAGGATATATGATACGTGATTGCAAATAATACGTTGAATTGATTTCGCAATAATATCTAAATGACGAATAATAATCATAATCGCATAATGTCATATTCCAATTATTAGTAGATGTAGGAATTATTATTGATTTACAATGACAACCATATTCTTTGTCCAAATAATAGTCGTGTATAGCAGAACTTAATGAATAATTTTGTGGATATATCTGATAAGAATTATATATATCTTTTAATATAAAATATGTATCTGTTACGTTAAAATTATTTGTTAGATTTCCAACAAACATTTCTAAGTTACAATCATTTACTTCAAAGTTATTATATAGTATACAAGTTCCATTTAGGGTTGGAGAAGTTACAAACAGATATTTTATAAAAAAATAATAGTAAAAATAGTTATATAATACTGAAAAAGGATTCATTTTCTTAATCTTAAATTAAGAAAACAACTAAATTCAATTTATAATGATAAATCAAATAATTCATCGATATTTAAATAAGCCCCATGTCGACCTTTTATCTTAACTCCTTCATAGTGATTTCCAGTATTATATATTATAATAGTTTTATAATGTGGAATAATGATACCAGAAGTGATTTCAAATTTTGAATTAATACTGCTATATTCTACTATATTAATTTTAAGAAGATTTGAAATATAATACTTCATATAAGTTTGTATCCAAAATCCATGTTCTAATAGCTTATTTTTCGTTTCAGATATTATTTCGTTAAGTATTTTTAACAGTATAGTAGCATCATCTTTAGGAATGTTTAATTTATCAATAATTTGTAATAAATTTAAATCAGGAAATTGCGATACAATTTTATCCCATAGAGAAGATTTATTTTGTGAACTTTCAAAATATTTATTCCATAATGTGTTATTTGCTTTTTGGACTGCACATGTATAAAAACTAGTTTGTATAATGGTTGGTAAAGCTAGATAATGATCGACATTAAAATTTTTAGATAACATATCTTTAAATGTAAACAGTTCACTTTCATTATAATTATAACCTAATAAACTAATCAATAATGCATGATAGAAACAATTTCCTTGACCTATAGTATTAATTCTATATAAATTAGTTCCGTTTGATAATTTTGAAAATAGATCTCCTTTAGTAAATGTGGATTGTTTATAAAGGGAAAGAAGAACATTATCATCATGAGTAATTTTTGGTTCATATAATATTTGATAAGTTGATTTACTATCCAAGTTTCCAATACATATTTGTTTAAATGTGCGAAATTCATTATCTGTGCATTTAAACTCAAAAGTAGAATTATTATACTTTGTAGTGTAATCCTTATTAGTAATAATAACAAAATTATAAGATTTATCTAAATTATATTTGGTAATATGATCAATAATTTTTCCAACTACAAATGTATTTAGCATGAATATGTAAATCAATTTAGTTGGAAATGTTCTAATAGAGAAGAAATTTCCAATGGAAGAATTATCTAAATCTTCAAATTCTGTCGTGTATATATTAAAATAGTTACATGTTTGATTAGTAAAACACTCTGTTATAGGATCATTTTTTTCATATCCTAAGAAATAATAGTCTATAGAAAATTTCATAGTTTTTAAGTAAGTTTCTCTCATTTTAATACAAAAATTATTTGACAATAATTCATATGAAGTATCGTTATAGATTTTTTCTTTATTAAAATTTATTTCTTGTAAATCATATGACTTAAATGATATGGTATCATTTATTATTACTAACTGGTTGTCTTCAGGAAATATGGTTTCATTTAAAACATCTATTGTATTTTTCATATCATAACCAACATTTTGTAAATTAAAATACGCTAAAATTTCTTTATTAATAGTAGGACTAAGAACAGAATCATATGTATTATACAATAAGGCTTGCGCATAGAGAGCAGATTTAATTGATGATTTTTTAGCTTCATGTAGATTTATAAAATCATTAATAGTTTTATATCTGAAAGATTCCTTATTAATGCTATTTTTATAGTATATACATTCGATAGATTTAATATTTTTATTGAAAGGAATAATTGAATAAGGAAACATATCATATTTTTCTAGTTCACTTATTATATAGTCAAAGAATATCAGATTATCGTCTTCTATGGTTTTTCTATATAATACGTCTGCAGTTAATTTCTGTCCAAATGTATTGCTTATGCTAAAAGGTTCATTTAATTTAATATTGAAATTCTGTGATTTAAGTTGTGTGTTGAATTTTAATAGTTTAAATAGTTCATATGCGTCTAAGAACGAAAATATAACTTTGTTGTTTGTTAATGTCATAATATCATAAATATATTCTTTTAATATTAATTCGTCCGCAAAATATTTGCCTATTGATGAATTATTTTGAAATATTTCATATTTTAATTTTTCTTTTGTTTTAACATAACCAGTATTGTATTCAGTAGTGTGTTTACTTATTTTATCTAATAAATCTAAACAATTTGATATTGTTTTTTCAGTGTTAAAATTAGTGATATTATTCCATTTCATATACCAATCACTTATGAATTTTTGAGATGAATTTATTAAGATCTCTTTATATTCATCTAATGAATATGAAATTTTTAGATTCATTTTATTAATGTTAACGTTATTATGAATAATTCCATCTATAAATATATCATACCATACAATAATATCTTTCAAATGTTTTCCATCTTTATTTTTTGGATTCTTTGCATCTAGAATCCATGGTTTTTCATCTGAATACCAATGTAAAACTATTGGGAAATCATTTTCATAAATAAAATTTTCAGTCCAAAATCCAGCAGGATTATATCTTTGATGGATGTTTTTCCATACTGTTTGTGGTCCTTTATTCCATAATGAATAATAATATGCAATTGATTGTTCATCAACACCATTAATAACTGTATCTGTACCAAAAACTTCGTTTTCATTTAACATTTTTCTATAATTGTTATAATCTTCAAGTGTTGGAGAAAGCAATATAGATGTAGCACTTGGAATCGTTCCATTTTGTTCTAATGATTTTTTAATTTGACTTTGGGTTAAATTAGAATTATGAATAGGATAACCATCTTTACCAAGAGTATTTCCTTCTAAATACCAATTATTTAATCCATTTTTTTTAAGGGCAGATTTCTGATTATAGAAACTTACATGACCTGCAGGAGTTTGCATATTGAATAAATGATCAATATTATCTAATATTGCAGTATCTGCGTCAAGAAATAAAATCTTATCAAAATTTAATCGCAAACATTGCCATTTTGTATAGCTGGATTCAATCCATGTATTATATATTTCTTGTTGTCTTTCTGTTCTTAATGGTTTAGACTTATGATAAATATATGCAACTTCTGTAATATAGTCCGCTACAAGACTTATTATTTCGCGAGCTTCTTTAGATACATCAGGTGTAACCATGACAACTGTATTAGCTTTTGGATTAGTTCTTTTAACAGACCATACAGATGTAAAAATACCAGGTAAGTATGAATCTCCTTTCATTAATAACCAAACATATGCAAATTTTTCTCGTTTTATGTTTTCATTTGATGGTATTAAAGATAAATAATCGTATATAACGTTTCCATTAAAATTATTTTCCATTATGAATCGTCCTGGATAATCATCCATTACAGTTAGAAGTTTTTGTTGATCTTCATTGTATTTTAATAAATCAGTTTTATTTGATATGTCTTGTTCTATTGTTCTTAAGTTACCTATAGATTTTTTAAGTAATAATTCTTGAGAAGTAAAATAGTCTAATTTATTTTGATAAATAATGTAATTATTATTCATTAAATCAAATCTAGTAATTTTAAGAGAACTGATCATTTTTTTTCTATCTAATGCACTTGGTTTAGTATCGTTTGCAATAATTATTATATCTAATTTTGAATACAAAAATTGAGACAATATATCGTAATTTCTAGGTAATATTAATATATCAGATTCTGTATCACTAATATAAGAGTATAAAACACTTGTATCTACTATATAATTAATAAATGTTTTTCTAGCTTTCACGTTATCTTGAAGATACGGTAGTGCTTTGTCATACTGTTTTTGATCGGTTGTAATAAATGTTATGATACCATCAAAGTTCTTAATATAGTCTGCATCCATATTAAATAATAATATTTTATATTTAGGAATATCTATAATGAATTTTTTATCAATACCATTTTTATATATTCTATCAATAAGTTTGTCATTAATATAATTTTGATTTGGAATTATGGATTCTTCTAGATCTTTATCTAAATTTTGTTCTAATACTTGTGGTTGTGGTAATATACGTTGTGGTTGTTGAACTTGTGGTTGTTGAACTTGTGGTTGTTGAACTGGCAATGGACGTTGTGGTTGTTGAACTGGCAATGGACGTTGTGGTTGTGGCATAGGTAATATACGTTGAACTTGTGGTGCTGGTAATATACGTTGTGGTTGAACTTGCGGTTGAACTGGTTGCGAAATTTGTGTTTTAGTATTTTTAAATTTATTATAAAGAGAAATAACATCTGTCAATAAAAATTTATTCATCATATCTGCAGTAAATGTAGTTTCAACTGTCAATTTTCCATTTGCATAGATTTTATCTAAACGTAATCTTAACAATTCAAGTCTATTATCCTTATATATAAATTCTCCAATCAATCCATCTAAGTTACCACATAAAATACCATCGCAATTGGCATTAGAGTTAATAGAAAAATTATATACCTTATTATTTATCTTGAAAATGATATCTTTACCATAAGTCAAATTATATACTGTTTCAAATGATGAAGTATTTAATTTAGTTAACTTAAGATCAATAGATACCTTTTCTGGAAATTTCCATTTTAGTGTATTTAAATTATCACTTCTGTTCAAAGGTTCAAGAATAATTCCATCATTATGTTTATCAATATCAAACATTCCAAATTGTCTACTCATGTACTCAATACAATCTTTAATATTATCTTCTAGTGTTTCTCTATAAAAGAAAAATGATTTAATATAAACTTTTGCATTATTTTGAATAAGTCCTGGTTCAGTTATAGAATGAACTTGAGTTAAATTAACAAATTGTCTAATAATTTCTAACTTTGACAATCTATCGTTAAGAGAGTCTATCTTATCATTCTCGTAAGTATCGTATAAATAAATGTTTAAATCATTATCTTTTATCACAACTTCAGTTTGACATAATATGACATTTCCAAATGATTTGAGTTTATTTAAAATACTAGGATCGATTTGTTTTGTATTAACTGCGTTGTCTTTATAAATAATAATAGAATCTTTGTCATTAAATAACTGAACTAAGCAATATAAGTTATTTGTCAACTTATCGGTAAATAAGAATATAGCCAAAGAATAATTAGTACCATCTAATTTATTTGTTACAGCATACTTATCCAAATTTTTATTAAAATGATGATTAGGAGAAAATTCAGGACGCTGTAAGTTAATAGGTTTAACAATGTCTTTAATTCTATAACATTTATTAGTAGATACATCAAACGTTATATTATCTGGTAATTTTATTTCGGATTGGTAAATTGCTTTTGATACTTTTGCAAACTGTGTTCTATACCATACAATATCGATTATATTATATTGATTAGGAAATAGGACTAACAAACTTTGTTTTACCGGAGCAATTATTTCATTGTCTTTAAGAGGACTATTGTTGATAGTTTTATATTCTATTTCACATTCCCAGGAAATTTTAGGAGATTTAATTCTGGTAAGATCAATAATAAATGTATCAAAATCAAATGAATATCTTTCCCTTTCTCTAATGTATGATGTACCTATTTTAGCAGAATTAAATTCTTGTTCTGTTAATTTTTGCTCGTAGTTTCTTTCAAATTTACAGTTGATTGTTTTGATAAAATTCTTTCCTTTTATGTCTCGTTCAAAGGAATTTATAATGCTAAATAAGACATTATATTTGTTTTGACTATTAGAAAACAAATTCTTATGTTTTCGTTGATAAATGATATTTCCATTTTCTTCAATTTTTCTAACATCTCCGTAAGATGTAACAGTTGATTTAGAAATAATGGGAGTTTTTTGTTTGGATAATAAAAAAATCATATTAAGGAATTCCTGCTCTGATTTTATCATATCAAAAAATCTCATCTCTAATTCAATATCAAACGAACTATATTTTTCTAATATGTCATTTGCTACATTTTTTATACCAAGTTTATAGTATTGTATTAAAGGTTCAATATCTTTAATATCTTTACTATCGAACTGTAAAACACCATTTTGCAGCAATGTATATTGTTTATTTAGATCCTTGAGATGTTTAAGAAACTGCTGACAGCCTACTATAGTTCCAGATAAAACATTTCCTTTTAGGTTAGCAGAGTAACCATTAAAAATGTTTCTCTCAAATTGTAGAGTTCTCATTTATTAATAGTATTTTATTTTTTAAATTAAATTCAATTTTAAATGGTTAAACTTGTAATTATTTCTTGAATTTGCGTTTTACCAAATTGCTCATAGTATTCTGTCGGTTCAAGTTCTCCACCTGAAACATTTAAAATACTTGAGTCAAGAGAATCCTTTAACATCATATATTTAGGAAAATTAAGATCTTGATTTTTCATATACTTTCTATATTCTGATAATACATTTTCTGGTTTTATCAAATGCTTGTATGTTCTAGAAAACTTAAGCGCACAGTTATAACTGCAAAATGTTTGAGTACAATTATTAAAAACTAATGGTTCCCATGTAATTGGTATTTGCAATATACAGTTACAACAATATTTTATTTGTTCGTCATTAATTCTTGTTTTTGTATGACGATACGTTATGTAAGTTTTTTCAGAAGAACCAGATAATCCAATTTGGTCTAATCTAGTAACTTTATTAGGTGGAATAACTATTTCCCATTTTTTTTCAAGATTATCAAGACCAAAAATTTCTCTCATATTATTCTGCTTATCTAAATCAACCATATTAATATCTTTTAGAACGAATGTTGTATCTAAGTCTTGTTTTTTCTTTGATCTTCCAAATGATTTTACGTTTGGAATGTTTGCCTTAAGATCTGACAATTTTGTATAAGTGTATATAAGATTTACTAAATCTTCTGGGAATTTTTGTATATCAAATTTTATATCCAGTGTTTTCAATCCATTGAATTGTTCTCCATTTTGTGGATAAGAATCATATGGTAAATTGAATGGTTTTGTATGCTTAAATTTTAATGAATGCACTCTTATCAATACAAATATAATAGAGTGAATATCTGAAGAACATGATTTAATAATGTCTAATAAATTTTTCAAATTATCATGTTTCTCAATTCTTTCCAATAAACGATCGTATAAGACACAAGAACTAAATGAATGATCTTCGACAGACATCTTTGAAGAAATAAAACGAATTCTTTAACCCATATACGTAAAATCTATCCAAATCCATTTCACATCTTTCTTTAAATTAATTAATTTCTAATCATTTTAATAATGTTTACGAACAATAATAATTATAGTAAACCTACCGCAAATTTCGATTCTAACTATGTTCGTTTCGATAAAATTGCAGTAAATAATTTATTAGTTGTAGGAGAAGCTTCTGGATCTTTTCCTACTAGCTCTGTAGCTGGACCTACCGGCTACACTGGAGCTCAAGGTCCAGCTGGTCCACAGGGATATAGAGGCCCTATCGGATTACAAGGTCCACAAGGTGAATCAGGGCCACCTGGAGACTTTGGTCCGCAAGGAAACCCTGGCCCAGTCGGACAACAAGGTCCAATAGGACCAGTGGGACCACAAGGTAGAGTCGGACCACAAGGACCACAAGGAAATCAAGGTGTCACTGGGCCTGCTGGAATAGCAACAAATACTGGAGCTACAGGCCCAGCTGGACCACTAGGACCACTAGGACCTACAGGACCAACTGTATGGACAGAAACAGTATCAGAATTACAATACTTTAACAAACCAGTGCATGTTAATAGATTAGAAGTATCGCAAACTGGTGGAGGTGTTATTGGAAATTTATTACCGGACGAAGATAATAAATATAATTTGGGAGCGCCAGATAGAATCTGGCATTCATTATATGTCGGTACTGGAACAATCTTTATAGGAGATACTGAATTGAGTAGTAGTAGCGGTTCATTAACAATTGTTGGTGGTGGAATAAATATAGTAAATCCTGATTCTGGAAACTTAATATCATTAGTATCTACAACAAATGGACTTGAAGTTATTACTAGCGATCAATTTGGTAATCAAACTTCAGGGAGTAGCACACTTGGATCAACAGGACCAACTGGTCCATCTGGTTTTATAGGTCCAACCGGACCAATGGGAAATGGTGGTGGTATTTTAAGTATGGAAAATTTTGAACTATTGAATACAATGGATTTAGACGACATGGGATTTGATCCTTTAGATAGTTTTGTAAGAACATTACAAGTTACTGGAACATTTTCAGAATGTTATTTAGTTGCAGGATGTTGTAGCACAAGTCCAGACCTAGTTAATTTAAAATCAAGTTACATAAATTTACTTGGTCAATGGATTCGTGATTCTGAATTATATGATCAGTATGGATCGCAATATATGGCTTTTCATGTAAAAACAAATAGACTTGAAACAAGAAGATTATCAACTCATCCAGAAGAATGTTTTTTCGTTTCTTATGAAGAGACGTATAATGGATGGACTGGCCCTGTACAAGAATTTAATCCGAAATATACTCTCATGAAAACAGCACAATTCATAAAATCTCGTACAAATAATTGCTTATCAGGAATTAGTCCAAGTAATGCGGCAGGAGTATTTTTAGCAAATATGGGGGATCCTTCAAATGCATATACTACATTAACAGATATTTGGCTAGAGCCATATGCAAATATAAATACGACATTCATACGAATGCAGTTTAAATCATATGAAAACGCAGGTACATTTTCAGAAGTACCAATTTATTTATTCTTTTAAGCAAGTTTAAAGGAGTAAATAATGAGAATAAATGTCAAAGATTAATATAATAGGTTCTTGGTCAGAACAAAATATAGTAAATTGTATATTTAGGGATTCTAGTTTGTTTAATAACGATAAAGATACTTTAAAACCAAGTCATTTTTATTATGTTAAGAATCACAATTTTGGTATTACTCATTCTAATGCTCCTATGTTAATTGATGATTTATTAGTTCGTTTTATAAAATTTGACCACGACGAAGATAATTTCACATGTAAGTTAGATAAAATCAGAAAACTCGATTTAGAACAACGTGAATTTTATGCAAAAATGTATATATTATCTATATTAAACTATAATGTAAGTTCTCATAAAGATTTTATAGAAAAATTAGATCTATTTGGAGAAGTGCTCGTTAATAAGTTATTTACTGAAGTTGAACAACATATGATAATTGAAAATTTATTAAATAGTAATAATAACGTTAAATTTTCTGTTGCATGTGAATTAGTTCATAGGGGTTTTGAGTTTACACTTGTTAACTGCATGAAATATAATTCTTTAGGAATGTTATTATACTATATAAGAGAATCAAGAAAAATTAAACATGTGGTAGAGCAAACATATGTAAATGAAAGTTCTTATTTTAATGAAAAAATTGAAGGTTATGGTAATAGTAAAGAACAATATGCGCAAATTAAAATGGAGGAACCAATGACTAAAGAACACATTATTCCATTTGAGAATACAGCTAATTATAAGGAAATGAACATCAATCCAAATGATGTGCAACCTTTAGAAGAATTAAAGAATTTTTATAAAATTAGACTAGATGAACTCATTGATTCAAATAAGAAAAATCCAACAGAAAAAACAACCCAAGAAATTGATAGACTAACTAATATATTGGATACATATGACGAGCCTAAATCATATTTTGACAAACCAAGTGGTTATAAAACTATAAGTATTAATCCAAATGATGTTAATCCATCAGAAGATATTGAACATTTCTTCACTATTAGATTATCGGAACTAATTGAATCAAATAAGAAAAATCCATTAGAACAAACACAAAAAGAAATAGCAAGAATAAGTAAAATATTAGGAAAAGGATTTACTCCTGATTTACTCACAATTAGCGAAAATCAAGAAATTAACGAAAACGAAGAAAAATCAACAATTTAAAAAAATATTACTTATTAAAATAAATGAAATTTTATGTTACTATTAGATTATTTCCAATTAATAGACGTGGTAGCTTTCAATCACAAGTTATAGAATTTAATGAGTCTCAATCACATACTGTTTCCATGTTAAAAAAAATAATATCGGAAAAATATGGCGATTATAAGAAAGATAGTATGAAAGTATCTAGAATTACACAATTTTTGAACGACGACGAGACTCTTGAACTTGGAGAAACCCTAAATGTTATTTCTTAAATGAAATTTTAACAATTTCTTTATATTAGTAAAGAAATGGATTCCTTAGATAAACAACGTTATTATTATTTAGGGCATGTGCTATATGCAAAATGTGTACGTGGTGAAAAAGTTGAAGATGATGAATTATTGCAAAGAATAGCCATTAAACAATTTCCAGTCACACTTCAAGAAATGAAAGATTTGTGTGGTCTTGAGTTAGATACAGTTCAAGAAAAACGTTATAAAGCATTGACTAAAGATTCTTTAGAAACACTCCAACACTTACAAGCTTCTGACTTAATATCAGAAGATATTGCAAACTATGTTCTTATAGATTATATGAATAATTATGATCATATTTATAGAGAACAGAAAAAACTAATGATTAGACTTACCAATTATATAAATTCTATTACAAGAACTAACTACCAATTCACTCTTGGACGTATAGATCATTTAGATCTTGAATTGTTATACGAATATATTCAAAATTTTACTATTAAGTATTGGACCCATTATTATGGAATTCTTACTTCTGATAAACGTGAAATTAGAGAAAATCTTGAAGCAATCGCATATGATTTGAGAGATCATTATAATTTGGATTATGATATTGAAATTGACGACGATGACATGCCTTTATCTGACGATGAAGAAAGTACTTTAGATACATATAAAGATTATTTTGACAAAGCTGTTGGTTATCAACTTTATCATGAAAATGGAATTAATCCTAGCGATGATGATATAATTGACGCTCTTACATCATTTATTGATTTTGAACCAGAAGATGAAGATTCCAGATCTCCTGACGTCGAGTTATATGATTCTGAAACAGTAGATAATATTAAAACTGAACTTTTGGAATATTGTCGTGAAAGATTTGAAGAAATTAAAGAAGAAATGAAAGATAGCGAACGGGAAAGCGATCAAGAAAGCGAACCAGAAAGCGAACGGGAAAGCGATCAAGAAAGCGAAGGGGAAAGCGAAGGGGAAAGCGAAAATGAACAAGAAACTGAACGTGAAAAATTATATAAAAGTATAGAAGATGAATATAATAGAAATTTAGAAGAAAAATACGGAATGACAGAAGAAGAAATATTAGAAGAATATTATAAAGATATGGAAAGTCAAGATGAATTAATAAGAGAAATGGAAAAACAACATTTTTAATTTTTCCATATCTATAAATAAATGGATCCATTAAGTTTTGGAAATATGATGTGTGGATTACAGACTTTTTCTGGAGATGAATCAATCATGTATGAATTAGACGATATTGGAAATATATTTGACTTAACTCTCAAACCTGGACTCAATGTAAGAGTTGTTAACGAACAATTACATAGTGCTCAGGCTGGAATTTTTTTACGTTATTTTCAAAAAAACGAAGATATATTTGATCAAATTGCATTAACTATTTTAGAGTCATCAGATAATGTATGTAATAAAAGTATTCCTAGAAAATATATTGAAAAAAGTTTAAAAAATTCTGTAGGTATAATTGTGTTTAGCGTACCTGACATAACAGCACAAAAATGCGTTATGACATCATTTGCGATATTATCTGTTAAAAATAATAAAGAACTGACAAAATTAGGTCAAGATGAACCAGTAGGTTATTTAAATATATTATGTGCTTTACAAGATAGATTAACAGATGATCAAGGAAAATCTTGGTCTACAGGCTTTGGAGCTATGATGCAGTATCATGCTGGAAGAATATTTAGAGACATATATAAATTAAGATATATGTTTTTACATGCAGCAAGTATAAGTTTGATCAATTATTATCATATGTTGTCGTTCAATTTCGGAAATATGGAATTTGGAGTAGATGACATGATGAATTGGATAAATCAAAAATATAATTCGACTGATCTAAGAAAAATTTCAGATTTTAATTCAGAACCATATAAATCAGAACGTGAAAAAATACATGAATACATGTGGAAATTTGCATATGAAAGAGTTCAAGACTTTCTATATGATCATGATATAACAAATTTCGTAGAACCAATATATGATCCTAATGATATTTATAGTGATTTGTCAGAAGAAGAGTTAATAGAATTACAAAGAAAGGAAACTGAATATGAGAATAAAATAAGGTCAAAGATATACGAAATTGCTTTATCTCTTGTCAATACAAAGAAGGATGAATATTTAATGCATATAAAATTAAGATTTGACAACGACGACGAAGAAAATGAAGAAGACGAAGATGAAGAGATGATGGATTTAACAAGAACATTACAATCAACGTTTGTTAATGTAAATGAATCATTAAATCATTTGGATGCACTTAAAAAATATAGTATACAGCAAATATATCATTACATGGGTCTTCAACAACAAATTTAAAACAATTTAAAGAAATAAATTTTAAAAATAAAGATGGAATTCAAAAATCCAGACGTTGAACAATACAAAAGATGTATTAAAATAATGGAAATAGTTAAAGGTAGCAAATATAAAGCAACTTTAGCTTGTAACGAAATAGAAAGCCAATATACGCAATGTATAGATCACATTGAGCGCGAAGATGAAAAAAAACGTAAAGAAGTCTTTCATACATGTCTTAAATCATCTAAGACTGACGACGAACTAGAAAACTGTGAAAAAAACATGAAATGGCCTTCAACACTTAGAATAGATCGTCATAAATGCGGAGAAAGTCGATATGAATCGTATCGTGGAATAAGAATATAATTTCTTAACATTTACGTTAAGAAACTAAGAAACTAAATTTGTAAGTAAATTATTAAGCTCAATACTATATTCATTCACATGTTGTTCGCAAAAATTCAATAATCTATTGACACTTGCAATCATTTTCCCATTTATTAAACCAAAACCAAAATTTTCATAGCGTCTATCTATAGTATTTATTTCTACTGTAGATTTTAATGTAAGTACATTTTCTTTCACTGCTTGCATGAGAAGAATACATAGTAGTGCTCTTGTTATTCCACTTAATTTTTTATCGGTCGATAACTTAAGAGTCTGAAGAAAGTCATTCATGTGAGAATTTCTGTTAATATCAACTGAAATTTTTATGACACAGTCTTTTGATTCTAAATCATTAAGTTTTGATATACATACAACTAAATTAGGAAACTCAATTGTTACATCAACTCTAAAACTAAAATCATTATTAGTAAAATCTAGAGAACGTTGCATTTATATTATGACTATTTTTTCTTAAATTTTTGAATTTGTTTATAACCAAAAATCATTGAATATCCTACAATTTGACAAAATCTTATACAGCATCTTTCTATAAACGAATAGTCGTTCATGTATAATTTAACTGGACGTAATAATGGCGGTAATTCCATTTTATAAATTTAAAGATTTTCTTATATCTATATTAAATGAATTATAGAAATGTTCCTGTATATGGAAATATAACTCCAAACTATCTATTGGATAATGTATACATGAACCATCTTCAAGTCGGTTCATTATTTATCATAACTGGAGCATCTGGTTCTCAAGATGCTTTCGAACAACTTAAAGGACCTACTGGACCTATTGGAGCACAAGGACTACAAGGACCAATCGGAATTCAAGGATCACAAGGAAATCAAGGAAATACTGGACCAGTTGGACCACAAGGAGAACAAGGATTTATGGGAATTCCAGGACCACAAGGAGATATAGGTCCTACAGGCTCACGGGGAGAACAAGGATTAGCAGGTTCAAGTAGTTTATTACAATGGCATTATGTTTCTACAGGTTCTGAATATTCAACTGGAACTGGTACAATACAACATGAAAATTCCTGGAATACAGGAAACATGTGGACAATAAATATAGATGATTTACAAGGTAACGATCAACGTTCGACATTTATTCAATATGATTATTTAATGTCCTTACCAAATAATAACTTATACCTAAATTTAACAAGCTCAATAGATAATGGATTTACCAACATGGCAATTTATAAAGTTATAGGAATGATACAAGGAACATATGCTGTTCATGCATTAACTGAGTACGTTCAATCTACTCAACAATATATTGGAACAGGAGCTGATATTACGCTTTCTTTTTATACATCTGCGTCAAGTATTACTGGGGCAACTGGTCCTGAGTTTACTGGACTTCTTCAAAGCGATTCTACTGGACCA
>VFQS010002013.1_pt1 | contig 17416 bp, 11 predicted proteins | sample 3512361 | NCBI WGS metagenome assembly VFQS01 (sample SAMN10412375, study PRJNA504923) | tailings metagenome | isolation source: Relicate 1 Philex TSF3 active mining | place: Philippines
GCGCGGCAACGCAAGGATCATGCGGATGTGGTCTTTTTCTGGTCTTCTCAGGAGAGGTGGTGGTCGAAGAAGTTTGGTGATCTGGATGAGGCAGCGAAGCCGAATTTGGGTAAGGTTTCAAGCGGGAAGGAGAAGAAATCTGCTCAGGCGAAGCCAAAGCGATCGAGTAAAATGGCTAAGCCTAGTCCGAAAAAGTTGTCTTGATAGGTGAAATATTTAAGATGTATCACATTGTTTTAACCTAACAAGATTGATAAATCTTTAAACATTTAATACTAAAATGAGCTAGAAGTGCTATCATGCTTTGGTTTGTAAGTTTAGAATCTTGTCATTTCTTGCAAATGTATAGGTGATTTTGAGAACAATGGTTGTAGGAACTAACTCTGCTAGTGAGTTATTAGAAACTGTTTATACTGCACTCGAACTTGATCAAGGTGAGCTTTTGAGTGCGGAATTTTCCCCTACCCAAGAAACTAATTTAGAACAGTGGCTAAATAAGGGTGACTGGTTATCACTTGCAAAGCAGCTACAAGCCGAAAAGATCTTTTTTGTAAAAGACGATCCTGTTATAGTTTTTGCTAGCTCTAAATCTAAAGACGGTTCAGACTTAAGAAAAATATTTAATGATGTTTGGTGCATGGCAAGACCTCAAAGGTTATTCCTCGCTACTGATGGGGAGTTAGCTGTATATGACTTAACAAAGCCTCCTGTTAGAACCGATGAAGACTGGGAGAAGAATAAACCTTTGGTCTTAGTCAAAAAGATCTCTGATGTTGTTAGAGAACTAAAAAGCTATCGTCGAGGAAATATAGAATCTGGAAAATTATTTGAAGAAGAACATTTTGGGAAAGATGATCAACGTGCGGATCAATCTCTAATTCGTAATTTAAAGATTGTTCGCGACAACTTAACAAACTCTATTTCAGGCAAAGAACTAGAACGGAAGTATGCTCATGCGCTGATAGGCAGATCTATATTTATTCGCTATTTAGAAGATAGAAAAATCCTTACAAAAGAATATTTTGAGAATGTTGTAAAAAAACATAATAGACCCGAATGGAAATCAATACTTGATGCGAAACTGAACAAGCCAGATATTGATCAAGATATGGGAAAGCGCTTATATCCAAAAGTTTTAGAGAATAAAGAGTTTACATACGCTTTATTTGATCAGTTGTCAGAAGACTTTAATGGAGATATGTTTCCTTCCGATCTTGACGAGAGACAAGCAGTAGACGTTCAACATCTCACATTACTACAAGGTTTTTTAAGAGGAGATGTAGATAGCCAACAAAGTCTCTTCTTTTGGGCATATAAGTTTGACATTATCCCTATCGAGCTAATTAGTAGCATATACGAAGAGTTTTACCTGACAACAAATGCTGATGCAGGAAATCATGGAACACATTACACTCCAAGCTCATTAGTTAGATTCGTTTTATCACAAGTTCTAACACCAGATTGTCTTGAAAAAAAACCTAGAATTCTTGATCCATGTTGTGGATCGGGAATCTTTCTAGTTGAAGCTTTTAGAAGAATTGTGCGATATCGCTTCTTTAAGAAAGGTAAAATGCCAAGTCCAACAGAGCTTAGAACAATTATCAGAGATCAATTAGCTGGCATTGAAATTAATGAAGAAGCAGTGAGAGTTGCAGCTTTTAGCTTATATTTAGCACTTCTACATTTTCAAAAGCCCCCAGATATTTGGAAACAGATTAAGAAAGGGCAACGTCTTCCAAGTCTAAAATATCAATCTAATTCGACTAGTACTGGAGAAAAATTCAATAATTTAATTGAGGCAAATGCTTTTGATGTTGCAAAAAAAGTTAACGATGAAGATGTATTGAATAAGTTTAGTAGCAACTGTGCTGACGTTGTAATTGGGAATCCTCCTTGGGGGCAACCTAAAAAAGGTGATAAAGCAGGAGCATTTGCTTTGCAGAAAGGACTTGATTGGTGTGAACAAAATAATTATCCAGTTGGGGATAAGGAAAGATCACAGGCTTTTATCTGGAAAACTCTTGATTTCCTGAAAGATAATGGTGTTGCATCTTTACTTGTTTCTACTGGAGTATTTTTTAAACATCATGAAAATAGCCAGAAATTCCGAAATCAATGGTTATCTTCAATCAAACTAATAGAAGTTATCAACTTCTCTCATGTTAGAGATATTTTTTTTAGTGGCGCAATTTCTCCATTCGCTTCTGTAGTTTTCCAAAAATCTTCTACAGTTGATCCTCAGTATCAATTAGTTAACTATTTTTCAGCCAAGAAATCATCTCAAGCTATTCGTTTAAAGTCAGTTATTCTAAGTTGTTCAGATCTTCAAATGGTTCACCAATCAGATTTACTTGAGAATGATAAGCTTTGGAAAATCTATTGGTGGGGTAATCACAGAGATCTCGCTTTGATCAATAATTTACAACTCAACCCATCTCTCGAAAAATTTTGCGACCCTGAAAATTCAGGGAGGGGATTTGAAGAAGGCTCAGGACAATCATCGATTGGAAATATTTTAAACTATAAGGAACTTCCTACTAAAGAATTTAAAAAATATGGAAGCATTAACAAAAAATTACTAAAGTCTGTCCCGCTAAAAGTAAATCGCAGGGGAAAGAGTGAGGGCTTATATTTTGGAAAGCGTATTTTAGTAAAGCGTGGTATTACTCAGCAGTCTTTCCCAAAAGGACAAATTATTTCTCGCTTAGAATCAGAAGAATTTTGTTTTCGGCATTCTATTTACTGCATTAAACTTGCTCAGCCAGATGATTGGAAATATAAGATTATTTTGGGGATTATATGGTCATCACTTTCTCGATATTATTTTTTCCTGACTACTAGTACTTGGGGAATGTGGCATCATGAAATTCATTATCAAGAATTACTAGATTTACCAATTCGGCTTCCTGATTCTCAAGAGAAAATAGATCAAATAGTTAATATAGTTGACCAACTCAACAGTGTAGATTCATCGCATCAAAAAACTTCGAGATCAAGAAATAAGAGCCAACTAGAAATAAATATCAATACAAATATACCAAATCATAAAAATCCATTGGAAGATATAACGGTTCTCGAAGATAAGCTTGATGAAGCTATATTTGATTTATATGAACTCAGAATATCTGAACGTGATTTAATTCGTGATATGTGCGATATTGGCATCGAATTTTTCTACAATGAAATAGAAAGTCAAGCTGTTAAACCAATTATAACAAGAAACCCTAAATGTAAGTATGGGCTTCTACAAACGACCTCATCTCTCAATGACTCTGATCTACCAGTTGACCTCAAAAGTTACCTAAAGATTTTACTAAATGCTTGGAATCGAGAATTATATCCAGAAGGCGAATTCAGTTGGCGAATAATCCCCTCTGATCAAGCAACAGCAATGTTATGTGTTGTTTTGTCCACACAAGAAGTAGGACATATTCCCCAATTTCTAGATAATGATGAGGATGCTTGGGCGACAGTCCTCAGTGAACTTAATAATGCTTTGTTAGTTCCTTACAGGAGTAATCGTGTCTATATTGATGGAATTGTTCGTGCTGTCACAGATACTGACATCATCATTATTAAACGTAATGAAAAAAGACTATGGACAAAAAGTATGGCTCGTGAGGATGTAGAGGCAACTCTTCTTCAAGCAATTAATCTACAGGAGTCTAAACAAGGTATTTCAGTATGAGCCAACCTCTGATTAGCAAGAGAAATACATGGAATAATTTCGAGCAATGTGTTTTGGAAGTATTCAATATTGCATTAGTGATGCTACATGAAAAAACAACTCTTCCAATAGAAGAGGATAGTGTAAAAAGTGTTAGTACTCTAAATTATCAATTAGATTGCTGTTTACCTCGCGCCATCATGAAGTGGGAACAGATTAATAATGCAGAAATTCCAACAACTCCAAAACCAAATCTTCGTCAACAACCTGACCTTAATAATGCTCAAGTAATCAATGATTATGAGAGGACAAAACCTGATTTTCAATGGGAACTTAGGGACAGATCGGGAAGTAGCGATAATTTAAACTCAATTTTTATAAATTATGCAATTGAATGTAAACGGCTAGGGAAAGACCTGTCTTCACAGAGAAATCTGAATAAGGAATATGTTTCCAAAGGTATTCTTAGGTTTACAACAAACACACATCGTTATGGTCAATTTACTCCTTCTGGATTAATGATTGGATATGTCCAAAATACTGACTTACAGACTATTCTCAATGAAGTAAGCAATTTTACTTTATCTATTTCTTTACCTGAACCTTTACTTTCGCCCAAAGGCTGGGAAAAGGATGTTAGTAGATTAGATCATAAATTAGATAGACCAGATATTGAGCCTACACCTTTTGAATTAAGACACCTGTGGATAGATTTACGCCACCATTATCAACAACCATCAAGTTCTTCCATAAAAAAAGCTAGTACACGAAAGAAATCAACAACACAGAAATCTAAATCGTCAAAATGCAGACCCAATAAAGATTCTATCGTTGCAGAATAATACATAAATCAGGCAAGTTTCAGGAATCAGAGGTTAGTCTAAATCTTATTTCTAAGCCTCTAACAAATCTTTGTTTCATATTCAAATCAGCAACGCCTTTAATCCCAACCCATGACCTTCAGAGCAGTCCTTGAGAATATCGCCCGATCGCCAATCACTACAAAAATAGGCGAGAAGCTCAAAACAGCCAAAAGCATATCCTTATCAGGACTATCACGCTTAGGCAAAGGACTGATTAGCACCCACCTATGTCAACAACAAACCAAACCATTACTCATCGTCACTGCCACCGTCGAAGAAGCAACCCGATGGGCTTTACAACTCCAGTCAATGTCATGGCGCGTCTATCTATACCAACCCCTTGATACATTTCCCTACGAATCAGCCCAAATCGATTTAGAAACCGCTTGGACAAGGATTGAGATATTAGCGGAACTACTTGCAAAACCACAGCATAACTTAGCGATCTCTACTACCATTAAAGCACTACAGCTCCATCTACCATCCACTCAAGTCTTCCAAAAACATAATCTCTATCTCAATATCGGCGATTCGCAATCGGTTAAATTACTTGCCGAGGCTCTGGCAAGATTGGGATATGCAGAAGTCAAAGAAGTAAAGGAATCAAAACAATGGAGCCACAAAGGATTTAGTTTTGAAGTATTTCCTGTTAATCGAAATCTACCCGTGCGCCTAAGCTGCAATCGTGGTACTGTCGAGAAAATCAGAGAGTTTGACCCCACTAATCCCAAAAGCTTCACTGACCTATCCAGCATCGCGATCGCACCTGTCGATTTGCATGAGTTTGTTTCTGCTCATAAAGCCACATTACTGCATTACTTACCCAAGAACTTTATTGTCGCTATTGATGAACCCGAACAATGTCAGAGCTATGGCGATCGCTGGTACGAAGCTGCGGATGAACTTTATCAAAATCAATCGCAAGCCGATACACCGAAACTGCATTGGGACTTTGCTAAGTGCATGACTGAAGCGAAGAAATTTCAGATGCTTCAACTTAGCGAGCGATCGCTTAAAACCAAAGCCAATATTTTTGATTTTGCGAGCGCCTCTATTCCCATAGTTCCTCATCAGTTTGACCAGATTGCGGCGCTGATTCGTGAATATCTCAACTTGGAATATCAAGTCACCCTGATTTCGGCTCAACCTTTGCGCGTGGCAACTTTGCTCAAAGAGTATGACTGCATTGCCAACCTTGTCAGTAATCCTGATGATTTACAGTCAATTGCGCGGATTCAGAAAGCTGGTAAACCAGTGATTTTGAAATATTCGGGACTGACGGAGATGCAAGGCTTTGTTTTGCCTAGTTGTAATCTAGCTCTCTTGACCGATCGCGAATTATTCGGACAGCAATTATTAGCCTCGCCAACTTTTGTCCATCCCTCACACATAACTTCTGCTAAGTCAGTTGATCCTGACGAGCTAAATGTTGGTGATTATGTCGTGCATCGTAAGTATGGGATTGGCAAATTTACGCGCTTTGAAACCATTGAAGTGAAAGGAGAAAAGCAATCACATTACATCGTTGAGTTTGCCGATGGTAAGACTGCTGTGGCGATAGCACCAGAAAATGAGAAGATTCTCTCCCGCTATCGCAGTGCTTCTAATAAACCCCCCAAGTTAAGCAGCATCACCAACACAAAGGCGTGGGATAACGCTCTTAGCAAGTGCCAAAAGGAGATTTACAAGTTAGCAAGGGATTTACTGCAACTCTATGTTCGCCGCGCCAATTTAGTCGGCTATGCTTTCCCACCTGATACCGATTGGCAACAGGAGATGGAGGATTCTTTTCCCTATCAACTCACCCCAGATCAGGTCAAAGCGGTTCAAGATGTGAAGCAAGACATGGAAAGCGATCGCCCGATGGATCGGCTGGTTTGTGGTGATGTCGGCTTTGGTAAAACGGAGGTGGCGGTAAGGGCTATTTTCAAGGCGGTTTGTGCGGGTAAGCAAGTGGCTCTGTTAGCTCCCACGACGATTCTGGCACAGCAGCATTTCCATACGCTCCAAACTCGGTTTGCGGCTTATCCTTTCACAGTGGATATCGTGAATCGGTTTCGCCCTGCGAAGGATCGCAAGCAGGTGTTACAACAGGTTGCGGATGGGAAGGTGCAAGTCATTGTCGGTACGCATCAGCTTTTGTCTAAGGATGTTGAGTTTCACGATTTGGGCTTATTAGTCATTGATGAAGAACAACGCTTTGGCACGGTGCAGAAGGAGAAAATCAAGGCGATGAAGGGGGATGTGGATTTATTGACTTTGAGTGCTACGCCGATTCCGCGTACTCTCTATGCGGCTCTTTCTGGGGTGCGGGAAATGAGTGTGATTGCCACTCCGCCTCCCTCAAGGCGATCGATTCAAACTCATTTGTCTGCTTATGATGCGTCACTGGTGAAAACAGCAATTCGTCATGAGTTAGACCGTGGTGGTCAGGTGTTTTATGTTGTGCCGCGCATTGAGGGGATTGAGGCGATCGCTGATTCTTTGCGGTTGATGTTACCGAATGTGAGATTAGCGATCGCTCATGGACAGATGCAGGAGTCAGAGTTAGAGGCGGCGATGGTTGCTTTTAATAACAATGAGGCGGATATTCTCCTCTGTACGACGATTATTGAGTCGGGTTTAGATATTCCGCGTGTGAATACGATTGTGATTGAGGATGCTCATAAGTTGGGTTTGGCACAACTGTATCAATTGCGTGGTCGGGTTGGTCGGGCAGGGATTCAGGCTCATGCCTATTTGCTGTATCCGCCTAACCTTGAGTTGACAGATTCAGCTAAGAGGAGATTGGAGGCAATTCAGGAGTTTAGTCAGCTTGGTTCGGGCTATCAACTGGCGATGCGCGATATGGAGATTCGGGGATTGGGGGATCTTTTGGGTGAGGAGCAGTCGGGGCAGGCGGATGTGATTGGCTTTGCGCTCTATATGGATTTGCTTCAGGAATATATTAATGAGTTACGCGGGAAGATTTTGCCTGAAGTTGCGGATACTGAGCTTCAGTTGCCGCGTTTGGTTGCGTTTATTCCTGATAGTTACATAGAAGACAAGGAGACGAAGATTAGTGCTTATTTGACTTTGGCAAAGGTGAAGTCGAAGGAGGAGATTCTCAAGTTGGCTGCGGTTTGGGAGGGGCTTTATGGGGCTTTGCCTAAAGAAACTCAAGTATTGCTTAGAGTTATGGAATTGAAGTTGGTATCGCGTAAGGTTGGGGTGTTTCGCATTTATGCGTCAGAGGATGGGCGCGATCTGTTTCTGGACTCGAAGCTTACGGATTCACTTTGGGAGTTACTTCATGCGAAGATTCCGATTGAGTTCTATTATCGTTTCTTTTTCGAGAAGGGGAGAATTAAAATCACGAGTCTGGCTCTCCTTCCTGGGGATAAGCAGGTGCATTTCTTGATTGAGTGGTTGGGCTGTTTTTTGAATTGAGCATTGGGCGATCACTACAATATTGCAAGCTAATCTTAATTTTTTTGATATGTGGCTTATTGGTAGGCTATATTTGACTTGTGCCACCTGATCAGCCAGTAATCTAGCCATTGCAAGCATTTATATGGATAACGAGCTTTACAAGATTTTTGAGAAGACTTACTTCAATCATAAGTATTATTTGAAGGAGTTTAAAGGTGCGGGGGCTTTTGGTGCGGTGTTTTTGGCAGATGAAGTGGTGGGTGGTACAAAAATTCAGGAGGTGGCGATTAAGGCAATTCGGAAAGATAAGATGCCTTCAGATATTATTGCTAAGGAGTTAGTGACAGCAATTAGGCTGAAACATCCTAATTTGATTAATTGCATTACTTCTGAGGAGGGACGGTTAAAGCATTTGGCGTTTAATTATGACTGTTATGGTCTGGTGATGGAGATTGCGAGCGGAACGCTAGAGGATTATTTGCAAGCATCACGGATTCTACCAGTTAGTGAGGTGAGGGAGATTGTTGAGGCGATCGCTTCGGGGCTTGTCTATTTGCACGGTCAATCGGTAACGCATCGGGATCTGAAACCTGCGAATGTGTTGCGGGTGGGGAATGTTTGGAAAATCTCAGATTTTGGTATTGCGCGGCAGATGGGTCGGGAAAGTGGCACGATGACGACTAGCCTCACGGGTACGCCGATTTATATGCCGCCAGAGGTTTATGCTGCTTATTCAGAAGATGTACCAATGAGGGTTTCTCCTGCTTGGGATATCTGGTCTTTGGGTGTGATGATTGTGGAAATGCTGACGGGGGCGTTGCCGTTTGAGGGGGTGACGGATATTTGGAAAATGAATATCAAGATTAAGGGGGATTTACCCGCGACTTTTGATGCGATCGTTCAGAATTGTTTGCGCCAAGATCCTAAAAAGCGATGGACTGCAAGACAAGTGTTAGAACCCCTGACACCTAAACAAGCAAAAATTGTCTCGCCATCAATTCCTATATCTGTACTTCCAAAATATATAAAAGAAACACCGTCACAACTGCAACAAGAAGAGATATTTCAAGGAGATTCACTGGTATTCACACTACCTAACAACCAAAAATTAGAACTAATAAAAGTCCCAAGTGGAAAATTAATTATGGAAGGAGGTTGTGAAATTAAACTCAACTCATTTTGGATAGGAAAATATCCCGTCACACAAGCTCAATATAAAGCAGTAAAGAGAAGTAATCCATCAGGGTTTAAAGATAACGATCAATGTCCCGTAGAGAATATTTCTTGGCAAAGTGCAGTATCATTTTGCGAAAAACTGTCACAGCAGATAGAGCGAAAGGTAAGACTCCCTAGTGAGTCTGAGTGGGAATACGCTTGTCGAGCAGGGACAAGAACAAAATATTGTTTTGGAGACAGGGCAACTGAGTTAGATCAGTACGCATGGTATGACAAAAATTCTCAAGACAAAACTCATCCTGTAGGCGAAAAGAAATCAAATGCTTGGGGACTATACGATATGCATGGAAATGTATGGGAATGGTGCGACGGTAATTGGACTTACAATTTGAGAGACTTCCCAAAAAATGGGAAACCATTGCTAATCGGCGGTGATCCTACAAGCCATCCTCTAAGAGGTGGTTCGTGGTTTTATAGCCCTATCAATTGTCGTTCGGCAGATCGCTTCAGGTATAATGGAGATTATAGTGACTTTATCGGTTTTCGTGTCGTAATTTAAGTTTTACTCCCTTCAAAACCTAATATTTTGGCGCTCTAGCACAATCAAATTATTTATTTCAATGCGCGTGTGCAAAACTAATTCTTCATCTATCTAACATAATTAGTTATTTCTGGAATAGAATTAACCAAATCTGTAATCTCCGAATCTTTAACAACATAATGTGGAGTGTAGACCAAATCACACTTGAGCAATTCGCTTGGCTTTGCTAGCAATGCTCCTTTTCTCTTTCCAAACTTCTGACAAATCATCTCTTCCAACCATTTTGGTGTATTTTCAGAATAAGCAGTTCTGAGAAGAGAAATATCTCCAATGTAATCACCAAACACTACCCAGCAATGACCATCCCAATTTAAGTTGGATTCAGAGAATGCTTTTTTATATTCTGTAATCACATTACTACCAAACAAGCGTCTTCCCATCATATCTAAACTTCCAGCAACCATATGAACAGGAATATTAGTATTGTCTCTTATTATTGCTGTCCACAGAGCGCTCATTGGGACACAGCAATTATGTAAATTAGGAGAATTTTCAAAAATACCTTTTGTGAAACTGTTTATTAAGGCAATGTCCTTTTCTGTTAAATTAAATTCAATATACTTAGAAGCTTCTTCTTCTGAATAAGATTGTTTTATAAGTTTAGATAATTCTTTCTTCATATTAAATTCTAAAGCTGTAAGTATTCAACATATATTTATTCTCTAATCCTAATCTATCTAATCTATCTAAACTATGAAAAACCTCACTACTCATGTTTTTTAGTTCGTAAGTTCTCAACTTGAGTTGACTTAGCCTCGCCGTAAACCATCTCTCTAGCCCAATGCTCACAGTTATAAAGCAGCTTATTCCATAACTTATCCTTCGCATCTATAAACTTTTGCCTTGACTCGTCAATACGCGCCCCAATTTGGCTGTCAGAAATAGATTCAGGACGCTCTTTAAAAAGCCATTCCGCTTTGTAAGGAGTGAAATGAACATAGCCAATTCCCACCTCAGCGATCCGCCCCTCTGGTCTGATAGTCTCACCCGTAAAGAAATGAGCGACAGTATAACCATGCGGAGTTGCTCTTACAATTCCATAATGGTCATACACTCTATCCTCTTGATCTTTACTGGGATAAATAACCAAATCATTAGGTCTAATGACATTGCCCTCCAAATCGCAAATATCAGGAACAGCACTCAAAAGGGAAACTAACTGACTAAGCCTTGCTAACTGAGCATCAGTAGCTTCTTGCAATCTTGTGTACCAAATTGGATCGCAATTTTCTAAGAAGGGTTTAACCTCCTTATACTTTTCATGAACCCAAGTAACATGATTGTTCAGCCATTTAACCGCATCCTTGTGTTGATTGACATCATTTCTTAGAAAAGTCTGATCAAACTCGATTTGCAGTAAATCAGCGATCGCCTCGCAATTCACAATAACCTTACGATCTTTAGTGTGCCTAGCAATCTGACTGATCATCTTCTTGATAGTGTCACCGTCATACACACGATCCTGAGTTTCGGCAAACAAGCGTAAGACTCTAGACGGATTTGGATTCATCAACTTTAGTTTTTGCTTTTTTCTGCTCATTTTCCTGTCTCAGTTTTGCCTCAATGAGAGTCTGAAAAGAGTCAACAGCCGCCATAGAAGAACTAACTGCCTCACCCACTTCAGCCACCTTTTTAAAATTTGCCGCCTTGTTCACCATAAAACACCCCTGTTTTAAAATTTGTGAAATCGAGTAAATTCCATAGTACTAGAAACTTTTAGTGAAACAAACAGATTCCCAAAAACAATAAATTAAACTGATTTTTAGGTAAATATATTTCCCTAAATTCAATTACATGACTTTGTTTAATTTTATTGTCGTTCACTACGCAATAGATATCTCGCTATTTTTAGCTAATATTTGCAGCACCTTGTGATGTCGAGGGATCGTGGCGATCGCCGTTTACCCACAACAAAATCAAAATTGCTATATAAATGGTAAAGCGATCGCTACACTTATCCGTCCTCTTGGCTTATGCCTGACAACATCGACTACCTCCAAGGCATCATCGAACGCCTCACCTTTCACTCCGAAGAGACAGGCTATACCGTAGCGCGGCTAAAAGTACCTAAGGCTCAAGACCTAATCACCGTAGTCGGTGACTTTGCCAATATCCAAGCAGGACAAACTCTTGCCCTAGAAGGCACATGGCGATCTCATCCCAAGTTTGGCGACCAATTCCAAGTCACTCAATACCGTGAAACCAAACCCGCCACGATTACGGGAATTGAGAAATATCTTGGCAGTGGTCTGATTAAAGGCGTGGGACCAGTCACCGCTAAACGTATCGTCGCTCATTTTGGCTTAGATACCCTTGACATCATTGAAAATGAGATTGACCGCCTGATTGAAGTTCCTGGTATTGCCAAGAAACGGGTGAAGATGATCAAAACTGCTTGGGAAACGCAAAAGGCAATTAAGGAGGTGATGGTATTTCTACAAGGACATGGTGTATCCACCACCTATGCGGTCAAGATTTTTAAGCGTTATGGTAATGATTCCATTCAGACCGTTTCCGAAAATCCCTATCAACTGGCGACAGATATCTATGGCATTGGTTTCTTTACTGCCGATCAGATTGCTCGGAATATTGGCATTGAAGTTAGTTCTGAGTTTCGCAGCATTGCGGGTATCTTCCACTGTTTAGGGGAAGCTGCCGAAGATGGTCATTGCTATTTATCGCGCACTGAACTAGAAGAGAAAGCGATTAAACTGCTTGCCCTCGAAGACTATCAGCCAGATCCTGAAACTATCTCTAAAATTGTTCTACATCTCTCTATCAACGATCGCTTAGTGATGCAAGGCTTAGAAGGAGAGTTCATCTGTTATAAACCTACTTACTTCCACACTGAACAGAATCTTGCTGAACGGGTTTATCAGCTATTGCAGCGAAAACACAATCCAGATCCTGAACGTGTCAAAGCTTGGATTGATCGCTACACCACCCAAAGAAATATCCAACTCTCGCCCAAACAACGGGAAGCCGTGGAGATGGCGGCAACTTCATCGGTGTTAATTCTCACGGGTGGACCGGGAACAGGTAAAACTACCACCACCCGCACGATTGTTGCCCTCTGGAAAGCGATGGGCAAAGAAATTGCTCTCGCTTCACCGACAGGTCGGGCTGCTCAACGATTACAGGAAGTTACTGGTTGTGAAGCTAAGACCATTCACCGTTTTCTAGAGTTTGACCCGAAATCAATGGGCTTTAAACGTAATCAGGAATATCCTCTGACGGCTCAGGCGATCGGTATTGATGAAGCATCGATGCTGGATCTGTTTCTTGCCTTTTCTTTGGTGAAGGCGATTCCTTTGGGTGCTCAATTATTGCTAGTTGGTGATACCGATCAGCTTCCCAGTGTAGGTGCGGGCAATGTTCTCCAAGATTTAATTGATTCTCAGCAAGTCTCTGTAATAACGCTCACTGAGGTATTTCGTCAGGCTCAGGCAAGTCAAATCATTCAGAATGCTCATCGTATCAATACGGGTAAGTTTCCGCAAATGGAAAAAGTCTCTAACCAGCCCCAATCCGATTGTCTATGGCTGGAAATGCCGAATGCTGAGGCTGGTCAGCAGGGTATTTGTGACATTATTACAGAGTTGTTACCGAGTCTGGGCTTTGACCCTCAGCAGGATATGCAGGTTCTCTGTCCGATGACTAGAGGTGATGTGGGGACGCGCAATCTCAATGTTGCGCTTCAACAATTGCTCAATCCTCCTGATGCGCTGAAGCCCGAAATTAAGTATGGGAATACGATCTTCCGCTTGGGCGATCGCGTGATGCAGCAGGTGAATGACTATAACCGTGAGGTTTTCAATGGAGATATTGGCACGATTACAGGTATAGATTTGGAGGAGCGAGAAGTCACGGTTGTATTTGGCGATCGGCAAGTAACCTATGATTATGCCGATCTTAATGAGATTTCTCTCGCTAGAGCGACGACAATCCACAAGGCGCAGGGCAGTGAATATCCTGTGGTAATCATGCCTCTATTCATGCAGCATTTTCTGATGCTTTCTCGTAATCTTTTCTACACTGGGCTGACTCGTGCGCGAAAGCTTGCCATTATTGTCGGTGAGTCGAAAGCGATCGGGCTGGCGGTCAAACAAGTCAGCGATCGGAATAGATATACTTACCTTGCGGAACGTTTAGCAAAATTGGCAGATCAGATCCCCAGTCTTAATCTCTAAAGAGGGACATCAAGAAAACGCTTTTACTTATCTCTCCAATACTCTTTTTTAAACTCTTTTTGAAGTTGCCAAGCTTGCTTAAATTGTTGGATATCCAATTCACTCAAACTGTCAAACATAATCTCTTGACCTTCAACTTGCAAGATGATCTGGCGATCGCATCGTAATCTCTCAACTGTTAGAGTATCTCCGCTTCGTTGAATACCGTAAGAGTTTTTACCCACTTCTCCAAAACTGTCAGCCCCTAGCTCATTGAGGAGTTGGTGGCAGATTGCTGCAACCATCTGAGCGCGATCGTTTCGGCTCTGCTCCGAGTTAATGGGGATGTCCGCTTTAATAATATTTTCAGATTGCGTTGGTTTGGGTACTTTAAGCGATCGCTGTTTTTCTAACTCAATCACAAGCTCATTTAACAAACTATCTGATAAACCCTGTTCGGCTTGATGAAACGAATCTGCAAGCTGATTTATCGCCTTTTGACTAGTACTTTGCATCCCTAAAATAATCGAGTGATCGCGTGCTGGATCGTAACTAATCTGTAAATATTTCTGAAGCCCTCCCCAACTAAACTCTTTACCTAGCTCATTACCTTGAATGCTGTTACTTCCCAAACTGTAGGAAATACCTTTTATCTTTTTGGTGCGCGTGTATTTGACATGAGCATCTACTCCTGAATGTTTCAATTGCTCAATCAACTGGGGCATAGTGATATCTGCTTTTACTTGCTCTCTAATGACTTGCGATATGTAAGATGCCATAGAGGAAATATTAGGGTGTATCCTCTGCTCAGAAACGTTTGCTATCCGCTTCAAGATACGCGGTAAGGAATAAGCCTTGCCCACACTGGAACCTGCCATACTCACTCCATCAAATTTGTAAGCAATCCCTTTCGGTTTTCCCTTGCGATCTCGGTCAACCCTAACTTCAATCCCTTCAAGATTTAGCTGCTCAATAAAATCTGGTAGTGAAGTGGTATTTACCAAAGTTGCATCAATCTTGTCTGCAAGTTGACGTTTAACAGTAACTTTGCCCGTTTCTAATTCCTTATCAATCTGACTTTTGGTTTGCTCTTGGCGATCGCTTTCCCAACTTGATGGTACAGCCGCTAGTCCAAAGTTCTGCTCTAGTTTGCGGATTACATCTTGGCTGCGTGTCCAATCCCAACTATCAGAGACCACTGAGCCATCCATCCGTACTCGACTAGTCACCAGATGTATGTGTTCATGATTTTCTTTGTCAGTATGCTTTACAGCCACATATTGATTATTGGTAAATCCCATTTCTTGGAGATATTGGGCGATCGCTATCTGCCAAGCATCATTGTTAAGATGCTCATCAGGACGAAGGCTAAGTGCTACATGACAAACTACTTGATTTAGCTTTGGGCGCAGTTGTCGAGAAATCGCAAATTCAGTTGCTAGACTGCGTGGACTGTCTCCATCCATATTCGTATCAATTATTTCTGCACCTGTCCTTCCCAGTACATAAGATAGGCATCCTCGAAAGCCACTTCCTTTGCTAATTTTCCCAATCATCCTCTTTTTCTACTTTATAGGTTAAACCTGCTATCTCTGTAATTTGAGACCTTACATCAAATATCAAACCAATAGCTTGATTGATACGGTTAGATAAATCAGTTAGTTCATCAAGTTGGGGTTGCATGGGACTCCCCATCAACAAACTTAGGTTTGCATCATGGGCTAACTGGTTAATGTTTGTCCCAATTTTATTCAACTCAAATTTAAGTTGTCCAAGCAGGTGATATGTATCCCAATCAACTCTGGGCTGTTGAACTGGTAGTGATTGTGGATCGTAATTATCAGTTGCAAAGCGAACAAATTCACTTGGATTAACCTTCAGTTTACTTGCCTTCTTGTCTAATAAAGCTTTCGCATCTTTAGTCATTCGCACTGTTAGTTTAACGGATAAAGTCATTGCTAATATCCCTAAAATTTATTCTGCTTAATTGTTATCAAAAATCTAGATAAACTACAAACAACCTGATACGCCGTAGCTCTCAGTTGCTTTTAAAGTTAATCTTATCCTACACACACTTTGATTTTAAAGAGTTAATTCTATATCTAGTTTGTTTTTCTAAATTTCTTCGCATTTTGTCATTTGGCTGAGGGGGATTCCAAAGGGGTTACTCCCCTTTGGCAAGCGTAATGTTGCCGTCGAACAAAAATTGAGCGATAGCGATTTTTTTGTCCGACAAGCAACATAACTTGCTACTCGTAACGCATACCCATCAAACGGCGCAAATTCGTTATAGCTGCGTCATCGATCCGTACAACTTTGGAATCATTTTAGTACAACTTTGGAATCATTTTGGAACGATAAAAGGTACAGTTTTGGTAAACAAACCGTACAGAATTGTTACTCAAAAATAATACTTAAGACATAGAAATTACGGTCTGAGTATAAAAATAATCTAAGACAAGGATTAACTTAATACTTTCTTGGCAAACTAAACTCTGAGATGCCAGATATTGACAGGAATTACGCGGTCGTTAACAAATTGTAAAAAACTCATCAAGCAAAGTAGTCTAATATTCTTTCGCAATGGTTATGATTGAAAAAAGCAATAAACTGGGAGGTATTACAACCAATATAAAAATTAATCTGGGTCAAAGATTTCCATGTCGAGGGATTTTTTGACAACAGTTTAGGAATTTATATCCACCAAACAACAGCTAAAAAAATGACTGAAGATCCCTCGCGTTTATCGTTAGCGGACTTAGATACGGATAAATTGGTAGCTTTATCAGAGCAATGGGTCAATGAACCTCAGAAGAAAAACAACCCCAAAACCAAACTCGACATCATCCGAGCTTTGGAAAGTGGGATTAGATCTCTAATCGCTCTGGGATATACCTATGAAGAAGTCAGCAACAAACTTGCCGATGAACTACACATTGCCATCTCTGGACAGATAGTACGAAAGTATTTACAGAAGATCGATGTGGAAAATAAAAAGGCGGCGGCAAAAGCCAAACGCGATGCCACTAAAGCCGCAAAAGCCTCGGGCGCTCCTGCTCTGTCAATTTTGCCGTCTGAACCCGCAAAGTTTTCAGATGATTATCCTAGTTCATCGCCTATTCATCAGAATGTTATTGGCTTAACCAAGGACGTTCAACCTACAACTACCAGAATGAATTCGGACTTAAAACAGACTAATCAGGTTGAGTCTAGCAAGCCTAAAAGTATCGTCCCCAAGTCTGTCCCTGTAGATGATGACGATGATGATGACTACTTAGCACAACAGAAAATCTTGAAACACTACAATCGTTATTAGAAGGAAACCGTATGGCAATTATTAACCTGATCGATGGTGAAAAAGGTGGTGTGGGCAAAAGTTGGGTTGCTCGAACCATGCTCCAATATCTCAAGGATCGCGCCATCCCATTAGCTGGCATTGAAGCGGATCGTAGTAATCCCACCGTCCTCAATATTTACAAAGACAGCAAGGCTGCTTTTTTCTCTGAAAATGAAAAAATGGCGGATGTCC
>VFQS010002016.1_pt1 | contig 17411 bp, 16 predicted proteins | sample 3512361 | NCBI WGS metagenome assembly VFQS01 (sample SAMN10412375, study PRJNA504923) | tailings metagenome | isolation source: Relicate 1 Philex TSF3 active mining | place: Philippines
CCTCCTCACCAACCGACACCCCGCCACAGGTCAGGATGATGTCGTGGTCTTGGGCTGCTGAAGCCAGGGCGTCGCGAGTCACCTGAAACTTGTCGGGCAGGCAGCCCAGGTCACTGACCTGGCATCCCAGGCCCGCCACCAAACCCATGACCATGGGTCGGTTGCTGTCATAGATCTGGCCTGAACCCAGACGCTGACCAGGCTGTCGCAGCTCGTTCCCGCTGGAGAGGACCGCCACGCGAAGCGGTTTGTAGACGGTGACTTGGGCATGACCCACAGAGGCCACCAGACCCAAGTCGGCGGCCGAGAGCCGAATGCCCGGTGAGAGCACCAGTTGGCCAGTGGCCAAGTCGCCTGCCCTGGGCCGAATGTTGTCGCCCGCAGCTGGCAGGATCGAGAAGACCACACGGCCATCGGGTTGCAAGGCGGCCTGCTCCTGCATGATGACGGCATCGGCCCCTTGGGGAACGGGAGCACCCGTAAAGATGCGGGCCACGCTGCCCGGCGCCAGTGACTGGCTGGGGTCGCCAGCCGCGATGCGGGCCGAGACCGGCAATGGACCATAGGCCTCTCCCGCGGCCAGGGCCTGCAGATCGGATCGGCGAACGGCATAACCGTCCATCTGACTGTTGTCGAACGAGGGAACATCGAAGCCAGAGACCACTGGCTCGGCCAGCACACGCCCCAGGGCCTGACCGATGGGGATCTGCTCGGTCGCCGGTGCGGGAGGCACTTTTTCGATTAAAGCCCACAGCGCGTCATCTAGGCTTTTCATCCGCTGTCCTTTTTAGAGCAAAGCCTGGTCAGCGATGCGGGCCTTGAGGGCCTCGACGTCTTGGGTAATGGCCACCACCCGCTGGGGCAGAGACTCCAGGTTCTCCAGGCCGGCTCGGCGCGGGGCCGGGGTTCCCAGGGCGTCCTCGATGGTCTGACCAAACTTGGCTGGCAAGGCGGTCTCGAGCACCAGCATGGGCTCGCCCGCGCGCAGGTACTGGCGCCCAACGTTGATGCCATCGGCCGTGTGGGGGTCGATGACCCGGTGATACTTTGAATAGATGTCGGAGATGGCGGCCAGGCGTTGCGCATGGCTGCTCTGGCCCGCCACCAAGCCCGACGCTGCGATTCGATCTCGGACCGGCTGGTTGTCGGCCAGGCTGAACTGCCCGGTGGACGAGAGCTGACGCCAGAGGTCGGCCAGGGCACTGGCATCGCCATTGAGCATCTCAAAGACATAGCGCTCGAAATTGGACGCCTTGCTGATGTCCATGCTGGGGCTGCTGGTGACATAGGTCTCGGTCGACCCGCGAGGCCGATAGACCAGGCTGTTGAAAAACTCGGCCAGTACGTTGTTTTCGTTGGTGGCGACCACCAGACGCGAGAGGGGCAGGCCCATGCGCTTGGCCACATAGCCCGAGAGCACGTTGCCAAAGTTACCCGAAGGTACGCTCACTGCCACGGGATCCCCAAGCTGCAGACCGTATTGACGAACGGCCTGGAAGTAAGCGGCAAAGTAGTAGACCACCTGGGCCGTGATGCGGGCCCAGTTGATGGAGTTGACGGTGCCAATCCGGTATTTGGCCTTGAAGGCAAGGTCGGCTGAGACCGCCTTGACCATGTCTTGGCAGTCATCAAAGCTGCCCGGCACTGACCAGTTGTGGATATTGGGGTCCTGCAGCGAGTACATCTGGGCACGCTGAAAATCACTCATGCGTCCCTGAGGCGAGAGCATGAAGACGTTGACCGCCTTCTTGCCACGCATGGCGTACTCGGCCGCACTGCCCGTGTCACCGCTGGTCGCCCCCAGAATGTTCAGGGTCTGACCACGGCTGGTTAAGACGTACTCAAAGAGTTGACCCAGCATCTGCATGGCCATGTCTTTAAAGGCCAGCGTCGGGCCGTTGGACAACTCCAGCAGCGCTATTGGTGCACCCTGCTCCACGCCCAGCGGCGTGAGCGGTGCAATGGCCTTGGAATGGAAGGTCTGCTCGGTGTAGGCCGCGGCCGCCAGGCGCTCGATCACCTCGAATGGCAGGTCATCGGCGAACCGATGCATGACTCTTGCAGCCAGCTGGGCGTAGCTCAGGCCTGACCAGTCGGCCAAGGTCTGGAGGCTGACCTGCGGGATGCTCTGCGGCATGGCCAGGCCGCCGTCAGGTGCGAGGCCCTCGAGCAGGATGTCGGTGAAACTGCCCAGCTGAGTATCGCTTCGGGTGGAGCGGTACTGCAGACTCATGCAAAGGTCTCCACCCGCAGAACCGTGGCTGGGGACAGCACGGTGGCGAGCTGCTCAATCTGCGAGATGGCCAGTCGCATCTGTCGCTCCTGACAGACATGGGTCAGCAGGATGACATCGGTCTGGTCCTCACCCTCGGCCGGCTCACGCTGGATGAAGGCGTCAATCGAGATGCCGCTGTCAGCCAGGATACGAGTGATATCGGCCAACACACCTGGCTGGTCAGCCACCCTGAGTCGCAGGTAGTAGCCTGACTCGATCTCGGCGATGGGCAGCACGGCCAAGTCATTCAACTGGTCCGCCTGGAAGGCCAGGTGAGGCACACGATCTGCCATGGGGCTGTCCAGGCCACGGGCCAGGTCCACCAAGTCGGCTACCACGGCGCTGGCCGTGGGTTCGCTGCCGGCGCCCTTGCCGTAGTAGAGGGTATGGCCCACCGCGTCCCCCTTGACGAGGACGGCGTTCATGGCGCCCTCGACGTTGGCGATCAGGCGTTTTTCGGGGATCAGGGTTGGATGAACACGCAGCTCCACACCATTGCTGCGGCGCTTGGTGATGCCCAGCAGCTTGATGCGATAGCCCAGTTGTTCGGCGTAGCGAATGTCCTGCGACTGCAGTTTGGTGATTCCCTCGATGTGGGCCTGGTCAAACTTAACGGGCATGCCAAAGGCAATGGCCGACAGCAGCGTGATCTTGTGAGCAGCGTCCACACCCTCGATATCAAAGGTCGGATCGGCCTCGGCATAACCCAGTCTCTGTGCCTCCGCCAGAACGTCCGCAAAGGACAGACCTTTGTCGCGCATCTCGGAGAGGATGAAGTTGGTCGTGCCGTTGATGATGCCGGCCACCCATTCGATGCGGTTGGCCGTCAAGCCCTCACGCAGGGCTTTGATAATGGGAATACCCCCCGCCACAGCAGCCTCAAAGCCGATGCTCACGCCTTTATCCTGCGCCTGGCCAAAGAGCTCGTTGCCATGAACGGCGAGCAGGGCCTTGTTGGCGGTGACCACATGCTTGCCGTTGGCAATGGCCGTCTGCACCAGGGTCTTGGCAAAGCCGTAGCCGCCGATCAACTCAACCACCACATCCACATTGGCGTCGGCCGCCATGACCATGGCATCACTGAAGACCTTGGGCTCAGGATGTCCGCTGGCTGCTACTGCCTTGGCCATGGATCGGGCCTTGTCTTGGTCCAAATCAGCCAAGGCCGTGATCATCACATCTCGCCCTGCCCTGCGACGAATCTCATTGGCGTTGCGGGTGAGCACGGCATGGGTGCCACCACCCACCGTGCCCAGACCTGCCAGGCCAACCCGCAGTGCAGGCTTGGATGCTTGGGATGCGCTCATGCCTCTGACCCTTCTTCGTGGGGCACTTTGATGAGCCCATCTTTCTTGAACATGTCTTTGATGCCGCGAACCGCCTGACGAATGCGGTGCTCGTTTTCGATCAGGGCAAAGCGGACGTGGGTGTCGCCATATTCACCAAAGCCAATACCGGGTGAGACCGCGACCTTGGCCTCGATGAGTAGCTTCTTGGCAAATTCCAAAGACCCAAGGTGCAGGTAGGCATCGGGAATCTTGGCCCAGATGTACATGGAGGCCTTGGGAATCTCAACCGGCCAGCCTGCTTCGATCAGACCCTTGGCCAGCACATCGCGTCGACGCTGATAGCTCTGACGAACCTCCTCAACACAATCCTGGGGTCCTTCAAGGGCAATGACCGAGGCCACCTGAATGGGCGTGAAGGTGCCGTAGTCGTGGTAGCTCTTGATGCGCGCCAGGGCACTGACCAACTCTTTGTTGCCGACCATGAAGCCAATCCGCCAGCCGGCCATGTTGTAGGACTTGGACAGGGTAAAGAACTCCACGGCCACATCCCGGGCGCCTGGCACTTGCATGATGGAGGGCGCCTTGTAGCCATCGAAGGTGATGTCGGCATAGGCCAGGTCATGCACCACCAGAATGTCGTGTTCTTTGGCCAGGGCGACCACTCGCTCAAAGAACTCCAGCTCAACACAACGGGCCGTGGGGTTGCTGGGAAAGCCCAGGATCATCATTTTGGGCTTGGGAATGGACTCGCGAATGGCGCGCTCCAATTCCTCAAAAAAGTCGACATCGCCGGTCATGCGCACACTGCGAATGTCTGCGCCGGCGATGATCGCGCCATAAATGTGAATGGGATAGGACGGGTTGGGCACCAGAACGGTATCGCCCTTGTCCAGGGTGGCCAGCATCAGGTGGGCCAGGCCCTCCTTGGAGCCGATGGTGACAATGGCCTCGGACTCCGGGTCCAGGCTCACTCCATAGTGACTCTGGTACCAGTTGGTGATGGCCTTGCGCAGGCGCGGGATGCCTTTGGAGACCGAGTAGCCGTGGGTGTGCTCCTTCTGGGAGACCTCGACCAGCTTTTCGACGATGTGTGGCGGCGTGGGCCCATCGGGGTTGCCCATGCTCATGTCGATGATGTCCTCACCACGGCGCCGGGCGGCCATTTTCAGCTCACCGGTGATGTTAAACACGTAAGGTGGCAGGCGTTCGATGCGTGGAAAGGGCTTCATGGCTTGGGAGGTCTTCTTCGAAAAAGTCAGAAAATTGGGTAAAACCAGTACTTTAGCCGATAGCAGGCCTGTCAAAAAAGTCACAAAAGTCTGCTAGTCTCATTTCCAATGGTGACCAAATTGCAGGCCGACGCCCCTCCCAGCAGCGCTGGTGGTGCCCCCGTCACCCTCGTCACGGGCTACGACGCCCAGAGCATTCATCTCAATGGTCAACCTTGGCGCCAGTCGGTCCTGTTGCTCCCCGGCCAGCCTCCCCTGCCCGCCCCATGTGCCAGGTTCCAGGATTTGGATACCAAGACCCTGCGCGGCATTCGTCAGGCGGCCCCCCAGGTTCTGATCATTGGGTCTGGAAAGCGAGGTCAGCTGCTCGCGCCCCAACTGGCAGCCGCGCTGATGTCTCGCCCCGATGAGGACGATCTGTTGGCACTCGCCACTCCCGGCGCCAACGCACCCCCCGTTGGCGTGGAGTCCATGGACACCCATGCCGCCTGCCGCACCTACAACCTGCTGGTCACCGAGGGCCGTCAGGTGGCGGCCCTGTTTTTTCTAGGAGATGCCCTTGAGCTTGATTCGCCTGCCGTCGCTTGAGATCCAGACCACACTGGGTCCCATCAACCTGTCGGCCTACGTGGGCCACCAGCTGGTCGTCTACTTCTACCCCAAAGACGACACCCCAGGCTGCACCATCGAGGGCCAGGATTTTTCGGCTGCTCATGCGGACTTTTTGGCAGCCGGTACCCAGGTGATTGGCGTCTCGCGGGACAGCCTGGCCTCTCATGAGAAATTCATTGCCAAGTATGGCCTGACGATGGCCCTGGTGGCCGACACAGACGAGTCCCTGTGCAAGGCCTTTGATGTGATCAAGACCAAGAACATGTACGGCAAGCAGGTGCTGGGCATCGAGCGCTCCACCTTTTTGTTTGATGCCAAGGGGTCACTGGCCAAGGCCTGGCGAGGCGTCAAAGTCCCAGGCCATGTCGAAGAAGTCCTGGGCGCTGCCCGCGCACTCCATCAATAAGCCCACCATTACAGAGGATCCAACGTCCCATGCCCCTGCCCAAGGCCCCGACCAAGCCCGCCACCAGCCTCAAACGAGATGAGGCCGTTCTGGCCAAAGCCGCCCGGCCCAAGAAGGCTGCCAAGCCAGTCGAGGAAGACACCGAGACCCCCGCGCCACCATCGGCCAAGGTCGTTGCCCTGCAGCCCGGTAACCCTCGCCCCTCGTCAGCCAAGGCCGTCAGCGCCGGTGGCAAGGCCGAGTTACCCGTGCCCACCCAAGGGGCTACCAAGCACAAGAAAAAGGGCCCTGCTGGCCCCAAGAAGATGTTCGTGCTCGATACCAACGTGCTGATGCACGACCCCATGAGCCTGTTCCGGTTCGAGGAGCATGACGTCTATCTGCCCATGACCACGCTCGAGGAGCTCGATGGTCATAAAAAAGGCATGAGCGAAGTGGCCCGCAACGTGCGGACCGTCTCGCGCAACCTGGATGCCCTGATTGAGGCCCAGGCCGGTGGAGAGCAGCACCTAGACCGTGGCATTGCACTCGATGGCATTGGGCACAGCGACGCCACCGGTCGCTTGTATTTTCAGACCGAGCAGCTGGAGATGCCCAGCATCACCGGTCTGGCCACCTTCAAGGCAGACAACCTGATACTGGGGGTGGTCAAGGCCCTCAAGGTCAAGCAGCCCAATCGTGAGATTGTGCTGGTCTCCAAGGACATCAACATTCGCATCAAGGCCCATGCCATGGGCCTGCCAGCCGAGGACTATTTCAACGACCAGGTCATCGACGATGCCGACCTGCTCTACACCGGCAGCCTGCAACTGCCGCCTGATTTCTGGGAGACCCACGGCAAGAACATGGAGTCTTGGCAGCAGGGTGGCACCACCTTCTACCGAGTCACCGGGCCCATGTGTACCGGTTTTCATGTCAACCAGTTCTTGTGGGACGAGAGTGCCAACCCCCTGCACGCCACCGTTACCGAGGTGACCGGTCGCACGGCTGTTCTGCAGGTGCTGCGCGACTACAGCCACACCAAGAACGCCGTCTGGGGCATTACCGCACGAAACCGCGAGCAGGCCTTTGCCCTGTCCTTGCTGATGAACCCCGAGATTGACTTTGTCACCCTGCTGGGTCAGGCCGGTACCGGTAAGACCCTGTTGGCCCTGGCGGCCGGACTGGCGCAGACCCTAGAGACCAAGATTTACAGCGAGATCATTGTGACCAGGGCCACGGTGTCGATTGGCGAAGACATCGGCTTTCTGCCGGGCACCGAAGAAGAAAAAATGCAGCCCTGGATGGGGGCCCTGGAGGACAACCTAGAGGTCCTGAACAAGGGCAGCGGTGTTGGTGGGGAATGGGGTCGGTCAGCCGCTACCGATCTGATCAAATCCCGAATCAAGGTGAAGTCGATGAACTTCATGCGCGGCCGCACCTTCATCAACAAATTCCTGATCATTGATGAGGCGCAGAACCTGACACCAAAGCAGATGAAGGCCCTCATCACCCGAGCGGGTCCTGGCACCAAGGTGGTCTGCATGGGCAACATCGCCCAGATTGATACGCCTTACCTCACCGAAGGCTCCTCGGGCCTGACCTACACGGTGGATCGGTTCAAGGGCTGGGCCCACGGTGGGCATGTGACCCTGCAGCGAGGCGAGCGCAGCCGACTGGCCGACTTCGCATCCGATATTTTGTAAGGGCTAGTGGCCTAAAGGCCGCTCAGAATCGCCTGACGCTGTTTGGCGTACTCGGCTTCAGAGATGAGTCTTTTGGCGCGTAAGTCATCTAGTCGGGCCAGACGCTCTTGAACCGGTAGCGCCCGGCTGGCTCGGATGTCCGCCGTAGCGGCCTGCTCCTCGGCTCGCTTGACCGAGGCCGCCTGGCGGGCTGGCAGCACCGTCTTGCGATCGGGATCGGTCGCATCAACAATGACTACACCCTCACAGTCGTGCTTGAGGCGATTGACCACGGATTGCTTCTTGCGGGTGGCATCGGTCTCGATCACGCCCATGATGGGCGCTGCGATCACACCGACCACCACGCCAGCGGCCACTCCCGCTCCACCCCGCGCCAGGTCACGGTCCTCAAAGTTCTTGGCCATCTTGCGAGCCTGCTCACACTCTGCCGTGTTGTAGAGCGGTGAGCGCGTATCGAGGGTTGAGGCGTATTCCTGTGGGTTGATGCTGCTGCAGGCGGTGAGTGCAACAACCAGTCCCATTGATAGCAGTCGGGGAAGGGACGAGTTGATCGACGTCAGCATGTCGTTATTTTAGTCGGACTACACAAAAGGCTAAATCACGGCCAGAGGCTGCTTGCTTCGGGGCGGCGGAAAGATTCGGTCCATGGCGGCCAGTTCATCGGCTGACAGTTGGCGCTCCACTGCTGCAAAGTTCTCCGTGATGCGCGCCAAGGTGACCGACTTGGGAATGGCGCAGACCCGACCAGACCGAACCACCCAGGACAAGGCCAGTTGCGCGGCGGTCAGCCCCATGGAACTCGCCAATGCAGCCAGTTCGGGATGGGAGGCCAACTCGCCAGAGCCCAGAGGGGTGTAGGCCATCAGCGGCATGTCGCGCTGTTGCATGGCGGGTAGAAGGTCAAACTCGGGGCCTCGGGCCATCAGGCTGTAATAGACCTGGTTGGTCAGGCAGCCCTTTTCGGGGGCAATGTCCATCTGCTTCTCGACGGCGAGCCACTGGGCCAGATCATCCGTATCAAAGTTGCTCACTCCCCAGCGCTTGATCAGCCCCGATTCCTGGAGAGTCAGGAAAGCCTCGATGGTCTCGGCATAGGGATGACGGCTGTGCCAGTGCAGCAGGTAGACGTCGATCTGTTCCAGCCCCAAACGGTCTAGGCTGCGCTGACAGGCGGTGATGGTCTGCTTTCGACTGGCATTGGACGGCAGAACCTTGGAGACCACCGTGATGCGGTCACGCATGTTGCGGCCAAAGGCCTTGAGTGCAGCGCCAACCACCTGCTCGCAGGCACCGTCAGCATAGAGTTCGGCCGTATCGATCAGTCGGTAGCCCACTCGAAGGGCATGCAGAATCGCGTCAACCTCGGACACGAAGCTGGCCCGCCGCTCACCCATGTTCCAGGTGCCAAGGCCAATGAGAGGGATCTGAGTAGTCATGACGTGAGCCTAACGTTGGTGGAGACGAGGAGGATCGAACTCCCGACCTTCGCATTGCGAACGCGACGCTCTCCCAGCTGAGCTACGTCCCCGGTATCACGACTCTCTAGAACCATATCTTGCCCGTGCATTCGAGCAAAATCTAGCGCTGCGATTCACCAAAATGTGAGGCCAAATACCCGGCCACCTCATCTTGGCCACTGGCGAAGTAGGCCACTATGTTCAGTGGAACACGGGCGCCAGGAAGGTCTAACTCACTCAGAGCGCCCCGATCCAAATCCCCGGCGATCAGACTTCGTGGCAGCCAGGCCGCTCCCTGATGCATCAATGCCATCTCGCGCAATCCCAGGCTGAACTCACTGACATGTTGAAACTCAACCAGTCGAGCGTTCATTAACTCGGTCAAGGCGTTGACCCTCAATGCTTGGCCGAAGAAACTCTCGGGAGGGAAAGAGAGCAATGGCAACGGATGGCCCAAAAGCCTGAACTGTTCGGATTCGGCCAGTCTAGGACTCGCCACCAATACCAGCGCATCCTCCCCCAATACGCATGACTTCGCAAACTGCGGTGGCACACAACGATCCGCCTGGTCGGCCTCGTAAATCAGCAAGATATCTGCTTCACCCCTTAACAGTAACGCTACCCCGCTGTCTCGATTCTCAGAGCGAATTCGAAAACGATGATCCGGTAAAACCACCTTTAGATCGTCTATCAGCGCCGGTAGGCGCGATGCAGCCAGACTGTGCTGGGAGACCAGAACCAGATCTGACTTGTGTGCCGAATCAGCCCGAATATTCGCTCGGAACTCGTATATTTGGGTCACCAGGCGACGGAAGTTTGCCTCGTGCTGCTCGGCCAGAGGCGTCAGGCAGAGTGGTTTCCTGGATCGATCGATTAAAACGACACCAAGCCACTCCTCCAGTTGTTGAATGCGGCGGGAAAAAGCAGGCTGGGAGACATTGCGCTTCCTCGCGGCAGCGGAAAAAGATCCCAGTTCGATTAACGCCAGATAGTCTTCCAACCACTTGATTGCCATGGACAGCGTCTCCCCGATGTCGAGCGTCAGTTTACGACGCTTCTCAAATCAGGTGGAGCCTAGACGCCCCGTGAGCCAACCAGGAAATCAAGCAAGTGCTGTTGAAAGACCTTTGGATTGTCCATGTGAACAGCGTGAGCGCACTGGGGAACAACTGCTAGTGAGGCATGTCGGATGCCCCGCCAGAGCATCTCAACCTGATCCCATCTGTAACTGCGGTCTTGGTCCCCCCAGACAACCAGGGTCTGTTGGTGAATATCCTCAAGCCACTTGCGCCCATCCCATCGTTCCATAGCCCAGAGGCCAGCCTCCGCAGCCTGTAGAGTCGCTTGAGCCGCCAGGTCACCCAGAGCCCTGGCGTTTGGTGATGCCTCTCGGTCTCGGAGCCATGTCGCACTAATTCTCCTGGCCGTCGCGTCAACCCCCTCGACTCTCAGGCGTTCACGGGACTGGGCCATCGATTCAAATCGTCCTGGCAGCAGGCCCACAGGACCCGTGGCATAGAGCACCAACTGATTGACTCGATGAGGGGCTAAATGAACCATCTCCTGAACGATCATTCCCCCCATGGAGTGTCCCAACAGATGAAAGCGTTCGATGCCAAGGCTATCGAGCTTGTTCAGGACGGCACTGGCATACCCCTCTATTTGGTCGGGTGCGGCGAGAAAACGACTCTCTCCGAAGCCAGGAAGATCTGGCGCTATGACATCGAGATAGGGACTCAGCACCTCTATTTCCGCTTGCCACTGGGCAGAGCCTCCAAGATAACCATGCAACATCACAAAACATGGCCCTCGTCCCGCTCGTCTAACGTTCATCGGACCAACCTGGAGGTCACTTCATCACAGATGGGAGCCACAGCGCGATACCAGGAAACAAAATCACAGCAACGATCAAAACACCCATACAGCCCAGAAATGGCAGGCACCCCTTGATCACGTCACCAATTGGAATTGACCCTCTGCTGATGCCCTGTATGACATACAGATTAAGCCCGACCGGCGGTGTGAGCACCGCTATCTCCATGGTGATGGTGTAGACGATCCCAAACCAGATCAGGTCATAGCCGGCGGCGTGCATGAGCGGAAAAATCGTCGGAAGTGTGATGAAAGTCATCGACACAGGCTCTAAAAACATCCCCAGGATCACATAGAAGACAATCACCATAATCAGAACCATCACGGGACTGAGTTCAAGTGCTCGAAACAACTCACTAATTTCCTGAGGGACCCGGTAATAAGTCAAAACAAATCCAAACAAAATACCAGCCGACAGGAGTAACCCAAGGTAGCCCATGGTTCTCATGGTGGAGTAAAGAGCGTCCTTAAAGCCTTGCAGGCTAAGCCCTCCCACGGTGAACGCCAAAATGGTGGTCAGAAGAGCCGATACAGCTGCCGCCTCGGTCGGAGTGGCGATACCCGTATAGATGGACACCGTAATGACCAGACCAATTAGAAAAATGGGCCCAAAGGATGTCAAAAATTCACGAACGGTCGGCCAACGGGACCCATCAAAATCAGGGATGTGACTTGGTGCGATACGTCCCCATATATACACGGTGACGGCAAATAACACGGTCAGCAAAAGACCCGGCACGATACCTGCTATAAACAACTCACCAATCGACGTGTTGGTCACAATCCCATAAAACAACAAAATCAAGCTCGGCGGAATTAAAACGCTGAGCGTGCCACCGGCCGCCAGAACACCACTAGACAGCTTTTTGTTGTAGCCGAGCTTGTCCATCTCAGGTAGCGCCACTCCCCCAATCGTGAGCGATCCCACCATAGACGATCCACAGACGGCCCCGAAACCGGCACAGGCTGCAATACTGCCGTACGCCGCAGAGCCTCTTACACGAACGCCTCTGTGCATCAGTTGGTAGAGATTGGCGCCAATCGTCGAGCGACCAATCAACTCCCCCAAAAAGACAAACAGAGGCACGGCCAGCAAAACATAGTCGATCCAGACACCCCACAGCTTCAGTTCGGTACTGACCAACGCAGTCGACCACCCCTGAATGTGCAGCAAAAATGGAAGGGAGGCCAATGCGAGCGCAAACGGAATCGGAAGACCAATCCCGATCAAAATGACCAAGAGTGTCAACAAACCAAACCCGACGTGATACCACTCCATGGGAGACCCCTACAGTTAACTAATCACCACGGTCGTTGGATGATGACAACTCAACGAGAAGACGAATAAATGCATACGCTGTAAACACCACGAGCGCTGTAGCCCCTGGTAGCCAAAACAAATATCGAGGCCACAGGAGAATCTCAGACGCCGTGCCCGAGGCATAGGCCCGAAGGGTAGCCTCCACGCCGGCAATTGAGAAAAAGATGCCCACCACAATCATGAGAAAAAGATTGATGGATACCATGACACGACGGCCTCGCGGCCCAAGTGCATCCAAGAGAAAAGATACTTTGGGGTAGGCGTCCTCTTTAAGCGCAAAGGCTAAACCCAAGAGAGCCGCCGGAAACAAAAGCAGTGCAGTTGCCTCCGTCACCGTTCCATCTGGCTTTCCAACGACATACCGCATGAAGACGCCGTAGGAAATCCAAATGGTCTGAACGAGGACGATCAGCGCGCCTAGAACAGCTAGCCAAACGGCTAGACGTTCTAGGGCATGCTGTGCCTTTCGAAGCAACATAGATTAGAGAGCGTTCTTGGCAAGCAAGGCCCGGACTTTACCGGCTAGTTCAGGACCACAGCCGGCATTTACCTCGGAATCCCACTTGCCCGTCACACTGGCCAGCAGAGCTTTGCGCTTGGCTGGAGTAATGGAAGTGACGGTGCCGCCCTGCTTCACAGCGTCAGCCATGCTGTCGTCCACCCATTTCTCATACCGCGGTTTGAGCCACGCCTCCGATTCGGCGGCGGCAGCCTGAAGTGCCTTCTGATCTGCGGGAGACAACGAATCAAATTTCTTCTTGGAAATCATGTACTGAATGTTTCCGTAAAAAAGGTTTGCCTTGACCATATGGGGCATAACACCCCACAGCTTCCAAGCACTGTAAGTTGCAACGCCCATGTTGATCCCGTCCACCACACCTCGCTCGGCTGATTGGAAGACCTCTTTGGGTGCGATGAAGACAGGCTTGCCGCCCCAGGTCTCGATCATCATCGAAACCAATGGGCCAATGGACCGAACAAGCTTACCGTCGAGTTTGGCGAGATCAGTCGAATTGTTCTTGAACCACCATTCCTGGTCGTAGGAGTAGTTTGAGTTGATCAACGGAACGAGTCCCGCTTTAGCAGCCTCAGGCGCTATCAGCGCTGCATAGGCGGCATCGAGCTCTAGTTGTTTTTTCATGTCAATGACAGCCGGATAGAGGGATGTGACCCTGTAACAAGGCAAGCGCTTGTCAGCAGACACCCAGCTGATGTCGGCCACACCGCCGAGCATTGCATCTACGCCCTCACTCCATCCATGAAGCGTCGATGAACCAAATACATCCACCTTGACCCGCCCCTCAGTCTTGGCACTGACCAACTCAGCGAACTTCTTAAAACCCGCGTAGCGAACGTCAACCTCATTGACATAGGTCGACAAACGCAGTGTCGTCGCTTTCTGTGCGAAAGCGGCCGTGGTTGTTGCCATGGCGATACCAACGGCGAGGGAGGTACGCAACAAGGTTCTGCTAACTGTCTTTTTCATCTTCAAAGCCTCCAGAGGGATAGCCGAATCTGTCGATTGGCCATGCAAACACGAATCATCAAACATCAGGAGCGATGGCCAGTGAGACCAAACGCTTGCCCGTACCCAAACAACGCTACTGAACCACCCGTGTGCAAGAAGACCACGTTATCCGTGGCCCGAAAGTGTCCCTTCCGAACCAGATCAATCAAACCAGCCATCCCTTTGCCCGAATAGACGGGATCCAAGAGAATGCCCTCCGTTCGCGCCAGTAACTCCACTGCCTCAATCATTCCCGGCGTCGGTAGACCATATCCAGAGCCAACGTAGTCACAGTTCGCAACGACCGCCTCTCTCGGAACCTCTCCGCGCATACCGATGTGGCTTATTGTTTTGCAGGCTAGGTCATAAACCATGGTTTCCTGCTTCTCCCGCGGGGCCCTGACGCCGATACCCAAGAGACGAATGTTGCTGTTAGCGGCATGAAGACCGGCCACAAGCCCGGCCTGTGTGCCGGAGCTGCCCGTGGCATGAACCAGATGGTCAATCCGCAGACCCGCGGTTGCGGCCTGACTGATCAGCTCCATCGCTGCGTTGGCATAGCCCAAGGCGCCCACAGGATTAGAACCTCCACCTGGAATCACATAAGGGCGGTGGCCCTCAGATCGCAATCGGTCTGCCACCAGCTCCATCTCCCGTTGCATATCGCTACCGCCGGGTCGAGTCTCAACCGTTGCATCGTGGAGGCGGTCGAGCAGGACGTTTCCGTTTTCCTTGTAGTCAGGGTCCTTGCTGCCAGTTCTGTCCTCGAGAAGAATGAAACACTTCATGCCAAGCTTGGCCGCCGCAGCGGCAGTCTGACGCGCGTGATTAGACTGGGTTGCGCCTTGGGTGATGACGACATCTGATCGAAGGGCAACAGCTTCTGCCGTCAGAAACTCAAGCTTCCTGGTCTTGTTACCCCCAGTTGACAGGCCGGTGCAATCATCCCGCTTGATCCAGAGTCTCGGGCCACCCAGCACGGCTGTTAGGTTGGTCATCGGTTCGAGCGGCGTTGGTAAGTGACCCAACCGAATTCTTGGGAAACGCGACAAGTCCATGCTAAGTCCTATTTTTTAAGTTTTTTTATGCTAGAACCCAGATAAACGACTTGTCTAATCGATTTATCGAACCTTAATTTTCGTTTTTTGCATAGCTTGGCCCTTCTTACGGCACCAACTACCCCGCCTTACTTCAAGCCAAACACCGTAACGGCATTCTCAAATGCCACTTTTTTGACCGTCTCTGGGCGTAAGTAGGGAAACAGTCCCGCTCTGTACAGACCCTTGCTCCCGACGCTCTGCACTATTCCAAGGCTTCATTTGCACCGTGATATCAAAAAATGCTCTACCGATAAAAAACTATATAGCATTGATTTTAAACAGTTTTATATTATTTTGTTGCGGCGCACTTGCTTTTGGTGCGTTGCGTCATTACAGTTCATCTCATAGAAGTGCTGTAGCCAAGTACGCCCAAACCCAAACTGAAAGGAAACACCATGATCTCCAACGCCGCTATTACTGAAAAAGCTGTTGATTCCGCCAAGCAAGCCCAAGCCGTGGCCATCCAGATGGCTGCCCGCTCGCTCGAGGCCGTCGAGAAGTACATCGAACTGAACCTGCAAGCTGCCAAGGCCAGCCTGGCTGACGTTGCTGAGACCTCTGCTGACCTGATGAAGGTCAAAGACGTCAACGAACTCGCCGCTGCTGTCCAGGGTGTTGCTGCTCCTACCGCTGCCAAGGTTCAGTCTTATGGCCGCAACGTCTACGCCCTAAATACCGAAGTCGCCGGCGAGTTTGCCAAGGTTGCTGAGGCCCAGATCGCTGCTGCTAACAAGCAGTTCGCTGCAGCCATCAACGAAATGACCAAGAACGCCCCTGCTGGTACCGAGGGCATGGTTGCTCTGGTCAAATCGGCCTTCGCTGCCTCGAACACCGCTTTCGACGCCATCTCCAAGGCCACCGCTCAGGCCAAAGAAATGGTTGAGAGCAATGTTGAAGCCGCTGTGAAAGCTGGCGAAGCTGCCGTTGGTACCGCTACCAAGCGTCGCGCTGCCAAGTAAGCTTTAAGCGAACCAAACGAAGAACGCCGCAGGAGCAATCCTGTGGCGTTTTTTATTGTTCTGCTTCAGAGTAGCTCGCAAACGAGCCCAAACTTCACTTTGCCATTGGCCAGGAGACTAGCTTGACTAGCCTATCACCGAGCATCGCCATCCTTTTGACCGTTGGTCTGCTCGTCTTGTCCAACGTATTCATGACCTTCGCCTGGTATGGCCACCTGAAAAACCTCGCCACAGCCCCACTCTGGGTCGCTATTGGCGTGAGCTGGTCAATTGCCCTGCTGGAATATGCCTTACAGGTGCCAGCCAACCGGCTGGGCTACATGCACCTGAGCCTCGGGCAACTCAAGATCATGCAAGAGGTCATCACGCTATGCGTCTTTGTGCCCTTTTCCATGTATTACATGCAGCAGCCCTTTAAGCTCGACTATCTGTGGGCTGGCCTGTGCCTAGTGGGCGCCGTCTACTTTATTTTTCGCAGTTAACACAACCAACAGGTCGGAAGATGGCATCTTTTAGCGGACGACCAGTGCAAGGGCCCGCTCGGCCAACTTCTCAGCCGTAATACCAAAGTGCTCAAAAAGCTGTTCGGGTGGACCAGACAGGCCAAACCCGGTCATGCCCACGAAGGCATCTGGTCCTGATACATAGCGGTCCCAGCCAAACTGCACAGCGGCCTCAACGCCTAATCTCACCCCGGTCTGCCCCAGGACTTCTCGGCGATAGGACTCTGGCTGAGCCTCAAAAAGAGTCCAGCAAGGCATGGAGACCACCGCCACCCGTAGCCCTCTGGTTTCCAGTACCTCGGCGGCCCTCAGTGCAACCTGAACCTCGGATCCGGTCGCTAGCAGGGTGACGTCTCGCTGAGCCCCGCAAGTCTTCAAGACATAAGCGCCCCGCCTGGATCGATTGGCTTGCCAGGAGTCTCGACGAACAATCGGCAAGGGATGCCGAGAGAACACCAGAGCACTCGGCGTACGACGTTGCTCCAGAGCAATCTGCCAACACTCGGCCGCCTCCACCGCATCAGCAGGGCGAAAGGTCAGCAGATTGGGCATAGCCCGAAGTGAGGCCAGAATCTCCACAGGCTGATGGGTTGGGCCGTTCTTGCCTATGCCAATCGAATCATGGCTAAAGACGTAGAGCACAGGCAGGCCCATCAGCGCCGCCATGCGAATGGCGGCCCGTTCGTAGTCAGAGAACGCCAAATAAGTCACTGCCACAGGTACCACAGCCCTATGAGCGGCCATACCATTGGCCATCGCCCCCATCACATGTTCACGCACGCCACAGTGCAGGTACTGGCCCGACTGGTCGTCCGCTTCGAAGGCCTTCAATCCACGCTTATGAGCAGTGGGGGCTTCTAGGTCCGCACAGAGCACCAGGCGCTCGGGCATGCAATCGTTCAGTAAGGCGTTGATCTGACCAGAGGCCAGGATGCCCCCTGAAGGCTCAGCACTGGCCTGGACCGACTGAATGTAAGCCTGCAACCGTTCATTCAAATCTACTGGCAATTGCCCAGACCTGATGCGATCTAACTCCTCTCTCTGACCACTTGGCAACTCCTCATAGGCCCTGGTCCAAACGTCAAGAGCTGCCTGCCCGCGGTCTTTGATCGGAGCACGCCATCCATCCAAGATGGGTTGAGGAATCTCAAAGGGCGCATGGGACCAGCCGAGATCCTTCCGGGCCTGGTCTGCAT
>VFQS010002017.1_pt1 | contig 17409 bp, 16 predicted proteins | sample 3512361 | NCBI WGS metagenome assembly VFQS01 (sample SAMN10412375, study PRJNA504923) | tailings metagenome | isolation source: Relicate 1 Philex TSF3 active mining | place: Philippines
ATACCTCAAAGCATAGTATTCAAGTTGCACATCCTGCAATGATGAATGAGATAATGAGAACCTACAACGTGATTATGGATAGTGCCGAAGTTAGAATTTACAGGTACAAATAAGTCACAATGAACATCAAAACATTTTACAATATTTGTCCTTTAAATCAACTTTGAACCAACCCAATACTCGAGAAAAATTCATGAACATTCTCGCTCAAAGTCATGATGGCATTGCAATAGCTTATGCATGCTCTATCGGAGAATTCAGTTACGATACAAGATTAGGAGGTGACTATACTTATTCATTGCTCAAAACATCACTGGAATGGTATGCAAATCAAAACAATGAAAGCATATTATCAATAAATGGCGCTAATGATTTAGCGCTTCAGTATCTGAAATTCAAATCAAATTTCAATCAGAATCCACAAATGGTCACAGCAAAAAGCAAAGAAAAAAACCTGAACTTTCCATTTGCCATAAAATAAACATCCATTACCCCACCCCCAATCTTCGTACCTTCATCACTATGAAATCAAAACTAACTTTTTCCATTTCCATCCAAGCTCCTGTTGCATTGGTGTATGACAAAATGCTCGGCATCTCTGATATCACTACCTATGAAACTTGGGTAGCCTTGTTCAATCCAACCTCGACCTATGAAGGGAAATGGGAAAAGGTGAGAAAATATATTTCATAGGAACCGATGAAAATGGCAACAAGGGAGGAATGGTAGCAATCATCGCTGATATCCAACCCAACGCATTTGTTTCCATCCAACACAAAGGATTGTTTCAAAATGGTCAAGAAATAATGGAAGGACCGGATGTGGAAAAATGGGCCAATGGTTTTGAGAATTATACCTTTCATGAAGTTAATGGAACAACGACCTTGATTGTCGATCTAGACGTCACAGAAGACTTTGCTGATTTTATGAATGAGATTTATCCGAAAGCATTGGATAAACTAAAAGAAATTTGTGAGAGGTAAATGTATCATTACAAATCAATCAATAAAATAATTTCAAGATGCTTACATCTTGTTCTTATCATGATTTTATTGGGCAGCTGCCGCCCCCCTGCTCAATGGCGAAAAAACAAATCCAAATTTTTCAAAAGCACAGAAACAAAAAATCAAGTTTCCACGCAGCATTTGAAATTGCATGAGGGAACATTCATTGCGCAAGTCAATCAAATAATGAATCATCCTTTGTTGGTGAAATTCAATACCAACCAAACTTTGCAAATTGGCTACTCGCCTGTTGCCCAGCCTTCCCTACTTTCATTGAGAAATGAGACCTATTTGCAATACCTTCAAAATGAAGTTTCTTATTACTATTATTTTGACTTAAAAAACAATGTTCTGATATTAGAACGATTCGAATACCGAGATGCGCCCTGGTGGAATTTCTTTGTCAATCCCAGTGCTTATCTCACTGAGGTTTTTGAAATTCATGGCGATACATTGTTGAATATGGCGCAAGGGAGATATACCCGATTTGCAGATCGCTATGTTCTCAATCCAACACTTCAGCTCAATTACCCTCAAGTTGTTAATCCCTTCACCCCAAAAAGAGCTGAACCATCCCCTCAAATGGATAGTCTTGATGTTGTTCAAATGGCCAAAAGACACCAAGCATACTGGACGGACAATTGGGTATCGCCGCCACAAGTTAAATTTGATGAGGAGTCCCAAAACTGGACCGTGCATTCTACCAAAACCAAGCATACCCAACGAGGAGAGTGCAAATACACCAATGGATGTACAGTTATCCAAACGGTCACGCTGGTGATTGACGATCAAAAGAAAAAAGTTGTCTCTAAAACCAAGGGAAAAAGTTTGTTTCCCAATTATGAATAGTTGATACATCACTACCTCAAACCACATTTAATAACACTTGTCACAAAGTAAAAACGCTTTCCATTCTCGAATTCGCCTTAGATAAAATATACATTATATTTGAAACGTTTTAATTTCAACTCCAGCAAAATCGTGAACATCATCTCCATTTTAGGAAAATCATGGAAATACATCCTTCTGGCCGCATTGATGTACATGCCCATATTTGGCAATCTTAATTCCTTGCCTATTCGCCTTTGGGATGAAGCGAGACTCTCCATTAATGCATATGAAATGTTGCATGATGGCCAATTCATTGTAACTCATTTCGACGGTTCTCCTGATATGTGGAATACCAAACCTCCTGTAATGATATGGTCGCAGGTTTTCTTCATGAAAATTTTTGGCGTAAATGAATTGGCCATTCGTTTGCCTTCCGCAATAGCCGCATTTCTGACCTGCTGTGCTCTGATTTTTTTCACGATGAAATATCTAAAAAGTTTTTGGTTGGGGTTCATTGCCGTTTTTGTGCTTATTACAACGCAGGGCTACATTCAAGAGCATGCCACAAGAACAGGAGATTATGATGCATTGTTGACATTATTTACAACACTTCAATCCATTCTCTTTTTTTTATATTGTGAAAGTAAGAAAAACAAGTTCTTGTACTTTTTCTTCATAGCTACCACCTTGGCAGTTCTTACCAAAAGCATTACAGGACTTATATTTTTACCGGCGATAGCTATCTACTGCGCCGTTGTAAAAATGATTGTTCCCACGTTACAAAACAAGCACTTTTACATTGCATTAAGCTTGTTCATCACGGTCTCTTTGGGATATTACCTATTAAGAGAGTTGCAAAATCCGGGTTATTTATCAGCTGTGTATGAGAATGAATTAGGAGGACGTTTTTTAGAAGTCAAAGAAAATCATCAACAAGACTTTTGGTTCTACTTTAACCGCCAAATTGAATTTGAATTTAAATACTGGTATTTGCTTCTACCTTGCGGCATACTTATTGGCTTTGTTCATAAGAACAAATTAATCAATCGACTAACCATACTGCTCGTTCTTTTGATAACGAGCTTTCTATTAATTATTTCCACTGCTAAAACAAAAATAGAATGGTATGATGTACCACTTTATCCATTTTACTCCATCATAGTAGCCATCATCATTCATTTTGTATTTGTCGCATTTAAAAAGAATCTGTGGATAACTGATCAGCTAAGATTCAATTCGACGCCATTGATATTCTTGTTCTTAATTGGTCTACATCCTTACCAAGAAATCTTCAGAAAAACATATAAACCAAAAGATATTGGTTCCGAATCAGAATTTTATGAAATGGGCAATTACCTGCAAAAAGCAACTCGAGGAAAATATAATCTAGACAATCAGCATGCCCTATTTGATGGGTATCAAGCCCATCTAGATTTCTATTTGAAAGTTTTGATTGATCAAGGCCATAATGTAAAGCACTCCGATCACAAAACACTCATGAAGGGAGATATCGCTTTTACACAGGATTATCAAATTCAGAACTACATAGCACAACACTATGAGTTTGAAATATTGCGGCAACAAGGCAGGGTCATTACCTATAAAATATTAAACGCTCAAGTAAAAAATAACTTCTAACCTTCTATACTATGTCCACAGCTATTTCAATTGTTATACCCATATACAATGAGCAAGAAGGGATTCGTGAGTTGTACCAACGCTTACGCGAATCTGTTGAGAGAATAAGCTCTGATTATGAAATGATATTTATCAACGATGGAAGCAAAGACAATTCTCTTTCGGAACTCATCAATTTGAGTCAACAAGATAATCGTGTGTATTATATACAATTCAGTAGAAATTTCGGACATCAAATTGCAGTTACTGCGGGATTAGACCGATGCAAAGGTCAAGCTGTCGTCATTATTGATGGCGATTTGCAAGACCCTCCTGAGCTAATCGTGGACTTATATAACAAATACAAAGAAGGATTTGATGTCGTTTATGCCGCGCGCATAAAAAGAAAGGGGGAAGGTTTATTCAAGAAAATCACAGCCAAACTTTTTTATCGCATCATGAAACGCATCACTTCGATAGACATTCCTCTGGACACAGGCGACTTCCGATTGATGGACCAAAAAGTTGTAGCTTATTTAAAACAAATGCCTGAACAAAATAAATTTCTCAGGGGACAAATAGCATGGCTCGGATTTCGACAAACGCAAGTTTTATTCAATCGCGATGAAAGGAAGCATGGCAAGTCCGGTTATCCATTGAGTAAGATGTTGCGATTTGCATTGGATGGAATCACCGGCTTCTCTGATAAACCAATAGAATTGGTTTCGAGATTGGGATTTTTTGTATCATTAGTTTCCTTCATCATCATTCTTTATGCCTTGTACTCACATTATTTATTGAATCAAACCATCACGGGGTGGACATCGCTAATCATCAGTTCAATGTTCATAGGGGGAATTCAACTCATATCCATAGGCATTATTGGTGAATACATCAGCCGAATCAATAAAAATGTAATGAACAGACCAATATACATCATTGAACACACCAACCTTCCGGAATAAAGTTTATGCTCCAAACATTACACCTCATGCAAAAGAGATACAGTTGAAAAAGAACTTGACCAACAGCTTTATGAAATGGCCAAGAAAACCGATGGTTTCAGATGGTACAAAAATTCCAATGTGTTGCTCGATATGAGCAACGGTAGTGGTCATTCACAACCTTATCTAAAGACGAGATATAACGCTATAGCTGCACAATCTCTTGATAGCCAAGGCAAAATTAATCCCAACTCCCTTTTTGCTGAAGGATCTGTCATTGTCAAAGAACTGCACAACAACACAACTACACTCTCCAGATATGCCGTGCTTTACAAAAAACCCGATTTGCCTGAAGCGGATGCCAATGGTTGGGTATGGGGGTATATCAACGCAAATGGCGATGTTGCTGTTTCCGCCAAGGAAAAGGGTTCTGCCTGTATCAACTGCCACTCTCAATCCGAAAATATTGATTACATGTTGATGAATAAATATTTCCCGTGAATTGTCTTATAAGACCAATTCAAATTTTCAAGTGAATCATCCTGAATTTGAAAGAAGAAAACTACACTATACCCATGCACTGGGATTAAGAGGATACGCAATAAAATCACAATTTGCTGTACTACAAGCCAATCAGATAACTAATTGTTAGATATTTATATGAACTTTTTTTTTGGCACAAAAACATCTATTTATAAATGTTGAATTAATTTATTGATTTTCATCACTTTGCTCAATTCATTTTGTTCTACTATATTTACGTCATCAATAGATTAAAGTACTAGTTTGAAATCAGAAAGTTCATAGGGTTAAACCAACAAAAGATGAATACGATAGAAGATATTAAGGCACAAATAAAAGCACAATTTCAAAAGCACATAGATGCTGAAATCAATGGCGATTTGGAAACCACCATGGCCACCATGACTTCAAATCCACACCTCAACAACATACCCACTTTAATTGGTGGGATTGGCTATGAGGGGGTTCGATCTTTCTATGGTAACTTGATACCCTACGGGAAATTTTTTCCTGCAGATTTGGAAATGGTTCCGGTATCCCAGACCATTGATGAAAACCAATTGGTGGATGAGATTATTTTCAAATTTACGCACACCAGCGAAGTGGGATGGATGTTGCCAAATATTGCACCTACGGGAAAGCGGGTTGAAATACCATTGGTTGTGATTGTAGGGTTCAATAACGGAAAGGTAACCCATGAGCATATTTATTGGGATCAAGCCAGCGTTTTGGTTCAAGTTGGGTTGTTAGAGGTGCAAAATTTACCTGTTCATGGAATAGCAACCGCAAAAAGGATGGAAGAGATTATTGCACATCAGAAAAAGACAAATTCTCACGATAATCAATGATTAGCAGTACATGTAAAAAATTGAATGGATTATACAGAATGAAATTTAGAAATTCAGAAATTAATACCTACGATATGATAAAAAAAGTAAACTTCATTTTACTCATGGTTGTAATGAGTGGGATACCGATGCTCATTGAGGGACAAAACTTATCTGCTCCGCAAGCACAGGGCGTTTTTGGAGGTCAAGTAATGGATATTGAATCTTGGGATTTACCCGGTGACTCGGTTGGCGTTATTTTTTCCACAGAAAGCCCCAACTCCATTTTTATTGGCAAAGGATTAAGAGGTACAGATCGTATCAATTTTCCACTTACACCACTACCCAGTGCAGATACGGATGATGGTTATGGGAGCAGCGTTTTCAATATTGAAGTGCATCCTACTTCAGGAAGTTTTTTCTTTTTATCTAATGGTAATGTTTACCGCACGAATGAAAACGCAGCAACAGCTACCCTTATTCAGACCTTGGTAAAGACCTTTATTATTCAAGGTGACACCATTTGTTTTGTAAAAAACAATAGCCTGATGGGAGGCAATGATCTACTCGAGTACGGCCCATTAGATGCTTTCGGTATTTATACCCTCGCCAACACCATTGATTTACTGCAACAATTCAATGCACCGCCTCAGATGGTGATTAATTCATCCACTGGAAAACTGCATTTGTTTATTAGAGGTAGTCTGCCACAAATGCTGATACTATCTGATGCGTTTAATAATATGAATGTTAGCACAACCCTTACTTCAGCTATCAATCCTGCGCCTGTGGTGCCCAATATAGAGTGGCAAACATTAGGATTTGCTGAGGATGGGACCTGGTATATAGCAGGGCAGCCTCCTTTGAATAACCCCAATATCACTGATCGTACGCTTGCTTGGTCGCAAAACAACGGAATGACATGGCAAACTGCTCTGATGAATGGCCCAGGGCCACAAGGTGGAGTTGTTGGCCAAAATATATTAATAGAAGATATCAGTAGTGAAAGACATTTCTTTTGCGGAAACTTATTGCTCACGGATACAACCAATATGTCAACATGGTACAATCCAGGTATCCAATACATCGACCAACTCAACAGAGCAAACGATGGAAAAACGGTGGCTGATCCTGCAGTTCAGGACATCAAATACCATTCAACCAACATTGGTTTTGGTTATTCTGTTGCCGCAGGTGATAGCATATTTGGATGGAATGAAGGATTGGAGGCTGTTCAAGTGAATGACATAGATATGACAGCAGATTTTTCAATAGGTTGGGTAGCTTCAAAATCTGGTATACGAAAAGTAGAAAACTACAACACTCCTTCACCAACATGGGCCCCCACCATTTTTCCTAATTTTGACGGTGCACCGTATGAATCGGTAGCTATGAACCCCAACAATAACCAAATTGTATTTGTGGGCAACCAAAGAATTTACAGAACCACCAATGGTGGTGTGGCCTCAGGTCCTGACGATGGTTGGGAACAAGTTTTCACACCGGAATTACCCCCCTATAACTATAATATGATTAATGCAAAATGTGTTGCGTTGGCGATATCATCCACAAATTCAGATGTAATTATGGCAGGATACCATTGGAGTTATGGCGAACGTGGTGGGGTCTTTTATAGTTTAGATGGAGGAAATACATGGGGACAATTGCTACTTAATGCTTCAACTGTGGGACAAGATGTAGATGTCAATGACATTGAACTTGTTCAAGAAGGAGGTTTGATTGTGGCCTACATTGGTGTGGAATCCGACATCACAACTTCTGGCGCCTATGGTTTATTCCGGGCTGAATTGAACGGGACTTTATGGAGCGTGGCTCATGATGGAAGTTATGGCGCCACGGACGCGATTATCGACTTAGAAACCAATCTTCTTCAGGATACACTTATTCTCTTAAACAGAGATCCCGGTTTATTACCGGTCAATAACATTCAAATCAAGGATTTGGTGAATAATACATGGATTAGCCTTCCAGGTCCTGATGAAGATGGAACCGCCACCGCCATCACTATTGGTGACCAGTATGTCTACCTTGCAATGGACGAAAGAATTTATATGAGTCCATTTAATTCCGTCTTCAGTTGGACCTTGGGCTATGCCTATCCGGTAGGCACAGAGATTAATGTCCTCTTTTATGACGAATTACTCGTGGGCACCGGAACTGGTTTGTATGCGCACCAATTGGATACCAATTCCACAGCCACATCAGAACACACCCCAATTTTTAAATTGTCAATCTACCCCAACCCTAACCATGGACTATTCCAATTTTCAAGCGATGAAACCATTTCTGCAATTTCGCTTTTCGATACACAAGGGAAGCTTTTAGAAAGCCAGTCTATTTCTAATGGACAAACCACAGTAGATTTTCAAAAATGGCCAAAAGGTCTATATCTGATGAAATTTATTACCCCTTCTGGAAAACAGTTGAGTCAGACCATGCTGATAGAATAACTTTCTTTTCAATGACAGTTGTATTTTCATACAACTGTCATTTTTCTCCTACCTTTCAAATATCTTTCGCTTTGTATCTTCTGGAACGATTTTTTGAATCAACAATTCCTATCCATCATCACGCACAATATATTTTCAAAAATATTTGTACCCATCAACTGGTTAAAAACCATGTAGTCTTGTGCAATATATTACAATCATCACAAGATGAAATTCACCATTCCCTTTGATTTTGAAGCTAACCTTTGGAAAGCAGGTGGAAACAGTGGTTGGCATTTTGTATCTTTACCCATAGCCCTTTCACAAGAGATTCGTCATCTATTTCAAAAAGAGGAAGAAGGTTGGGGAAGATTGCCTGTGCTCGCTTGCATCAACAAACATGAGTGGGACACCGCAATTTGGTTTGACACCAAAAACAACCGTTACTTATTACCGCTTAAAAGCGAAATTCGAAAAAAGAAGAACATTCAAGTTGGCGATACTCTTTTTATTCGGTTGAAGATTTAATGGGTTAATTGGATCATTTCTTGAATCAGACCTATTATTTTCGTCTCCAATATATTTATCATGAGACAAATTTTCGTCAACCTGGTCGTGAGCGACCTACAAAAATCCATGGCGTTTTATACCGCATTGGGTTTTACCAATAATCCTCAATTTTCTGATGACACCGCCAAATGCATGGTCTGGAGTGATCACATATACTTGATGATCATGACCGCTGAAAAGTTTTCTTCTTTTACACAGAAACCTATTGCAGATACTAAACAAAATATAGCTGCTCTGCTATCGCTTTCATTATCAAGTGTAGAAGAAATCCATGACAAGATGAATGCAGGATTGGCTGCCGGCGGTATCGAACCCTCAGAGATGAAAGACTATGGCTTTATGGTGCAACGTTCCATTGAAGATTTTGATGGTCACACTTGGGAATTGTTTTTCATGGATATATCCCAATTTCCTCAATCCTAAATTTCCGTATTATTCATGACAAAATTTGAATCCATCCAAGCCTACTGGGATGATTTTGATGGAAGCGTCTTGGATAAAATGAAGGAAATGCACCACATCATCACGCAAGCGGCTCCTCTTGCTGAACCTTGTATATCCTACAATATGCCCGCCTTCAAACAAGGTAAAATCATTGCCTATTATGCTGGATATAAAAATCACTTGGGATTCTACCCTCTTCCCGCTTGCATTGTTCATTTTCAAAATGAATTAACCACATACAAAACCTCAAAAGGCGCTGTTCAATTTCCATTGAATCAACCATTACCCACTGATTTGATCGCTAGGATGATTTGTTTTAATCTCGACAATAATTCTTAATGAAAAGTAAAAATTTGAATTTAGTGATTTGAAATTTTACATTTTTGTTCACAGAATGAAAAAGCAAAGAAAGATCTCATCAACGCTCTCAGGCAATATGTTGCCTTGCTTGATGATGATTTTTCATTTTGTCTCATTGGCCATATTCACTATCAATGTCCAAGCCAACGAAAGCCAATCTTCTTCATTTAGTTCGGTCCAGCACCACCAACAAAAACAAGTTTTCAGTCCCATCATTGAAATTACAGAAGAAGAACTCAATGAGACGGAAGATGAAAATCAAGAGGATCTAAAAAAAAGATCGCTTTTATTTTTTAAGACCTATCAAGAAACCTTTTTGGTCATTGATCAATTCTTTCAAACCCAAAAAGTTGCCTATCAATCATTCCATATTTGGCCACTAACGGCAATACATGGGAAAGATCAACTTATTTTTTTTCATCAATTTAAAATAGACCTGTAGTGCATTGAACCGGATGAAATTCATCCCAATCAATCTAATCATCTACTTGTCTATCTATGAAAGAAATAAAAAATCTAGATGCTTTTATAGCACACATTCGGCATTATCTGCCCAGTCAATCCGCACTGAAAGATTTTATCCATCACAATACTTTGCATGGATTTCAGAATATGGAATTTCATGCAGCCATGAAGGAGGCCAGCAGTCAATTCGGGTATTCCACGTACTTATCCATTGATGAATTCAGACAACTCTATCATCAAGGACGAATTTCTATAGATGCGATTCGACGGGTAATGGATAATAATCAAAAAGAACAAGACAATTCCCTTTCACCAGAGACTCTCCTTAGTGATGTTCTTGAGAAAGATTTCTCAAATGTAGCCATTCACCGGGCAGATGCGAGAACTTCATTTTGGAAAGACCAATTCGGGTTGAGCGTCAACAAAGCCGTACATCCAAAACTATTTAAATTACTTGCCTCCTATTTGGATCAGGGCGTTGCACAATGGACATTTCCATCCATTGAAAAATCATTTCTTGAATCCCTGCACAGCATAGAGTCCAATGGATTGGTGAGCCTCTTTACATGCCGTGATGTCAAAGCGGATTTTCTAAATAAAAGATGGGGTGTAATGGATTTGCTTGAATCCATTATAGGAGTGAACACCGATTGGAAAGCATACCTCACTGATCTTCTCATGAGCCATCCCGGATGGTCAGGTTATGTTTCTGTGATGGAGTCAGAATTCATCCATGCCAATCAACCCAGACCGATATCAGTTGAAGAATTGATTGTACTTGAGCTGTACTTGGAAATGGATCTATTGACTTCGCAAGGAAAAAAATCCAATAATAGACATAGGCCTAAAGTACAATATATACCTATCAAAGAAAACTACAATGCTTCAAAAGATTTGGCTTACAAGGTGTTGTCCATCTGGCAGGAAGCCTATGAGTTAACCTACCATCATCAGGTATTGGAAGCCATTCAATGCAATTACACCCATGAAATCAAGAAAAAAGAAACAAAATTTCAAGCCCTGTTCTGCATTGACGATCGGGAATATGCCGTGAGAAGACATCTGCATATGGCAGAGTCGCAATGTCAAACATATGGCACTCCAGGCTTCTTTGGTCTTCCTTTCTACTTTCTTCAACATGCAGGACATCTGCACTCTAAAGCATGTCCAGCACCTGTGCAACCTGAAATCATCATCATTGAAAAAAACAGAAATAAAAGACAAAAAGAAACCCACATCCATCACCTCAGCCATGGTTTCACCAAAGGTTGGATTATTTCAAATTTGGTGGGAATTGGCTTTGGTTTCAAATTACTGATCAACCTTTTCCGACCAAAAAAATCACTGCTTGGTACAGAATCCAAAGCCTATATGACCCATGATTCCGAAATTGTATTTGAAAACAACGGTGAAATGTACCAAGGACTTCGCGTTGGTTTCACATTACAAGAAATGATCGACTTCACGGCGGGTGTTCTTCAAAGTATTGGACTAACCAATGAGTTTGCTCCATTTGTATACATCATCGGTCACGGAGCCAGCTCCATCAACAATCCATACTTTGCTGGATATGACTGCGGTGCATGCAGTGGAAGACCTGGCAGCATCAACGCCAGAGTCTTTGCCAAAATAGCCAATAAGCCTGAAGTGAGAATTGGCTTACAAAAACGCGGTATTAATATCAGCCAAGAAACAATATTCATCGGTGGATTGCATGATACAACCAACGATGACATCTTCTTTTATGATTTGAGCATTTTGGACAACGCTCAATGGCCAGCACATCAACAAAACCACATCAAATTTAATCAAGCACTGCACCAGAACAAATTAGAGAGAGCCTTGCGATTTGATGAGTTAAAACCATTGCAACAGACATCTGATATTATTAGGCGGATGAATCAGCGTTCCGTATCACTTTTTGAAATCAGACCTGAATGGAATCACACGGACAATGCCTTGGTGATCATAGGGAACAGCAACCTTGTATCAGATATTTATTTAGACAAAAGACCCTTTCTCAATTCGTACAATTACCACACAGATCCCACAGGTGAAATCTTACAAGGCATCCTTAGGGCAGCGATACCAGTATGTGGAGGAATCAACCTAGAGTATTACTTCTCAAGAGTAGATACACATAATCTGGGAGCGGGCTCTAAGCTACCCCACAACATTGTTGGACTATTTGGATTGAGCAATGGTGTTGAAGGTGATCTAAGACCAGGCCTACCAAGTCAAATGATTGAAATACATGAGCCCGTAAGGATATTGTTCATCATCGAGCAAAATCCAGAAGTTGTATTAAATGTCATCCAGAATAATCCAACCTTGCACGATTGGGTTTTTAATGAGTGGGTAAAATTGAGTGTCATTGATCCTATAACCCATAGCATTTATTTCTTAAAAAATAAAGAATGGAAAAAGATGGATTTCGAAAAAAGCAAGCGTCATCCAAATCAGTCTTGTGATATCGGCGAAGTGATAGAAAAAAAGAGCGCATTGATCAATTTTAAAGAGGAGGTGTTGTCATGAACCATTTCATTCATTTGCTTTTTGGCATTCCCGTCATCGGCTTTCTCATCAGTCTATTGATGCCAGCCAATAAAGAAAGAGGCATCGGACAATTGGCCTATTTCACAGGACTCATCCATTTTCTATTGACCTCAGTAACGATTGCAAAGTGGCTATGGATGGGACAAAAATCATTTAACCTTCATGATTGGAGTGTTTACCATCATCACGATTATGATTTCTATTTTGACTTTTTGATTGATCGAACATCCTTGATTTTCACTTGGGTAGGATCATTCATCACCTTTTTGGTCATCACTTACAGTCGAAAATACATGCACAAAGAATTCGGGTTCAAAAGGTATTTCAACACCATACTTCTGTTCTATGTGGGCTACAACATTATTGTATTATCAGGCAACTTTGAAACATTATTTATTGGTTGGGAATTCCTTGGATTATCGTCTTTTTTACTCATCTCCTTTTACCGTTTTCGCTATTTACCTGTGAGGAACAGCGTAAAAGTGTATTCCATTTATCGAATAGGAGACATTGGGATTTTGCTGACGATGTGGATGAGTCATCACTTATGGCATAGGAATATATCATTTTCAGACATTCAAGATTGGGGATGGGTGCATGATCAATTGACACAACATCCATCTGTTGCCCTTTTTATTTCTATCATGATTGCCATTGCTGCAGTTGCAAAATCAGCGCAATTTCCATTCACCGGATGGTTGCCCAGAGCCATGGAAGGGCCTACTCCCTCTAGCGCAATATTCTATGGTGCCCTCTCCATTCATATCGGATGTTTCTTACTGATACGAACTGAGCACATTTGGGGAGCACATTTGGGAGCGAGGTGGTTTATTGGTGCTTTAGGACTGATAACAGCCATCCTTAGTCATTTAATCACCAAAACACAAAGCACCATCAAAGGCCAAATCGCCTATAGTTCAGCAACACAAATTGGTTTGATGTTCATCGAAATAGCACTGGGTTTGGAGGGAATAGCATTGCTCCACTTCGCTGGTAATGCTTTCTTGAGGTCCTATCAACTGCTCACCTCACCTTCTTTGATGGCGTTGAAAATAAAAGAGCAAACCTTTGAAAATAGAGAAGAGAAAAGGCATCATGATGTAGGGGTAAGATTTGAAAGACTCAGACGGGCTGTATACCTTCTTGGAATAAAGGAATGGTACTTTGATTCCATGATATTTGGATTGGTTTTTCAACCCTTAAAATGGATCAGTAAGCCATTCAAAAAATTGAAATTCACTCAGCTCATTTTACTCTCCACTCCGTTGTACCTATTGGGTTATTGGTTGATTCCAACTGAATCTTCGGAACATGGCATCTTTCATCAAGCAGGAAGCCTTGTGTTTGGGATTTTATCCTTGATCTATATTTCAAGGGCCTATTCAGAAAAACAAAATCCCTTCCATACCTGGCTATTGGTCATTGCCACTCATTTCTTGATTGATTTGGCTGTCTCACTGAATCAACCTTTAAACTTCAAGGAAACTACCCTGTATTTAAGTGGGATAGCCATATCGGGATTGATTGGACTTGCCGTGCTCATTTACCTCAAGAAAAAGAATTATGAGATACATGTTCTCGAATATCAAGGATTGGCATTAAAGCATAAAGCATTATCTAACCTCTTTCTTATCGCCTCATTGGGAATTTCAGGATTCCCCATCAGCACTTCCTTCTTCGGAGAGGATTTGATATTTGTCCACATTCATGAAAATCAGTTGGCATTGGCCACCATCACCGCATTGGTTTTCATTATCAATGGCATCACCGTCATTCGACTGTATGCAAAACTTTTCTTAGGAACCCATCCTAGAAATATTCAAGAAAAAACAGCATTAACCATTTAAAAATATTGTTATGAATAACAACAAAATAAAAATAAATATCCAAAGTGATATCGTATCAGGATTTATGGTTTTTTTATTGGCGTTGCCGCTTAGTCTGGGAATAGCCAAAGCCAGTGGATTCCCACCAGCCATGGGAGTTTTAACCGCTATAATTGGCGGATTGGTAACGGTATGGTTCAATGTTTCTCCTTTGACCATCAAGGGTCCTGCTGCGGGATTAATTACCATCTGCTCAGGAGCCATTCTAGAATTCGGTGGCGGTGAGCAAGGTTGGCAAATTGTCGGAGCAGCGATAGTGGTGGCCGCAATTCTACAAATGATTTTTGCCTTACTAAAAGTGGGATCATTGAGCGATTTCTTTCCCCACTCTGCCGTCCACGGCATGCTTTCCGCCATCGGAATAATCATTATCGCCAAACAAATTCCCATTTTATTGGGAGATGAGCCCAGCATGTACAAAGGAGAAGGTCCTATTGAATTGTTACTGGACGTCCCTCAATTCATCACCCACGCCCATTGGCATTTGGCAATTATTGGAATCATTGGAATCGTTATCATGTTCAGCGCTCCCAAAATTTCACTCTTAAAAAAAATACCTGCTCCGATGATTGTCCTCCTTCTTACGGTTCCTTTGGCCATATTTTGGCATATCAGAGATACTGAACCCAGCTACTCACTCGTGAGCATTGGCGATTTTTGGGGAAGCATTCAGCCGCATTTCCGGACTGAATTAATGGGGCAATTTGCTTTCTGGAAATATGTTTTCATGTTCTTATTTGTGAACAGTCTTGAATCTCTGCTGACCGTTAAAGCCATCGACAATTTAGATCCTGAAAAACGCACTTCAAGCTTTAATGGCGACCTATTGGGTGTTGGTGCTGGAAATCTGGTATCCGGTATTTTGGGGGGATTGCCCATGATTTCCGAGGTGGTTCGAAGCACTTCCAATTTATCGTTTGGAGCCAAGACCAAATGGTCCAATTTCTTTCATGGGGTTTTTCTTTTGTTGGCCATGATACTGTTGATTCCTGTTATTGAAATGATTCCAAACGCGGCACTTGCCGCTATGCTGATGTATGCAGGGTTCAGATTGGCTGCACCCAGCCAATTCATCCATGCTTTGCACATCGGTAAAGAACAATTGGCCATATTTCTCATCACCATCATTGTCACTCTTGCAGAAGATCTTTTATTGGGCATTGCGGCCGGCATCCTTGTTAAATTCATTTTCCATCTGTACAACGGTGCAAAATTGAAAAATCTATTCAGCGCAAAATATCACTTTGAAAAGAAAGACAAAGCGCTCTTCATTACCATTTATGAATCTGCCATTTTTTCTAATCTCATAGGATTTAAGAAAGTGATAGACCAAGCCTATGAATGTGAAAAAGTCATTGTTGATTTCAATCACTGCCGACTTGTGGATCACTCATTCATGGCTTTTATTCACCATGCTCAGAACAGATTTGAATCCTTTGGAGGAAATTGGGAAAATATTGGATTAAAACATTTAAAGCCACTTTCGAAGCATGAATTGGCCACACGTAAATTTGACAAAAAATACAAAGCAAAATCATGATGAAAAAACTGATCACTTTTGTTTATGTAGTATCCTACTTTGTCTTTCCGTTGAATGCACAGGAATTGAAATACAATTTTGACAGCCAAGGTAACACCTATATTAAAACTACTTTGCTATTACAAAGTTGGAGCAGGTGGAACGACAACAATCCTGGATCTCAACTCAATGGAAATAATATAGATCAGATATGGGACATGGGACTGCGAAGGGTTAGATCACAAATCATGATAAAACCCAATGCAAAAACATTTATCTATGCCCAAGTAGGGAATAACAATTTATCTTTTAATACAACGAGAAAACAAGGAATATTTTTTCATGATGTAACCGGAGAAATCAATTTCATTGAAAACAAACTCACCATGGGTACGGGTCTCACGGGATGGGGAGGTTATTTAAGGTACTCAGCCCCTGCAGCGGCAAGTATATTGGGGATAGATGCCCCATTGTTCCAGCAGGCGACAAATGATGTGACGGATCAATTCCTTAGAAAGTTAAGCTTCTTCGCCAAAGGGAAATTAGGGAAACTTGATTATCGATTCGCGGTCAGCAAACCCATGACGATTAACAACGCTTCCGCAAGCGTTCCTGGTCTATCCACATCAAGTAATTTCACACCTCGGTATTCCAATGCGCAATTGCACGGATATGCCTACTGGAGTTTCCTTGATCAAGAAAACAACCTGACACCCTATTTGCCTGGCACATATCTAGGATCTAAAAACATCTTGAACTTGGGCGTTGGCTTCCTGCATCAAAAAAACGCGATGTGGAACTTAAATGAAGAAAAGTCAGACACCCTTTTCCATAGACTCTCTTTAATGGGAATAGATCTATTCTTTGAAAAGAACATCAATGCGGAGAAAAAAAATACGCTTTCCATTTACAGTGCATGGAGTTTTCAGGATTTTGGCCTCAATTATTTTCGCAGTATCGGGGTAATGAATCCCATGAATGGATCTTCCGTTTCCAATACAATAGGATACGGAAATGCACAACCGCTCATTGGCACAGGTAGTACCCAATTTTTTCAATTGGCCTATTTATTCAAGCATAATCTTCTCCACTATTGGGGTACATTACAAGTATTCTATAATGGACAGTACAATCAGTTTGAAGCCTTCAAAGATGATTGTGCAACCCATGAAGCGGGTGTGAATTGGCTGATTCAAAACAACCATACCAAAATCAGCTTAGCCATTCAAAATCGTCCTCTATTTGTTCAAGGTAACGAAATACAAAAACCCCAAGTCAATGGACGACGAAATTGCTATATGATGCAATTTCAATTTTTTATATAATTCCAATTCATTTTCGCAAAATAAAAAGGGGCTGAAATCAGCCCCTTTTTTAAAACATTCTCATTTCAATTACTCAACAATGAAACTGG
>VFQS010002018.1_pt1 | contig 17394 bp, 15 predicted proteins | sample 3512361 | NCBI WGS metagenome assembly VFQS01 (sample SAMN10412375, study PRJNA504923) | tailings metagenome | isolation source: Relicate 1 Philex TSF3 active mining | place: Philippines
GATGCGGTTGAAAAAACGGCTCCTCTGCGACGCAACGTCACGGTGGATGATGTCGGCAATGCCGCCTCATTCTTGCTATCCGATTTAGCCAGCGGCATTACCGCTGAGATTATTTATGTCGACAACGGCTTTAGCCAAGTCGTTGGTGGCATGGACGAGGTTTAGAAATCGATTCTTCGAATCAAACCCAACCACAAATACCGCTAAGAGAGGCATTAGCGTACTGGCTCAAGCTCGGGTTTATTAGTTTTGGCGGACCGACCGCTCAGATTGCCATGATGCATGATGAGCTGGTCGAGAAAAAACGTTGGATCTCCGAGCGTCGCTTTTTGCATGCCCTTAATTACTGCATGCTGCTACCTGGCCCTGAGGCACAGCAACTAGCCACCTACTTGGGTTGGCTGATGCATCGAACCTGGGGTGGCATCCTGGCCGGCACCTTATTTATTTTGCCTTCGCTCTTGATTCTGATTGCACTCTCATGGATTTATCTCGAGTTTGGACAAACCCCTTTGATTGCTGCGCTGTTTGAGGGAATCAAACCAGCAGTCACCGCGATTGTGATCGTGGCGGTCATCCGAATTGCAAAACGCAGTATTCGTCACGCCATACTGGCTTGGCTTGCGTTTCTATCCTTTATCGCTATTTTTGTTTTTAATGTTCCGTTCCCACTCATTATTGTGAGCGCTGGATTGATTGGATTTTGGTTGGGTCAGCGCCGTCCAACCCTGTTTGCGCAACCGGCCCATACGCCATCTCATCGCAGTAACTCTGGTATTCAAGCTCTCATTGATGATCACACCCCAACGCCAGAGCATGCTCGCCATAATGCAAGTCGTCTTTATCGACAACTAAGCATTGGGGTTTTGTTGTGGCTCATCCCACTAGTCGTTTTGATTCTGATTGAGGGTTGGAAATCGCTCTATCCACAATTGGCTTGGTTTTTTACTAAAGCAGCATTCCTGACCTTTGGGGGTGCGTATGCAGTTTTACCTTACGTCTTTCAGGGCGCTGTCGAACATTACCAATGGTTAACTGCCCCACAAATGATGGACGGCTTGGCCTTGGGCGAGACCAAACCAGGGCCCCTCATCATGGTGGTCGCCTTTGTGGGCTTTCTGGCAGGGTTTGCCAATGAAACGGTTCTCGGTGGTTTGGGATTTTGGGGTGGCGCACTCGGTGCCTTCGTGGCAACGTGGTTTACTTTTTTGCCATCCTTCCTATTTATTTTTCTGGGTGCCCCTTTGATTGAATCAACTCACGGTAATTTACGCTTTACCGCACCACTGACCGCGATCAGCGCAGCAGTGGTTGGTGTGATTGCTAACCTGGGTGTGTTCTTCGCGTATCAGGTATTTTTTCCCAAGGGTTTCTCTGGTGGCTTATCGGTATTTGCGCTTCTCGTCTGTTTAGGGTCCTTAGTTCTCATGCTGCGACTCCAGTGGGGTGTGATTCGCACCCTCGGTTTAGCGGGTCTTTTAGGCATTCTTTTTGCAACCAATGGCGGGCTACTTTCCTAGGGTTTGATCCCTAAGCTTTGTACCAAACTTGGCATAATGACGTCATGAGAATTGACGAAGCCACACTATCCCACCTCCAAGAGTGGATTGGTAAATCCGAGCGTTATCCAGATCAAGTGAGCGCCACACCTTACCGCGCTCTTTCTGCAACCCTCGATCGCAATGACCCTGAGCCAAAACCGGGGATCTTCCTCCCAGAGCTATGGCACTGGTTGTATTTCTTGCCACATGCCCAGCAATCCGAAATTGGTCCGGATGGTCATGCCAAGCGCGGTGGCTTCTTACCGCCCGTTCCGCTGCCGCGTCGCATGTGGGCCGGTGGTCGACTGCGTTGGGTAAGTGAACTGCAAATTGGTGATGCGATCGAACGCGTATCCACGATCAAGTCGGTCACTCACAAATCAGGGCGCACCGGTGATTTACTGTTTGTCTTGGTTGAGCATCAAATCTCCAATCAAAAGGGGCTTGCTTTAACCGAAGAACATGACATTGTGTACCGCGCAGCCCCAAGTCCTGATGAGAAACCCCCGGCTCCAACACCCGCTCCTCGCGATGCGCAGTGGACTAAAGTGATTAACCCTGATCCGGTTCTTTTATTTCGCTACTCGGCGCTTACCTTTAATGGGCACCGCATTCATTACGACCGCAGTTACGTCACGCAAGAGGAAGGTTACCCAGGCTTGATCGTGCACGGTCCCCTGATCGCCACACTCTTAGTGGATCTGGTTAGAGAACATCACCCCGGCAGAAAACTGCAATCCTTTGAGTTCAGAGCGATTCGTCCGACCTTTGATATCCATCGAATGAGAGTGAATGCCGCATTGGATATGGATGATCCGAGCGGCCAAACCTTGCGGGTCTGGGCAGAAGATCATGAAGGCTGGCTAACCATGCAAGCCAAAGCAATATTGAGTCCATGACGATGGGTGTTCATTACTCTGCTGAGCTGGCGCGCTTTGCAAGCCAATTGCAATTTGAGGATATTCCGGAAGATGTTATTTCACGGGCAGAAGATTTATTGGTTGATTGGTTTGCCTCTGCCATTGGTGGCAAAGGTGCAAAACCAGTTGAAATCATCACGCAATTTGCGCAATCGATGGGACCGGTATCGCAACCTGCAATGGCCGGGTCTGCTGAAATCATTGTGTCGCGCTCCTTATCGAGTCCATTTCTGGCGTGCTTAGCCAACGCTGCGGCATCGCACGTGGTTGAACAAGATGATGTTCATAATGGTTCGGTATTTCATCCAGGAACCATCGTCTTTCCAGCAGCATTAGCGCTTGCCCAAGCCAAGCAACTCAGTGGTCGCGAGTTCTTAACCGCTGCAGTGGTTGGCTACGAGGTCGGCATTCGTGTTGGTGAGTTCTTAGGCCGCTCCCACTACAAGATTTTTCATACCACGGGGACTGCGGGCACCTTAGCAGCGGCCGCAACTGCTGGTCGTTTACTCAAATTGAGTCCGGAGCAAATGTTGCATGCCTTTGGTTCGGCTGGTACACAATCGGCTGGCCTTTGGGAGTTCTTGCGTGATGCAGCGGATTCCAAGCAGCTGCATACTGCGCATGCCAGCGCCACTGGCCTGATGTCTGCCTACTTGGCACAAGCGGGATTTACTGGTGCCCAGAAAATACTCGAGGGCGTACAAGGTCTTGCGGCAGGTACATCGACCGATGCCAACCCAGAAAAATTAATTGATCGCTTGGGTTCACGTTGGTGTTTAGCCGAGACCTCCTTTAAGTATCACGCCTCGTGTCGCCATACTCATCCTGCAGCCGATGCCTTATTGCAGGTGATTCAGAAACACGCTGTGAAGATGGCTGAGATTGACCGCATTGAGACCCTAGTGCATCAAGGCGCCATCGATGTTCTTGGGCCCGCTAGTGATGCGACGACCTTGCACCAATCCAAATTTTCAATGGGCACGGTTCTTGCATTGATCTGCAAGTTTCAATTTGCTGGTCTCGATGAGTTCGCCAAACACTTTAATGATCCCGAGATTTGCGCGCTGCGCAATCGGGTGAGCATGGTTTTGGATTCCGAAGTTGATCAGGCATATCCGCAGCGCTGGATTGGCAAGGTCAAGGTGTACCTTAAAAATGGTCGCGTTTATGAAGGCCGCGTCGATGAGCCCAAAGGTGATCCAGGGAATACGCTATCGCGAGCTGAAATCGAAGAGAAAGCCCTACGATTAGCTGCGTTTAGTGGTGGAGCTACCGAACCTGAAATGCGCAAAGCCATTGCATTGCTATTTGATATTCGTCGGGCAAGTGCTGTCCCGTTTATCTTTTCTAAATTAGGATTGCTGCCATGAACCTCCCCCACTTACCACTAAGTGATGCATGTTGCTTTTTGTTTGTTCCAGCAAATCAACCCGAGCGCTATAGCAAAGCATTCGCAAGTGGAGCACAGGGCGTGATTATTGATTTAGAGGATGCCGTTGGTCTAGATGACAAACCCAAGGCACGTGATTTACTCAAACAGCATTGGTCATCAATTTCAGACTCTGATAAACAACGGCTCGTGGTTCGCTGCAATGCGCCAGGCTCGCCCTTTTATGCAGCGGATTTGGTATTACTCAAAGAGCTGCAAGTGCCCTGTCTCATGATCCCCAAAACGGAGACGCGTGATCATATCAATGGCGCTGCTGAAGAGCTAGCTAATACTGCATTCATTCCCATGATCGAGACCCCGCTTGGACTGCATCATCTGAATGAAATCGCGAGTTCGCAACAGGTCTTGCGACTTGCGCTGGGTAACTTTGACATGCAAGTTGAGCTTGGGATTAGCTGCGATGAGCATGAAACTGAATTGGATACCGCCCGATTCATGATGACTTTGGCCTCTAAATTAGCGCAGATAGCCCCGCCCATCGATGGGGTTACCCCCGCAATGGACGATGAAGTGAAAATTTTTGCACATGCACAAAAAGCCAAACGCTTTGGCTTTGGCGCTAAGTTATGCATTCATCCTCGGCAAATACCCGTTGTAAAACAAGCGTTTACTCCCACCCCCCAAGAGATCGACTGGGCCCAGCGGGTGATTACAGCAGATAAAGCCTCTGGGGGGCAAGCCGCCAAAGTAGATGGGAAAATGATCGATCGGCCGGTTGTCATGCTGGCGCGCCGCATCCTAAGTTTGGCTGGTAATCCCTAAGTTTTTCGCCAAAAATCCGTGGCAAAATAGCTTTTGCTTTATCCCTTACGGAGACTTTTGAATGAACTTGAAAAAACCTTTAAACACATTACTTGCTGCAGTGATGGGCGCTGGCTTGCTATTGACCGGCGCTGCAAACGCACAAAAATACCCTGATAAGCCAATTAGTTTAGTGGTGCCATTTGCAGCTGGTGGTCCAACCGATACGATTGCCCGCTTACTCGCAACCAATATGAGTAAAACACTTGGTCAAACCGTTGTGGTTGAAAACGTCGCTGGTGCCGGTGGTACCGTTGCTTCTGCCAAGGTTGCCAAATCCAAACCCGATGGTTACACCATTTACATCCACCACATGGGTATGGCCACCGCTCAAGCTTTATATGACAAGTTGCCCTACGATCCGCTCAAAGATTTTGAGTACATCGGTCAAGTTGCAGATGTTCCAATGGTGCTCTTGGGTAGCAAAAACTTCCCACCGAATAACTTCAAAGAACTTGAGGCATACATCCGTGCCAATAAAGACAAGGTAACGATGGCCAATGCAGGTCCAGGTGCCGTGTCCCAACTGTGCGGACTGATTTTCCAGAGCCGTTTAGGTGTGCGTGTGACCACTGTTCCCTACAAAGGAACTGGCCCAGCATTGACCGACCTAGTTGGCGGTCAAGTGAACATTTTGTGCGACCAAACTACCCAAACCATTCCGTTCATCAAAGACGGCAAAGTTAAGGTCTATGGCGTAACTACTCCCAAGCGTCTTTCTGCCCTCCCCAATGTTCCAACCTTGGATGAGCAAGGCATGAAAGGCTTTGATGTGAAGGTATGGCATGGTATCTATGCACCCCTTGGCACACCAAAACCTGTTCTCGAGAAACTCAATGCTGCCCTCAAGAAAGCGTTGATCGATCCTGATCTGAAAGCTCGTTTGGATTCTTCGAACATTGATATCGTTCCAGTTGCTAAGCAAAATGGTGAGTCACTCAAATCTCACTTGGATGCTGAAATCAACCGTTGGGGTCCAATCATTCGTAAAGCCAACATTCCTGATTAATTCGTTGCGCTTTCAATGAATCTAAGGCCGGTGCAAACCGGCCTTTTTTATTTGGGAATTAGTCAAACATCCGACCACGTTTGCGACGTGCCATCAAACTTGCATCGATGCCCCATCCATCTCCGTCATTCGCTTGGGGTCTGCCCCAAATTATCCATCGAATGCTTAGACCAATTGCCCAGACTGCAAGAAATGGATCCAAGAGGTAATCCCATAAATTCATCGACTCATGCCAGTGAATGGACCAGGCAATCACGGCAATCGATAACATCAGGGCCTCCCAAGAGTGCTTGGCAAAGAAATAAATTGCAGCAACTAACAAAACAGTTCCTACGAAAACGCTGGAGTGATAGCCCCACGCATAGGGATCAAACATGGTAAATCCCAAAGCAAAGGGATAAAACAGGATAGCGACTACAGCAATGAGTATTGGAGTAATGCTTGCAATACGAAACGCATTCAGTCCACTCCATGTGCAAATAATTAGCATTAGACTCAAAATACTCAAATCACCGGTTACTCCCCGAATGTACGCAGCAAATGGCAAACTCCATGGTGCGCCAATTGCTCCGAACGGGGCAAGTAAAACAAGTAATGCAATGCTCACCAAGAGAAGTCCTGGAATAAGCCCATAGGCGGTATTGAAAGTGGCTCGAATCAGATGCAAAAAAATAATGCTGGTAATGAGACTAATCTCAATAAGCGGTAGTTGATGAATCAAGGTGGAAAGCGTCATTGCGACCTATCCGTTTCTGATTTGATGTGTTGTAAATATGATTGCAGATAACCAGCGTCCCAAACGATTGACTTAATTCGTTTGCGATTCCAGGTATAGACCAGTAGGACTTGACCTTGTTGATTCAAACTCATATAGGGATAGGAAAACTCTTCCTTGGGATTGGTCGTTGAGGCGGTCTCATCCTCAAGTACGGCAATCGTCTTCCAGGGCGAGTAATTGCTCTTTGCTGGCTGGCTGCTATCTACTTGAGTCTGGCTAGGCCATGACGCTGCGAGGACTAAGCGATGACGTCCATGTTCCAAATCGTTAAAGACCATCAAACGGGTTCGATCCGATAGCTCCACACCGGTGATAGCTGCATTGGGATTGGGTAGACTTAAATCAGGCGCCAACTCCCAGCGCTCACCAGCGCTAGCGGTGTAGCTCAGGGGTATTTGCTTAGCCCCTGTGCGGCGGGCTTGACGAAAATAAGCGCTCGCATGCTTGGCATCATCGATAAAGACAATGGGCTGCAAAGTACCGCGACCCGAGGTCATCCGTCGTTTATCCAGCATCTGACCGGACGGATTAAGCCGCAATAACTCGCCATATTTACCGATCCACTCGTGATAGACCGGGATTCCCATGGTGCCGTCCGCAAATAAAAACCCGGAACCCTTCACTAAAGTACTGAGGTTGACGAAGGGTGTGGTAATGAGTCGTTTGGGTCCAGTCCAAGTCAATCCATCGTCATCAGAATGCATCACACTGATGGAACTACCTGCCCAACCACCGATCGATACCGCCACCACATAAAGCTGCAGTTGGCCGTTGATATTACGCATGGGCACAGGATTACCAAGTTTGGCAATGTATCGTCCAAGGCTTGCTTGCGCGCCCTCTCGATCAAGGACCACGCTCGCTGGCCCCCATTGCTTGGTTACCGAATCCCACACCGCGCTCAAAATCACCACATCGGCCGCACCCTCTCGGGAACCGGCAAACCAAAACGCGCGCCAGTTTCCATCCTTTAACGGAATGACGCTCGCCGCATGGACTGACGGCCTTGCGGTATCGGGTAACCACTCCGCCAATCCCTGTAATGTCGGTGGATTAACGATGGGCTTCGTTTTAGACGAAGTTGGAATACTTGAGAGGGTTGGTTCGGTAGTGGATTGCTCAACCGGCACCTGAAAATCCGCCCAGGCCGGATGCTCATCCAACTGAAAATACGCCATTGCGGTTGCCACGATTAGGAATACAAATGCCAACACTCGCATCATCGGCATGCATCTTTCTCTGTGGCGGTATCCTTACCGATATTAAACGGGGCAAATAGGATGTACTCTTTCACGAAGAGATTGTCGCTCACTTGGCCCAATAGCATCGCCTTGATCTCATCGGATGAGTGTCGGGCACGCATCTCAAGGCGCTCACCAATCACCTCGCAATCGGGGCAAGGGACAAACTTAGCATTCACCGGAGCCTGAACTGCAAAATAGGCATAGCGATTGGCTAGCTGGGTGAGATTTTTAGCTTCACTTGCAGGATAGCCCTTGATTTCAGCACCTGGAATCAAAAAGCGGTACTCCTCATCCTTGGCCCGAAAGTCACAAGGGAACCATACCGTTTTACCTTGAAGTGCGGCAATGGTTTTGGTATCGAACCGCCCTGCCGCGCCATCGAGCGGCATGATGCTACTACTTAAAGATAGAACGGTAAGAAAACAAGCCAGTAATGTCGCCGTCTTGGTAAAGCGGGTCTTAAACAGGCCGATTAAGACAATAGCAATTGCACCGACCAATAAGAACCAATGCCACATTGGATAGGACCAAAGATGGATATTCCAAGAGAGCCATGCTAAAGCCACCAAGACAATACCCTGCAATACCAAGCCAATCCAGAAGGTCCAGCGATTCAGTTGCTGCCAATGCATGGCCAATAAGATGGCAATCGCTGGCATGATGGGCAACAAATATCGACCCGAACGTTGACTTGGTAGAGAAAAGATGATGAAGAACACCGCGATCCAAATCCACAGCAACTTCTCTTCAGTGCTGATTGGCTTGCGATCACGGATTGCCAGATAAAAAAGGTTAAATACCGCGAATGTTAAAAATCCGGCATTGGCTACCCCAGTCACTAAGAGCATGCCCACACTATCTCCACCCCAGACGAAGTCTTTTAGATAGCTCGTATTCCTGGCAGCAAACTTACCCGCATTCTCACCAATCACGAATTCATTCCAGATCGCCATGGGATCGGGATCGAAGACAAACCACAGAGCAAATAAACCTAATGCAATCAGGCCGATCGAGATCACTTTGAGGAGGTCGCGCTGGATGCATTCCATCACCCGACGATCGCGCCATTGCCAATACCAAAGAGTTAATACCAGGCAGGCAGGGACAATGTACGCCACCGACTTATAGAGTAATGCGCAACCAAAGGCAAGCCCCGTAATGAAAGGGAACACTAATTTAGACTCGATGAGCCGTTTACCAACCATCAGCAAGAGAAAAAATGGAAGGGATAGCCAAAAGATCTCTGGGGGTTCGGCTAGATACGGACGCCCATAACGATAGGTATTAAAGAACGCAAGCCAAATAACCCCAGCCAACACTCCAGCCGAGAGATTTTTACTCATTGCGACTGCACTCAACACAATTAGGAGGGCAGTAAGTGCGGTGTACACCAAACTTGGCCAACGTAGGTTAATTAGTGACCATGCGTTGCCATGATCGGTTGAGAGCATCCCCTGCCAGAATAACAATGGTGGCTTGGTATTTTTGATACCAACCATGTCTGACTGCAACGGCAACCAAGCATCCGCGGCATTGGTCATACGGACAATATGGGCGTAGGGGTACTCATCGCCATTCTTGGGAGCGAAACGACTATCGACCCCATAAAAATAGGTAACGCATGCCAAAACGAGCCCAAACAGAATCGAAGGAATGGAGATGGGCGCTTGCATAGCCGATAGTTTATTAGCCTACCATTTAGGGCTCTTGAATTCCTGAATATATTTGCATTAAAACTAGGGAAAACCTTAATCCCAGGACATTCTCTGGGTTATATCATTATGACTAATAAGTATTAGATAGATGAGACATTCCCCGAAACATTGCCTATTCATCATTTAACATCACAAAAGCTTTTTGTTGTTCGCATGAAAACCAATGGAGATTATCAAAATGCACTTTCCATCTGCACATAAGCTCAAAGTCATGGGGCTTAGCATCGGCACCATAGGTCTACTATCTTTTAGTAGCTTGGCGGTTAGCCAAACCAGTCCAGCCAATATCAATCAACTTTCCTTGGCGGCTACCTGCGCCAATTGCCATGGCACGAATGGGGTTGGCGTTCCAAATGCAGGGATGCCACAAATTAACCATTTAACGCCCGATGCGATGTTGACTCAACTCAAAGCCTTTAAGAGCGGTGCTCGTTCGGGAACGATCATGCACCAATTAACTAAAGGCTATACCGATGAGCAACTCCAAACCATTGCCAATGTGCTTGGCAAAAAATAATTGAGGATAAAAAAATGGATCGTCGTCACTTTCTAGGTGTTAGTTCAGCTGCTTCTCTCGGTGTATTAGCCGGTTGCGCAAGTAGTCCTCCTGTCAATATCAGCAAAGCCAATGTGGTGGTCGTTGGCGGTGGTTATGGTGGAGCAACAGCCGCTAAGTATGTTCGGATGTTCTCAAACAATACCGCCCAAGTTACTTTGATTGAACCCAATGCAGAATTTATCTCCTGCCCAATGTCCAATTTAGTAGTCGGTGGTCACACCACCATCGCTAATATCTCAACCCCCTATGACAACTTGACCAAGCGTCACGGGATTAAGGTTGTGAAAGATATGGTGGCCTCCATTGATCCGAAGCAAAAGACCATTCGTTTAGCCTCAGGCGGCTCAATGAAATACGACAAGCTAATCCTGTCACCTGGTATTGGTCTAATGATGGATACCATCAAAGGCTTGGACAAAGCCAATCAAGAAGGTGTAACGGTCCAAGCATGGAAAGCCGGTCCTGAAACTGTCCTGCTTCGCAAGCAACTGGAGTCCATGAAAGATGGCGGCGTTTATGCCATCTCCATCCCCATGGCACCGTATCGCTGCCCTCCTGGACCTTATGAGCGGGCTTGCCAAGTCGCCAGTTACTTTAAGCAATTTAAGCCCAAGTCCAAAGTATTGATCTTGGATGCCAACGATGATGTGACCTCCAAAGGTGGTCTATTTAAGAAAGCCTGGGCATCGATGTACCCCGGCATGATTGAATACCGTCCCAAGCACAACGTGGTTGCAATCGATTCCAAGACTAAAACACTGAAGTTTGATGTCCAGGATGATGTCAAGGCTGATGTTCTAAACGTTCTCCCTCTCATGCGTGCAGGTGACATTGCGGTTAAGACCGGCATTGCCAACTCGAATGCCCGTTGGGTCAATGTGAACTACATCAATTTTGAATCCACTGCTGCCAAAGATATTCATGTTCTTGGTGACTCGATTCAGGTTGCGCCACTCATGCCTAAATCAGGCCATATGGCGAACTCGCATGCAAAGGTTGCGGCAGCCGCTGTGGTTGCTGAGCTCGGTGGCTTTGAGATTAATCAAGCGCCTGTGCTCACCAATACCTGCTATAGCTTCGTCAATGCGGATGAAGTGGTTCACGTTGCCAGCGTCCATCAGTACGATGCTAAAGACAAGACCTTCAAGACCGTTCCCGGCTCCGGCGGTCTATCACCAGCTCCGACTAAACTCGAAGGTGTCTATGCTTGGGGTTGGGCTCGCAACATTTGGGCAGACAGCCTGGGTTAATCAACCACCTGCCTTTGGAAAAGCCAAGCAATTCTGCTTGGCTTTTTTATTAGCCCCGACCGAATGGGCCGTTTAATTGAATCGTGGTCCAGTTAAGAAGCATGGCCACCGACACCCAAGCGAGGTATGGCAGCATCAAGAGGCTTGAGATGGGTGAGTATGAGCGGGTAGCGAGCACAATCGCTAATACCGAGAGCCATAGCCCAACCGCTTCAATCAAAGCCCAATCGGGTCGCTGCATCCGAAAATAAAGCACGCTCCAGATGAAATTGAATAGGCCATTCACGATGAAGAGAATGACCAACATGCGAATAGTTTCTTGATTGGGCGCGCGATGATATCCCATCACGAAGGCGGCACCTGCAAGAATAAAAATGGTGGACCACATGGGACCAAATACCCAATCGGGCGGTTTCCAAGGGGGCTGCTGGAGACTTTTGTACCACTCACCAATGTCGGTAGCCCATGCTCCAGCTAATGCGAGTACTAATCCCCAAACAACAGCAAAAATGATCGGCTTATAGTGTGTAAACCACTCCGCACTCATACCTTCGCCATACCCAAAAGGTGGGCCATGTCTTTAAAGAAGATTTTGATATGGGCCATGGGATCTTTGCGAACTAATTTCTTATGCATGTACGACTCAAAGGTTAAACGTTGAACGTCTTTATCTTCGCACATTTTGACAAAACGCTCGCGACGCTTATCGTTGCCATACCAAAAGCGTTGCATGATCCCCAGAACCAGAAATACTGTACCGTGCTCCTTCATGAAACGCTTACGTGCTTGGGCTAGAGCCTTGACATTTCCGGTTACTAATAACTCATGCACTGATTCTGCGGCTAATCGACCCCCCACCATGGCGTAATAAATCCCCTCGCCCGAAGCGGGAGCAACGACTCCTGCAGCATCCCCAGCCAAAATCACATCCCGATTGTTATCCCATTTTTTAAGTGGCTTCATGGGTAATGGTGCGCCTTCATGGCGCAGCAACTCTGTATTTTCTAAATTAGTTAGTTTCTTGAGTTGGCCTACGGCGCTTCGCAATGAAAATCCTTTATCTGCACTACCGGTGCCAATACTCATGGTATTGCCATGGGGAAAGATCCAACCATAGAAGTCGGGGGATAGCGTTCCTTGATAAAACACATCGCAGCGTGATCCGTCATAACCCTGAGGTGGTGCCTCGGGCACCCGAACAATCTCGTGATAAGCAAATACATAATCGACGTCTTTAGCCCCTGGGATTGCCTGGCGACCTACACCCGATTTGGCGCCATCAGCACCAATAATGGTCTTGGCACGAACCGCCCCAGTCCTCTCTGGCTCCGATCGATTTGCGGAGTGAATTCGATAGTGAACAATGGCAGTACCATCGGTATCGCGTGTGATCTTCTCAAAAACACCGGTGCGACGTGTAGCGCCATCATTAGCTGCTCGGACTCGAAGCCATTCATCGAATTGATCACGATCGACCATTCCCACAAAGCCGCCATCAATCGGGATATCTACTTGGTTATTTTTTGGTGAGATCATACGGGCTGAACGGGCTTTAGCAACCAATAGCTCGTCAGGGATCCCAAAGTCTTTAATCAGACGGGGTGGAATTGCACCGCCACAGGGTTTGATGCGCCCTGCACGATCAAGCAATAAGACGGTGTGTCCCATTTTGGCAAGATCGCCTGCGGCAGTGGCCCCTGCGGGCCCACCACCAACGACCACTGCATCAAAGGTTTCTAGGGTACTCATGATGATCCTCCACGGGAAATAAGCTGACAAGGGATTGATGATTCAAGCGACTGGGATTTGCTAATACGTTCAATGGGCCGGATATAAAACGACAGGATGGCAGCAGCCATAAATAAAATAGCTTCAATGAAAAACACACTGGCATAGGCGGTCACTGGGTCACCTAATAAATAGCGCGCAAGATCGCTTGCTCCGGTCCCTAAAATGCCACCGAGACCAAAGGCAATTGCTTGTGCTGCGCCCCAAACACCCATGCGAACACCCTCGCGACGCTCCCTGCCCATGCCGGCAAACTGCATCATGGAGCCAATCGCAGCGATTGAAAACGCGCCGTTGGATAAACCCAATATAAATACTGTGCTAAAGAATGGCCAACCGGGGCCCACTAATCCAGACATCACCAAACTCAACATGGCGAGCGATGAGGCAATACAACCGCCCACCGTCCACATCCGCAAAGACGATAAATTAGGATTCTTACTTCTACTCGTAACAAATCCGCACAAAAGCATTCCGCAAAGCACGCCCGCGTGTTGAAGGCCCGATAGGCTCGTCGTTTCTCCAGGCGTTAAACCAAATGCGGTACCTGCAAATGGCTCCAAGATCAGATCTTGCGAGCTATACGCCAACATCGAGATAAAGACAAATACGGTAAAGCGCCGTACGCGTGACTCTTGCCATACTTCAGCTAAGGCCTCTTTAAAGCGCAGTTTGGGTTCATTGGCGTTTTGTGCTGCTTGCGCCAACGATTTAGGCTCAAGTCCATGCAGGGCAATGAAGCTGACGACTAAGGCTAAACACGACACGCCAAGTGAGACCATGATGAGGCGTTCAAAGGAAAATGGGTCGAGTAGTTTTCCGCTAATCCCTGCTGTCATGGCAAAGCCAAAGATCATCATGAGCCAAACGCAACTTGCAGCTGCAGCCTTGCGCTTTTCGTCCACGCGTTTTGCTAGGAGTACCAGTAAAGCCGTACCACTTGCGCTGACTCCTAAACCAATCATCATGAAGGCAATGAAAGCAAGGCTAATACCCCAACTGACATCACGACTCATTAGAGCTACAGCACTTGCCGCTAACACTCCACCGCTCGCCAGTACTAACATCCCACCCTGAATCCAGGGCGTTGAACGGCCACTGCGATCCGATCCAAAACCCATGCGGGGTCGGATGAATTGCACCAGATAATGCATCGCGACTAGTAATCCAGGCAGTAAGGCAGGAAGCGCAAGCTCAATCACCATCACTCGGTTTAAAACTGATGTGGTCAGAACCACGACTGCGCCCAAGGAGGCTTGTACAAGCCCTAAACGAGCAATCCCAAACCAATTGAGGGTGGTCGTATTAGATGTCACCTTATCGACCCACCGCAAAGGCACTAATCATCATGCCACTCACAAATAATGGGACCCCAAAACCACTTAGGAATAATGCGCGCTTTACCGGGTCCTCTAGGAAGTACTTCATCATGAGCAATTGCGCAATGATGAGGACCAGAATAGCCAATGCATGAAATGAGCTGCCATGCCAGTATAAAAATCCAACCACTAAATATTGCGGGACGATCATCATCAAGCAGGCATTCCACGCTGCTCCGTTAATACCTAATTGCACGGGCAATGAACGCACGCCCATTTGGCGATCACCCTCGATGGCTTTGAAGTCATTTAAGGTCATGATGCCGTGCGCGCCAATGCTATAAAGCAGGGCTAAGGTTATCGATGCAGTTGATGGAAATACATCCCCCAACATCACTGCAGAACCAGTAAACCATGCAAGGCCTTCATACGATAATCCGCAAGCTGCATTCCCCCACCAGCCATTTTGTTTGAGGCGTAACGGTGGTGCGCTATATGCCCAGGCTAAGAATAGACCAATCAAGGTTGCAACAAATGCCCAGGGGCTAATCCACAAACCCACGAGCAGCGATAAACCGGTCCAAAGAATGGCAATGTATAGGCCCCAGCGTCCCGGCATGCGCCCTGATGGAATCGGGCGATTGGGCTCATTAATCGCATCAACATGTCGATCAAACCAATCATTAATTGCCTGGCTAGTGGCGCATACCATCGGGCCGGCTAACAGAACACCGACGAGTAAGATCTGCCAACGCTCTGTCATTGCCATACCGGTTGCAATGACGCCACAGGCAAATGCCCACATGGGTGGAAACCACGTAATGGGCTTGAGCAACTCCAAGATTGCCAATGGAGTTGGCCAGGACCGTTGAGAAGATTGGTTTAAGACCGAAGTCCCCATTTCCATAATCCATCCGTTGAAAATGGTAAGACCATCATGATGTGCTCGAGAATCGCAAGCGATAGTAAAGTCGCCAAAATGGTCGACGACGCAATTTGATACGCATTGGCATTCGCAGCAAATGCGTGCTGCCAAAGAGGCAATGCCGCCAAACACGCCAAAAGAATCGAAATCGGTAACAAGGGGTTCATCGCTCGCTTGGTGAAGTAACTATGCATGTATTGCAGATGCACGGGCAAGAACTTCTCGTTTAGATTCAACACCCCTAAAAACACATTGAGCTTAGCGCTTTGCCGCATCGCCCAGAGGATGAGAAAGGTCCATAACCCAACTAAATTACTGCCACCCCAGGTAGCGACTGCTACCGCAATTCCGAGAACGATCAGAGCCAATTCATGGTGCGAGATGGTTTGAAACGCATAAAAAGCCTTGCGTACACCCTTACAATCAGGCGGACATGGAGTACGCCTGGAACCGGTAACATACCCTAATAAGAATCCAATCTCTTGCCAAGCCCAAACCAATAAAGCACAAGTAAATCCGCAATACGCTCCAGCGACCGTATTTAAATTAGCGCTGGTCTTTAGGCCAACTAAGGCAAACAGCAAAACCATACCACTCATCCAAAAGGTCGCCTGATGGGTCGAGCGTGGGCGTTGATTGAGTAACAAAATGATTCCCGTGCCAAACCACCATAAAAAGATGGTGTAGAGCATCGGAAAGAGAAAGCTACTCACGCTCATCGTTTGTTACCAGCTGGGGACCAAGCGAACATTACGGGGTAACTCATGGTTGTGCACGGGTAAGAAATAAGCACGTGCAAAGACCAAACCGGCCCGCACTCCTAAGAGAGGTACCATGACTTTTGCCAAGAGACCACCACGGGCTTTATACACATCCATTTTTTGGAATAAGGCCAGCATACGGTTCATGCACTCATAAAAACGGGGGTCATCCAAGTTCAAGGTGATGGGGAATACCTGTTTGGTAATCTCATTGGTAATCCGCAAGACCTTTTTGTCATAGTCAGTAGGTGAGATTTGCATGGCTTTATACAACTGTGGTCTTGAATGATCACGAACATACATCGTGCTATAGACCGCTAAGCAGAAGAACCGAATCCAGTATTTATTAAGCCCCGTTAATAAATGGGGATTAGCACGCATGATTAATGCAAAGGCTTCGCCGTGACGAAACTCATCATTGCACCACCTCTCAAACCACAAGAAGATCGGATGAAAACGGAGCTCTGGTTTTTTCTCAAGCTCCCGAAAGATCGTGATGTACCTGGCGTATCCAATCTTCTCGGAGAGATAGGTCGCATAGTAAATAAATTTTGGCTTGAAATACGTGTATTTTTTTGCCTTTGCCAAAAATCCGAGATCAATCCCAATATCAAAATCCTTGAGCCATTGATTAATAAAGCCCGCATGGCGCGACTCGTCACGAGCCATATAGCCATAGAGCAACTTCATATCCTCATTTTTGACCTTACGCTTAATCTCGGCATACAAAATACATCCTGAGAACTCTGAGGTGATTGAGCTAATCAAGAAATCAACAAACTCGTCATAGAGTTCGGGATCCACATTGGAATAGTTCTTACTCATATCAGCAGGTCGCTGAAAATGATCTGAATTAATATCGGCTGCAAACTCAGCCATCAGAACATTCCATTCCGAGCGCAAGGCATCAATGTTGGTGCGGTCTACTTCGGCAAAGTCGGTGGTGTAAAACCGCGGACTCAACATGGCATCTTGCAATGCCTTCTTGGTTGAATCATTAATTTGCGGGGCCACTGGAATTTGATCTCGTAATAGGCTTTCTGCGGACTCCATGTATTTCTCCAATATCAACGTTGTTGAATTTGATTTGCATCCGTCCGAAGAAGGCGTGCAAAATGCTGCGAATTAATCACCCCAAAGGACTCCAAATCAATCATGCGTCCTGTACTGGGGTCGGAAAGGGTTAAGCGTCCATCTTGACGGGCAATTAGCTCAAACGGAGGCTCGCTTCCGATCTCGCGACGCTTGCGCTCTTGCGCTAGGGTTCTTAAAGCCCCGCGCACAAAGCCTGCCTCTCCAGTAATGACATCGACTTGCTGCTTCGTTTGATAATC
>VFQS010002024.1_pt1 | contig 17371 bp, 20 predicted proteins | sample 3512361 | NCBI WGS metagenome assembly VFQS01 (sample SAMN10412375, study PRJNA504923) | tailings metagenome | isolation source: Relicate 1 Philex TSF3 active mining | place: Philippines
CGGGGGGCTCGTTCATCTGGCCGTAGCAGAGGGCCACCTTCGACTTGGAGAGGTCTTCGGCGTTGATCACGCCGGATTCCTTGAACTCTTCGTAGAGGTCGTTGCCCTCGCGGGTGCGCTCACCCACGCCACCGAACACGGACACGCCGCCGTGCTCCTTGGCGATGTTGTTGATCAGCTCCTGGATGAGCACGGTCTTGCCCACGCCGGCGCCGCCGAACAGACCCACCTTGCCGCCCTGGCGATAGGGAGCCAGCAGGTCGATCACCTTGATGCCGGTCTCGAACACCTTGGGCTTGGTTTCGAGATCGGTGAGCTTGGGAGCTTCGCGGTGAATGGGGGCCGTGGTGGTGGTGCTCACGGGGCCCTGCTCGTCAACGGGCTCGCCGAGCACGTTGAAGATGCGACCCAGGGTGGCTTCACCCACGGGCACGGAGATCGAAGCGCCGGTGTCGACGGCTTCCATGCCTCGCACAAGGCCATCGGTGCTGCTCATGGCCACGGCGCGCACGCGGTGATCGCCCAGGAGCTGTTGCACCTCGGCGGTCAGAGCCACGTCTTGACCGGCCGAGTTTTTGCCCGTCACGCGGAGGGCGTTATAGATCTTGGGCAGCTTGCCGGCCGGGAATTCAACGTCGATCACCGGGCCGATCACCTGCCGGATGATGCCTTTGGTGCCGGTGGCAGTAGCAGCAGCCATTTATGGGAGAAGTCGCTGGGGACGCGCAGCGGGTCCAGACCCGCTCCGAAGCGGCGCAACCTTACCACTGCGTGCCATCCCCCCGATCGGTTCGGCAGGGCGACATCAGCTGTTCGGTCAACCGCCCCCGTGGACGGTTGAACCGCGGTGGGCCGCCCCCATAGCTTGGCACTCACGGCAGGCGAGTGCTAACTCCCTCCGCCGGGCGTCTCGACGCCGCGACCCTGGCAGCGTCTCTGGCGCCATGCCAATGGTTTCGCCTTCTTCATCGCATTCCATCCATGGCTGCTGTTTCTCTCAGCGTTTCCACCGTCAAGCCCCTCGGCGACCGCATCTTCATCAAGGTGTCGGAGTCTGAGGAGAAAACCGCCGGCGGCATCCTTCTGCCTGACACCGCCAAGGAAAAGCCCCAGGTGGGTGAAGTGGTGCAGGTGGGTCCTGGTAAGCGCAACGACGACGGCTCCCGTCAGGCCCCTGAAGTGAGCATCGGTGACAAGGTGCTCTACAGCAAGTACGCCGGCACCGACATCAAGCTCGGCACCGATGAGTACGTGCTGCTGTCCGAGAAGGACATCCTGGCTGTCGTCAGCTGAGCGATCGCGCACCGCGACTTCGATTCACTTTTAACCGTTTCAACAGCGAGATCCGCCTTCCATGGCTAAGCGCATCATTTACAACGAGCAGGCCCGCCGCGCCCTCGAGAAAGGTATCGACATCCTGGCCGAGTCGGTCGCCGTCACCCTCGGTCCCAAGGGCCGCAACGTGGTGCTGGAGAAGAAGTTCGGCGCTCCTCAGATCATCAACGACGGCGTCACCATCGCCAAGGAGATCGAGCTCGAGGATCACATCGAGAACACCGGTGTGGCCCTGATCCGTCAGGCCGCCTCCAAGACCAACGACGCCGCCGGTGACGGCACCACCACCGCCACCGTCCTGGCCCACGCCATGGTGAAGGCTGGTCTGCGCAACGTGGCCGCCGGCGCCAATGCGATCACCCTCAAGAAGGGCATCGACAAGGCGGCTGAGTTCCTGGTCGAGAAGATCAAGGAGCACGCCAAGCCGATCAGCGACTCCAACGCCATCGCCCAGGTGGGCACCATCTCCGCCGGCAACGACGAAGAGGTGGGCCGCATGATCGCCGACGCCATGGACAAGGTCGGCAAAGAGGGTGTGATCTCCCTCGAGGAAGGCAAGTCGATGACCACCGAGCTGGAGGTCACCGAGGGCATGCGCTTCGACAAGGGCTACATCTCGCCCTACTTCGCCACCGACACCGAGCGCATGGAAGCGGTGCTCGAGGATCCCTACATCCTCCTCACCGACAAGAAGATCGGCCTGGTGCAGGATCTGGTGCCCGTGCTCGAGCAGATCGCCCGCACCGGCAAGCCTCTGCTGATCATCGCCGAGGACATCGAGAAGGAAGCCCTCGCCACCCTGGTGGTGAACCGCCTGCGCGGCGTGCTCAACGTGGCCGCTGTGAAGGCCCCTGGCTTCGGCGATCGCCGTAAGGCCATGCTCGAGGACATCGCCGTTCTCACCAACGGTCAGCTGATCACCGAGGACGCCGGCCTCAAGCTGGAGAACGCCAAGCTGGAGATGCTGGGCACCGCCCGCCGCATCACGATCAACAAGGACACCACCACCATCGTGGCCGAGGGCAACGAGGTGGCCGTGAAGGCCCGCTGCGAGCAGATCCGCAAGCAGATGGACGAAACCGACTCCTCCTATGACAAGGAGAAGCTGCAGGAGCGTCTGGCCAAGCTGAGCGGCGGTGTGGCCGTGGTCAAGGTGGGCGCTGCCACCGAGACCGAGATGAAGGACAAGAAGCTGCGCCTGGAAGACGCCATCAACGCCACCAAGGCGGCCGTTGAAGAGGGCATCGTTCCTGGCGGTGGCACCACCCTGGCCCACCTGGCTCCTGCCCTCGAGCAGTGGGCCGCTTCCAACCTCTCCGGCGAAGAGCTGATCGGCGCCACCATCGTGGCTTCCGCCCTCACCGCTCCCCTCAAGCGCATCGCTGAGAACGCTGGTGTGAACGGCTCCGTGGTGGCCGAGCACGTGAAGAACAAGCCCTTCAACGAGGGCTACAACGCCGCCACCGGCGAGTACGTCGACATGCTGGCTGCCGGCATCGTCGACCCCGCCAAGGTGACCCGCTCCGGTCTGCAGAATGCCGCCTCGATCGCCGGCATGGTGCTCACCACCGAGTGCATCGTGGCTGACCTGCCCGAGAAGAAGGAAGCAGCTCCTGCCGGCGGCGGCATGGGCGGCGACTTCGACTACTGATCCACCGCCGCACAGCTGAGATACATCAGGAGGGCTTCGGCCCTCCTTTTTTTGTGCCTTGCTGGGGTCGAGGCAGGCCATGGAGGCCACCTGCCATGTGGGCCAATCTGTTCAATCTGAACAGTTTCCGGGGTTGGCGCTCTGAAAGTGTGGCGATCGCTACGGAAGTTTTCCCCGTGTTGTTTCGATCGAGGCCGCAGCGGCTGCTGATCGCTGCCCTGACGGTGCCTGCCCTGCAGCTGGCGATCGGCAGCTTGCTTCCAGCCCATGCGGCTGATGCCGCGGCGCTGAATCCAGCCGATAACACCTTGGTGCTGATGTCATCGGCGCTGGTGTTGTTGATGACGCCAGGGTTGGCGTTCTTCTACGGCGGCTTTGTGCAGGGCCGCAATGTGCTCAACACGATGGCGATGAGCTTCGTGATGATGGGCATCGCCACTGTGGTTTGGGCTATCTTTGGCTTCAGCCTGGCCTTTGCCGATGGCGGGGCCTGGCAGGCCGTGCTCGGCAATCCCCTCCGCTACGCCCTGCTGGAGAACTTGCCGCTGAGCTGGGAGCCGCTGGCGATCCCAGGCCTCAGCTTTGCGTTGTTCCAGGGCATGTTCGCGATCATCACGCCGGCCTTGATCTCCGGCGCTCTGGTGGAGCGGATCAGTTTCCGGTTCTGGTGCTTGTTTACCCCGATCTGGCTGCTGTTGGTCTACGCACCTCTGGCTCACATGGTGTGGGGCGGAGGATTGCTTGGCAAAGATCTCGATTTCGCTGGTGGCACGGTCGTGCACATCAGTTCCGGCGTGTCTGCCCTGGTGCTGGCGGCGTTGATTGGCGCCCGGCGGCAGTGGCCGGCCTCCGTGCGTCCGCCCCACGACGTGACCCAGATCCTGCTGGGCACCGGCCTGTTGTGGTTTGGCTGGTTTGGCTTCAACGGCGGCAGTCAGCTCACGGTGGCTGGCGCCGAGCTGCCGTTCACCACCACCCATGTGGCGGCGGCGGCTGGCCTGGTGGCGTGGTCGCTGCTGGAAACCTGGCGCGACGGCAAGCCCACGGCTGTGGGCATGGCCACCGGTGCGGTGGGCGGGTTGGTGGGGATCACTCCCGCTGCAGGCTTTGTCACCGTGGGATCGGCCCTGGCCATCGGTGCGCTCACCAGCCTGCTGTGCTTCATCTCCGTGCAGGTCAAGGTGAAACTGCGCTTCGATGATTCCCTCGACACCTATGCCGTGCATGGGGTGGGCGGCACCGCCGGTGCGCTGCTCACGGGTGTGTTTGCCAACGCCGAACTGATCGCGGCCCACCCTGCGGGTGCAGTGCTGGCACAACAGGGGCGTACCGCGTTGGTGCTCGGTCAGCTCCAGGCGGTTTTGGTGGCCTATGGCCTAGCGGCCCTGGGCACGTTGCTGATCGCCGCTGTGTTGCGCGGCATAGGTGTTCGCTTCCGGGTGGGCGAAAACGCAGAAAACCTCGGTGTGGATGTTGCTGAACACGGCGAAGAGGCGTATGCCGAGCGCGTCGGCTCTCCTCAGCTGTTCTGACCATCCACGAGGCCGGCGTTAGCCGGCCTGAGGTTTGAAGGTGAGCGCGACGCCGTTGTTGCAGTAGCGCTTGCCGGTGGGCTTGGGGCCGTCATCAAACACGTGCCCCTGATGGCCGCCGCAGCGTTTGCAGTGGTATTCGGTGCGCGGCACGATCAGCTTGAAATCGATCTTGGTGCCGATCGCTTTTGGCAGGGGCTGCCAAAAGCTGGGCCAGCCGGTGCCGCTGTCGTATTTGGCTTTGGAGCTGAATAGGGGCAGGTCACAGCCGGCACAGTGGAAGGTGCCGGCGCGTTTTTCGTTGTTGAGCGGGCTGCTGAAGGGCCGCTCGGTGCCTTCCTTTCGCAGCACCTGGTAAGCGGCGGGGCTCAGGCGACGCTTCCACTCCGCATCGCTGAGGTTCCATTTCGGATCAGCTGCCTCCGAGGCGGCTTCAGCTGCGCTGGCACCCAGCATCGGGCTGAAAAGAGCCGTGAGGCTCGCCAGAAAGCTGCGGCGGGGCATCGTCAAGGTGCGGATCGGAAGAGCTGTGGTGTGACCAGGGATTTGATCAGAGCTTGAACCAGCCGGCGCTCAGGGCTGTGGCCAGACCAAGAAACACCGCCAGCAGGGTCCAGGTGATGCGGTTCAGCGTGGCCTCGGCACTGCGGGCGCTGCTGAACATCGAGCTGCCGCTGGAGGCTAGGCCGCCCATGCCATCGCCCTTGGGGCTGTGCAACAACACGCTGATCATCAGCAGCACGCCGCTGGCCAGCCAGATCCAGGTGAAAACGGTTTGGAGCATGGCGGAAGCCTAAAGGGCCGGATCAGACTCCCAAGGTCTGAGGAATCCGATTGGGCACCGCCGGGCTTCCGAGCGGCATCACCAGAGATGTGCCGGTCATGCGGGCTGGTTGGGGTAAGCCCAGAATTTCGAGCAGCGTGGGGGCGATATCGGCGAGGCCGCCGCCGCTGCGCAGCTCCACGGCGTTGCCGTGGCCGGGCAGTTTGCGCTTTTCGCCTTCCACCAAGATCACCGGCACCGGATTGGTGGTGTGGGCGGTCCATGGCCGGCCATCCGGGCCTTCCATCAATTCGGCGTTCCCGTGGTCGGCTGTCACCAGCAGCGTGCCGCCCATGCGGTTGGTGGCTTCCAGCAGGCGGCCCACGCTTTGATCAACCGTGTGAATGGCGTCGATCGTGGCGTTCATCTCGCCGGTGTGGCCCACCATGTCGGGGTTGGCGTAGTTGATCACCACCAGCGCGTAGATGCCCTTATTGATGGCCGCAATGCAGTGGTCGGTGAGTTGCTCAGCCGACATCGCCGGGGCTTGGTCGTAGGTGGCGACGCGGGGAGAGGGCACCAGATGGCGGTCTTCGCCCGGATAGGGCTGCTCAATGCCACCATTCATGAAGTAGGTGACGTGCGGATACTTCTCGGTTTCGGCGGTGCGGAACTGGCGCAGGCCTGCCTCCGACACCACCTGGCCGAGCAGGCCATCGAGGGATTCCGGCGGGAAAGCCACTGCCACCGGCAGCCCGGCTTCGTATTGGGTGAAGGTGACGACGGCCAGGTCGTCGATCGGCTCGCGCGGAAAGTCGTTGAAATCGCTCAACACAAGGGCACGAATGATCTGGCGCACCCGATCGGGCCGGAAGTTGAAGCACACCACGCCATCGCCCGGGGCGATGCAGCCGGGGTTGAGCCGTGTGGGTTCGATGAACTCATCGGTGATGCCGCCGGCGTAAGCGCTCTCCAGCACTTCGATGGCGGATTGAGCCTCAGCGGGGCCGTCGTTGCAGAGCAGGCGGTAGGCCTTTTCGGTGCGATCCCAGCGGTTGTCGCGGTCCATGGCCCAGTAGCGGCCGCAGATGGTGCTGATGGTGCCAACGCCGGCTTTGCGGATCTGGGCTTCGATCGTGCTCAGATAGCCCGGCGCGCTCTGGGTGGGAGTGTCGCGACCATCCGTGATCACATGCACACACACCTGTTTGAGGCCGCGCCCTTCGGCCCAGTGGAGGAGGCCGCCGAGATGATCGATGTGGCTGTGAACGCCGCCATCGGAGCAGAGGCCGATCAAGTGGAGCGTCTTGCCGCTGGCCACAAGGCGATCAGCGAGGGCGTTGAGCTCCGGGTTGTCGTTGATGCTGCCGTCGCGAACGGCCTGACTGATCCGCACCAGCTCCTGGCGGATCACACGTCCAGCGCCGATGGTGAGGTGTCCCACCTCCGAGTTGCCCATTTGATCGTCCGGCAGGCCCACATCCGCTCCACTGGCCTCAATCAAGGTGTGGGGGTAGGCGTGCCAGAGGGCATCCATCACCGGGGTATCTGCAGCCCGGATCGCGTTGTGGGCGTCGTCGTGGCGGTAGCCCCAGCCATCCAGGATGCACAGCACGACGGGGGCGACGCTGCCGCGTTTTGACTCGCCACTTGAGTCGCCTCCGTAACCGTTCGTCTGTGAACCGTTCGTCGGTGGCTCTTGATCGGTCGACGGTGAAGCTGTCACCCGGGGAATCCTGCCTCTCCGCAACGCCTTCTCATTCCAACCTACCCTGCGCCTAGGGCTGATCCAGCTATGATCCCGCTTGGGTCAGCTTTTGGCCACACCCGCTGATCCCGGTACCATCGGCGCCTGCCGGAACCCATATGTCCGCCGATCGCATGGAGATCCTCTCGGCCGACGAGCTGGGGCGGACGCTCAATCGCCTCGCCTCCCAGGTGCTGGAGAGCGTGGCCGACAGCCAGCAGCTGGTGCTGGTGGGCATTCCCACACGTGGGGTGGCTCTGGCAGAGGTGTTGGCCAAGAGGCTTGAGGCCCTGTGCGGCCATCCGATTGCCTGCGGCAGCCTCGATCCCACCTTCCATCGCGACGATCTCGCCCGCATCGGCACCCGGCTGGCGACGCCCACCCAGTTGCCTGCCGATCTGGAGGGGCGCGATCTGGTTCTGGTGGATGACGTGATCTTCACCGGCCGGACCGTGCGCGCAGCCCTCGAGGCATTGCAGGCCTGGGGTCGGCCCCGGCGGGTGCGGCTGTTGGTGATGGTGGATCGCGGCCATCGCGAACTGCCGATCCAACCGGATTTCTGTGGACGGGTGGTACCAACCAGCCGGCAGGAGGTGATTGCCCTTTGCCTCCAGACGATCGATCAAGAAGAGGGTGTATTTCTGATCAAGGAAGCCGGCTGATCGGAAGCCGGCTGGGCCTGTGATCAGGCCACAGCCTCGAGCTCGTCGGTGCGGAAGTGGGCGCGAAAACGGCCGAACGCCACGATCACCGGCATGGTGGGGCTGATGGTGCGGCCCTTGTAATCGTTGAGCACCTGGAAGACTTCACCCTGCTGGCCCTTGAGATCGAAGGCCTGGCCGCGATGCTCGGGATGGTGGAAGACCACCACGCTCTGGCTCACCTTGACCTGATCTCCTGCCTGCATCGAGGGTGATGGCGATGGGTGCCCCATCCTGTCACGCGTGATCAGCGGCGGCAGGCGGTTTCCGGGCCAGCCTCCACCACACGCCCGCCCAATTCTCGGCAGGCTGCACTGAAGGCCTGCCAGTCGTCCATGCCCTGAGCCAGCTTCTGGGTGATCAAGTCGTTGAGCCGTTCAGCCGGCACGTTGGAGCTCAGGGAGCCGCCGTGCACATCGTGTTCGCGTTGCTCGCCGCTGCGCAGCCCCTCGATGCCCTGTTCCACCTGGCGGCGTAACGGCGCCGATTGCTGCTTCCACCAGGGGTGTTCGATGCGGTTGAGCGCGTCGAGGGCTTCCCACCAGCGCTTCTGCGGGATCAGCTGCTCCGCCCGCTGTTTGAGGAACTTCTGGCGGTTCCAGTCTTCGCTGAGCTGATCGCCCAGGGAGGTGCCGCCGGCGTTGTGGGCGGCATTGAGAGCAGTGAGCAGTTTCAGGGCTTCTTCCAGCCGGCCCTCGCGGTAGAGATTCAGCGCTCGGGTTTCGAGCTGTTGCTGCCAGCTGAGCAGCTGCTGCTGATCCGCGGGGGTGCTGGTGCCTGAATTCACCAGCTGCAGCTGCAGTTTCAGTGCTTCGGCCCAGGTCCCCTTGCGCCAGAGCTCTGCAGCCTTGAGGCGCCGGCAGCGGCCCTGCTCCAGTGGCGCCTTGCCCCCCAGCCAGCGCAGTGCGGCCAGTTGTTCGCCGTAGCTCAGGCAGTCGTCGAGGCGGCCTTGGGCAGCGGCCTGCTCAAGGCGCTCCGGCAACTGCTTCTCCCACCAGTAGGCCGAGCCCACGCCGGCAGCCACCAGGCCAAGGGTGAGCACCAGCCAAAAACGCGGGAGCCGGTGCCGGCGGATGGCCAAGGGGATGCCCGATCAATCCATCTGTTCTATGGATCGATGCTGCCTGGATCACTCGATCGGGTGCAGCCCTGCAGCCGTCACGTCAGCGCACGCTGCCCAGCCGTTGCTGCGGCACGGGCTGATCGCTGCCCAGATCATGCCCCTCCACGGTGAGATCACCGCGGCCGTTGATGGCAAAGCGCAGCTCCAGGCGATCGCGGCCCGGTTCGCCGGCTGGTGTGAGTGGAATCGGAGCGGGCTGCTGGGCCCAGGCTTCCACCGCTGCCGTGCCGGCCCTCTGGCGCCGCAGCACCGGCAGACCGTTGACAAACACCACCTCTCTGCGCTCTTCAGCCTGGGGTTCACCCAGCACGAGCTCCAGCTCTGTTTGTTGGGGGCGGCTGCAGCTGATGCGCAAGGTGAGGGGCTGTTCGCTGGGCCAGGGGTGGCCAGGCAGAAACAGCGGATGCCAGCGGTGTTCGGCGCTGCGTTGATCCCAGCAGCGCAGCGACACCCCGCGCTGCAGCACGTCTTTCACCGTGACGCCCGGGGTGAGCCGCAGCGCCCCGAGGGCCACAGCCTCCACGGGGCGCTCGAGCCGTAGCGGCACCTGGGGCAACCGCTCCTTGAGCCAGGAGCGGATCAGCGGCAGCCGGCTGCTGCCCCCCACTGGCAGCACAGCGTCGATCTGCTCTGCCTCCACGCCGCAGCTTCTGGCTGCGGCCAGCACCTGCTCCAGCAGGTCATCGAGCAGCGCCAGCAGCTGCCGCTCACGCAACAGCTCCTCAAGCTCGCGGCGGCTCAGGCGCAGTTCAAGGGGCCGTTCACCAGGTCCTGGGCTCCACAGCACCAGCGCCTCCTCGGTAGCGCTGAGCTCGCATTTCAGCCGCTCGCAGCAGTGGAGCAGGGAGGGGGTGGCGGGATCCACGCCCAGCAGGTGGCCGCCGCGATCCACCTGATCGGCCGCGATCCAGCGATCGAGATCCCGACCTCCCACAGCCAGGCCCGCCTTGCCCAGCACCCGGGCTGTGCGCAAGCTCTGGCGGCTGCTACCGAGATCGCGGCCGCCGAAACGCAGCAACTGGGCAATCGGGGCCGCCTTGCCCTCGCCTCCTTCCAGGGCCACCAGCGACAGATCCGTGGTGCCGCCGCCCACATCAACCACCAGCACCCGACTGCCCGGCGGCAGCCCGGCTCCAATCGCTGCGGCCGTGGGTTCATCCACCAGGGCGATCTCCGGTACGTTCAGCTGGCTGGTGGCCTCCAGCAGCCACTGGCGGTAGCCCCGGTAGCTGTCGATCGGGGCTGTGAGCACGAGTCGCTGGGGCAGAAACTGCTCCGGCAGCCGCTGCCAGATCTGCTCCAGCAACAGCTGGCCGCTCTGCTCCGGGCTGAGCCAGCCGGCCTCCGTTTCCGTGCTCGTTTCCGTGCTCGTTTCCGTGCCCGGTGCACGACCCAGTTCGGTGCCGATGCGGCGTTTGAAGTCGCGGTGCAGCCCGGCTCCACCCTGCTCGAGCAGGCCGGCTTCGATCACCTGCCGGCCGATCAGCGGCTGGCTTGCACTGGATTCCTGCAGCCAGATCAGGCTGGGCACCACGCTGGGGTCGCTGGAGCTGATCGGCGTGAGATCGAGCAGCCTGGGGGCGGTATCGCCAGTGCCTTGGTAGGCCACCACGGTGGTGGTGCTGCCCAGGTCGATGGCAAGGGTGCCGGCCACGGATGAAAGCTGAAGGGAACACAACGCCCCTGAGCGTGGCGCAGTCTTCGCCTGCATGGTGAGACCAGTGGGTCTCCGGGAGGCGCGAGGGGCGATGGAGCGTGTGATTCAGGCCGTGTTGTCGTTCTATCGAGAGGATCCCGAGCTGTTGCGGCGCCTGGATCCGCTGCGGGCCTGCCGAGTGTCCCGCGGTTGGAGTGGCCTGCGGATCGAATGCCGCGACTGTGCACACCGGGCTGTGGTCTGCCGCGTGGTGGAGCTGTTGCGGCCGCCCCTGGAAGCTCTGGCGCTGGTGCGGGAGATCCGCTTGCTGGCCCCGGGTGCTGAGCCGCTGGTGTTCCCGGTGCGTGTGCCGTTGCCCAGCAGCCTCCTGGCCTACAATGAATCCATTGATGATTAGTTCATGTATCTCGGCGTCAACGTCAGCCCCAAAGAGCTCGCTCAGCGCGCCGAGAGCCTGGTTCGGCATTCCAGCAACCGTTACCTCACGACTGTGCGGATTGCCTTCCGCGCCAAGCAGCGCCGCTTCGATGATTTCGATGGCCTGCTGGAAGATTCGATGGTGAAGCCGGTCCAGCGCGCCATCATCGAACTCAGCGACGAACAAGATCAGCCTGATCTGCTGCCCGGCTGAGCAGCGGCCTTGCCGTGATCGAGCGTGAAGGAGAGGGTTGGCGGTTGGCTTGGGATGCCAGCCGCCAACCTTTTTCAGTGTTGATGGCCGGCGAGGGTTGGGCCGCGGAGCTCACCGAGCCTGAAGCCGAGGCCCTGCGCGAGGCCGTGGCTGATCTGGTGGCCCAGCACCAGGGGCTGGTGGATCAGCTGATGGAGGAGGAGACGATCGAGCTGGAACTCGAGCGCGATCCCTGGTGGCTGGCGATTGAAGGCGATCGTCGCCACTGGTCGTTGCGGGTGGTGCTCACGCCTGCGCCAGGGCAGCGGGCGCTCGAAGGCAGCTGGTCTGAGGTGGCAGCCAGGCCGTTCAGTCAGGCGTTGCAGCAGCTGTTCGGCCAGCCGTGAGCTGGTGCAGGGCGCAGTAGTCGAGGCCATCCAGGCCCGCGGCGCTGGAGCGCTCCAGCAAGGCTGCTAGCCCAGAGAGCCCTTCGCTGTTGAGCCCAGCCAGTTGGGCTGCTCGGATGAACAGATCGAGGTCCTTGCGCAGGTGGGCGGTGGGGAAGTTGGGGTTGGCGTAGTCGCCGCTGAGCTCCCGCTGCAGCTTCTTATCGAACGTGGGTGCATAGAGGGCACTGCTGCGCAGCAGCTCCATGAACGGCTCCACCGCCACACCACCCCGCTGCACAAGGTGCAGCGACAGGCTGAAGGCATGGGTGAGGCTGGCGATCAGCTGGTTGAGGGCCAGCTTGGCCGTCATGGCACTGTCCACCGCGCCGAGATGTACGGGGTCTCGGCTGAGCTGCTGGAGCAGTGGTAGGGCCTCCTGCATCAGCTCAGCTGACCCACCGGTCATCAGCTGCAGCGTGCCGTCGAGGGCTTCCGGCCGGCTGCCGAGCACTGGTGCTTCGAGATAGGAGCCGCCCAAGGCAATCACCGCTTCGCTCAGGCGCTGGCTTTCGGCGGGGCCGATGGTGCCGATTTGAATCACGCGGCGCCCCCGGAGCTCCTCCGCCACCTGATCGATCAGCACAGCGTGGGTGGTCGGTCCGTCGCTGAGCACGGTGAGCAGCCAGTCGGCTTCAGCCGCTGCCGCAGCTGGGCTGAGCTGGCCGCGTGAGATCGGCGCTGAGATCGGGCCGTTGATCAGCACTGCTGATTGCTGCTGTTCTCCCAACGGTGTGGCGTTCTTCCCCAGGTTTTTGCCCGCTTTTTCCACAGCTCCTTGCGGCCGCTGCCCCGCCGCTGCTCGCGCCTGGGGAGAACGGTGCTCTTCTGCGCTTTCCCGTTGACAGGGGCAGCCTCGCTTGCCAGCTCCCTGGGGCGGGCTGTCGGCGGAGGCCTCAGAGGCCTGGCTGGAGCAGGGTTCTTGCCCTGAGAGCGGCTGCGAATAGGCCCGTTTGGCTCTGGTTGACCGGTGCTCAACCCTGTGGGGAACTGGTGGGCGTTGAGCGGAGATCTGGATGGACAGTGCTGGCACGGTGAGCATGCGAGCTGAGGTGCCGGAGCCCCTGCTCCAGTCGATCCAGGGTTTTATCGAGGCGTACCCCAACTGGGATCAGTACCGCCTGTTTCAAGCGGCCCTTGCCGGCTTTCTGGTGCAGAACGGGGTGCAGACCCGTGAGATCACCCGTTGTTATCTGGCCAACCTCTTTCCCCAGCAGAGCCGCTTCACCGATCCAATCGTTTGAAGCTGGCGTGCAGGTTGGCGGGGTTGTTCTGAAGTTCGGGGCGTAGCTGCACGTAGGCGCCTGTCACGGTGGTGGTGAGAAGCGGCAGCACCGCCACCAAGGCCAGCGCTGTGGCCAACGGGCCGAGGCCTGACATCAAGCCTTCCGCGAGCAGCCCGATCAGCACGGGGACCATCAGCAGTGCGGCGAGGCCGCTGCAGAGCAGCAACAGCCCTGGCCCGTGATGCTCCAGCAGCCACACCCCCTGGCGAAACAGGGCAACCCCCTTCAGCCGGGTATCCAGCACCAGACATGGCCCGAACAATTGGCTGACCACCACAGCCACGGCGGCAAGCAGTCCGATCAGGGCTGGAACGGCGCTCAAATCGGGAAGCAGCAGCAGCGCCAGCGACCACACCACGCCTGTGATCAGTGCGACGCCGGCCAGCGCAGCAGCCAGTAAGCACACATACAGGCATAACCGTCCGCTGTGGCGGCATTCGGCGGGGCTGAGCTCATGCCAATGAATGCGCTGCCCGCGGGCGATGGCCAAGCCAGCCAGCGTGAAACCCTCGATCATCCAGATCAAGCTGCCGCCATACAGCGCAATGCCACTCAGGTGAAGCAGTGCTGCCAGCACCCCGCTGTCCACCTGTTCGGCGGCGGCGAACAGAGCCCAGCCCAGCAGGTGCGTGCCCAGGGCACACAGGCTGAACGCCAGCAGCAGCGGCTCACGGCCGAGGCCAGCCCAGCTTTGCTGGAAGGCACCCCAGCCGTCCAGCCGCACCGGGGTCACAGAGGCCCCAACAGCTCCAGCAGGCGCTGGGCGCTGGCATCCGGCACGGGCAGGATCGAGAGCCGGTTGCCGTTGCGCACCACCGGTAGTTCTTCAACGCTGAACTGCTCGCGCAGTGCATCCAGGCTCAGCAGGTTGCGAAAGGTGCCCACATACCGCATGCGCACACAATCCCAGCGCGGTTTGTCTGGGCTGGATTTGGGGTCGAAGTATTTGTTGGCGGGATCAAACTGGCTGGGGTCAACAAGACCCGTTTCCACAACCTCCATCAGTCCCACGATGCCGGGTGGCTTGGCATTGGAGTGATAGAAAAAAGCGCGGTCTCCGATCTGCATGGACCGCATGAAATTGCGGGCCTGATAGTTGCGGATCCCATCCCAGAGCGTTGTGCCTTCCCGCTGAAGATGCTCGATCCCGTACACATCGGGCTCGCTTTTCATCAGCCAGTGGGCCATCGCTGCTGTATGCGTTGCCGCGAGGCTAGCGGTGCTGCTGCGCTGGCACCCAGCAGGGTCAGAGGCTCTGTACCAGCTGGCGGAAATGATCGCCGCGCTCTTCGTAATCCCTGTATTGATCAAAGCTGGCGCAGGCCGGTGAGAGCAGCACCGCTTGGCAGTGGCATTCAGCGGCGATCCGGCGTGCCAGGGGCACCGCTTCGCTGAGCCCCTCCACCACTTGAATGGCTCCTGCGTAGTGGCTGTTTAGTAGCAGTTGATGAAAGGCTTCCCGGGCGGCTCCGAACAACACCACCGCCCGAGCTTCGCGTTGCAAGCCGGTCAGCCAGCCTGCGGCGTCGCCTTGTTTGGCCTCGCCGCCCGCCAGCACCACCAGGGGGCCGGGCAGTGCCTTGAGCGCCACTTCGGCGGCGTCGTAATTGGTGGCTTTGCTGTCGTTGAACCAGGCCACGCCATCCAGCTGGCGGATGAGCTCGAGCCGGTGGGGCACTCCAGGAAACGAGCGCAGCGCCTCATGCATCACAGATCCGCTCAGCCCCACCTCGAGGCCCACCGCCACGGCCATCAGCATGTTCTGGCGGTTGTGCGCGCCAGGCATAGCCAGGGCATCGGCGGGGAGCAGCGGGCCACTGGCCTGGCACACCTGGTTGGCTTCGATCCACAGGTGGGGTTCGAATCCTGCGGCTCGAGCCTGCTCGCGGCTACCGGCTGTGACCCAGCGGGCGTGATCCCAGCTTGCGGTACTGCTGCGCAGGTCGGGATCGTCGCCGTTGAGGATGCGTACCTCGGAGCGCTCCAGCAGGCTGCGTTTGATGGCCCTGTAGTTGTCGAGGGTGCCGTGGCGCTCGAGATGGTCGGGGGTGAGCGTGGTCCACACCCCGATGAGCGGTGCCAGGGCCGGCGCCGATTCGATCTGGTAACTGCTCAGCTCCACCACCAGCCAGGCAGGCAGCTGCCCGTTGCCACGCTCCAGCGCCAGCTCTGCCGCGGAGAAGCCCACGTTGCCGCACATCGGTGCATCGAGGCCGGCCTGCTGAAGCAGGTGAGCGATCAGATGGGTGACGGTTGTTTTGCCGTTGGTTCCGGTGATGCCTATCCAGGGCACAGTCCCCCGGGCTTCCCAGGCGGTGGTGATCTCGCCGTCGGTGCGGATGCCGCCTTGGCGCAGGGCCTCCAGGGTGGGGTGATCCCAGCGGATGCCTGGGCTCACGATCACCCGCTCGGGCCGGCTGGGCAATGCTGTGAAGCTGGAGGGTTCGAGTGGAACGCCAAGCCGCACATCAATGCCTTCGGTGCGCAGTGCTTCGGCCCGCTGCTGCAAGGCGGTGCTGTCGCCGCTCTCGAGCACCAGCACCGATGCACCGCGCTGATGCAGCAGCCGTGCTGCTCCGATTCCCGAGCGCCCAAGGCCCAGCACCACCTGCAGCACCATCTGCGTGGGCATCAAAACAAGTGGGCGATACTGGAATCGAACCAGTGACTCCTACCGTGTCAAGGTAGTGCTCTACCTCTGAGCTAATCGCCCTCAGAGCCTGTCGGCATCAGGAACCTAGCAGCCGGCATCCTCAGCGTCGCTGCATCACCAGCCGCCACCGGTCACGCTTGGTGGGCTGAATCTCCACGACTTCGAGCTCGCCGCGTCCATCGAGCCGTACCCGATCGCCGCAGCGCAGTTCCTTGCTCGGGCTGGTGACCACCTGCCAGTTCACCCGCACGGCTCCCTGACGGATCAGCTCAGCCATGCGGCTGCGTGAGAGGCCGAGCCCGGCCGAGCCCACCGAATCCAGCCGGAGGGAGGCCTCCACGCTGCTCAGCTGTTTCGGCGTGCGAATGGCGGGCCATTGCATCTGCGCAAGCGGCACCAGCTGCAGCCGCACCGGCACGCTTCGCACCAGGGCCTCTTGGTTGTTCGCCAGGGTTGCGGCCTCCTGGCGGATGACAGCCTGGGCGCCCCGATCGCCGCGCATCCAAAGATCACCCAGGTCAGGGGCCTGCAGCCCGGCTTGCAGCAACCCCTGGCGCACATCGGCCGGTTCGGCGGGGTCGAACAGGAAGTTGCCGCTCACCACCAGTCCGCACACGGCGGCGGCTGGGGGTGGGGCTTCGCTGTCAGCAGCGAGGTCGGCCCGGCGGATCAGCAGGCGGCAGCGCTCGGCCTGGGGCCAGCCCCCATCGGCCAGAAGGCTCACTTCACTCAGGGCACCCAGACGCGCTTCGGCTTCTTCTTTCAGCTCGGCATCCACGAAACCGCTCCAGCGTGGTTCCCAGGTGCGCAGGGCCTGTTCCGCCAGATCGATCAGGGCTGCTAGTTGTTGCGGGCAGCTGCTTCCCTTGAGCAGCGTGTCGCGCGGAAGCATTTCAGGCCCTCAGTTGTCGTTGAGCCGCACCACCGCTTTGGGGCGGGCTTCCTGCAGGCGTGTCCAAGGCACTTCGATGCCGTTGGGCATCTCCACCAGCAGCAGCCAGTTGCCTTCATCGAGGCGGTTGCGCAGGGCACGCACCCGATCGTCCACATCGGAGCTCACGCTGGCGGCCGCGGCGAAACTGCCCATCCAGCCGGATCCCAGACCCAGCAGGCCACCGATCAGATGGGAGCCGATCGGGCCGGCAAAAGCAAACGTGTCGAGATCGGTGATGAAGGTGAAGGTAAGACCAGCGAAAAATCCAAAGGGGATCAGCCAGGTGGACATGCGCCGTTGCCGAATGCGCCGCGCCAGGGCGGGGTTGAGGTCAGCCACTTCGGCGATGTCGGTTTCGCCCTGGCCGATCGCCACCAACCGCTGCGGTGCTGGGGTGAGCTCGCTCAGGTGCTCGCTCAGTTGCCGCAGCCGTTTGCGCTCCGCGACCACCACCACCACGCTGCTGCCCACGAATGTCCCGCTCTCAGATGGCCTGATTCTCCACGGCTTGAGCCTGCGGCGGGGTGCGTGAGACCCACCTCTCTACACTTCACCTCCGGCCGCCCCCACCCCGCCAGGTCATGACAAAGGTTCTGGTTTCCGATCCCATCGATCAGACAGGGATCGACATCCTGTCGCAGGTGGCTCAGGTGGATGTGCGCACGGGCCTGCCGCCCGAGCAGCTCAAGCAGATCATCGGCGAGTACGACGCTCTGATGATCCGCTCCGGCACCACGGTGACGGCCGACATCATCGAAGCCGCCGACAAGCTGCGGATCATCGGCCGCGCCGGCGTGGGGGTCGACAACGTCGACGTGCCGGCGGCCACCAAGCGTGGCGTGATCGTGGTGAATTCGCCCGAGGGCAACACCATCGCCGCGGCTGAGCACGCCCTGGCGCTGATGCTCTCGCTGTCGCGCCACGTGCCCCACG
>VFQS010002025.1_pt1 | contig 17369 bp, 16 predicted proteins | sample 3512361 | NCBI WGS metagenome assembly VFQS01 (sample SAMN10412375, study PRJNA504923) | tailings metagenome | isolation source: Relicate 1 Philex TSF3 active mining | place: Philippines
TCATTGGCATCATCCCCGAAGCTCTGGTCGGCGCTGAAGTCGCGCACAAGGGCTGCACCGAACTGCACGTCGTTTCGGGTATGCACGAACGCAAAGCGCGCTTTACCGACCTGTCCGATGGCTTCATCACCATTCCCGGCGGTGTCGGGACGATGGACGAATTGTGGGAAGCGATCAGCTGGTCACAGCTTGGCTATCATCAAAAACCCGTCGGCGTTTTGAACATTGCCGGTTTTTATGATCAGCTTATCGCCTTCAACCAGAATATGATCGATGTCGGCTTTATCCGGCCGCAACATGCGGGCATCATGATCGTTGATGACGCGCTGGACGGCTTGCTGGACAAAATGGCCGCTTATGTGCCGCACAAGACCATCTTCCAGATGAAAGCAGACGATTTGTGAACCACGCCCATATCAGCCCTTGCACAGATTTTTGCCGTGGCTGAATTTGATCGCCCTGCCCTTGTTCAATTTGCGCAGGACAGCATATCGCGGGGTTCAAAATCCTTCCGTTTCGCCAGCCGGTTGTTTGACCGCATAACGCGCGAACGCGTGTGGCTGCTTTATGCGTGGTGCCGCAAATGCGATGATATGGCCGATGGTCAGGACCATGGCGGCGCGATGGCGGCGGTCACCGACCCTCAGGAAAGCCTTGCCGCCATTCGCACGCTTACCGCAAAAGCGCTGGCGGGCACGCCCACGGGTGAGCCTGCGTTTGACTGCCTGGGCGTGGTCGCGCGGGAGTGTGGCATTACGGTGCGCATGGCGGAAGATGTGATCAAAGGCTTCGCGCTGGATGCCGCTGACTGGCACCCCCGCCGCGAAAGCGACCTGTACCAATATTGCTATCATGTTGCGGGTGCCGTGGGGGTGATGATGGCGGTGGTGATGGGCGTTCCGGCGGATGACGAGGCCACGCTCGACCGCGCCTGCGACCTTGGCCTCGCCTTTCAACTCGCCAACATTGCGCGCGATATTGCCGAAGATGACGCCGCCGGACGCTGCTATTTGCCCGACGACTGGCTCGCGACCCTCGATATCGGGCCGGGCGAGCATATGAAGCCACATAACCGCAAAAAACTGGCGCTGATGGGCCGTTGGCTGGCGGATGAAGCGGAACAATATGAAGCGTCGGCACGCGTCGGCGCGGCGCATCTGCCGCTGCGTGCACGCTGGGCGGTGCTATCCGCCGCTGGCATTTATGGCGAAATCACCCGCAAAGTCCGCGCCGCCGGTAGCCACGCATGGGACCAACGTATTTTCACCAGCCGGCCTGAAAAGTTTCGCTGGGTGCGCAAGGCATTTGTCGATGCTGTCGCGAACAACCCGCGTGATATGGACCGCGCGGCATTGTGGACGCGGGCGAGGGTTTAGCAACGCGGGCTGTGCTAGCCTGAAGTTGTGACTTGAAATTCGTCATCCTGAACTTGTTTCAGGATCTTACTTTTTCAACGTGGCCAAGTAAGACCCTGGAGCCGGAGGCGTGCAGAGCACAAACAAGTTCAGGATGACGGTGATGGACAAGTGGGCATTGTCTGAAGCGAATTCAGGACGCGGCCAACATCCGCGCCGCGCGCCCCGACAAGCGCTCCACCACGGCGGAGTGTATCCCCGGCGCGCAGCAAATCAGGCCGAAATCCAATGGCTTGCGCTTATTATATGTTATCGGCCCGCCAAGCGCATCGGTCACGACTGCGCCCGCTTCCTGCGCGACGAGGTGCGCAGCAGCGATGTCCCATTCATTGCCCCAGCGCAGCGTTGCGACCAAATCGGCACGGTCACAGGCGACCATCGTCATCCGCATCGCGATGCTGTTGGGCTTGGGCACCGTGACAAGGTCCGCATCGAGCCGTGGCAATTCATCGGCGGGTACGCGTGATCCGTTGAAATCCAATCGCGTGCTGCCCAACAGCGGCGCATTGTTGCACGTCACACCTTCGCCGCGTGCAGCGACCCAGATTTTGTCTTCGGCTGGCGCGGCCATCACCGCAAATATCGGAATGCCATCGGCCACCAAGGCAACCGACACGCACCATCCGCTGCGTCCGCGCACATAATCGCGGGTGCCGTCAATGGGGTCGACGAGCCACAACAGCCGCGCATCCAGCCGCTTTGGGTCATCCAGTGTCTCTTCGGACAGCCATGCCGCCTCCGGCAAAATCGCCTGCAAACGCGTGGTCAGCAACGCGTCGACGGCCATGTCGATTTCGCTCACGAAATTGTCGCGGCTCTTTTCCCACACCTTGGCATCGGGCACTGCCCCATCGCGCCAGCTGGCAAACGCCAACGCCGCAGCTTCCTGCGTGGCTGCGATGACGGCGTCTCTATCCAGTTGGCGTTCAGGCACCTGCGATCATCATGCCGTCGATCCGCAAGGTCGGCACATTGATGCTGCGGATCCATTCCAGATCGTTCGCGGCGGTCATTGCTGCAAACATATCCTTCAAATTGCCGGCAATGGTAAATTCGCTCACGGGTCCGGCAATTTCGCCATTGATGATCAGGAAACCGGCGGCACCGCGGCTGTAATCGCCCGTCACAGGATTAACGCCCTGCCCAGCCAGTTCATGCACGTAAACGCCATGTTTGATGTCCGCGATCAGTTCGGCAACGCTGACACTGCCGCCTTCCAAATGCACGTTCGATGGGCTGACGCCGGGGGCTCCGCTCACACCGCGGCTCGCATGGCCCGTGGGTTCCAATCCCAATTGCCGCGCCGATGCGCTTTCCATCAACCAGCCCGTCAAAACGCCCTTTTCTATGATCGCGCGGCGCGCAGTGGGCAGGCCTTCGCCATCAAAGGCGCGCGACCCAAGCCCACGCTGCACATGCGGATTGTCGATGATCGATATGCCGCTGTCGAACAATTGCGCGCCGAGCGATTCCAGCAGGAAGCTTGTTTTGCGGGCAATGGCCGACCCGCTAATCCCACCCAGCAAATGCCCGACCAACGAACTGCCAACGCGCGGGTCAAAGACCACGGGCATCTGTCCGCTTTTGATGGTGCCGGGGTTCAACCGCTTGACGGCGCGTTCACCGGCACGCGTGCCAACGCTGGCGGGGCTGGCGAGATCGGCAAGATGCCGGGCCGAGCGCCAGTCATAATCGCGTTCCTTGGCATCGCCATCGCCCGACAGCACGCTGGCGGATATGCCATAGCCTGATCCCGATTTCACGCCTGCAAAGCCGTGACTGGTGGCCAGCGCAAAGATCGAGCGCGACGCACTTGCGCCAGCGCCTTCGCTGTTGGTGACGCCGGGAACGGCGCGCGCGGCATCTTCGCATTCAAGCGCTGCTGCGCGAAGCTGTGCAGGATCGGGGTCTTGGCCATCATCGCCGTCGAAGTCCGGAATTGGACCCGTGAGCAGCCGGTCGTGCGGCGCGAGGCCCGCATATTGGTCTTCGGGTGCTTCCTTCGCCATGTCGATCGCGCGCGCCACCAGACCGGCCAGAATATCGGGGTTCATGTTGGACGATGAAATCGTTGCCGACCGCTGGCCGACAAAAACCCGCAAGCCAATGTCTTCGCCTTCGGATCGGGCCACATCCTCTAACTGGCCCAGCCGCACCTGAACGTCCGTAGATGCTTCACACACATATACGGCATCGGCGGCGTCGGCACCGGCTTTAATGGCTTGGGAAACGAGATTGTGCGCGCGATCAAGCGCTTCTTGAGGTTTAAGCATGATTCCCGCTTAGGCGCGGGCCGTTGCAGCGTCAATCAAACGGCGGTCAAAATACCGTGAACAAAACCGCCAAAATTGCCGGAATGACCAATGCGGCCGCCCAAAGCTTCAACCGGTCCGCGACATAATGCGTGTTCAGACCGTCGCCATTATACGCAGCGGCATCGAGCGCCTGCCAGCGACGCTCCATATTGCGGCATGGCGGAATGACTGCAGCCACAAAGAGGACCAAGACAAAATAAGGGAAAATCGACGTGCCACTGGATTCGATGGTGGGCGTCACCAAAAATATCAGTGCCAATGTGTAGACCACCAGCGCAAAGGCGACATGGTCGGACATACGTTTTGAATAGCTTTTATAACTGCGCAATTGCGCGTGTTCGGCTTTTGCCATTTTTCCGCTCTCCTCTTCCCGTCATGAGACTGTCATCTTTGGGAACAGGTTTCAAGCATATTTAATTAGGGTCAGGGCAGCCCCAAAATCTTGTGATTTTGCAAGGATAAGCGCCATTTTGGGCGGTCCATGACGAAGCGTGTTGCTTCCTCGACGCTCGCCGCGTTCAACACCGCGTCGCCTTTATCCATGGGCTGGATGAGGAAATGGGCAAATTCCCATCCCTCCATGCGGTCCACATCACTCGCCAATTGCGGCCAGACGAGCTTCAGTTCGTCGCCATGATGTTGGACCACGTCGGATCCTGCCTTGGGGCTGATGCAGACCCAATCAATGCCCGGATGAACCGCAATGGTTCCGTTGCTTTCAATGGCAATCTGAAACCCGTGCGCATGCAATGCGTCAATAATCGCATCATCAACCTGCAACATGGGTTCGCCGCCCGTGATCACGACATAGCGCGATTGCGTGCCCTCACCCCACACAGCCGCAACTTTTGCCGCAAGGTCAGCTGCGTCATAACGGCCGCCATTTTCGCCATTCATGCCGACAAAATCGGTATCGCAAAATTGGCAGATGGCCGAACTGCGGTCTTCTTCGCGACCTGTCCACAAATTGCATCCGGCAAAGCGCAGGAACACCGCACGGCGACCCGCATGAACGCCTTCGCCCTGAAGCGTCAGGAAAATCTCTTTAACCGCGTAGCTCATGCGTAAATGGTCGGATCGGGCAATCCCGCATCGGCAAAGCCCTTGGCGCGCAACCGGCAGCTGTCACAGCGGCCACAGGCTTTGTTATCGGGTGTCGGATCGTAACAGGACCAGCTCATGCCCGCATCAAGGCCAAGCCGCGCCGCTTGGGTGGCGATATCGGCCTTGCTCATGTGCAGCAACGGCGTGTGGACGCTAAAATGATCGCCCTCGACACCCGCCTTTGTGGCCAAATTGGCCATGCCTTCAAAGGCGCGGATGAATTCCGGGCGGCAGTCGGGATAGCCCGAATAATCGAGCGCATTGACGCCAATCCACAAATCCCGCGCGCCGCGTGCTTCGGCAAGGCCAAGGCATAAGGACAGGAATATCGTGTTGCGCGCAGGCACATAAGTGATGGGGATGGCGTTTTCTTCAACGCCCTCTTTGGGAACAGCAATGTCCGCAGTCAGCGCAGAGCCGCCAAAGCGTGTCAGATCCAGCGGCAGGACGATATGTTCAATCGCCCCCAAATGGGCGGCGATGGTCGCGGCACTATCAAGCTCAATCCGGTGGCGCTGATTATAATCGATGGTCAGCGCGATAAGGTCATAGCCCGCCTCGCGCGCCAAGCCGGCAACAACCATTGAATCGAGGCCACCGGACAAGAGAACGATGGCAGATTTGGATTTTGCGGTCATTGCGAGAGGTCTCTGTATTCAGAGAGAAGAAAAGTGGTGCACCCGGAGCGATTCGAACGCCCGGCCCTCAGATTCGTAGTCTGATGCTCTATCCAGCTGAGCTACGGGTGCACTGGAGCGCCGCTATTAGGGACGCTGGCAAAGTTGTGCAATAGCTAATTTGAACCTTAAAGCTGCTTGCAGTTCGATTTTCTGCGGATGGCATCAATCGTTGGGAAAGTGCTGGCCGGGGCGACCAATATTCGGATCAACACCAGCCCCCTGTCATAGCCGACACGGACGGGTTCATAACCCGCTGGCGCCGTTTGCCCCGGCTTCATCAACGCGAGGCGGGCTGGCGCCCCTTTAGTATCCCTGTCGCTGCGTACCGCCGCCACATCGGTTCGGGCATCAAAAATGCTCACGGACCAATAATGGTCCGGCACAGGCTGCACATCGACCAGCACTGGCCCTTTGGAGACATTAAAGGCACAAGCGGCATATGCAAGGTCAGGGCTTGGCCGAACAATCGTCTGATTTTCCGCAGTCGTCATTGGCGAAAAGGCAAATTGATTTTCAGGGCCGCGATCGCCAATTTTTTTCATCGCCGCCTGCATCAACGCATAAGGCGTTGCCAGCAAGGTTGCCTGATACGCACCCAATGCGACAAGGCCGCCCGCCACTATCGGAAATAACCAGCGCCGCATCATACGCACTCCTTACGTTCAATCGTCGGCAACTGCGCCTTTTCGGGGCTTTGGATCATCATCGTTGATGGATGGTATAGCCGAAGCGTCAGGTCAAATTTGGGCACTGAGCCCGTGGGCAGCCATGTTCCGCTTTGCGCCGATGGCGCGACAGTGAACGACCAGCCGCCGGCTTCATCGACCGGAACGGCACTGGCGGGCACCGACCAGCGGTTGGCGGCATTTTTCACAAGCCAGCCTTCGCCTTCATATAAGGTCACGCTCCACCAGCGGCCATCAAGCTTGCCGCCACGCACGACATAGGTACAGCGCCCGTCAAGCGCGCGGCCATCGCTGTCGTTTTTGGCGGTAAAATACATCGCCTCTTTGGCGGGCAGGGCGAGCAGCCCAGACAAAGCGACCTTCGCCCGCGTGAGCGCGCTGGCATCGACCGTGCCAAAGCTTTTTCCTGTCTCCCACGGCCCGATTTCGACCGTGCCATCGCTTAATCCGCCACGAACCTGATGCACAGCATAAGCCGCGCCGCCAACTAAGCCCAATGCGATACATGCCGCAAATCGGTGCCATGTTTTCATAATGCTCTCCCTCAATCGAAGGTTAGAGCAAAAGATTAGTTTTTGGCAAGCGCCGCCTGCGCTGCCGCCAGTCGCGCGATCGGCACGCGATAGGGGGAGGCGCTGACATAATCGAGGCCGACCTTTTCACAAAAGGCAATAGACGCCGGATCGCCGCCATGTTCGCCGCAAATCCCAAGCTTGATTTCAGGACGCGTCGCGCGGCCTTTGTTCGCCGCAATTTCGATCAGCTGGCCAACGCCTTCCACATCCAGGCTGACAAACGGGTCGCGGGCGTAAATGCCCTTGTCGACATAATGCGTCAGGAAGCGTGCGGCATCATCGCGGCTGACGCCCAAAGTGGTCTGCGTCAGGTCGTTCGTGCCAAAGCTGAAAAAGCTGCCGACTTCGGCGATTTCATCGGCCATCAATGCAGCGCGCGGCAGTTCGATCATCGTGCCGACCAGATATTCGATGCGCTTGCCCTGTTCGGCAAAGACCGCTTCGGCTGCCTTATCGACCACATCCTTCATCAGCTCAAGCTCGCGGCGGGTGCCGACGAGCGGGATCATGATTTCAGGAACCGGTGCAACGGCCAAGGAACAGGCCGCTTCGAATATCGCGCGCGCCTGCATCTCGTAAATTTCGGGGTAGGTCACGCCCAAGCGGCACCCGCGATGGCCAAGCATCGGGTTGAATTCGTGCAGCTCCGCCGCGCGTTGTTTCAACAGCTCGATACCGACACCGGCAGCCGCAGCAACCTCGGCAAATTCGCTTTCCTGATGTGGCAGGAATTCATGCAATGGTGGATCCAGCAAGCGAATGGTGACGGGAAGCCCAGCCATCACTTCGAAAATGGCGGCAAAATCCTTACGCTGTTCGGGCAGCAATTTGTCGAGTGCAACGCGGCGGCCCTTTTCATCATCCGCCAGAATCATCTGGCGCACAGCGGTAATGCGCGCAGCATCAAAGAACATATGCTCCGTCCGGCACAGGCCAATGCCTTCTGCGCCAAAATCGCGCGCCGTCTGCGCATCCAATGGCGTTTCGGCGTTGGCGCGGACTTTCATCCGGCGACCGGCATCGGCCCACACCATCAACGTGCCAAAATCGCCCACCAGCTCAGGCTGCAACGTCGGGACTTCGCCCGCCATCACTTCGCCGGTTGACCCATCAAGCGTGATGATATCGCCTTCATGCAGCGTCCGTCCGGCGATGCGCAGCGTTTTGCCCGCGGCATCAATCTGAAGACTGCCAGCCCCCGATACGCAAGGACGGCCCATGCCGCGTGCAACAACGGCCGCATGGCTCGTCATGCCGCCACGTGCGGTCAATATGCCGGTTGCGGCGTGCATGCCGTGAATGTCTTCTGGGCTGGTTTCAACGCGCACCAAAATGACGGACTCGCCGCGCTCTTTCCATTTGTCGGCAGTGTCGGCATCGAACACGATTTTGCCCGAAGCTGCGCCGGGCGAAGCTGGCAGGCCAGAGGTCAGCACATCGCGCACCGCATCGGGGTCCAGCGTCGGGTGCAGCAATTGGTCCAGCGCCATCGGATCGACGCGCAGGACAGCCTCGTCCGTGGTGATGAGGCCAGCGTCGGCCATATCGACCGCGATTTTCAACGCAGCCTTGGCGGTGCGCTTGCCCGAGCGGGTTTGCAGCATCCACAATTTTTCACGCTCAACGGTGAATTCGATATCCTGCATATCGCGATAATGCGTTTCGAGGATGTCGAACACGCGCGCCAGTTCGGCGTAAACCGCGGGCATCGCTTCTTCCATCGACAAGGGCTTGGCGCCCGCGCGCTCACGTGCCGCCTTGGTCAGATATTGCGGGGTACGGATACCCGCGACAACGTCTTCGCCTTGGGCATTGATGAGATATTCGCCATAATAGGCATTCTCGCCGGTCGCGGGATCGCGGGTGAAGGCCACGCCGGTGGCGGACGTTTCGCCCATGTTGCCGAACACCATCGCCTGCACATTGACCGCAGTGCCCCAGTCACCGGGGATATTGTTCAGGCGGCGATAGACCTTTGCCCGGTCGGATTCCCATGAACCAAATACAGCGCCCACGGCACCCCATAATTGGTCATGCACATCTTGCGGAAATGGCTTGCCCCATTCGGCCTGAACCAGCCGCTTATATTCGGCCACCAACGCCTTCAAATCATCGGCAGAAAGCTCGGTATCGAGATAATAGCCTTGGTCTTCCTTGGCGATTTCAAGCGCCTCTTCAAATGCGCCATGGTCCAGTTCCAGCACCACATCGGCATACATCTGAATGAAGCGGCGATAGCTGTCCCACGCAAAGCGGGCGTCGCCCGATGAAGTTACCAAACCTTCTACAGTTTGGTCGTTAAGTCCCAGATTTAAAACGGTATCCATCATCCCGGGCATCGACACACGCGCGCCGGAGCGGACGGACACGAGCAACGGATTGGCCGCATCGCCAAAGGCTTTTCCGGTGACCTGTTCAATATGCGCAATGCCGCCCGCAACCTCTGCACGCACGCTGTCGGGGAAGCTTTGGCCATTGGCGTAATAGGCGGTGCACATCTCGGTCGTGATCGTGAAGCCGGGGGGGACAGGCAATCCAATCGACGCCATGCCGTCAAGGTTCGCACCCTTGCCGCCAAGGATATTCTTGTTGCCGCGAACGGTTTCATCGCCGTCCGAAACACCACCACCGAAACGAAATACGTACTGAGTCATGCTGCCTCCTATGTTCCCCTCCCGCAAGCGGGAGGGGTTAGGGGTGGGGCTCGCCTTTGGGCGAGCTTTGCGACGGTTAGGGCAGATGCCCACCCCCGACCCCTCCCGCTTGCGGGAGGGGAGTTTCGCGTCACCCCTCAACCTTTGAAAAATCCGCAACCCGGTGAACCGCATCGCGGAACCGCGCCAGCAAGCCCAAACGAAACGCCCGTTTAGCGGGGTCTTCGTCGTTCACCATCACGCCGTCAAAAAATGCATCGATCGGTGCGCGCAGGCTGGCAAGCGCTGCCATGGCGCCTTCGAAATCTTCGGCATCGACGGCGGCTGCGGCATTGGGCGCAGCGGTGTCGAGCGCGGTGAGGAGGGCACGCTCCTCCCCATCGACGTGCGATGGGGAGGTGGCAGTTGCGTCAGCAACTGACGGAGGGGCCCCTCCACCACTCGGCTGCGCCGAGCGGTCCCCCTCCCCATCGCTAGTCGATGGGGAGGAAGATACCGCCTGCTTCAATATGTTCGCCGCGCGCTTATACGCCGCCAACAAATTCGCGCCTTCGGCTGTCGTGATATATGCCTGCAATGCGTTCACCCGCGCGAGCAGCCGGACCAGATCATCCTCACCGCCAAGGCTAAACACCGCATCAATCAAATCGTGCCGTACACCCGCTTCGCGTTGTTGGACTTTGAGGCGGTCGACCAAAAATTCTTCCAAGCTGTCAAAGCTCGTTGCCGCTCCAGTTGCCAAGAGCATGTCCTTGAGCGAACAGCGCAGGTCGTTTTGAAGCAGCAGTGACAAAAAGCCGATGGCAGCACGGCGTAATGCGAACGGGTCCTTCGAACCCGTGGGCGGCATGCCGGCGGCAAAGAATTGTGCAAGCGTATCCAGCTTATCCGCCAAGCTCACCGCCACCGTGACCGGCGCGGTGGGCACATCGTCGCCCTGCCCGACGGGCTTGTAATGGTCGCGGACCGCGTCGGCGACAGCATCCGCTTCGCCCTGTGCACGGGCGTAATAGCCGCCCATGAGGCCCTGTAGTTCGGGGAATTCGCCAACCATGCCGGTGACGAGGTCAGCCTTGCACAGCCGCGCCGCGCGTTCGGCGTCATCGGCATTGGCGCCTTTGACAATGCCTTCTTCGACCAACCAGCGCGCCAGCTTGGCAACGCGTTCGACCTTGTCGGCGACGCTGCCCAATTTTTCGTGGAACGTGATCTGCGCGAGCTTCGTGGCCTGATCGTCCAACGCGACTTTCAGGTCCTGTTCCCAGAAGAATTTGGCATCGGATAGGCGCGCGGCAAGCACCTTTTCATTACCCGCAACAATCGCTGCCCCGCCGTCATGCGCATCAATGTTGGCCGTGCAGACAAAGGCGTTGGCAAGCTTGCCGGCGCTGTCGTGACAGACAAAATATTTCTGGTTTACGCGCGCGGTCAGCTGAATGACTTCCTGCGGAACTTCCAAAAACGCTGGGTCGAAACGGCCAAGCATTGGCACGGGCCATTCGGTCAGCCCGGCATTTTCGACGACCAGGCCTTCATCCTCAACCAACGTCAGCCCTGCGGCCGCAGCAGCCGCCTTTGCACCGTCGCGAATGAGCGCGCAGCGTTCGGAGAAATGGACGAGGACATGGGCATTGCGGAGCTTTTCAGCATAGTCGCCTGCGTTGCCAATAGTGACAGGGCCGCTGTGGTGGAACCGATGTCCCATGGTCGTCGCGCCGCTGACGATGCCTTCGATTTCGCATGACACGACATCATCGCCCAGTATCGCGACGATGCCTTGCAATGGGCGGACCCAGCGCAGACTTTCCGTCGAAGCTGACCCTGCGCCCCAGCGTTGTGACTTTGGCCACGGGAACGCACGGATAATCGCTGGAATCGCCTCGGCCAGAACATCAACGGTCTGACGTCCTGCCTTTTCCACGACCGCGAAATACACGCCATCGCGTTCGATCAGCTGATCTTGCGTCAGGCCGGTTTTGCGAAGGAAACCCTCCATCGCCTGTGGCGGTGCGCCGACTTTTGGCCCTTTGGTCTCTTCGGAAACCGCGTCTGTCGCCAGCGGTAGCCCCGTCGCAATCAACGCCAAGCGGCGCGGCGTGGCAAAGGTTTCAACCGAAGCCGCAGCCAGCCCGGCCTTGGCCAGCGCGTCGTTGAACAAGCGCGCCAAGTCTTCCTTGGCCTTCACCTGCATCCGCGCAGGGATTTCTTCAGAGCGAAGTTCCAGCAGAAAATCGGTCATGCCAAATCACCGTCATGCTGAACGTGTTTCAGCATCTTAATTTCTCCGACGTTGCAGCAGTAAGACCCTGAAACAAGTTCAGGGTGACGGCTGTGGGGAGGATTTTGTGTGGACGCCATCATGCCGTCCATCCGTTCTTTTCCATCCATGCCTGGCAGCTGCCTTTGGCGAGGTCGCGGACGCGGCCCATATAGCTGGCGCGTTCTTGCACGGAAATCACACCGCGCGCCTGAAGTATGTTGAAGATGTGGCTGGCCTTGATCGCCTGTTCATAGGCGGGAATGGGTAGGCTGCGCTCGAGGCAGTTTTCGCACTCCGCGGTCGCCTTTTTAAAGGCATCGAACAGCATGTCGGTGTCGGCAACCTCAAAATGATAGGTGCTCATCTGCCGCTCGTTTTCGCGGAAAACATCGCCATAGGTGATCGCCGGGCGATCCGCGGTGGCATTGTTGTACGCGAGGTCGAAAATGCTGTCCTTGTTCTGGATATACATCGCCAGACGTTCCAGACCATAGGTCAACTCGCCCGAGACCGGCTTGCAATCAAACCCGCCCATTTGTTGGAAATAGGTGAACTGCGTGACTTCCATGCCGTCGCACCAGACTTCCCAGCCAAGGCCCCATGCACCCAGCGTCGGGCTCTCCCAATCGTCTTCGACAAAGCGGATGTCGTGCAACAACGGATCAATGCCAATGGCCTTGAGCGAGCCCAAATACAGTTCCTGAAGGTCCGGCGGGCTTGGTTTCAAAATCACCTGATACTGATAATATGCGCCGAGCCGGTTCGGGTTTTCGCCATAGCGCCCATCGGTCGGGCGGCGCGACGGCTGCACAAATGCGGCATTCCACGGATCAGGGCCAAGCGCGCGCAAAGTGGTCGCGGTGTGAAAGGTACCAGCACCCATTTCCATATCATAAGGCTGCAATATCGCGCAGCCTTGCTTGCCCCAATAATCATGGAGGGTGAGGATCAGGTCCTGAAAACTAAGTGGTGCGATGTCGGACATGGCCAGCCCTTGGCGGAGATAGGCGGCTAAATCAAGGTTCTGAAAAGCGCGCGCCCCGTTTTGTCAGTGACGCATAGCATTATGTAAGGTGTTGTTGACATATTGTGCGTATCGCAATAGTAAGGTTTCCATGACACAAAGACATTATAACCTGACATGAAAAATCAGCTGAAAGTTCTCCGCGCGATGCGGAGCTGGAGCCAAGCCGATTTGGGCGAGCATCTCGATGTGTCGCGCCAAGCGGTCAATGCCATCGAGACGGGGAAATATGACCCGTCGCTGCCGCTGGCGTTCAAGATTTCACGGCTGTTTGCATTGCCGATCGAGGAGATTTTCGATGACGAATTTAACGGAGCGCACAATGACTGACGCTGATGACATGGCGAACAACAATGGACGCCGCAGAATGTGGATGATGTTTTCAGGCATCGGAATTATCATGATCTCAGGCGCGATTTCGGGATATCTCTCGCAACGCGATGCTCAAGGCGACGGTCCGCTCACCACGCTCGATGTCTCAATATTGGGCCTCTTTGCTGCGGTCATTCTGGTGCTTGCGTTTGCGATCTGGAGGCTGTTTCAACAAACACAGCAAAGTGGTGAACGCGTGCCGCGCCGTGAGCGGTTGAACAATCGCATCATTTGGGGCTGCGGTATCTTTGGCGGGATCATTGGCCTTGCGCTGGCTCTAACCGGCAATATGGGCGCAGCAAACGAACCCAGCCTATTTGCAAGCGGTCCGATGTCGCCCGTGCTGGCGGTCATTCTGGCGGGCGCGATTGGCGTCGTCCTGCCTGCCATTACCTTTTACTGGCACAAGCATGTTGTCGATGAACAAGAGGACGCTGCCTATCGCGCTGGCGCACTGATCGCGATTTACGCTTTCTGGTTCGTTGCGCCCATTTGGTGGTTGCTGTGGCGGGGTGGCATTTTGCCATCACCCAATGGTGTCGCGCTTTATTTTATGACGGCTTTCATTGCGCTCATTGTCTGGTTCTGGAAAAAATATCGCTAATATTAGAACTGCTTACATACAGTTGTTATGATCGAGACTTAAAGGAGAATATCTATGCGTGTACATTTAAAGTCCTTGCTTGCCGCGACCGCAACATGTGCGCTCGCATGGGCAATACCGGCCGCAGCGCAGACCACGCCAACCGAAGTTCCCGCCGCAATCGAGGCGCTTGCCCCCGTCAAAGCCCCTGCCGTTACCATCAAGGATGTCGATCCCGCTTTGTGGGTGGTGAAGGACGAAGACACCACGGTCTATCTGTTCGGTTCTATCCATATTTTGAAACCAGGACTTGGTTGGTTTGACGACGGCGTCAAAGCCGCTTTTGACACATCGGATCAGCTCATCCTTGAACTGGTCGAACCATCCGCAGCGGAAAGCCAAGCGCTTTTTGGCAAATTGGCGATGGACCAACAGGGCAAGACCCTGCGTTCCAAAATGACCGATGCGGACCGCGCGGTGTATGAAACAGCGGTTGGTAAGCTTGGCCTTCCCGCCGCGGCGCTGGATCCGTTTGAGCCATGGGCAGCCGCGGTAACGCTGTCGCTGGTCGCCATGCAAAAATCCGGCTTTGATTCCAATAGCGGCGTTGAAAAGCAGCTAACCGCAGCGGCGAAGGTTAGCAACAAGCCCATCGCTGGACTTGAAACGATGGCGTTCCAATTGGGCGTATTTGATGCCCTGCCCGAATCCGAACAAATCACTTTCTTAGTCGAAACCGCAAAGCAGATTGATGATATGGGAACCAGCATGGACAAGATGGTCGACATGTGGGCCGCGCCCGATCCTGAAAAACTGGGGCAGCTGATGAATGAAGGTCTGAGCAGCCGCACCTTGTACGACGCACTGCTGACGAAGCGGAATGCCAATTGGGCGAAATGGATTTCGGCGCGCATGGCAAAGCCCGGCGTGACATTCATCGCGGTGGGCGCAGGGCATTTGGCTGGCCCGACCAGCGTTCAAAATCTGCTTCCTGCTTATGGCCTGAACGCAACGCGGGTGGCCTATTAAGTTGTGATGTGTCACATATGTAAGGGCCCGACGATATGCGGTCGGGCCCTTAACGTTTAGCAGGATCGCAATGGACAATATGCAACGCACCGATGGCGCTTATGCCGGGTCACTGGAAAGCCCGAACTATCCGGGTCTTTGGCCCAGCGCCGGTTTTATCCTGCTCTATTTTGTGCTGCAGGGGGTGTGTACGGGCGTCATCATGGCCGCGACGGGAACGAGCAATGTAATGCCCGTCGTCATTATCTTCGGCCTTGTTGCCGCGGCAATTGTCCAGCTGTTCCTGATGTGGCTGTATCTGCGCAAGCAAGGGCGGATGGCGATATTGGGGCTCAACAGTTTTGGCAAAATCCCGCTGCATCAAGCAGCGGCGCTTGCGGTCGTTGTGATCATGGCGGCCATGGCGCTCAATTATGTTTACGCGACTTATATCATTCCGGGTGTCGGAATGCAGGAGGAAATGGCCAAAATCCTCGCCGCCATACCGCGCACGCCAGTGAATATTGCCGTGATATTTTTCGCCATTGCGGTTGCGGCGCCGATTGTTGAAGAATTGCTGTTCCGGGGCATGCTGCAGAATGCGGTTGCGAAATATGTGCCTTTTTGGGCGGCAATCCTGCTGTCATCATTCCTGTTCGCGGTCGTGCATATGCAGCTTTATGCCATCCCGGGATTGATGTCGCTGAGCATCGCTTTTGGTTATCTCTACCACCGCACGGGATCGCTGCGCACGAACATCATCCTGCACATGGCGAACAATGCCTTTGCTTTGGTCATATCCCAAATTTTGAATTAAACGACGACAGGCTCCAGCAAGCGGAGCGTTCCGGCATCAGCGTCAATTTCCGCCATGCCGCCAACGGGCAAGGTGAATTGGTCGGTTATATGCCCGAACCACGCCCCCTGATAGGCCGGAATGCCCAAGCCACCCAGATGCTGGGTGAGGACATCATTCAACGTAAACGCCCCAAAGCTGGTGCCCTTGTTGACGCAGTCGGTGCATTGACCAAAGACAACACCTTTCAGGTTTTTCAGCACGCCCGCCTGCCCCAATTGCGTGAGCATCCGGTCGATGCGATATTCGGCCTCTTCCACATCTTCGAGGAACAAGATCGCGCCATTAAAGTCCGGCAAATATGGCGTTCCGGCAAGCGCAGTCAGCACGGTGAGGTTACCGCCGAGCAGCTTCCCCTGCGCTTTGCCCGTGCCCGTGCCCAAAACGCGTGTGCGCCAGCGACGCTGGGTCAGGCGGTCCTCGTCGCCCTGTGGATTAACAAATGAGGGCGTGCCCGCATCAAAGGCGATTTCACGGTATATGTCCCATGATGACTTGCCCCATGCGCTGCCCGCATTTGGCCCGTGCAAGGTCACAAAACCGCCCTTGGCCGCAATCGCCATGTGGAGGGCGGTGATGTCGCTAAAGCCTGTCAGCAACTTGGGATTAGCGCGAATGATGTTCCAATCAAGATAGGGCAGAAGCCGTGCGCTGCCCCATCCGCCGCGCACGGCAAATATTGCCTTCACATCCTTGTCCGCAAACATCGCATTAATGTCGGCCGCGCGGTCCTTGTCCTGCCCGGCAAGATAGCCGTAGCGGTTCAAGACATGCGGCGCCCGTTTGGGCTTCAGCCCCATTGCGGTGATGGCTTCTTCAACCAACTGGATCTGGAACGGCTCGTCACTGGCCGACGCCGGTTCAATGAGCCCGACGGTATCGCCGACGCGCAAACGCGATGGCTTACGCGCGCCTTTTGCCTCAGGCGAAGCCGCCAAAAGCGGTGGGGCCGACAGCATTGCCGCCAGCCCCGCCATAATCTGACGCCGAGTTGCATTGATATCCATACCCGGCGTTCCTTTGCTTAGAACTTCGCTTCGATCGACAATGTGAACGACCGGCCACGTGGATCGGCAACGCGTGGTTCCCAGCTGGAGCCGGCACCGGTGTTGCTGTCATAGGTGATCGCAAATGGCGGATCGGTGTCGAACACGTTCCGCACGCCAGCGGTCAGTCGATATTGCTTGAGCAGATCGACGCTCACCGACGTGTTGTACGTGACATAGGATTTCACCTTCGGGTTGAAATCCGGACGAACGACAGTGCCATTGGCAATACCGGGCAGTGCTTGGTTTGCGTAACCGTCGCGATAGATTTGCGAGAAGTTGAAGGTGAAGTCATCCTTTGTATACGACACAAAGGCGCTGTGCTTCCACTTGAGGCCCAAATCGCCTGCAAAGGTGAAGCGGCCGATCAAGCTGGATCCGAACGGTGCCGATGGCAGAAACTTCTCACGCTTTTTCAGCAGATAGGTTCCGTCCAAACCACCGGTAATCACACCGCCGAACGCATCCATGCCGCCACGCAGCGCAACTTCAAGACCCTCTGTCCGGCGCGCACCGATATTGTCAGCGCGAAGGTCAATGAGCGTGATGATGTTGTTCGTGCGCGTCACCCGATCAGGGAAGTAGCTGATATTATCGAGCAACTGACGCAGCGTCAGGGCACCAATGGTGTCGTCAACGGCGATCGACCAGTAATCGACCGAAGCACTGAAACGGCTCGATGGTTGCAGGACAACGCCAATGCTGTGCTGCTTCGATGTTTCTGGCCCAAGGTTCAGGTTACCGCCCGAAAGCGTCTCTGGCGTAATCGCTGAACAGCCCGGAAGCGTGCT
>VFQS010002026.1_pt1 | contig 17363 bp, 1 predicted proteins | sample 3512361 | NCBI WGS metagenome assembly VFQS01 (sample SAMN10412375, study PRJNA504923) | tailings metagenome | isolation source: Relicate 1 Philex TSF3 active mining | place: Philippines
AGAATACTGGTCCGGTTGATAACGTGTTAGCAAAGATAAAGATGACGGGCGCACCTGGTGGTGTATTGTATGATACGTTTATAACGAATCCAATTATTTTTGAGGATTCTCCATATCCAGAGATAACATCGATGAAATTCCGGTTCGTTCGTCCGGATGGAACGTTGTTTAATTTTAACAAACAGGATCATAGTTTTACGTTGGAGTTTATAGAGCATGTGGATAAATTGGAGGGCACAGATCAGAGCAGTGTTCGTGGAGTAAGTGATAATACAACGCAATCAAAGAATACAATATAATCGTTAACTGACAAGTATTAAACTGGCAGGTATGATTTATAACAAAATAATAGACATTGATATAAGGGATAATATATTCAATATGTCAATGTTTGGTGAAGATATGATCGACGACGATTTGTTATCAACCAATGGTTTCCAGACTCCGATTCATAATGAATCACAACGTGTTCCGGAATCAATGAAACGTCAATTCAGAGACAATTATAGTTTGCTCCAAAAAAACGAGGAAATGCGCCGTATGCGTAATTCAAACCGCATTGAATTGTTGGAAGACGCAAATGATATAGCGACATTTACTCCGGCACCTGTTTCGGCAACATCTGAAAAGAAAACGGAGATCGAGCCAGTGAAAACGATTATAAACGTTCAGAGTAAGAATCGTGATAAAAAGCGATGGAAATATCCGAACGAGTATGAGATCCCTTTTAAGAAGGGATTCAAAAACATAAAGAGCATTGAACTGAGGAGTACGGAGATACCAAACACGGAGCAAACGATCCGCGAATATCCTTCAAATCTTCAGAACAATTTGATACGGTGGCAAAACAAAGAGGATAAGTATGGTGTTATCTATTGTATGTATCCGTTGTATAAATACACCGCGACAAAATCGATATTGATGGAGTGTTTTGTTCAGTCGAGAAATTATAGTGATTATAGGGACCGATTTACGGATTTAACGAATCCTGCTCCAACGCGATTGATGATAAAGAATTGTGTTTTAAAATTGCCATCGAGTAACAGTTCCGTTGAATTAAATAAGATTAGTAAAAACGGAGAGTATTATGATGTATTTTTCAAGTCGTATTTATATACTGGATGTAATACGCTTCAAATCATTATCCCATTGACGGATTCTGCTTGGACGCAATATTCCTCCGATATCGATACGGTATATGAATTACAGCCATCTATGATAACATATTTGACTGACAAAGAAACATATATTTTTAATAGAATCGCTCTCACTGGAGGAGATTCCTTATTATTAAGTAATTTGGATGCGGAAGGGTATGGTCGTTATAATCAAACAACTATTCGGGAAACGAACGTCTCCACATATGGCGAGATATATGAGATCGATTTAGTGATAAACGATTTTGAGCGAAGGACATACACAACAAAGGTGACGCCTGGAAATTATTTGGCAGAGACGATTGTTCCGGAGATGGAGACGATGATGAATATTCAGACGGTGAATGACGATTTGAATGAATTTGCTGTGAGTATGAACATTGAGAATGACACAACCGTCGTATCATCGTTTAGAGATCTCGAATTTCGTGAGGGGAGTATATTGATGGTCAAAACGAATGAGGATTATATTAGTCAAGATTTTTCGCGATATATGAAGACGATAACAAATTTTATGATAATCCGATGTTTAAGTCACGGGCTTTTGCAGGGAGATAAAATAAAGATCAGCGATTTCAATTCTGGACAATATGGAATATCACGGAATTTTATCAATGATTATCATTACATCTATTTTCTAACGGCGAAGAAAGAAGATTCAACGGTGTATGTATCGCTGTGTGAAAACGAGGGTGGATTTGAGATACCCCTAATCGATATTAGTACGTTTGACTCAGGGGATATTAGAACGCCATTGAACGAGAATTATTTTTTGATTCGAACGGATGGTTATTATCCCAATGGCGATTATGGTATTCCGATGACCGAGTATTATACGATAACAAATTCAAACAACACATTGGTGTTTACGATGTATTCGACACCAGTGAAATATACACTTCTGCTCGACGAGGGAAAATATACAGGAGAAGAGATTGCGAGTGCGTTGACATTAAAAATGTCATCATTGACAGGGTTGGACATTGTAGTGGAATATGATAATGTTACAAGGAAATTTACATTTAAGATGACAAATACAACGATAAATAGTCCACATAAGATCATATTTCATTTTGAGGAATCGACATTAACTAAAATATTGGGATTTAGCGTGTCTCCGTATATATTAAATTCAACGAACACTATTAAATCGGATAACAACGTTACTCTTTTAAATATAACTTCATCAAACAATGTAATGATCATACTAAAAACGACAGCATCCGGAGAAACAATAGAAGAATATACTGTTTATTTGACAACTGGAACATATAATGTGGAGGAGTTCCAGACAGAATTAGAAAATCGCGTGTTAGAAGAAACGGATTATATAATCAATGTTCGGTATGATTATTCGACCAATAAATTTATATTTAGTTCAGGATCGATATTTAATGAGAATGTGTTGATTTTTTCATTTTTGCCAGATACGACATCAACTGTTTTATTAGGATACCCATTGGAATATGTGTTAACAGATACACAAAATGTCGAATCGATAAAACCAGTGAAACCGTTTTATGTAAATTATTCATCAAACATTCCCTTTGAAGATACACGTGAATTGTCATTGACAAAAATAAGGTCTAAAAACAACGTTTATAAGGTATATATTACGAATGGCACATATACATCATATGATTTGTTTGCGTCAGTATTGAAATCAAATACACTTATAACAACAGGAATCACAGTAGATTATTCGATAATACCGCCTCCTCCAAATTTTTTTGGAACAACCTATTCATTTATATTAAGAACGGAGGGAAAAACATTAAAACTTCGGTTTGACAAATCGACGATTAGTTCAACATTGGGTTTTACAACACAACAATTTACATTAGAATATAATCAATTTAGTGGTGAATTTATAGACACTTTCAAATTGGAAGTTCCGATTATAATCAACACAACAAACAACATGATATATATTGAAGAGCCAGTATCATTAACGGATAATTATACAGTGAGTGTTTTAAATGGTGGTTATACATATAACGAGTTAGGAAGTTCTTTAATTGAAAACATAGAAACGGAAACAGATGTTCGACTTAGTTATAATTATGATGTATCAACAAACAAATATACCTTTTCAAAGGTAAGTTCAACGGATACTGGAGATGTTATAATGAAGTTTTCTGATTCAACACTGAACAATGACATTGGATTTGCTCAACGATTTATATTGTCAAGCGACGCGTCATTTAGTTCAGTAATAACAACGATTGGGAAGATTTCTGTTAGTCGTTCGCGGGATTATTTAAGGATGTCAAAAGAGGTATATGATTATACGATATTGCCATTTGGTCAATATGTAGTAACGAATGAATATGTATTGGAGATAGATTCTGGGATTTATACAATTGATGAATTTGGAGCAGCAATTTCATTGACTATTTTAAATAATACAGGGCTTGCAGTAAATGTAGTCTTTAATGAGACAACGATGAATTATGTATTTACAACAACAGGGACAGGATATAGATTAGTATTTGATTTTAGAGATGACAATTCATTGGGTTATTATTTGAACATGACAACCATTTATAGATTAACCAATGATTTGATTAATTATGGAGACGTTTATATACCTCCGACACCATCATTCCACTCTGAAGCGGCGATAAATGGTCAATTAACCGTGAATTCAAAAAACAATACGTTGAATGTCGTTTTAAATTCAACCAAACAAGAATATAATATAGTCGTTCCAGGCGGAACATATTCATTTAATGGATTCGCGGATGATATTCAGAATCGAATTTTAAGCGATGTTGGTTATAACGTAACGATCGCATATAATTTTTCTACAAAGAAGTTTGTTTTCTCAACATTGGAAACAACAACGGAATTAATATTTGATTTTGGCAATTCAACAATAAGCGAGTTATTAGGTTTTCCTCGAGAATATGTATTAACATCAGATAAGTCAATTGTTTCAGTATCAGAACTATCAAATAAAGTAGTAATAAATTCTGATAACAAGACAATAAATATATATAAAAACAATGTAAAATATGTTGTAACTTTAACAGAATTTGAATATGCATATAGTGAATTAGCGCGAGAGATGACGACAAAGATGACAAATACAAATTATAAAATCACTGTAGAATATGACATAGCAAACAAACGATTCATAATATCAACATTGATGAATGATTTTGTGGAAATAGAATTTACAGGAACGCTTTCAGAAACACTTGGTTTCCCATTATCATATAAATTAAATTCATTGAATAGCATTGAATCGCCCAATGAAATTGAAGGAAAGATCTTTATATCAAGTTCAAATAATAAATTGAAGGCAGTGAAATATGATTATTTTTCATATGAATCCGAGTATTTAATTACATTTAATGACGGTGAATATACTTTAGCTTCGTTTGCGACAGAGTTAGCAACAAAAATATCAACATCGTCTGGAATGGCTATAAACGTTTTATACGATGATTTGTTAGATGTTTATAAATTTAGCACGACGACGATTAAGAAACAGTTAGAACTTAAATTTACGGATCCGTTATCGACAGTAAGTTCCGTATTTGAAGGCACAACAAGCAATCCAATAATAACAAAGGACGAATCATCAAAGATTGTTAGCAATTTTACATCAACAAACGAGGTTAATATATTAAGGAAAGTATATATTACAAACTTAAACAATACATTAACGATTTATAAGACAGATGGAATAACAACATCAACACGATATGATATAATAGCGTTAAATGGATTTTATGGTCCTTCTGATTTTGCAGAGTATTTATCAGAATTAATAACAACGATATCAAATATAAAAATCAGCATTACTTATGACGAGGTCCAAAATAAATTTACGATAACAGCAAATCCTACCGAAATAACGAAGGTATTAATTGATTTTATAAATTCGCCGATGACAGAATTGTTAGGATTTGCACGAGACATAAATTATATTTTATACAATTTTGATTATAAATCACAAAACGTTTCGAATATAATCGAGTCAGAAAACAATGTGATAACAATACAAATCGCAGGGCATCCAAATAATGTAATTCAACCAACTGAGATTGACAATGTCTTTGGTTTGGTAAGACATAACGCCGGCGCTATATTAACAAGTGGGTCATATTCACTGGAAGATTTTGCGAATGAACTAAAATTTCAATTAAACCAATCATATGGTGTTATTGTTAGTCCAGAAGGAGACCAGCCAGGTGTATATGAAGATGTGTTTGATGTAAAAGTTTCCGAAAACACGGTAACGATCGAAATGATTAAGGTAACCAGCAAAACTTATAATTTTAGCACTGGATATCCAATGCCAATAGAGATACGAGGAACATTATATAATCCGAATTATTTATTGCCAGATACGGTGGTTGACGAAATAACAGCGCCAAATGAATTGGTTGCTGATTATTATATTATATTGAACAATGTTTTTGGAAACAATTGGGTTGGTCTTTCATTATACAACGAAAATCGAAACATAATACAACAAACAACCGTTAGCATACCAAATGGAAGTTATGGCGCTAGCAATATATGTCAAAGAATATTAAACGGCATATCAACGTTTTCCCCTCCAATGGATGTATCTGTGACGTTTAATGAAACGACGAAGATATTTGAGTTTGGATTGAATGACCCAACGGAAAAACGAATGTTAGAATTTACGTTTTATAATTTATTTACATCAAATTACATTGGAAATAAAATCGGGTTTCCAGAGGATAGAAAGTATAATTATATATTGAAGAATAACCTAACCGATTCAAACATAGCAGAATCGAATGTTTCTGTCGATGGAATAGTAACTTACAATTTTACAAGCGATAACAATGTTTTAATAATAAGAGACATAACGAACATTGAAAATGTAGTTACAAAGACAATCGAGATACCGATTGGAAAATATAGTGGTAGCAATTTATCAGTTCAAACAACAACATTTATTCAAAATTCCGGAGTAAATGACATTACAGTAACATATAATTCGCAACGTAAATTCACATTTACTTTATCACCGAATAGCACGAATAAATATTATATTGATTTTATAAATTCTACAGCATCCGAATTGTTTGGTTTTGACTCGGATGTGTTCGTTATGAATTCAGTGGATGAATATGATGTTTATAAACAGATTGCGTTTTTGTCTGATTCAAACGCAATTACAGAATCAAAATTAAAAGTAACAAATACAAACAGCACAATAACTTTTTATGAGATTAATAGCAATGGAGCACAAATATTTGATACATATAACATACCTCTCATAACAGGAGATTATTCGTCAAATGAATTAATGGAAATGGTAAACAATGTATTAAAATCATATAAACCAGCAGGATATCGTGATAATTTGGGAACAATTACATTGACATACGATTCTATGAGTGATTTATATTCATTCAGTATATCGGCAACAGAATCGCGAAAGTTTGTGTATGAACCTACATCATCATTTAGTTTATTAATAGGAATCGTGTCAAACAGCGACAAATATATATTAAATGGTAAAAATGATTATGACAACATGATGACTTCAAGATTTACGAGTCCAAATCAAATCCAAACACAGACATCCGGTGAGATTGTTGTTTCAAGTGACAGCACATTAACAATTAAGATATTAAACAACGATTTAAGCGTCGATGCAACATATGACATATTGATACCATCGGGTACATTTAATGGACTAAATTGGGCAAATCAGATACAATTATTAATAATGAATACATCGTTTGATAATGTTCGAATCACAGTTGCGTTTGACATAATAGAACAAACGATGACGTTTTCAGTTAATTCTATAGAAACATCTAAATATTACATAGACTTTGTGAATTGGTCAGCTGCGTCAACGTTTGGATTCACGAATAACGTTATTTTAACAGGAAATCCCGATGATATTCCGCAACCGATATTGAGTTTTGAATCAATGTTTGAAGTGAATGAACCGTTAAATGCCTCTGGCATGTTAGAGATTTATATAAGAGCATATAACAACATTGATGGGTCGTTGGTATCAGAACAATTACATTCATATGGAATGATGTCAATGCCAGGAATGCCTCCATTTATAATAAATAGTGCTACGGAATTAGCAAATGCCGTTATAAACATTGTTAAAAACAATATATATCGGACAACAGTGTCACCAAATATTAAATTGGATTTTCCAACATTTAATGTAGTATATTCACCAATAACAAAAAAATATACATTTTCGATTGGAGAAGAACCAGAACCACATCGTTTAGAATTTGACTTTCAGAGATCAACCATGGGACAGTATTTAGGATTCCCAGTAGTTCAATCAACGCCATTGCCACCTGGTTATATAATAAACCCAGACGCACCGATTGAGACATTGAGATCTGGCTTGCCGTCAGGAACTGTTCCTATTAATATATATTATGAACTCGAATCAGAATTTACAGTATTTTTGCCAGAAGTTCCACCCGATCAATATTTTGAGTATTTGGTATCAACGGATGGGTCATCGTATGAATATAAAAAAATAACATTAACTGAAACGTTGTCGAATGCTGATTTTGCATTATATGTTACGAATTATGTTAGAACAAACGATGGAGTATCAACATTTTTATTGAATTATGACGCAACAAAAGAAAAATACAAATTTACCATGGGAGACAACGAAACAACAAAGTTTATTTTTGGATTTAACACGGTTGTAAATGGTTATCCTTTAAATATGAGTAATATGAATCCTGGAATCGGAAACTACATTGGTTTCATGTTTGGGAAATATTATTTCTTTAGTAGAACAACATATTTATCAAACATAGAGTCAAAATTTGTATCTGTTTATAAAGTGAATCCGACAAACATGCTTCAAACGATCGACGCAACCAACAATCAATTTGATTTTTATATTATTAATAATCTTATTTATTCGCCTAAATATTCAGTAACACTGTTTGATGGAAATCCTGGAGAATATGCGCCGTCAGAAATTGCGAGTGAATTAAACACAATCGTAAATGCGTTGATTGGAAATAAAATAACAATACGATACGACACTGTGTTATCTCAATATGTATTTGAGAATTTTACAGGAGATGATACATTTAAAATAGATACAATAAGTTCATCAACGGCAGGCATATTTTCATATAAATACAATGTTTATATATCAAATACAATTAAAGGAGTAGCAACAAGTAACAAAATAGAATATATAGCATATATTGAACTCAATCCAAGTAACAATACATTTGTTATATTTAATTCATTAAGCAACGTTTCTCACACAATATTCTTTGACATTGGTTTTTATGATCCAGTTTATTTCGCGGGTGTTATAAAAACAAAAATAATAGATGTTTTGCCAGAATTAAATTCGTTGTTAGATGTTCAGTATGATTCTTCCACAACGAAGTATATATTCCAATTTGGATCGAATCCATCATTGATACCAATAATATTTAAGTTTAATGAATCATCCATCGCGAATATCTTAGGATATATTCAGAATTCAACAACATATAATTATGTTTTAATCCCTCAAAATTTCGTAGCTAACAATGTGTCAGTTATTTATACGACAAAAATATCATCCGATGACACTATTGAAAATGTGACATATGTTATAGACAATTCAAACAATACATTAAATTTGAACATTATAGATTTGTATCAACCGCAACAGACACCATATTTTGTTACAATCCCTAATGGGACTTATACGCCAACCAATTTAGCAAACGTGATTCAAACGAATCTATTTGATGCGACAGGAATTAACGTAAATGTAACATATTCAGAGTCTTTAAAAAAATATGAAATTACGTTGGCGACAAATGAATACTTTTATTTTGACTTTATTATATCGCCAATTAATTTAACATTAGGAATTCGTGCGAATCGTAGATATGTATTGTGCAATTTGGCAGTATCAATGTTTAGTTCGACATTAAATCCAAGTTATACAACTCTGTTTATAATTGACGATCTTAACAACGATATAATCATCAATGGACAAACGATATCAATCCCGGTTGGTTCATATGATTCAAACGAATTTGTAGATACATTAAGGAATAATATTAAAGGATCGATTTTAAATTCTGATTTAACCATTGAATATCTACAATTATCCAATAAACTTATATTTACAGCAATAAAAATGCCAATGTTAGATTTTAATTTCGAAGATTCATCAATGAGTTCTTTAATAGGATTTACTTCAACAGGAAGAATAAAATTGGTGCCGGAAAGCGATATAAAATATTCATATAAAATGCTTATTGAATCAGATGCGATTATTCCGACAAAGATTACGATTGATAATACAAATCGATTATTGCGAACATATGTTATTACAGACCAAGGCGTTTTATCATTGAACAACATAGAATTAAATGTTGGAATTGATCGATTTTCGACAGACATTGCTGCTGAACTTACAAACAAAATAAACGGATTGGGTGTTTTAGCAAACGTAACATATGATTCATTAAATTCAAAGTATAATATATCATTAAACGCGAGTGAAAATAAGCTTTTTGCGATTGACGTATTAAATTCTACAATATCAAGTGTGCTTGGAATGAATAACAATCGTCGTTATGTATTATCATCTGAAATTGTGTCGGCAAAACAATCGCCGTTTAAAACATTATATAATTTAGAATTTGACTTAAATGGAACGAACAATGAATTATATTTTGGAAATTTTATGACAAAATCAACAATAACGGTTGTTCCAGTGGGAATATATACTGGAACTGAATTAGCAGCAGTTATTACAACAGCCTTGCAAACAAATATTCACAGTTCATTCCAGATTACGTATAATGATAGCATTGAATTCAATGAAAAGTTTATAATAACATGGGCATATGATGCTGTTCCTAGTCAATTCGATCATTATTTTTATTTTTCCGATTTGATAAGCACAATATCATCGTTGATAGGATTTAATCAAAACGTTCAAATTGTTACTGTTCCATACACGCCAAGATATTCATTTGCGTTTTCGTCGAATCTTGTAAATAGTGACGATGTTGAAATAACAAATGGAAATAACAGTATAATCATCGATTATTTTTCAAATATTGGATCGAATTTCTTTGTGACTGTTTATATTCCACCTGGAATTTACACGAAAACAGAATTGGGCAATACATTAAAACAATTAATATTACAACAGACAGGATTAAGTATTAATATAACGTATGATTCATCAATCGGTAAGTATAAATTTGAGATGGAATATCTTCAATATGGCAATGTTGAATTTTATGAAAATAGTGATTCAGTAATACTTAAAAATTATTTTGGGTTCCAAACACGAATTGGACTATCCTCACAATATGTAAGCGAATTTCAATCCGTAAATTCAATTGAAAAAACAGTGAACATACAATATTCAAATGCTAGTTTGTTGTTCTATTATTACAATCAATTTAATCAAAAAATTGAAAGAAGTGTTTTTCTGAACAGCGGAACTTATTATATAGACGATTTTATAACATTACTGAGAAATTCTATAAATCAACAATTACAGGCAGGCATCAACGATATTCAGTTGACATATGATCCTGTTATAAATAAGATAAAATTCAGTTATGTTGAATCGCAAGGATTATGGTTTGATTTTATAAATTCTACGATGAGCAATACGATTGGTTTCTCAAATACCAAAAATTATTATTTTCTTGCGAATGAACGTATTTACTTATTAACAAATAGTTTTGTTTCTGAATCGACAATATCAGGGTCTGTAACGATAACGTCTAATAACAATTCATTGAAAGCCGCATTTATTAAAGATCGTTTTTCGTATGAGGAACGATATATAATAATTCCAGACGGGGATTATTCGCAAATTTCTATAGCAAACATTATAAAAACAGAAATAAATAGTATAATTTCTACAATTTATCCTCAAGTAGGATCAATGGTAGGATCAATGGATACTGGCATTACAGTAAATGTAACATATGAAAATAACAAATTTAAATTTGAAATAAGTAAAGAGGAATATTCACAAGATTTTGACGTGTTTATAGATTTCCGAAATTCGTCAATGGCTAACGTTTTAGGGTTTGAGAATGCGTCACGAAATAACAAACGTTTATCAACTCAGGCATTTTCCATAATCACTTGTTCGATTACTCCATCGGACACCATATTTATTAATGGTAATAACAATTTACTAAATGTTCAAAAGAAAGACAATGACATAACAACCAATTATCCCGTTGAGATAGAAAACGGATCTTATTCAATAATATCATTAAACAACAGCATACAATCAAACCTTTCCGAGATTGGAATAAATGTAAATATTACAAACGATTATATAACTGGAAAAAGTAAATTTACAATTGTAAATAACAATGATCAAGGATTATATTTGTTTAATTTTATTGATTCAACAATAAGCCAGTATATTGGATTTAATGGAGACAAAAATTATACTCTAACAGGATCAAATAATTTAAGAAGAATTTCAGTTTCTATATCAAGCGATTTGACCGTAAATTCAGTTATATTGTTTAAATATTTTTATGATTATAATTTGAATATTACAAATTTAACAACAAATGTTTATTATTCCATATCAATTGTTCCAACATTGATTCCAGATGATACAGAATACACACCATCACAAATAGTAACTGTAATAAACCAACGGATTTCTGATTTTTCGAATGGTCAATTTAGAGTAGGAGTTAGTTATTCAGGGGGGAAATATACGTTTTCTCTTACACAAGTAAATAGTGACAAATATTTGATAGAATTTACAGATGGTTCAAAAGAGGTTTTAGGGTTTAGCAATAGTATCTTATTGTATTATTATGCGGTAGATTCGAAAACATCAAGTGTTTCGCCTAGTTTGTATTATACATTGATGATTCCAAATAGTCAGAATTCCTTGAAATTAAATAAACGCGTCGACAGTGACATTGGAACAAGGTATGATGTAATAATTCCATCATCAGATTATGAAGTTAGTGAATTAGAAACAGTTATAATAAACACGATTCATGCTGAAACAGGTGTTATAGTAGGAGTAGAGATTGATCCATTAACAAAAAAAATTACGTTTTCGGCTGCGTCAACTAATTCAATTCTTTTATTTGATTTTGATGGATCTACAATTGCGACAACGTTTGGGTTTGTTTCGAGTGATTATTATATATTAAAGACAACATCAACAACAATAACACCGAATCCAAACACGACAACTATGTTTTTATCAGGAGAAATATATGGAAGTATTCAGATAACAAATGATACGAATACATTGACAGTCGTAAAATTGAGCAATTATAATGAAACGATTATAACAATACCAAATGGAACATATTCGTTGAAAACGATAAATGATACGATTGGGTCGATTGTTCGCAATTCATTATCGTATGCGATAGTTTTTAATTATATAAACGGTGACAAAAAGATAAATATATCAACGACTGAAACAGACAGTTTTGGAGTGTTGCTTGATTTTTCACGATCAACTGTTTCACAAACAATTGGGTTCAATCGATATATAACAGTATCTTACAATATTCCAGCGATATCGTATTCAGATTTGATAAGTAAAATATTAATAACATCGTTAAATAATAAATTGCGTTTTGAAAGAAGACAGAATTCATCCATTGATTATAACATAACAATTGATAGTGGATCCTATAAGAAAGATGATTTAGGTCTTGAGTTGATGACTCAAATATATAAAACTACTAACGTTCGTGTAGTTATAGAATTTGATGAACAATCGTCAAGATATAGAATTTATACAAGTGAGAGTGGATTAGAAATATATTTTAATTGGATATATTCGTCGATATCTTCGTTGATTGGGTTCCAGGGGGTTAGTAAATTAACATCAAAAAATATATTAAATTCACAAATAATAAACAATGAAAATATTGTAGTGAATGGGTTAAATAACATTATTAACGTAACCATTAAATACATTGAAATTACAGAATATGAAATCAATGTAACACAGGGATATTATGAGTATTCAGAATTAGCAAGAATTATGAGAATCGCATTGTTTGACGTATCAAAGACTGATGTTGTTATTGTATATGATCCAAACACATTGACATACGAGTTCATAAAAGACACCTTCATTGAATCGTTGCAGTTTAATATACGCGATAGTGGAATAAGGGATTATTTGGGGTTCCCATTATCTTTAACATTGTCACAAACAAGTGAAATTTTGTCATTTTCCGAGATAAAGACAATTAAAATGATACGACGTCCAACAGATGGAAATGGCTATTACAATGCTGATTTTTATGTAACGAAATATAGCGATTTGTCAGGAACGACTTATTTAACAACGCGCAATTATTATTTTGAGCTTGACGAAGGTGAATATACATATCAAGAATTTGCGGACATGTTAAAAACAAAAATATTTACCGAGACTGGATTTGTTATTAACATACAATATGTTGCAGCCACAAGAAAATATACATTTACAACCACGATGCGAAATGCCGCGTTAAAATTCGATTTTTTTTTTTCAGCGCAACAATCATCTGTCACAATTCGTAGTGTATTAGGATTTAATTTGAATGCGGTTTATACAATAACAAGAGATATATCATCGTTAATAACAGTAACAACATTTACGTCTCAAAATGTTTTGTCTTCTATTATTGAAGTAAATGATACAAACAACACGCTTAATATTGATGGAGCCGGAGTTTTTGTTAGTATAAATCCTGACATATATACGATGGAAAATTTAGCAAGTACGATAAATACACAAATAAACAATGAGAATCCAAATATTTATTTTGAATATAATCCATTAACTCGCAAGGTTCGATATTATGTTACAGATGGCGGTACATATAAAATAGATTTTAGCGATGTATCGTTAAATGATTTATTTGGATTTAACGAATTGTATAATAAGACCATTACATCAACAAATAGTATAACATCGCATCAAAATATAGTTTCCTTAATAGATTTGCGATATATAATAAATCCGAATTTGACTCTTCAGCTTGGAAATCCTCCATCAGTTTCCGTCGATATAAATTTAGGAAGTACTATTAATACAAATGAAACATTGGCAACATCTTTAACAATGGTCATGGATTTCATGGGTTTCGACATAGATGTTTTATATCTTTCTAATAAATATAGATTCATACTAAACACACTCGGGCAATATATACGAATTGACGTATTCGCTTCAAGTCCTCAATTGATTGAGATATTAGGACTGTCTCTAAAGGACATTTTAACGAGCAAGATATCTTTTACATCACCCAACAGTTCGATTTATAAGAAAACGATTACATCAACGAATAATGAATTGATAATAAAGAACAATCAAACTCTCGCGGAATATAATATAACCGTTCCAGCTGGAGAATATACAAGCGTTGGATTGGCATCTACACTGCAGACATTAATATCGAGTGCGGTAGGGGCGTCCGTAAATGTGAATTACAATTTTCAAGATGACAAATATGTATTTACAACGGGAGCGCCGAACAATTTTACATTTAATGTATCGACATCATCAATCGCAGAGATTCTTGGATTTAAAGTGTATTATATTACAACAAACAATTATTTAACGTCGCCGTATGAAATAAATGAGGGTAGTTTATCTGTTGGATTAATGTTATTTAATATAGAAACGAATGATTTGTTGACCTTAAATTCTGGCGTTGGAGATTCAGATGTTTTATTAAAAGCGACCAGAGATTTCCGATTTATGTTTAAAGAATTCAATACAATTGCGAATAAGATTGGATATGAGAATATAAATGGTTGGGATCGAATTACGCGAGATATAGAAGAGATTGCTGATTATCGATACGATACATATTACGTATATAAGAATGAACAGCAATTAACAATCGGTATTCGATTAATGATTAAGAATCATAATTATAAAGAGAATGATATAATACGAATCACACAAACGAATTCTAAGCCATTTATTGATGGATTATATAAAATATCGGTATTGGATAAGGATCATGTATTAATATCACCAAATAAGAATTCAACGAATCCCTTTTTCGATAATATTTATTTGAAATATGGCGGATCTATAACACCATTCTTTTACAATGATACATTTTCACAGAATCCACAAATGTATTTAAAGAGAGAGGAATCAAATGGATATGCGAATGTAGCATTAATTAAGGAAATAAGACAGACAAGCGTTATATCATCATCACAAACGCTTGATTCTGTGTATAATGATCCTCTTAGCCCATTGTTTGAATTAAAGAACTCGTTGCCACAGTATATCTATTTTATAACGGATTCTGATTTATCGATATTCAATTCAACAAATGTTTATATATATTCAGAGGATTATGTCATACAGGGTTGGAACACGATATTAAATCAGTTATCAAATATCGATTTAACGATTGAATATAGTTTGAATTCAACAGGAGAATATAATCCTACAGTCGTTTCTGTGGATGGCGGAACAAACAACGCAATAAGAATAACGATATTCGACGATCTTGATCATCCATCAAATATATCGAAACCAACAATTAAAGCGTATTATGATTATTTGATCGAATATTTGACAAACGATGATTTAAGCAAGGGGGTTTATATATATTCACCTAGCACTGGATACGTGTTATATAATGGAAGTGTTCAATTGTTAGCAGAGAATGGCAACGCTGGATTAATAAACGCAAATCCAGTCACAGTGATAAGCCAAGGACCCAATTCGATGACGTTGAATATTAAACATTATAATCATTCATTAGCGAAATACGATAAGGTATTCATAAGTGGGTTTGAGAATGATAAATTTAAGTTTTTGGATTCGTATAGTGGAGATTATGAAGTGATTGAGGTACCAGACAAGGACAATTTTGTGATCGAGGTTCCTTATGTATTCCCAACGAAGGATTTGAATCATTTGATCATTAGTAGTAAATATACTGGATTTAGACCAGAGCAAGACAATTTGGATGCTTACGGAAAGGTCCAGGGGTTGATATCGTTGGACGGGGATCGATACATATATATGGTAAATGATAAGTTTGATGCGATAGATACAACGGGGAATCAGGATAAGATATTAGCGAAGATTAATTTGACGAATGCTCCAGGGAGTATATTGTATAATACACACGTTACAAACCCAATTGTGTTTGAAGAAGCCCCTTATAATTATTTGGATAAATTGAAGATAAAGTTTGTTCGCCCAGACGGAACGTTGTTTGATTTTAATCAGGAAGAGCACAGTTTCACATTAGAGATCGTAGAGCACGTGGATAAGGTTGCGAATACCGGTGTAAGCAGTCGTCGCGGTATGAACGATTCTACAACTCGTGTAAACAATTAATATCAGTATAATCAAATAGTTTAAATGAATGAATCATATTATAAATACTTAATATGATTCATTAACGATCAGGCTATGTCGTAGTGTATCCACACGAAGCAGCCAACGATCGTTTAATTATTCGATTCCTCGCATAGCGACAGATAGTTTATGAATTTTCTTGATTGGAATATTTACGATGAGTTTCATTTTGTGTTCGGGAAGTAGGATTTCGCCGGACCAGGGGATTGCTTTTTGAATATAATCGTTTAATCGATCATGTAATTCGCCGAGACCTTGTCCCATAATTCCGAAGAGTTGGATGCGCTGGAGAAGAACAAGGGCTTCTTTTTGGCGGTCTTCAAGTGATTTTGTATCATCAGGATTCATTTTTTCGCGGCGAGAATGTTTGACCATATTAGGGGAATATAAAAGAAAAGATCGTATTTAACGAATAAATATATATTTAATGAATCTAATTTCGTTTTAACGAATATAAAAAAATCGTGTTTAATGAATAGTAGTTTCAAAGAAGATGAATACAAGCACGACGAATAACGGGGAAGGTTCTGATACGAGAACCTTTCATTATACTGTAAAAGTATATCAGCGAACATTGTATCACGCATTTCATATCGATACGTTGTCATTGAAGATCATTGGTAGAAATCCAATTATAGCGGACATATACAATGCTGTATCGCAGATGTATGGCGATCGCATAATTGATATTTGTACGGATATAACGAGGACTATTGTATTGGGCGATGAGATATTACCATTTCATATAGAGTTAGATGGTTGTTTGATAGAGAACGATGGGGAAGTATGTGTATATATTCGAGACCAACCAAGCGTTCCATTAAGTGATGTATATA
>VFQS010002027.1_pt1 | contig 17358 bp, 13 predicted proteins | sample 3512361 | NCBI WGS metagenome assembly VFQS01 (sample SAMN10412375, study PRJNA504923) | tailings metagenome | isolation source: Relicate 1 Philex TSF3 active mining | place: Philippines
CCGCATTCACGAACTTAAGCCGCGATCATCTCGATTATCATGGTACGATGGAACGCTATTTCGACGCGAAGATGCGTCTGTTTGACGAGGTGGTCGATGAAAATGGCTGCGCCGTCATCTGGGCAGATGATGTCTGGTCGGACCAAGTCATTGCACGGGCGCGCAAACGCGACCTGCGGATGATTACCGTCGGCGAAAAGGGCAAGGGTGTGCAATTGCTCTCGCGCGAAGCCACGCAGCTTGGCCAAACGCTTGAGCTGCGGATTCAGGGCGATTTGTACAAAGTGAAACTGCCGCTGATCGGTGCGTACCAAGCGGCAAACGCGCTTGTCGCCGCTGGCATTGTGATGGCGAGTGGCGGCGACGTGGAAAGCCTGCTGTCGCATCTCGCGCGGTTGCAGCCCGTCCGTGGCCGACTGGAGCGCGCCGTCATCACCAAGAGCGGCGCCCCCGTTTATGTCGATTATGCCCATACGCCCGACGGCCTGCGCGCCGCAATCGCGGCATTGCGCCCGCATACAAAGGGCAAGCTGATCACGGTCTTTGGTGCAGGTGGTGACCGCGACACGGGCAAGCGGCCCGAAATGGGCGCGGTTGCGGTTACGGATTCCGACATTGTGATCGTAACCGACGATAATCCACGCAGCGAAGATCCATCGCTTATCCGTGCGGATATCATGGCGGGCGCGCCTGGTGCACATGAAATTGGCGACCGGCGCTATGCCATCGCCTTTGCCATCGAACATGCCGAGCCCGATGATATCGTCCTGATCGCGGGCAAGGGGCACGAACAAGGGCAGATCATCATGGGCCGCGTTTTGCCGTTTGACGATGTCGAAGTGGCACGGGAATGTGCAGTATGACGCCCTTGTGGACTTTTGAAGAATTGCTGGCCGCGACCGGCGGAACGGCTGCGGGACATTTTGATGTCCATGGTGTCGCGTTCGACTCCCGCGAAATCGGGGCGGGGGATTTGTTCTTTGCGCTCAAGGGTGCGGCAACGGACGGGCATTTGTTCGTTGAAAAAGCATTTGCCAATGGTGCCGCCGGCGCGATTGTGTCGCAGCCCGTGCCTTTCCCGCATATTCTGGTCAGCGACACGATGCAGGCGCTCGAGGCACTTGGCCATGCGTCACGCGCACGGACCAAGGCCAAGATTATCGGGGTAACGGGTTCTGCGGGTAAAACGGGGACCAAAGAGGCGATCTACGCTGCGCTGGACCGCTATTCACGCGGGCGTGCGCACCGGTCGGTCAAAAGCTATAACAATCATGTCGGCGTCCCGCTCAGCCTTGCGCGCATGCCCGCAGACTGCGACTTCGGTATTTTCGAAATGGGCATGAACCATGCCGGTGAAATGCGGGCGCTCAGCAAGATTGTGCGTCCCGAGGTCGCGATTATCACCACCATTGCCCCGGCGCATATTGAATTTTTCAAGGATGAGAGCGGCATTGCCGATGCCAAGGCGGAGATATTTGAAGGCTTGGTGGAAGGCGGCACGGCCATCTTACCCGCCGATAATCACCATTATCCGCGGCTTCGTGCGGCGGCCGAAAAATATACCGGCAATATCCTTTCCTTTGGCTTTAGCGCGGATGCCGATGTCCGTGTGGTCGACCATATGCCTGCAGAGGGTGGCACGCTGATCACCGCGAAAGTGCGCGATAACTTGCTGTCCTTCACACTGTCGCAGCCCGGCGCGCATTGGATTGGCAACAGCATGGCGGTCTTGGCCGCGGTTTGCGCAGCCGGCGGCGATCTGGCTTCGGCTGGCCTTGCCATGGCGGAAATGGGCGGCCTTGCCGGGCGCGGCGCGCGTCACAGCATCCGCATTGGCGATGGTACCGGCGTTCTTATTGACGAAAGCTACAACGCCAACCCTGCATCGATGCTGGCGACGATCGGCCAGTTGGGGCAAGCATCCGGTGGCCGCCGAATTGCTGTTTTGGGTTCGATGAAGGAACTCGGCGCAAAAAGTGCGCAATATCACAGCGCACTCGCCGCACCCTTGGCCGCCGCAAAGGTCGATTTTGCACTGCTCGTCGGTCAAGAGATGGAAATTCTCGCCCAAGAGTTGAAGGCAGGGGTTGAGGGACCAGCCAATTTCGCGCATTGCGCGACCGCGCAGGAGGCATTGGCCCTTCTGCAAAATTATCTTTGCGCATCAGACACGATATTGGTCAAAGGTTCCAATAGTATGGGACTTTCCTCCATCGTCAGCGCGCTGACGGGTGGGAAAAACTAATGCTGTATATATTGGCCGAATATCTTGGTTTTCCGGGTATTTTGAACCTTATCCGCTATCTCAGTTTCCGTTCGGGGGCAGCCGTTGCCACCGCGCTTATCATTGGTCTGCTCATCGGTCCGCGCTTCATCAGCATGCTGCGTGTCCGTCAGGGCAAGGGCCAGCCCATTCGCAGCGACGGTCCGCAATCCCACCTCGCAAAGGTCGGCACCCCGACCATGGGCGGCCTGATGATATTGGTGTCGGTCGGTGTCTCGATGCTGCTGTGGATGGACCTGACCAATGTGTATGTTTGGGCATGTCTGCTGGTCACCGCAGGCTTTGGCACTGTCGGGTTTCTCGACGATTATGACAAGGTCAAAAAGCGCAGTCACAAGGGCGTTTCGGGCAAAGTCCGGCTGCTGATGGAGTTTGCGATTGCGGGCGTTGCGGTATCGCTGATCGTCTCGCAATCGGGCGGCATGTTGTATCTGCCCTTCATCAATGGCCCCGTTGTCGATCTGGGTTGGTGGTATGTGCCCTTTGGCGCGTTCGTTATCGTCTCCTTTGGAAACGCGGTGAACCTGACCGATGGTCTTGACGGTTTGGCCACTATGCCGGTGATTATCGCCTCCATCGCGTTCATGCTGATCGTCTATATGGTGGGTAACGCCAAATATGCGGCTTATTTGGGCATTCCTTTTTACTTGGGCGCTGGCGATCTTGCGATGTTGTGCGGCGCAATTGTGGGCGCTGGTTTGGCGTTCCTGTGGTTCAACGCGCCGCCTGCTGCGGTGTTCATGGGCGATACCGGCAGCCTTGCCTTGGGCGGCACATTGGGCGCGATCGCGGTTGTCGCACATCATGAATTCGTGCTCGCCATCATCGGCGGCCTTTTCGTGATCGAGGCGCTGTCGGTCATCATTCAGGTGTTCTGGTTCAAACGCACCGGAAAGCGTATCTTCCGCATGGCACCGATCCACCACCATTTTGAACAGCTTGGCTGGTCGGAACCAACTGTTGTTATCCGTTTTTGGATTGTCGCTTTCGTGCTGGCGCTTGCAGGGCTATCAACGCTCAAGCTCAGATGATTACAACACCCGCCTTCAAAGACCGTAAGTTTGCGATCCTGGGGCTTGCGCGCTCCGGCCTTGCGGCTGCGCGGTCGCTTGTTGCGGGCGGGGCGGAAATCCTTGCATGGGATAATGACGAAGGCGCACGCGCCAAAATTGCCGATGTCGCCAATATTGCTGACCCGTTGCTGGCGGACCTGTCGGGCTATGATGCGATTGTTGTGTCGCCCGGCGTGCCCATCAACCGCCATCCGATAGCGGACAAGGCAAAGGCCGAAGGGCTGCCGTTAATCGGCGATATTGAATTATTCGCAATGGCGCGGGCCAACCTGCCCGCACACCGTGTCGTTGGCATTACCGGCACAAACGGGAAATCGACGACGACCGCTTTGGTCCACCATATTTTGGAAAGCGCTGGTTTGCCCGTTCGCATGGGCGGAAACATTGGCTTGCCAATTTTGTCGCAGACGCCGTTGCCAGCAGGCGGCGTATATGTGCTGGAACTCTCCAGCTACCAAATCGACATTACCCACTCTCTGTCGTGCGATGCGGCCGCGCTGATCAATCTGTCGCCCGATCATTTGGATCGCTATGATGGCTATGCAGGCTATGTCGCGTCAAAGGCGCGGCTGTTCGACATGCAGACCGGAAATACGCATTCCGTCTTTGGTAAAGGCGACGCCGATACCGAGCGGGTCTATCGCGATGTGCTGGCGCGCCGCGGTGCCGAATTGGTCCATCTGGCAGACCCGGCGTTGGTCGCGGGGCAGGCGGATTGGCCGTCGTTGCAAGGCCCCCATAATCTTCAGAATATTGCCGTCGCCATCGCGATTGTGGAATCGCTTGGTGTGACGGAGGCGCAATGGCGTCCGGCAATGGCGACATATCGGGGTCTTGCGCACCGGATGGAGGTCGTTGCCGAACGCAATGGCGTCTTGTTCGTCAATGACAGCAAAGCCACCAATGCCGCATCGACCGCACCCGCGCTCGCGGCCTATCCACGCGTCCACTGGATTGTCGGCGGTCTGCCGAAATCAGATAATCTGGATGAGTGCATTCCCAATTTCGGCCATGTCGTGAAAGCCTATACCATTGGTGAGGCGGGACCATTGTTTCACGAACTGCTGTCACCTTATGTGCCGGTCGAGCGTAGCGAAATGATGGGCACTGCGGTCTGTTCCGCTGCGGCCCAAGCCGAACCAGGCGATGTTATCATGCTGTCGCCCGCTTGCGCGTCGTTCGACCAGTTCAAAGATTTTGAGGCGCGCGGTGACGCGTTCCGGGCGATTGTTGAGGCGTTATGAGCGGCGAACGTAAAGAAGTTCCGTGGGTGCTGGCGGCAAAGACCGGCAAAATCGGTTTTGCGAACCGGCTTGGCCGCGGCGACCGATCGCCGCTTGGCGTGTGGTTCTGGGAACTCGACCGCGTGCTGCTGTCGCTCATGATGGTGTTGATCGCGGTAGGGTTGTTGGCTGTTGCTGCGGCCTCGCCTGCGGGTGCGCAGCGTCTGTCATCGTCCACAACGCAATTGTCGTCTTTATATTTCTTTTACCGGCAATTGATGTGGGTGATGGTCGGGGTACCGTTGATGCTTCTCGTGTCGATGTATCCGCGCGAACAGGCCCGCCGCTTTGCGATTTTTGGCTTTTGCATATTCTTCGTGCTGCTGGCGCTGGTTCCGATCATGGGCCGTGAAGTGAACGGGTCGCAACGCTGGATTGGCCCCGGTTTTGCGGGGCTTCAGCCCTCCGAGTTTCTGAAACCCTTTTACGCCGTTGCAATGGCATGGATTATCAGCTGGCGGCTGAAAGACCCTAGCTTGCCGGTGCGCATCTTGAGCAGCATCGTGACGGGTTTCGTCTGCTTCCTCTTGTTGATGCAGCCTGACCTTGGCCAGACCATCTTGTTCATGGGCACATGGTTTGCGTTGATGATGGTTTCGGGCGTTCCGGCATCCCGGCTGTGGGGACTGATCATCAGCGGCGTGGTGTTTATCGTGCTGGCCTATAATTTCTATCCGGTTGCAACGCAGCGCATCGATGCATGGATTTTCGGAACCGAAGGGCTGACGCATGACAAGATGGCGTTGGCGACGTTGACCAATGGTGGTTTCTTTGGCCTTGGCCCCGGCCTTGGCGTCAAGAAATATTCGCTGCCTGAAGGGCATACCGATTACATCTTCTCCGTTATTGGCGAAGAATTCGGTCTGCTGGCGTGCATGGTTATCGCGATTTTGTATTTCGCCATATTGGTCCGCATCATCATTCGCCTGCTCGATGAAAAGGACCAGTTTGTCGTTCTGGCCGTCACCGGGCTTGGCGCGCAATTTTGTGGTCAGGCGATGATCAACATGGCCGTGAACCTTGGCGTGTTTCCGTCAAAGGGCATGACCTTGCCCTTTATCAGCTACGGCGGATCGTCCATTTTGGCGCTGTCGATGACCTGCGGTCTCATCCTCGCCCTGACGAAGCGAAACCCATATCTTGACCGGTCGCTGTATATGGTGAAGGGATAGCGGCCATGACGATTTCTCGGCATTATGTGTTGGCCGCTGGCGGGACAGGGGGGCATCTTATCCCTGCGTTTGCGCTGGGGCAGGAGCTTTTGAACAGAGGCCATCATGTTGCCTTGATCACCGACGCGCGCGGTGCAAAAATTCCGGGCTGCCCCGAACAGATCGCGACGCATATTTTACCCGCAGGTCGTATCACCAAAAGCCCGCGCAGCTGCCTGGCATTCGGGCTATCGCGGAAGGTCGCACGATGGCGCGGCGCTTATATGCCAGCTTTGAGCCAACGGCTGTTGTCGGCTTTGGCGGATATCCGGCATTCCCCGCCTTGTTGGGCGCATTTGCCGAAAAAATTCCCACGATCATTCACGAACAAAATGCCGTGCTCGGCCGTGTGAACCGATTCACCGCGCGGCAAGTGAACGCTATTGCGACGGCCTATCCCGACGTGCTGCGCCTGTCGCCGCGTTACGCCAGCAAGGTGCATCTGGTTGGAAATCCGGTACGCGAAGACGTGTTGGCGCTGCGTGATGAGCCCTATCCCCCGCTTTTGGCCGACGGCATTTTCCGCGTGCTTGTGACGGGGGGGAGCCAAGGTGCGACCATATTGTCCGACATTGTCCCCGATGGCCTTGCGCGCCTGCCGCTGAATTTGCGCCGCCGTCTTCAGGTCACGCAGCAGTGCCGCGAAGAAGATATCGAAACGGTCCGTCAGGCATATGCCGCACATGATATTCCGGCAGAGCTTGCAACCTATCTGCCTGACCTGCCCGAACGTTTGGGCTGGGCGCATATGGTCATCGGGCGTGCGGGGGCATCAACGGTGTCCGAACTGACCTGCGCCGGACGTCCTGCGATTTTGGTACCACTGCCAAGCGCGACCGATAATCACCAAAGCTATAACGTCAAAGAAATGGTCGCAGCCGGCGGCGCGCGCGCGATTGCGCAGTCCGCCTTCACCGCGGTTGAGCTTGCCAAGCAAATACAGAAAATTGCGCTTGAACCCGGTGCGCTCGAAAATGCGGCAAAGGCGGCGAAAAGCTGTGGCCGTCCCAACGCGGTTTCCGATTTGGCTGACCTTGTGGAGTCCTTTGGCCGCGCGCCCATCATGCACGGTCTGACCACAAAGCCCGACACATCGGCATCATTCGGTGCTGCACCCGCACTCGCACGAAAGAGCATATCATGAAGGGCGTCCCAACGGATATTGGCATCGTCCACTTTGTCGGCATTGGCGGCATCGGGATGTCGGGCATTGCCGAGGTCATGCACAATCTTGGCTATCAGGTGCAGGGCAGCGACATCGCCGACAGCTATGTTGTCGATGGCCTGCGCAAGCGCGGGATCAAGGTGATGATTGGGCATAGCGCCGATAACCTTGGCGATGCGGCTGTTGTGGTGACGTCGACTGCGGTCAAGAAAGGCAATCCAGAACGCGATGCTGCGCTGGAACGCCGCATTCCACTGGTGCGCCGCGCAGAAATGCTGGCCGAGCTGATGCGGCTGAAGAACACTGTTGCCGTGGCAGGGACGCATGGCAAGACCACGACGACGTCCATGATTGCCGCGATGCTCGATCATGGCGGCATTGACCCCACCGTGATTAACGGCGGCATCATCAACAGCTATGGTTCAAACGCGCGTCTGGGTGCGAGTGACTGGATGGTTGTTGAGGCCGACGAAAGTGACGGCAGCTTCCTGCGCCTCGACGGGACGCTCGCGGTTGTCACCAACATCGATCCAGAGCATCTTGACCATTATGGCGATTTTGATGCCATCAAACGCGCCTTTGTCGAATTTGTCGAAAACGTCCCTTTTTATGGCGCGGCAATCATGTGCCTTGACCATCCAGAGGTTCAGGCGATCTTGCCCAAGATCCGCGATCGCCGGATTATCACTTACGGTTTTTCGGCGCAGGCCGACATTCGCGGCGAAAATGTTACGCCTTTCCCCGGCGGCAACCGCTTCGATGTCGTTGTCCGCGCCCGCGACGGATCGCAACGCACGATAGAGGGCGTCATCTTGCCAATGCCCGGACGGCATAATGTGCAGAATGCTTTGTCTGCCATCGCGGTCGGCCTCGAAATGGGCATGAGCGATGAAGCGGTCGCGCACGGCTTTGACAAATTCGGTGGTGTCAAACGACGCTTTACCAAGGTTGGCGAAGTCGATGGCGTGACCATCATCGACGATTATGGCCATCACCCCGTTGAAATCCGCGCGGTTCTGTCTGCAGCACGCGAAGGCGCACAGGGCCGCGTGATTGCGGTGGCACAACCACATCGCTTCACCCGCCTGCGCGATCATATGGATGATTTCCAACAGGCGTTTAACGATGCGGATATGGTGTTCATTTCCCCCGTCTACGCCGCAGGCGAAGCGCCCATTGAGGGCGTCGATTCCGAAGCGCTCGTGAACGGCATCAAGGCGCGCGGGCATCGTTCGGCGGCGACCATCGCCGATGCACAGGCGCTTGCAGCAAAGCTTGCAGAAACGGTGCAGGAAAATGACATGGTTGTCTGCCTTGGCGCGGGCGACATCACCAAATGGGCAGCGGGACTTGCGGACGCCATTAAGGCAGCCCGTGCATGAGCGTGAACATCCTTCCAAAGGTTGAAGGCAAGTTGACGGCCGACGCGCCGCTTGCGCCATTGGTGTGGTTTAAATCGGGCGGCAGCGCGCAATATCTTTTCGAACCCAAAGACATCAACGACCTGCAAGAATTTCTGCGTCAGCTTGATCCAGCGGTACCCGTCATGGCGCTTGGCCTTGGCTCCAACCTGATTGTGCGTGATGGCGGCGTAAAAGGCGTTGTCGTTCGCCTTGGCAAAGCCTTTGCCAAGGTGACGCCAATTGACGCCGTCACGCTGAATTGCGGGGCCGGGGCGTCGGGCATATTGGTCTCGTCAACCGCGCGGGACAATGGCATTTCAGGGCTTGAATTTCTGCGGTCCATTCCCGGCACGGTCGGCGGCTTTGTCCGCATGAACGGCGGCGCTTATGGCGGCGAGGTGAAGGATATATTGGTCGATTGCGATGTCGTGATGCGCGATGGCGCGCTTGCAACCTTGTCGGTTGATGAGCTGCATTATAGCTATCGCCATTCCGATCTTCCCGATGGCGCAATTGTCGTCGGTGCGCGCTTTCGCGGTGTGCCGGGCGCCGCAGACGCCATTCAGGCCGAGATGGACCGGATCAGCGCCGCGCGCGAAGCATCGCAGCCGCTGCGTTCAAAAACGGGTGGATCGACATTCAAAAATCCTGACGGACATAAAGCATGGCAGTTGGTTGACGAAGCCGGATGCCGCGGATTGCAGATCGGCGGCGCGCAGGTTTCGGAAAAGCACACCAACTTTTTGATTAACACAGGCGATGCGACAAGCGCCGATATTGAGGCGTTGGGCGATGAAGTTCGCCAGCGCGTAAAAGCGAAGTCAGGCATTGACCTGCATTGGGAAATACAACGCGTGGGTGAAACAAAATGAGTGAGCAAATCCACGTAGCGGTATTGATGGGTGGCTGGTCAAACGAACGGCCGGTGTCGTTGATGAGCGGCAACGGCGTGGCCGATGCGCTTGAGAAAGTCGGCTATAAGGTCAGCCGTGTCGACATGGACCGCAATGTTGCGCAGGTCTTGGCCGCGCTTCGCCCCGATGTGGTGTTTAACGCGCTGCACGGCGTTCCGGGTGAAGATGGGTCGGTGCAAGGGATGCTCGACCTGATGGGGATTAAATATACCCATAGCGGCATGGTGACGTCGGTGATTGCCATCGACAAGGAATTAACGAAGCAGCGGCTGGTGCCCGCTGGCATTCCGATGCCAAAGGGTACGATGGTGGATAGCGAAAGCCTGTTTAACGCCGACCCATTGCCGCGGCCATATGTGCTGAAACCCGTCAATGAAGGCAGCTCGGTTGGCGTCGCGATTGTCACTGAAAACAGCAATTACGGAAACCCGATTTCGCGCGATGCCAAGGGGCCTTGGCAGGAATTTGCAACATTGCTGGCCGAACCCTTTATCAAGGGCCGCGAACTGACGGTGGCGGTGCTGGGTAATAAGGCGCTGTGTGTTACCGAGTTGAAGCCAAAGAGCGGCTTTTATGATTTTGATGCCAAATATACCGACGGCCTGACCGAGCATATTTGTCCGGCTGAAATTCCCGAGGATATTGCGCAATATATGTTGGACATTGCGCTTGATGCGCACAGGTTGCTGGGCTGCAAAGGCGCATCGCGCACCGATTTCCGTTGGGATGATGAATTGGGCATAAACGGCGTGTTCGTGCTGGAAACCAATACACAGCCCGGAATGACGCCGCTGAGCCTCGTGCCCGAACAGGCGCGGCATGTTGGTATCAGCTATGAACAATTGGTCGACATGATCGTGAAAGAGGCGTTGGCATAATGGCGGCCGCTGCACGAAAACCCGCTGCAAAGCGCAAGGCATCGTCCCCGAACCCGCGCAAGAAAGTGCTGCAAATATCCTGGGTTGACCGGATCATGCGCATCCTGCCGATTTCGGAAGAAGATGTGCAGCGCGCACTCACATGGATTTTTGTAACCGCGCTGGCGGTGCTGCTATTTGCCATTGCCCAATATGCGGGCGTTACGGCCGCGGCGTATCAGCAATATGCAGCGCTCGCCGCAAAGGCAGGCTTTCAGGTGCAGCGCGTTGAAGTCACCGGTATGGAGCGTGTGGACCAAGTTCGGGTCTATCAACTTGTCCTTGCCGAAAAAGACCGTGCGATGCCATTGGTCGACATAGACAAGGTCCGCGCAGACTTACTGAAATATGGATGGATCAAAGACGCCCGCGTGGCGCGCCGTTTGCCCGATACGCTTGCGGTCGAAATCGTCGAACGCACGCCGGCGGCGATTTGGCAACGCAACGGCAAATATTCGCTGATCGATGCCAACGGGATTGTCCTGCAAAATATTGCGGCGGGCGAAGGTGGTGATTTGCCGACATTGAACGGCGTTGATGCGAACCGCCATGCTGTCGCGCTCAACACCCTGCTCGACAATGCATCGGCGTTGAAGGCGCAGGTCGTTGGCGCGACATGGGTGGGCAATCGCCGTTGGGATTTGCAGTTCCAGACCGGTGAAACATTGGCCTTGCCAGAAGGAGAAAAGGCAGCGGCCGAGGCGTTGCTGAATTTTGCGCGGATGGATGGTGTCCACCGGCTGCTTGGCCGCGACCTGATCCATTTCGACCTGCGCGACCCCGAACGTGCATATTTCCGCAAGGCACCCAAAGTCGAACCTGTTAAAGTAGAGAGCGACGACACAACGTCGACCACCAGCGGAAGAGAAGTATGAAAGCTGCACGCGTTGAAAAACTGATTTCGGCCATTGATATTGGCTCTTCAAAAGTTTCGGCACTCATTGCCGGGTTGACCGACAGCGGCGAACTGCTGGTGCTGGGCACGGGCCAACGCGAGAGCAGGGGCGTTACACGCGGCTGTATTGCCGATGTCGAACAAGCGGAATTGTCCGTGCGCCACGCCGTTGAACAGGCCGAGCGGATTGCCGGGCTGAACATTGACCGCGTTTGGGTGGGCATGTCGGCCGGTGGGCTTGATAGCTTGCTTGCACCCGTTGAAATTGAACTGGGTGGCGACCGCATCACGCAGGAAGATGTCGACGAATTGCTGCAGGCTGGACGTGCGAACATACAGACCGGCGGCAAAATAGCGCTTCATATACAGCCGACATTATACTCGCTGGATGGTGTGGGCGGTGTTGCGAATCCACTTGGATTGCATGCCGACCGCCTTGGCGTCGATGTCCATGTCGTTCTGGCGGACCAGTCGCCTGTTCGGAACATGGATATGACGGTGCGGTCCGCGCATCTTGATGTTGAGTCGCTCGTAGTCGGCCCAGTGGCGACGGGCCTTGCGTGCCTGACGACGGAAGAGCGAGAACTGGGTGTTGCCCTTGTCGAATTTGGTGCGGCGGTGACCAATGTGTCGGTCTTTATCGGTGGTATGCTCGTCGGGCTGGAAACCATTCAAAAGGGCGCGTCGGATATCACCGACGACATCGCGTCGGCCTTCGGTATTCGCCGGGCACAGGCCGAACGGCTGAAATGCTTCCACGGCTCTGCCTTAACCAGCCCGCGCGATCATCAAGAAGTGCTCGACATTGGCCCTGATGAAAACGGCGTTGAAGCAGGCGCTAACGCACCACGCATCACCAAGGCGCAGTTGAACGCCGTGGTCTGTCAGCGCGTGGACTCTATCGTCACCGAAATCGCACAAGCTCTGAAAACCTTGGGCTTCTCTGGTCCATCCGGACATCAGGTGGTGTTGACCGGCGGCGGCGCTGAACTGAAGGGCGCAGCGGAACATATGCAAGGCGCGTTGGGTCGCACGGTCCGCATTGGCCGTCCGTCGGGCCTTGCCAGCATTCCCGAGGCACATTCGGGACCAGCATTTTCAACGCTCGTCGGATTGATTCATTATGCCGCATCGGAACGTGTTGACCTGAAATCAGGTTATGATTTGCGTGTCGAACAGATGGCCGGGACGATGCCAGGGTTAATCGAACGGATAAAACGCGCGGTACGAGAGAATTTCTGACAGAAACCTGTGCAAAAGCGGTAATTTTTGAGTGTGCGCTTTATCCTTTTGTGTCAAAAGCGTGAAAATTTCGAACAAGCCACAGAGGCTAAGGGGATAAACTTATGAGCATCAATATCGGTCCACCCATGGTTGACGAGTTGAAGCCAAAAATTGCCGTTATTGGTGTCGGTGGCGCAGGCGGTAACGCGGTCGCCAACATGATCAGCGCACGGGTAGAAGGCGTCGACTTTGTTGTAGCCAACACCGACGCACAGGCGCTGAATGCGTCGCCTGCCGAATATCGTATTCAGCTTGGACCGGAAATCACACAGGGTCTTGGCGCAGGTTCACGCCCCGAAGTTGGCCGTGCTGCGGCTGAAGAAACGCTGGAGCAAGTGAAAGCTGCGCTTGTCGGTTGCCACATGTGCTTTATCGCGGCGGGCATGGGCGGCGGCACCGGAACGGGCGCTGCACCTGTTATCGCCAAGGTTGCGCGCGAAATGAACGTTTTGACGGTCGGTGTCGTAACCAAGCCGTTCATGTTCGAAGGTTCGCGCCGCATGCGGTCCGCAGAATCGGGTATCATCGAATTGCAGCAGCATGTCGATACGCTGATCGTTATTCCAAACCAGAATCTGTTCCTGGTGGCCAACCCGAACACAACATTTAAGGAAGCATTCCAGCTTGCTGACGAAGTGTTGCAGCAGGGCGTCCGTGGCATCACGGACCTGATGGTTATGCCCGGCCTTATAAACCTCGACTTTGCCGACGTCCGCTCAGTCATGCACGAAATGGGCAAGGCAATGATGGGCACTGGCGAAGCCGAAGGCGACGGCCGCGCGCTCGAGGCTGCGGAAAAGGCCATTGCCAACCCGCTGCTCGACGGCGTGTCGATGCAGGGTGCAAAGGGCGTTATTGTATCGATTACCGGTGGCGAAGATATGCGCCTGATGGAAGTTGACGAAGCGGCCAACCATATCCGTGAACTGGTTGATCCCGATGCAAACATCATCTGGGGTTCGGCATTTAATGAAAATCTGAACGGCAAGATTCGCGTTTCGGTTGTCGCAACGGGCATCGATAACGAAGGCTTTACCGCGACACCGGCAGCACAAAGAACGCCATTCTCGTTCAGCCGTCCAGCGTCTGCGCCTGAGCCTGTTGTAGACGTTGCACCTGCTGCGACATCTTTGTTTGAAAACACAGCCGATACAGCAGCAGTGGAAGAAACGTCCGCCGTTGAATTCGAAAACGAAGCAGACGATGACAGCTTGGAACTGGGTAGCGACTTTGTTGCAACCGAAGAAGATGAAGCTGATGACGTTGCACCAACCCAATATGCAGGCAACGATGAAAGCCCACGGGATTCATGGGCCAATGCCGACGCACTTGACCTCGATACGCCTGCGACCGAAGGCTATCCGTCTGCGCAGCCGGTCGATGTGCCCCAGCCGCCAGAACGCGCTGCACCACGCATTCCGACAGGCGGCACATTGTTTGAACGCATGTCCAACCTGTCACGTGGTCTGACCCGTTCGGACGACGACGCGGAAAAGCGCAATGAAGGCGGCAATGGCTCAGGCTTCCCAAGCTTTCTTGACCGTCAGAACAACTCATAAGACGCGCGGCAAGCGCGCCGTCATCTTGTCCTTTCTATGCAACCGTTTGTCGAACCAAAGTGTGAATGCGCTTTGTGTTCGGCAGCCGGCGGCTACATAGAAAATCATGGATGTGACAATATTACGTAGCCTTGGATTCTGCAGCGCGCTGCTATTTTCGGCAGGGGGCCTATCACCCGCCGTGCATGCACAGGCAGTGGATGAAAGTGCGCTGGAGGCGCTTGACCAGCAAACGCCTGCGGTCGTGCCAAATATTGTCGAGCCCGCTGGCGCGGTGGAATTGCGTGACGCGATGCGGCGCATTTCTTTTAGCCCAAGCGACGCGGATGCCTTGGCCGATGCCGGCAATGCGTCTTTGCTGTTGGGTGATGCCAATGCCGCGCTCAATTTCTTCACGCGCGCCAATGCGATACGCCCCAATAACAGCCGGATTGTGTCCGGCCTGGCCATAGCAACGGTGCGGACAGAAAACCCGTTTGAGGCTTTGCGCCTGTTTGATGATGCCGTCCGGTTGGGCGCGAGCGAACGTGCGATTGCCGCCGACCGCGCGCTGGCGTTTGATTTGCTCGGCAATTTCGGACGTGCGCAGCAGGATTATCAATTGGCCCGGACCGTGGCATCATCGGATGACATCATCATCCGTCAGGCCGTGTCTCTTTCGCTTGCGGGGCAAAAGGAACAGGCAGACGCTATGCTCGTGCCGCTTTTGCAGCGCAACAGTCCGACGGCATGGCGCGCCCGTGCTTTTATGTTGGCCGCGCGTGGTGACTTGCGCGAATCGAACAAGGTTGCGCAGGGATTCATGGATGCAGAATCGGCGCAAAAGATGGAGCGGTTCTTCCGCCTGATGCCAAATTTAACCGGCGCGCAGCAGGCGGCCGCCATTCATCTGGGGCATTTCCCAACCAGCCAATCGGTCGGGCGTGACAGCGAACAGGTCCGCCGTGTCGCCGCCACTGTGCAGCAGCCAGCCATCGCCCCCGGCCAAAACCGCCTCATTCCATCAGGCGCGCCGCTGGGAACAAAGCCACAGAGCAAGCCAGACCGCAAAGCGCAGGAACGTGTGGCCGTTCAGGCCGCGGTCCCAACAACGCCCCGGCCTGATCCGGTTGTTGCAAAGGTTGAACCGGCCGTAACGGTCGCGGCGGCGACGCCAAGCGCGCAAGAACCGGTATTGCTTGCGGCGGCAACGCCTCCGCAACCCGCTCCCGCTAAAATCATCGCGGCCCCAACAGCTGTGCCTGCTACTACTGCTTCGGCGGGCTTCAGTCTGGATGCCATTGTCGGCGCCATCGAAATTCCGGAAAGTGAGCAACGGCCTTCGGAAGTTCCGGTCGATTTGAAAAAGCTGAAGCCCGTGACGACCAAGGCAGCGACCGACGCCAGCAAAGCCGCCAAAATTGACCCGAAAGCCGCAGCGAAAGCCAAGTTAGAGGCCGCAAATCCAGCACGCATCTGGGTGCAAATCGCAACGGGCGAAGCCAGTGGGCTTGGTTTCGACTATCGCAAATTGACGAAGAATAACCCCATATTGTTCAAAGCGCAGAAGCCGTGGACATCACCCTGGGGCAGGACCGCGCGACTGCTGGTTGGCCCGTTCCCGGATGTGAAGGCCGCCAAAAAGTGGGAAGGCGACTTTAAGAAAGCGGGCGGCGACGCATTTATGTGGAGAAGCGAGATTGGCGTTCCAGTGAATGCCTTAAAGGTAAAATAGGCTTCCTGTCGCGGCGGCTTGGTTGCATAAGCGCTGCATGTCGCAACTGGCTTCCTACGCATCACTTCCCGGCAAAAGCCGCGGCCGGTTTCATCCAGAACCCGATCGCGATATTCGCGGCCCGCGTGATATATTCCAACGTGATCGGGATCGCATCATTCATTCGATTGCGTTCCGGCGGCTGCGCCACAAAACGCAGGTGTTCATCTCGCCCGATGGCGATCATTATCGTGTGCGCCTGACGCACAGCCTTGAAGTCGCGCAAATTGGCCGCACTATTGCCCGCGCGCTTGGCCTGAATGAAGACCTGACCGAGGCATTATGTCTGGCGCACGATATCGGGCACCCGCCCTTCGGCCATGCCGGCGAAGACGCGCTGGAGGCGACGATGAAGCCATTTGGCGGGTTTGACCATAATGCGCAGACGTTGCGCACGCTGACGCAGCTGGAATCGCCTTATCCGTCATGGCCGGGCCTGAACCTCAGCTGGGAATTGCTGGAAGGGCTGGCAAAGCATAATGGACCTGTTGCCCGTCCGGGCTGGGCATTGTCCGAAGTCAACGCGCAGTTTGACCTGAGCCTGACCGACTGGCCATCGCTTGAGGCGCAGATTGCGGCGATCAGCGACGATATCGCATATGATAATCATGACATTGATGATGGCATCAGGGCAGGGTTGCTCGGCATCGACCAGTTGCTGGATCTGCCTTTTGTGGCAGAGCGTTGGGAGGCGATTTTGGGCCGCTATCCGGGCGTGCCGCAACGCCGCCTGATCGGTGAGCTGACCCGCGAACAGATTGGCGTCATGGTCAATGATGTGATTGAATCGACACGCGCCAGAATCGCACAGGCGGGTATCAAAACCGCTGATGACGTCCGCAAAGCCGGTGTCATGATCGGCGGGTTTTCGGCCGAAATGGCGGCGCGCGAACGGCAACTTAAATCATTCATGTATGAAAAGCTGTATCACCATCCGATGCAGATGGCGGCGGCAGAAGAGGCAACCAAAATTGTGCGTGAACTGTTTGCCGCTTATCGCGACGATCCTGCATTATTGCCGGATGAATGGCGCGACAGCCTGCCCAACGAAGAACCGAAGCGCAGCCGCCATATCGGCGATTTTCTGGCGGGCATGACCGACCGTTATGCCACCGACCGGCACCGCGAAATCTGTGGAACCATCGCATGAGCCGCAAGATCGTCATCGCGGGCGGCTCAGGCCTTGTAGGCAAACAGGCGGCGGACATGTTGGCGGGCGCTGGGTTTGCGGTCCACCTCGTGTCGCGCCGCCCATCGCACGCATTGGCGCCGAGCATAGAGGAGCATGTCGCGCCAACCGCCGACTGGCCAGCGATTGTGGCAAGGTTAAAGCCGGACGTGGCCATTTCCGGTTTGGGAACGACGATACGCACAGCCGGATCGCGCGACGCCTTCCGGGCGGTTGACCATGATCTGGTGCTGGCCTTTGCGCAGGCAAGCCATGATGCCGGCGCGCAGCATTTCATTACGATATCATCGGTCGGCGCGATGCCCGCGAGCAGCAATTTCTATTTGCGAACGAAAGCGGACATGGCGCAGGGGCTGCGCAACATCGGCTTCCAACGCCTTGATATCATGCGGCCCAGTCTGCTCACGGGTGGGCAGCGTGACGACCGC
>VFQS010002029.1_pt1 | contig 17355 bp, 16 predicted proteins | sample 3512361 | NCBI WGS metagenome assembly VFQS01 (sample SAMN10412375, study PRJNA504923) | tailings metagenome | isolation source: Relicate 1 Philex TSF3 active mining | place: Philippines
TTTTTTTGATTGTTGATTGATTACCACTTTTATAATGTTTAGTGATATCTTTTTTTGCTTGGTCAGTTAACGTAATCCTAAACTTCCCCATACATTAGTTGGATCAATTTCAGTTCTGTTTTTACTTTTCTGAACTTTTTTGATTTTTTCACAAAATTTTGATTATAAGTAGATTCATTACTTTCTTCAAACTGAATATTTAAAGCACTTAAAAAAGCCTTTATTGCTCCTAATTGATCCTCTGATGTTGGATGTGCGATTACGATATTATTTGATTTCATGTGTTCTAACTACTTATGAAACTATTAGTGTCCTTCAATTAACTACACTAATTTACAAAAAAATGTTTTTGAAATTACAGATTCACAACAATCAGTTTTTAAAAATTGACTATTTTTTCAAATTATGAATCACATGAACGGTAGAGGCCCAAAGGTAATCTATTTCAAACACGAAAAAGAATATATATGATTTAAATAAAATACAAATTATATATTCATAATAAACACTTTTTGTTAAAATTGTTTATTCACAGTAAATGATTTTGATTAAAATTGTTTATTCAAAATAAACACCATCAATGTAATTGTTTATTTCCACAAAAAAAACTGGATTTTTAATTCTGCTCAAAAAAGATTGAAATAAACGATAAGTTGTATATTTAAGTTATTCTTAGAAAATGAAAGCCTCAAAAAGAATTAATAATGTATAAATCTAAAAAATGTTTTACACTATTATTTATTATTATACTTACAATAACATCGTGTAGTGTTTTGAATAATAAGTTTTTGAAATCGAATAATTCTAAAAAAGATTATATTGTTTTTGACTGTATTGGGCAGAAGAGTTTACCATCGATTTCAAAATTCGATACAACACTTTTAAAAAATAAAGCAAATTTAGGAGCAACAAAAAGCGTTAATTCAATTTATGATACGGAAGATAGCCTAAATTGGTATACTTATGTTGACAAGTATATTTATGAATATAAGTTATCAAATGATAGTATTTCAATCATAGAAAGAATTAGTAGCAAATGTTCAAATGATATTCGTTTCGTACGCTATTATAAATCAGGAGAAATTAAGGAAGTCAAAGAATATTATTATGAAGTGCCAATTTTTATCAAAAAATATGCACAAAATGGAAGTTTAATTATTGATTCTATATTTTTCTCTGATAGACAACTTTCGAAATTGAAAAAATTTATCAAATCAAATTTAAAATGTAATCCTAATTGTAAAAATTATACAGTAAGAAACATTTTTCAGGATAGTAAAAATTTATTTATAGGAATAGTCGTTGGACATGAGGTAATTAATAAGCCTGGATTCAATATTTTAAAAAGCCCACATTTAATTTATTTTCTAAATTCAAATACCTTAGAATTAATGAAAATTGAAAAAATTAATAGAAATAGTAATGGAGACGAATTCGAATATTTTGGAGAATAATATTAAATAGACCTTCAAACAAAAACATAACTTTACAAAACACTTAACCAGCGAAAAACTCGTTTGTTGTTAGAGTGTTAAGAGTATATTGATTAATTTTAGTTAACTAAAATATAAGCAAGATTGGATTTTCATTGAAACGTAGTTTGTGTTTCGTAAATTCAGTGAAAAAATCTAGATACATAAATTCAAAAAAGTAAATATGCTAATTAATAAATCAAATTTTAGTAAGCTAATAGTATTATCAATTATCTTGATAAATAATATAGTTGTAGCTCAACAGAATAATCAAAAATATAATGTAGAATTATTTAAAGCGATAATAAATTATAATACTGATATAGTAAAAAAAATAATTGATTCTGACCCGTTATTATTGGAGTCAAAAGATTCAGTCGGTAATAAACCTCTTATTACTTCATGTCAATTTTATAGAGAAGATATTTTGAATTATCTTATTGAAAAAGGTGCAGATGTTAATGCGAAAAATTCAATGGGTATTACACCGTTATTTGCTTCGATTCATCCCGAAAACACCTGCTTTTCTCATGAGATTAACATATTTAAAAAATTAATTGAAAACGGTGCAGATATCAGAACAAAATTGAATTATAAATATGGAGAATTGACCATTTTACAAGCTGCTGTTTGTAATTCTCTTTATGATATTGTCAAACTATTAATAAGTAAAGGGGCAGATATAGATGCAAAAGGAATAAAAGGAACTGCATTACAAATAGCAATCATAAACCAAGATACTTTAATTGCAGAGTTACTTATTAAAAATGGTGCTAAACTTCAGGAATTCAGCTATGGAAATTCAGAACTTCACTTGGCTGCAATGAATGGATGTACGAAATTGATACCTTTATTGTTAAAATATGGAATTAAAGTAGATCAATTAAATGACTATAATCACACCCCTCTTTATTATGCATCTATGCATGGACATTCTGAGACGGCTGAGTCATTAATTGCTGCTGGAGCAAATAAAAACAATATTTCAGAGGAAAATTACACAAAATCTATTCAACTTGATAAAAAAATAAGCGATAAAGAGGCTTTTCTTTGGAGTTTAAAAGGAAGCGGTTACGTAGTTAAAACTAAAAACCATTTATTAATTTTTAGTCCTGTAATAATGCATAATTGGTGGGATTATTATAATCCTACTATGAAACTAACTAATGGATATGTAAATATAGATGAGTTAAAAGGTCAAAACATAACGTTTTTATTAAGCGGTATAAATTCTAATAGAGATGTAATGGGTTTAATGAATAATTTTTATAGCATTGATGCTAAATATATTCATAATTCACAAAATATTTACATAACCGAATTTGTTTTAGATGAGAGATATGTTAATGCAAATGATACTTTAATAATTGATAGTATGCGAATTTTTGTTAAAAAGGCTGACTTAACGAATTCAATGAAAACTGATAAAAACCTTGGATATATTATTGAAATCGATGGGTTGAAAATATATTATGCGAGTACTCTATCTAGTAAAAATGATTCATCACAAATGATTTTATATAAGCAGGAAATTGACAAACTTAAATCACACGGATCAATTGACTTTATAATTCTTCCAATTAGAAATATTGATTTAGATCTTGATTATGAATCATATTTGTACTTAATTGACGCCTTGTGTCCAAAAGCAATCTATTTAACTAGTGATGAACTTGTAAATGAAGAACCTAAAAATTGCCTAAAAGTTTTACAATCAAAAGATGTACCTGTTTTCTTTCCAGAAGGAGGAGTAGCATATGGTCAGCGATTTTTCTTTAAAAAGTTGTAAAGAGCTAAGGATTTGTTAAATTTTACAAAAACAACTAGTACCAATCAAAATTAATTTATTCAAAATTTAGTTTTGGTGTATTAATATAGATGGTTGCTTTTAAATTTAGATTGTTAGAATTTTGTTTGTATTATTTTAAAGCTTATGAATTAGAAATTCAATTAGCTTTACAAAACCAACATCCCTAAATCCCTCAACTGGGAAAATGTCGAACTGTGATAAAAGCTTTCGAAATCTCCCAATTGGTGATTTTCAAAATTTGCTTTTAACGTATCTATTTTGTTTATTTTAAGGTTGTTTATTTCTTTGTTTTGAAGGAAAGCGTATATCCAGTTTCCGAGTGTAGGAGCACATTGGATTTCAACCTGTTCGGAAAGGGTGTTAAATTGAAGTACCGATTTTTGAATGACTTTTCCTTTCTTTTTTAATTCGATGGTTTTCAAACGTGGGCTTGGTCCAATCCATACATAGCGTTTTTGAGAAAGGTCATCAGAAAAATCAGGGGTGTCTAAACAACGCTCGATGTAGTTGCGTGGGATAAGAGTACGAGGTGTTTTGAAGTCAAACCAAGAATGCAAAGGCATATCAAAACCAATGCCGTGCATATAGTTAAACAAGGATTTTTTCAATCCTTCGCTGAATAAGGAATGGTCCGCACCGGTTGGATCGTCGTGTTCCAAATCATTGTTGGCAAAAGTGCCGTTTTCCAATCCAGTAATTTTGATGTTGAAGTCTTTCGGATTGAGACCGATCGGACTGTGAGCCGTTAGTGCAAATTGATGCCAAAATCCTGATTGTACGATACCAAGTTCGAATAATTGTCGCACCATTTCCAAGGAATCAATCGTTTCTTGTGCTGTTTGTGTTGGAAATCCATACATCAAATAAGCGTGAACCATAATTCCGGCTTGCGTGAAATTATCCGTTACTTGCGCCACTTGTTGTATGGTAACACCTTTGTCGATTAATTTCAATAAGCGATCCGAAGCCACTTCCAAACCACCCGAAACGGCAATACAGCCTGAACGAGCGATCAAACGACACAAATCAAAGGAAAAACTCTTTTCAAAACGGATGTTGGTCCACCAAACCACGGTGATTTTACGTCGTAAGATTTCAAGGGCTACATCACGCATAAGGGCAGGAGGGGCAGCTTCATCCACGAAATGAAAACCATTGTTTCCTGTTTGTTCGATTAATTGTTCTATGCGGTCAACCAACAATTTAGCGGTAGCAGCTTCGTAGGTTTTGATATAATCGAGTGAAATGTCGCAGAAAGTGCATTTACCCCAATAACAACCGTGAGCAAGTGTTAATTTATTCCAACGACCATCGTTCCAAAGTCGGTGCATCGGATTGGCTAATTCAATCACAGAAAGATAACGTTTCAGCGGTAAATCCGAGTAGTCAGGCGTTCCGAGGTCTTTTTGTTTGTAGTCGGGCTCGGTAGCTCCGTTATGGTATTGAACGGTATTGTTATGAAGCGAGAAGGTACGTTTTAACATTTCTAGCGGACGTTTTCCTGCTACATGTTCGAGTAAGTTTTGCAACGGGCGTTCGCCATCGTCAAGGGTAATAAAATCGATGAATTCAAAAACTCTTGTGTCTTTCAGTGAACGTAATTCGGTGTTTGCATAACCACCACCCAACACGATTTTGATTGCAGGGAAATGTTTTTTGATCCATTGACCACATTTAAAAGCACTGTATAAATTCCCCGGAAAAGGAGCAGATAGTGCGACTAAAGTAGGTTTTTCTTGGTGAATTAACTTGGAAAGTAAGTCGATCGTTACCAGGTCAATGTAGGTGTTTTCATTGAGTAACGCTTGATGGAGTTGGTCAAAAGTAGAAGCGGATCTTCCCAAACGTTCAGCATAACGACTAAACCCAAAATGCGGGTCGATCGCTTCGATGATTAAATCAGAGATGTCTTCCAAATAAAGGGTGGCAAAATGTCTGGCTTTATCACGAATTCCCATAGTTCCAAAAGCCCATTCTAAATCTTCCAATTGTTCAAAACGCGAGGCTTCCGGTAAATAATTACGTTCACAAATCAGATGTGCTAGGGTAGGATTGGTATCGTGTAAGAACGAAATGACAGTGTCAATCGTTTGAATATAGGCATCTTGTAAGTCAAGAATACGTTGGCTGTTTTCTGAAAGCGTTTCCCCTTTTTGTGTTGCTTCTTGAAAAATGGCAGTCAATCCTTTTTTTGAGAACAGGGAAAGAATGACCTCAATTCCTAAATCCGCTTGAAAAGATGGAATGTTGATGGTATTTAAAAATCCTTTGAGATAGGCAGTTGCAGGATAGGGGGTATTCAGTTGCGTAAACGGCGGCGTGATGAATAAGACTTTTTGTTCCAATGCTTCAGAATTTGATTTCAAATATCGAGATTATTCTAGGATTTTGGTAGGTTTTGTTGATAATTAATGAAATGAGAGTGGTGGATTTTCAATGTGTGCTAAAAATACCTTATTTTTGATATATAGTTGTACTAAATATTGGGGGATAATATAGAAATATGAGGTGTATTATTTGGTTTTCGATTCTTGTTTTCATTTTATCTTCTTGTGTGCAATCACGTGTAAATTCAATTTTAAATATCGATTCTAGTGATATAATTAATATTGACACCCTCTCTGAATATGATTTTAAATTTAAAAAAAAATATTTACCGATTAAAATCACTTTAAAAGACAGTTCTGTTATTACATATCGAAATCACAGAGATTCTGTATTATATGTTTTAAAATCTTTTTTATATAATCGTTTTAGTAGAGAGATTACTTATAATTTGAAAACACAAAATAAAATTATAGAAAGAACTTTTTTTTATAATGTAAATTATGGCGACATAATTAAATACAAACAAAATGGTGATACATTAGAAAAAATCAAAATTGATAGTGCATTTTATTTCAATATTGATTCTGTTCAGTCTTATTGCCTAAAGAATTTAGGATTTAATATTTATAAGAATGATTGTTGGAATTTTATTATGGATTATACTGATGTATTATATCATATACAATATTCAGTAAATCACAATGGTGATTATCTTAAGTATAATCTTCCTCTAGAAAAAAGGGATAGCTTGTATTTAATAATGTACTTTAGAAATTTATATATAGATGGTAGAACTGGTGAAATAAAATTAAGTAAGCCATTTCACTTTAATAGAGAGGAGTAAACTGTTATATTGATTTGTTGTGATATGTTTTTTCAATTACTTGCCGGCTGAGCTTGATTTTTAATCTAGCTTTAACTAAACCTTTTCCAATCACGAGTAATTCTGAATTAAAAATAATTTCAAAACAATTTTAATTTAATTACATTTGTTTAATAAGCGTAAATTAAATGCGGAATTCTAAAAATAACGGGAGCGATTTAACTAAAATTAAAGATTCTAAAAGTAATTCTGAATCAAAGTTAGTGCTTTATTTGTCTTCAAAAAAGCCTCTCACAATGAGAGAGTTAGATAAGAATCGCTTAAAAGCTTATGAACCGATATTCAAATAGATTGTCATAAGTTTGATGTATTATCCTTTACATTTAAATTTCTCTAAAGTTTTAGATCAAAATGACCCATTGAATATTGAACTCTATAATGGTGTTTTTAAAATAGATCAATATAAGGTTAAAATACGTTCGAGGATAGTTTATTTGATTGAAATTCATTATTATGAACGGTTTGCATTTTTAAAATTTTACCCTAAAATTCTTGAAAATTCAGAAGATAAATTTAAACAAATTGGTTTAGGTTTAAAGGTTGGAGAAATTCGAAAATTAATACGAACTTGTAGTTTTCTTATTAACTCAATATTAGAGAAAAACAATCAAATAAATTTTGCTTTTTTCGGACAGGTCTATGACAAAGATGATGAAAAAAACAGATTAGTTTCAAAACGTTTTGAATTATATAAAAAACAAGTTGTAACTGATTTTTATTCAGAGAAAATAAGACATCTAGAATTTGAAATGCTTAACTTTTTCACAGTTTCTTTAAAATCTGAAAAAGATTTTGAAGAAGATATTGAACATTTTATTGAATATGTAAAATTTCATCAAGATAAATTTCAATCTTTTATGACAAAAAAAGCGTGGGAATTATTTACGAATAATTAAACTCACCTAAAAGTTATAATCATACTTATAATATTGTTGATTTTAAAATAAAGTTATAATTATAATTATAACTTTTTGTATTTTTATGAAAAGTTTAAAGTACACTTATAATTTTGTATGAACTATAATAAAATTCCAGAAGTTGTTTTTAAAAGAGATTTGTATGTAAACCGTGCAATTCCCTATATTGGAAAACAGTTAATTAAAGCTTTTACAGGACAACGTCGTGTTGGTAAGAGTTATTTACTATTTCAGATAATGGAATATATTCAGAAACTAGATGCTGAAGCACAGATTTTATATATCAACAAAGAAGATTTAGAATTTGATTTTATAAAAAATTATCTTGATTTAGATAAGTATATTCAAGAACAACGATCACAAGAAAAAATAACCTATGTATTTATTGATGAAATACAAGATATTCAAGAATTTGAAAGAGCACTTCGTTCGTTGGTACTTGATGCTAAATTAGATATATATTGTACTGGGAGCAATGCTAATTTATTGTCAGGTGAACTTTCAACGGTCTTAAGTGGCCGATTTATAGAAATAACCGTTTATAGCTTATCCTATACTGAATTTATTCAATTTCATAAATTAGATGATTCAGAGCAAACTATAGAAAAATATTTGAAATATGGTGGTCTGCCTTATATAATCCATCTACCATTAGAGGAAAAAGTTGTATTTGAATACTTGAAAAATATTTATACAACCATTATTTATCGAGATGTTGTTAATCGCTTTTCAATTCGAAATATTCGATTTTTAGAACAGTTGACCTTATTTTTAGCAAACAATATTGGTAGTTTGTTTTCTGCAAAAAAAATAAGTGATTTCTTGAAGTCTCAACAGGTTAAAATAGCTCCAAATCAAGTGCAAGTATATATAAATTATTTAACGAATGCCTTTTTATTACACGAAGTGTCACGTTATGATATAGTTGGTAAACGTTTATTCGAAATTGGTGAGAAATATTATTTTGAAAATTTAGGAATTCGAAATGCTTTGTGGGGTTATCGATTAGAAGATAGAGCTAAAATATTAGAAAATGTTGTTTATAATCACTTGCGAATTTTAGGATATGAGGTTAAAATTGGAGTGTTAGCAAATGAGGAAGTAGATTTTGTTTGTGAAAAACAAGGTGAAAAATGTTACATACAGGTTGCATTAACTTTAGAGGAACAAAAAACAATCGACCGAGAATTTGGTAATTTATTAAAAATTAAAGATAACTACCCGAAATACATTGTTACAAGAAATGGTTTTGACGGCAATACACACCAAGGGATTTCTGTAATTAGTTTAAAGGAATTTTTATCGTGGGTATAGAACGTAAAGTTTGAAAAAGTACTAGCCCCCTGCTGAGCTGTATTTTTAATCATACTCAAAAATTAAGTAAATACACTTTGCTTGATTTTAAATCTTAAAGTAGCATTGAAGTCAATCCTTTTCTAAATCAATGAACTAATATAATTACATTCAAATATACTAATCATTAGAAAAAGTCGTTTTGAGTTAGGGGATTAGGAGTAGATTGATTCTATTAGATTTTATAAAATTAATCGCAGGATTGTAATCCAGAGTTAAAGAAAATAAATAAACTTGAATGTTTTACTCAAAATTCTAAACCATTATTTCATTTTTCTGTTTGGTCTTTTTCTTCTTCAGGCAAAACATTCCCTTTAATCGTTAGTATAATTGGAGAATTTAAAGGATCATTCGTTGTTACTGTAACTGTTTTCTGAAACGGACCAACTCGTTTTGTGTAATATATTATTTTTATTATATTTTTTTTACCAGGTGATATCGGTATGTCTGGACCTATACCCATAACTCCTCCACAACTCGTTTTAATATCATTAATCAATAAAGTATTTTTCCCTATATTTTTAAACGGAAAAAGAAAATCCCCATTTTTTCCGTATTCAATATTTTTTCGTTCCAGTTTAACATATTTAAATTTAATCTTAGGGATTTTTTCTTTTGAACCGAACTCTAACTTAAAAGCAAATAAACCAAGAGAAATTATGAATAGTAGGATTGTTTTTTTCATTTTATAAAAGTAAAGTAAATCAGAATGCTGAAATAATTTTTAACATTTCTTGTAGAGGATTTTCAAATTCTGCTTTAAATTAGATTTTTACATTCAATTGATTTTGTATTCATGTTTAGTTTGTTTATTTTAAAATATATTGTATATTTTTGTATGAATTATAATTCATTATAACATAAAAAATAGTTTTATGAATGATATGTCAGTCAATAATAGTGGTTTGTTTTCGGATAAAATGTATTTGAAACGGATAGGGGATTTTATCAGGATCCAACGTCAAAATCAACATAAATCGCAAGAACAACTGGCTAACGAAGCAGGTGTTAGTAGATCCACATTGAGTTTGTTGGAACGTGGTGAAAATGTTCGTCTTGATAGTTTAATACAGATTTTGAGGATATTAAATTCGTTACATGTATTTGATCAGTTTAATGTGCAAGAACAAATAAGTCCGATCGAATATGCGAAATTGAAAAAAAAGCAAACAAAACTTCGTGTGAGAAATAAAAAATTGAGTGATAATTCAAAAGATGATCTAGGATGGTAGATGTTGCTGAAGTTAAAATATGGGGTGAATTTGTAGGAGCGATTCGTTGGGATGAAACGCAACAGCTTGGTTATTTTCAGTTTGATCAGCAATTTTTACAAAAAAAATGGGATTTAGCTCCAATTAAAATGCCTATTGAAAACGGTAATAGAATTTATAGTTTTCCAGAACTTAGAAAAGGTAGAACAGAAACAGAAGATACATTTAAGGGTCTACCTGGTTTGTTAGCGGATGCTTTACCCGATCGATATGGAAACAGATTAATAAATGCTTGGTTAGCCCAACAAGGTAGGTCTGAAAGCTCAATGAACCCTGTGGAAAAATTGTGTTTTATGGGGGCAAGAGGTATGGGTGCCTTGGAATTTGAACCTGCACAAATCAAAAATACCAAACAAAGTTTTTCAATTGAAATAAATAGTTTGGTTGAAGCAGCACAGAAAATATTAAATCATAAATCAACTTTTTCTACCCATCTTGAAAAGAACGAAGAAAAGGCATTACATGATATTTTACGAATAGGTACCTCTGCGGGTGGTGCACGTCCTAAAGCGGTTATAGCGTTTAATCCAAACACAAAAGAAGTGAAATCGGGTCAAAGTAATGTGCCAAATGGTTTTGAACATTGGTTAATCAAATTAGATGGGGTAGATGGTGCGCAATTCGGTGAGAGTAATGGTTGGGGAAGGGTAGAATATGCTTATTATTTAATGGCTAAAGCGTGTGGTATTGATATAAGTGATAGTAAATTAATGGAAGAAAATGGTCGTGCGCATTTTATGACAAAGCGTTTTGATCGAGAGGAAAATGTAAAGCATCATACGCAAACACTTTGTGGAATTCAACATTTTGATTACAACGATATGTTCGGTTTCAGTTACGAACAAGTTTTTCAAACAATGAGGATTTTACGTTTATCCTATCCAGAAGCTGAAGAAATGTTTAGAAGAATGGTTTTTAATGTATTGGCAACCAATTATGATGATCATACTAAAAACTTTTCCTTTATCTTAAAAAAAGGAGAAAAATGGAGGCTAGCTCCAGCGTACGATCTTTGTTATGCCTTTGATGAAACAAATCATTGGGTTAGCCAACAAACCTTAAGTATCAATGGTAAAAGAAAACAAATCACTAAAGACGATTTGCTTAAGATTGCAAAAGAGAATTCTATTAAAAAAGGAGAATCTATCATTAATGAACTCAATGCAACTATTAAAAAATGGAAAGATTTTGCCCATCAAGCTAATGTTCGAGAAGATTTAATCGTGAAAATTCATTCAAACTTGAATGTGTTTTAGTAAAAATCTGCTCCTCTGCTAACTTTCTCAAACACGAGCAATCTGAATTGAAAGTTGAAATACACCTAAAAGTTATAATCATACTTATAATACCATTGATTTTTAAATAAAGTTATAATTATACTTATAACTTTTTGTATTTAACACTCTCCTCTCAACTAACATACTAAATCTTATTTTTTTACGTATTTTTAATATCAAAGATTTTTTAATGAGAATATTGCGCTTAAAATTATATTCATATCGTCCGTTTTATTTGGTTGTCATTTGTTTGATATTAAATGATTTGGTTTATTCTCAGAATAGAATTAATTCTGAAGAAAATAAAAATCATAATGCTGATTTTGAATATTTTTTTAACCTCTCACTAAAGAAATCAAAAGGTAATTTTCCAACTTGGAATACTAAAAAAAGTAAACATGTAAAATATATGGATGGAATAAGTTCTTGTTCGTATGTTCAAACAAACGATTTAAAAATTAAAAAAATACATTTTAATAATATTGGATATTTCCATTTAGATACACTTTACAATCAGATATATAATCAAGTGTTAAAAAATCAAATTCAAAATATTGAAGTATTAGAAATAAATGAAAATTGTGCTAATTTGCCTGTTTTCATTAGTGAGTTCAAAAATTTAAAATCATTACAATTGCGTTTGTTTGAGAATGATGGTTGTGAAGGTCTTGATTATAATATCTTTTATTCAACACTATTTTTGAATAAACTTTTCACTGATTTATCAGATGAAATTCAATATCTAAAAATAAATAAGCTAGGAGGAAATATATTTATACCTGAAAATAGTATAAGAAAATTAAAAAAAATTCAATCACTCGAAATTTCAACGAATATTTATGATGCATCTGTTATAACAAACATTCCTGTTTCTCTGCTATTAAATAAAGAATTTAAAATTTTGGATATAGAACAAAACCATTTTAATATTATTGAAACAGGTCTTTTTACAAACCAAACATCTACAAATACTCAATATTGTAATTTGTGTTTTAAACAAAATAGAAAACAAATAGACCGTGTAAACAAATTAGACACTATCATTTTTAGAGATTTAGAACAAAAAATCTATGCATCAGGTAAAGTAAATGACGACAATCTCGCAGAGGGAAAATGGTTGTTTTACCATAAAAATGGAACCATAGCTGAAGAACGTTACTACAAACAAGGTATAGAAGTTGGAGAATGGTTGTTGTATGATGAGCAGGGCAATCGTGTAGGTCATTACGAATTTAAAAAAGACACCACTATTTGCACCTATTACAAATCAACCGGAGGGTTGGGGTATCAATACATTTTATTTAACAATTATACCGATGGAATCTATAAACGTTGGAATGATGTGGGAGTCTTGGTCACAGAAAAAAGATATAAAAGCTCAAGATATGAATAGTAGATTATGAAAATAAATAAGTTTAACTATCGTCCATTTTATTTGGTTATCATTTGTTTGATTACCACAATCATTGGGTTCTCCCAAACTCATTTAATCTTCCACAAAAGTCATAGTGGGAGTTTCAAATCATTTGATTATTTGATGAATTCAGGTTTGTTAGATAACAATTCATGCGGAGAGGGGCTTGTATACCACGAAGAAGATCGTATTGTCAAATTTGATTCGGTGAAAGTAATTGGAAAAAATCAAGTGGTTGTTTTTGTAAAGGATAAATTCAAGAAACGAATTATTGATACCAATTATATTGAAAATATTCAGATGCATGCGTCTGAAAATAAACTTAAAAAAATAATAAAAAACAATTATGGTGCATCTGTTTCCGATAAAACAACATTTATAAAAGCGGAGAGTCAACTAATTAGATATAAAAATGAAAAACACATTCCTACCAATTTGGGAGGTAGACCTTTGACTCAACTTCAAGCGTTACTTTCAGAAGATAATACTCGATTAGTATCATTCACGAATACGACTGATATTCCAATTGAATTTCATCTGTATTTGAATAGTAAAATTATTGATTATCATATTCGTTTAGTTCCTTCTGAGACTAAAAACATCAAAATAAACTTGTTTAAAGGGATAGAAAACAGATTGAGTTTTTATTTATTAAGTGATGATCAAACCTATTCAAAAATGATTTATGCTTCGTTAAATGTAACAGATACTAAAACAACAAAATCGGTGGGTGTAGATTTTAGTTTAGGATCATTTTCGTCTGTTCAATTGTCAACTCCTAAAACTAAAAATGGCTCGGCTGTTCCTACGAACATACCTACATCAAATCCTCCAAACAACAAAGGATGGTGGTTACTTGGGGTTGCTTTGATTTCGTTGATTTTTTCCGGTGTTTCAGTTTTGCGTACTCGATATAAATTGGCTTTCAAATCAGTAGGGTAACATGCAATTGAGAACCTATTTCAAAGACATTTTACTCTGGTTTGCATTTTTGGGAATCCTATTTATTCCGGTAGATTATACTTTGCTTCCTTTTCAAAACAAAATCGGTTTATTTTTCGGTGCTTCTTCAGATACCAAAGCGTTGGTTTATTTCATTTTAGTCCTTTTTCTTTTAGCAATAGGATTGGTATTTAGTATTCCCGCGAAACAAAAAAATAAAATGGAGCAAGTTCTATTCTCCCTGGTATATTGGTATTTGTCCTTGCAATTAATGCGTTACGGAGCCAACAAACTGTTTAAACATCAGTTTTATTTACCCGAACCCAATATTTTGTTTACCCGTGTTGGAAATCTAGATCGAGACATTTTGTACTGGACTTCCATGGGGACTTCCTACGAATATTCTGTTTTTATGGGGATAATTGAGATACTCCCGGCGATATTCTTGTTAATACCACGTTTTCGATTTGTGGGACTTTTGTTGTCTGTTGGAGTATTTACCAATGTATTAGCGGTAAACATTGGTTTTGATATTACGGTAAAATGTTTTTCTAGTTTTTTATTGTTTTTGAGTGTGTTAGGTTTGTTCCCATACCGACAAAAAATCAACCTTTTAATGGGGGTTTCAACTCATTCTGAAATAACAGTCAATCAGCAACAACCGAAAAAATCATCTTCATTTTTCCTACGTTTTATCTCCTTATTTGGTATCCTTTTCATCCTCGCAGAAACGCTTTATCCGTATGTTCAATCGGGCAATTTTAACGATGACAAAGCGCATCGTCCTTTCTTACACGGAGCCTATAAAAGGGTAGGTCTAACTACTAATCCGCATGACATTGCTTTCGTTTTTGTCCACAGAAGAGGGTATTTCATTTTTCAAAATGCCTCAGAAACTCAAACCGATTACCACTTACAAATCTCACCATCCAAACATCTTTTTATTCTCACCGACTACAAACAAAATAAGAAAATCGTACCTTACACCTATGATTCTAAACGTAACCGTTTGAAATTGAAAATAGATGGAGAAGTAGAGTTTGAGAGGGTTGTTAGTAAAAAGTGGGATTAGCTTAAATATTTAAAAAGTTTTGAGGATGAAAAAGTTTATAGGTTTAATTGTTGTTGTTTTTCAAGTATTCGTTTATAGTAGTCAAGTTCCATGTATTAATCATTCAAAACTATCTCGTTATAGTATTCCGACAAGTATTGAATCGTTTGAATCTTTTACTTTTTTCGATGAAGTGTCGGGCCAAATGGAGATTAAAGAAGCCTCTTTGCTAAATTTAAAGTCAAATGTTAAAGAATTAAATCGAATTATTAATTTTTCAAATGGTTTTAACTATTCAGTATATTATTATTTTAATACAAATAATCAGTTGATTAAGTATGTTTATTCTGAGGAATACAATGATTATCAAAACAATAAAATTTTAGATTCAACATGTACTGAAATTGAATATTTTAACAATAATAAGGTAAAATCAAGATTTGTTAAATTAATAAAAATGAATGGAGATTCAGTTTTAACTGAACAGTTTAATCACTATTTCTATAACCTAAATACTGGAGTAATTGAAAAAATAATTTTTAAGTCAATTAATTGTGAGTTAAATTTTAAATCTATTAAAACTAATACCAATATAACCCTTAAAAAGGAATATATTCAAAATTGTATTTGTAATAATTATTTCCCCCCAGAAAACTTAGTGTTTTCTTTTGATTCATTAAATAATTTGATTGAGGTTTCTAATATTTATAATAGTAATGGGAAAGATTTAATTCAATATGAATATGTGTTTTGTAAAGAAACTAATCTGCTAAATTCTATTAAATGCTTTTCGGTCAATAATCCACATGGAAATTATCAGGTTCAAAATATTACCTATGATTCAAATTGTCATTTTATTGGTTTTAATATAGATTCAAGGATAATTGACCAATCAAGAACGGACGATACAAATTTTGAATATAAAACACCAAAATTTCAATTAATGTATAATGATTTTAAAGATGTTATTCAATTAAATTATAAAATCAATGAAAATGAAATCATTGAAAAAAGAGAAATAAAATATTATTAAAATAGCATCCCTCTACCCGCTTAGCTAGATTTATAACCCTGCTCTAAATCTATCAAATAAACATGTGTTAAATTAATCCAATACTCAGCCAAAACAAGGTGTTAAAGTATAGATTTGGCTGAGTATATGCTAAGTGATTCAAAGAAGGGAATTATCATTATTTTGTTTTAATTCAATTATAATCATTAGCTTAGATACGTATAAAAAAATGTTACGAACTAATTTCTCTAAGTATGAAGATTTATTTTACTCTTTTATGTTTGATTTTCATTTCATTAAATGCTTTTTCTCAGGAAAAAATGTTCGTTCCCTTTCGTGTTGGGAGTAAATTTGGGCTATCTGATTTGAATGGGAATTTGGTTTATCCAGCAGAATTTGAATATGTTAAAACAGAAAATTTAGGAAAATATGATGCTCGTTTTATAGGGATCAAAGAAGGGAGTTCTACGTTTTTTTATAAAGGCAAAAAAATAGCAGAAAGTAGTAAAGATGCGAAATATGAAATTGTAAGAGAAAGTTTTGTTACTGTTTCTCATGAAAATAAAGAGTTCGAAATTTTTAATTTTAAAGGAGAACAAATAACGGATAAGTCCTATGTGGAACTGGTGTTTTGTGATAATATTTTACAACGAAATTTCTATTATACATGTACTCCTTTCATTATTAGAGATCAAGAGGATAAGCTTACCTTGCTGGTTTTTAACGAAAAAACTAAAAAAATCACAAAAACGATTATAGAAAATGTTTTTTCGATTACTTTGGATCCTTCCGATAATTTATATAAAAATCAGTTTACCTTTTTTGTGAAAGAGAATATCAATTCTCAAAAAGTCAAATTGCAGTTTATTTTTGAAGGCGACTCATTTGTAATTCTTGACCCAACCAATTATTTCAAAAAAAATATACAGAACAATCATAAAAAAGGGAAACCAATCATTTTGGAAGAAAATGATGAAGATAATATGGAAAATTATCAAGAGTATGGAGTTCAAGCACCTGTAGAATATATAGGTAGAGATGAAGAATACCGTTATTATTCTAAAGATGATTACAGAGTTTTTAATAAAGTAAGTGGATCTTGCATAACGATAGTTCAAAAAAACGATAACACTTCGAAAGAAACTGAAATTGAATTACCACAACATATAGAATCGTATAAATATCAAAATGTGAATGTTAAGTTATTTGACAGGAATGCTAGAATTTTTATAAATGATATTATACTCTATAAATCAAAAGGGAAATATGGAGCCGTTTTAACAGATAAATATTACCTTTCTCCTATATATGATTCCATACGTTTGCTTGTTTTTGACGAAAATTCAAGTAAACCAACCTATTATTTTCAAGTTGGGATAAAAGATAGTATTTCAAATAAAATGAAATTTGGGTTAGTTGATTTATCAGGTAAAGAAATTAAATCTATTGTTTTTGATGTTTTTAGGTCTATGATTGACAGTCCGAAGAATGAAAATAAATTTAAATGTTCCTTACCTTATGATGCAGAATTTATTGTTGCTCAGAAGGGCAAATATGGTGTTATTTCATTGAATGAACAAAAGGCGCCATTAATTTATGATGACATCTTTAGTATGGATTCAAAA